>ERZ1643247.43-NODE-43-length-175786-cov-12.385834_pt1 | contig 175786 bp, 162 predicted proteins | sample MGYA00579264_ERZ1643247 | MGnify/ENA primary metagenome ERZ1643247 (study PRJEB29033, sample SAMEA4952262) | chicken gut metagenome | biome: Broiler Chicken; feature: Gastrointestinal Tract; material: Caecum | place: Ireland | collected 2018 | study: Broiler... | reverse complement strand
CCGGAAGTGGCTGCTGCAAGCGCGATCGCAGGATATATTGCAAATCCGGAGAAAGCAGGTGAGGAGAAATGAGAGCAAAGGGACATGTTTTTAAATATGGAGACAATGTAGATACAGACGTGATCATCCCGGCAAGATACCTGAACTCATTCGACGCGCAGGAGCTTGCAAGCCATGCAATGGCAGATATTGATCCGGATTTTGTAAAGAAGGTTAAACCGGGTGACCTGATCGTAGCGAACAAGAATTTCGGCTGCGGATCTTCCAGAGAACATGCGCCGCTCTGTCTGAAGACAGCGGGCGTGAGCTGCATCATTGCCGAGACATTTGCAAGGATCTTCTACCGCAACGCGATCAACATCGGTCTTCCGATCATCGAGTGCCCGGAGGCGGCGAAGGGGATCGAAGCAGGCGACGAGGTGGAAGTTGACTTTGACAGCGGAAAGATTTATGACCGCACGAAGGGCACAGAATACCAGGGACAGCCGTTCCCGGAATTCATGCAGAAGCTGATCGCTGCAGGCGGACTTGTGAATTATACAAACAGTAAGAAAAAGTAACAGGAAATAGAGCGGAAGGGATGCTGTGCAGGCGTGCGGCACCCCTTTTCGGCTATGGAAAGGAAAAGTTTATGACCAGTGAAAAGCAGATAAAAGGAAAAGCGTCAGCGCTTCTGCCGATCGGTGTTTTTCTCGTGATCTTTCTTGGCGCGGGCATTGTATTTAACGATTTTTACGCCATGCCTGCCATCGTAGCGTTTCTGATCGCTCTTTTTGTGGCGTTCTTACAGAATCGGAAAGTGGGATTCCAGGATAAGATCCGGCTGATCGCCCAAGGGGTTGGCGAGGAAAATATTATTACAATGAGCCTGATATTTCTCTGCGCCGGGGGATTTTCCGGGGCAGTGACAGCAGCCGGCGGAGTGGACAGCACTGTGAATCTGGGGCTGTCTCTGATTCCGGCGCATTTTGTGGTGGCAGGGCTTTTTGTGATCGGATGCTTTATTTCTGTGTCCATGGGTACATCCATGGGGACCATCGCGGCCCTTGCCCCGATTGCGGCAGGAATCAGCGAACAGACCGGATTTTCAATGGCAGTCTGTACAGCGGCAGTGGTCTGCGGCGCTATGTTCGGAGATAACCTGTCCATGATTTCGGATACCACGATCGCGGCTGTCAAGACACAGGGCTGCGAGATGAAGGATAAATTCAAGGCAAATTTCCTCATTGTCCTCCCTGCGGCAGTGATAACCGTAGTATTTTTCTGGTTCGTCACCGGAGGAATGAGCTATGAGATCAAAGAAATCGGCGATTATAATCTCCTTGAGGTAGTGCCATATCTCGTAGTCCTTGTGGGAGCCCTTATCGGGATCAATGTATTTGTGGTGCTTATCGGCGGCATCGTTATTTCTCTCATTGTTGGGGTGGGGGCTGGAAATATTGTCCTTTCGGAAATGTTTACCGTAGTGGGGGACGGCGTGACTTCCATGTATGATATCACAGTGATTTCGATCATCGTGGCATGCATTGTGTCTCTTGTGCGGGCAAACGGAGGAATCCAGTTTATCCTGGAACTGATCCGGAGCAGGATACGGGGAAAGAGAGGCGCTCAGGCTGGAATCGCTCTGCTGGCCTTCCTGGTGGATCTGTGTACGGCGAACAATACAGTCGCCATCGTGATGTCTGGCCCCATTGCAAAAGAGATCAGCGATGAATACGGCGTGGATCCGAAGCGTTCCGCATCGCTGCTCGATATGTTTACTTCTGTGGGGCAGGGGCTGATCCCCTATGGGGCGCAGCTTTTGTCCGCGGCTACGCTGACAGGGCTGACTCCCTTTGATATGCTTCCGTATCTGGTCTATCCTATGCTGATGGCAGTGTGCGGGATCGCGGCCATCATTTTGAACGGAAGGCGGAAGAATTCTTAAATTGCTAACCAATGCGACCTGTGATATAATACCATGCAGCAGAAAGTCCGTGCAGTCTGTGCTTTTGTCAAGTTTCAGACGGGTAAGGAGAAAGAAAAAGAGGTAGAATGATGAATCTATTATACAACAGTACAAGAAATGGAGAGAAAAAAGTCACGGCATCCGAGGCAATCCTGAAAGGGCTTGCCGATGACGGAGGGCTTTTCGTGCCGGAGTATGTCCCTAAGCTGGATGTGACGATGGAAGAGCTTAAAGGAATGTCTTATCAGGAAACTGCATATGAGGTGATGAAGCAGTTCCTCACAGATTTTACAGAGGAAGAGCTGAAACACTGTATCAACAGCGCTTATGATTCCAAGTTTGATACGGAGGTGATCGCCCCGCTTGTGAAGGTGGAAGATACGTATCATCTGGAACTGTTTCATGGCGCGACGATCGCTTTTAAAGATATGGCGCTCTCTATTCTGCCGCATCTCCTTACAACAGCGGCAAAGAAAAATGATGTCACAAAGGAAATCGTCATCCTGACAGCGACCTCGGGAGATACGGGCAAAGCTGCGCTGGCAGGGTTCGCGGATGTCCCGGGGACAAAGATCATTGTGTTTTATCCCAAAGGCGGAGTGAGCAGGATCCAGGAGCTGCAGATGGTGACCCAGAAGGGGAATAATACCTCTGTGGTGGCGATCCACGGTAATTTCGACAACGCCCAGAGCGGAGTCAAAGAGATTTTCGAGGACAAGGAGCTGGAAAAAGAACTTGCGGAAGCGGGATATCAGTTCTCATCGGCAAATTCGATTAACATCGGCCGTCTTGTCCCTCAGGTCGTATATTATGTGTATGCTTATGCAAAGCTGCTTGAAAATGAGGAAATCACAGAGGGAGAGGAACTCAATGTGACGGTTCCTACAGGAAATTTCGGAAATATTCTCGCTGCATACTATGCAAAACAGATGGGTGTGCCGATCGGAAAGCTGATCTGTGCTTCTAATGAAAACAAGGTGCTCTTTGATTTCTTTGAGACAGGCGTATACGACAGAAACCGCGAGTTTATCCTGACGTCGTCTCCGTCTATGGATATCCTGATTTCAAGCAACCTGGAGAGGCTGATCTATGCGGCCGCAGGAAAGGATGCAGAGAAGGATGCGCAGCTTATGGCGCAGTTAAAGGACCGGGGAGTGTATGAGATTACTTCGGAAATGCGGGAGGATCTTGCGGATTTTGCCGGAGGTTACGCAACGGAGGAAGAGTGCCGCGACACCATCAGGAAAACGTATGAGAGTACTGGATATGTGATGGATACTCACACTGCCGTGGCTGCGGCTGTATGTGCAAAGTACCGCAGAAACAGCGGAGATGACCGGAAATGCCTTGTGGCTTCTACGGCAAGCCCGTATAAGTTTATCCACAGTGTGATGAGCGCGATTGATGAAAAGTATGCGGCAGCGGACGAATTTGACCTGATCGATGAGCTCAGCAGGATCTCAGGGACAGAAGTCCCGAGGGCGATCGAGGAGATACGCAGCGCAGAGATCAGACATTGCCGTGAATGTGATGCGGACCGTATGAAAGAGACAGTAAAAGAAATCCTTGGAGTATAGAATGTGCGGTTGTGAGAAGGAGTGGGCACTATGGAAAATGTGAACAGTATTTGGGGATTTATCGGAATTATTGTATTTGCCTGCGGCGTTTATGCAATCTATTCCTATATAAAAATGAAAAAAGACGGGGAGATCAATGCATCTATTCTCCTGGGAAAAGATTATATATATAAGAAGTGCAAGGACAAAGACGGTTATATAAAAAAAGTAGGACCCGCGCTTCTTGTGTTTGGGCTTGTTGCCCTTATTTACGGGATCTTGGATATGATCCACTGCTATGTGTATCCGATGGCAGTTGTGGACACGGTGGGAATGATCGTATTTTTTGTGGTGCTTGTATGGTTTGCGGTTTATACGTCAAGACTGAGAAATAAATATTTCTGATCGGTCAGACTGTATAAGCATATCATAATAAGACCGTTGAAGGACGGGTTTGGAAGTCAGAGGCGGCTAAATATTAAATCATAATAAAATGCAGGATTTATTATAAAATCCTGCATTTTATTGCAAGCAGACATTGATTTTTCCTGATTTATTTTTTGAAAGATGAATTTTAAAAAATATTAACTTTCAATTAATAGTAAAGTTTGGTAAGATTATTGTTGATTTTTTGTCAATTCTTCTGTATAATCAAAGATACGCCGATGTCAGCCGGAAATCCGGAAGCGCTGGCAGGCAATATTATAGAAAGAAAGAGGTAGAGCGTAACATGTCAAAGATTGATTTAACTAAGTACGGTATCACAGGAACTACGGAAATCGTTCACAATCCTTCTTACGAGACATTGTTTGAAGAAGAGACGAACCCGAATCTGGAAGGGTTTGACAAAGGTCAGGTAAGCGAGCTTGGCGCTGTCAATGTTATGACAGGTATTTATACAGGACGTTCCCCGAAAGACAAATACATTGTAATGGATGAAAATTCCAAGGACACTGTATGGTGGACATCTGATGAATATAAGAACGACAATCATCCGGCATCTGAGGAAGCGTGGGCAGCTGTGAAAGAGATTGCGAAAAAGGAGCTCTCTGATAAGAGACTTTTTGTTGTAGATGCATTCTGTGGTGCTAATAAGGATACACGCATGGCGATCCGCTTTATTATGGAAGTGGCATGGCAGGCTCACTTTGTTACAAATATGTTTATTCAGCCGACTGCTGAAGAACTTGAGAATTTTGAGCCGGATTTTGTTGTTTACAACGCATCCAAAGCAAAGGTTGAGAATTACAAAGAGCTGGGTCTGAATTCAGAGACTGCAGTTATGTTCAATATCACAAGCCGCGAGCAGGTTATTGTGAACACATGGTATGGCGGAGAGATGAAGAAAGGTATGTTCTCTATGATGAACTACTATCTGCCGCTGAAGGGTATTGCATCTATGCACTGTTCTGCAAACACAGATATGAACGGGGAGAATACAGCAATTTTCTTCGGTCTCTCAGGAACAGGAAAGACAACACTTTCTACAGATCCGAAGAGACTTCTGATCGGTGATGACGAGCATGGCTGGGATGATAACGGTGTATTCAACTTCGAAGGCGGATGCTATGCAAAGGTTATCGACCTTGACAAAGATTCCGAGCCGGATATCTATAACGCAATTAAGAAAAATGCGCTTCTCGAGAACGTGACACTTGATGAAAACGGAAAGATCGACTTTACAGATAAGAGCGTAACAGAGAATACACGTGTATCCTATCCGATCGACCACATCGAGAAGATCGTGCGTCCGGTTTCCGCGGCTCCTGCAGCAAAGAATGTAATCTTCCTCTCCGCTGACGCGTTCGGCGTGCTTCCGCCGGTATCCGCACTGACACCGGAGCAGACAGAGTATTACTTCCTTTCAGGTTTCACAGCAAAACTTGCAGGAACAGAGCGCGGCATTACAGAGCCGACACCGACATTCTCAGCATGTTTCGGACAGGCGTTCCTTGAGCTGCATCCGACGAAATATGCAGAGGAGCTTGTTAAGAGAATGAAAGAAAGCGGAGCAAAGGCTTACCTTGTAAATACAGGATGGAATGGTACAGGCAAACGTATCTCAATCAAAGATACACGTGGTATCATCGACGCGATCCTTGACGGATCTATCGAGAAAGCTCCGACAAAGACGATCCCGTACTTCAACTTCGAAGTTCCGACAGAACTTCCGGGAGTTGATCCGGCGATCCTTGATCCGAGAGACACATATGCTGATGCTTCCGAGTGGGAGACAAAGGCAAAAGATCTGGCTTCAAGATTCATCAAGAACTTTAAGAAGTACGAAAGCAATGAGCTTGGAAAAGCTCTTGTTGCAGCAGGTCCGCAGGAGTAAATCTGGATTTGAGGGTGGGACGGACGAGCGGTATAACGGCCGAAAACCGCGGAGTATTTTAAGATGTATCCGTGGCGGGCGGGGATTCAGCTCTGGTTCCGGTTCCACGATTTGGGAAAGACGTAAAAGGAATGGGATACAGCTAAGGACAATTTCAAAGCGGACGATTCGCCTGCGCTCAGGCATCCGCTTTGAAATCAACGCTGTTTTCCATTCCTTTAAGTCTTTCCGGCAAATCGTTCCAAGTCACCGCCGCTGCATCCCCGTCCGCCACGAAAGGGGCGCTTCATCGATAAATTCAGATTTAATCATCTTCGAAGTGATCTCTGAGTTTTTCTACTGCGCTTTTTTCTATCCTTGACACATAGGAGCGGGAAATCCCGAGCTGTCTGGCGATTTCCCGCTGGGTGTATTCTTCTCCGTTATAAAGTCCATACCGCATTTTTAAAACGAGCTTTTCTCTCGGGGAAAGCTCGTTTTCGACTTTTTCGTAGAGTTTCTGGATGTTTTCTTTGAGATAGATTTTTTCGGGAACATCGACCTCGTCGGTCTCGATGATGTCATAGAGCTTGATTTCGTTGCCTTCCCGGTCAGTGCCGATAGGCTCGTAGAGGGAGATTTCCTTTGCGGACTTTTTTTTGGCACGCAGGTGCATGAGAATCTCATTTTCAACACAGCGGGACGCATATGCGGCAAGACGGTTCCCTTTGTCCGGGTTGAATGTGACGACCGCTTTGATCAGCCCGATCGTCCCGATGGAGAGCAGATCTTCGGGATCCTCCTCCAGGTTTTGATATTTTTTGATGACATGGGCGACGAGCCTCAGATTTCGTTCTATCAGGATGTGCTTTGCATTGAGGTCTCCCTCTGTATATCTCTGGATGTAATACTTCTCTTCCGAAGGGGTGAGAGGGTTGGGAAATGATTTCAAGACGGCACCTCGCAGCACATTTGATATAGTTTATGAAAAAAGCAGAAGGTTCGTGCTTTTCCACACAAAAGAAGGACAGCATACGCCGGAAAAGCTTCTTGGCAGAAAAGCAGAGAGAATACTGATACCGCAAAACCGGGTATATGAATATGCATATCTGGAGTACAGAGATACGCCGCATTGACACCCGTTACAGTGTGAGCTATCATGGACATACATTCCCGGGAATATCTTTCCCGGTAATCTCACTCTAATAGAGTGTCTGGCCATATCGGTCGGAAATTCAGTTACTTATTGAAAAAGTGGTGTTTGATTCGGTAAATTTACATAGCAGGGAACTCATGAGAAAGGAGTACAGATGAGTTTCAGTACAATTTTATCTGCTGCAATCGACGGGCTGGGCGTGGAGCTTGTCCGGGTGGAGGCGGATGTATCTAATGGTCTGCCGGTGTTCCATATGGTGGGATATCTGTCGTCAGAAGTAAAAGAGGCGGGGGAGAGAGTGAGGACTGCCATCCGGAATTCGGGATTCGATTACCCGGCGAAGCGCACGGTGGTCAACCTGTCACCTGCTACATTGAGGAAAAGAGGTGCTTCTTTTGATCTGCCTATTGCAGTGTCGATCCTGGCGTCTCTTGGGCAGATCAGACCGGAGACCGCAGGGGGATATCTTATAACAGGAGAATTAGGGCTTGATGGAAGGGTGAGAAAAGTGCCCGGAGTTCTTCCTATTGTCATGGAAGGGAAACAAAATGGGATAACCCGTTTTATCGTACCGATAGAAAACAGGTCGGAGGGCTCGCTTGTCAAAGGCGTGGAAGTGGTCGGGGCAGGAAACCTGAAGGAGGTCGTCGGTATCCTTGCCGGAGAAAAGCTGCCGGAAAATAGAGGAGAGTCAGAAGTTAAAGATGACTGGGGAGAAGATATCCCGGATTTTGCAGATGTCAGAGGGCAGGAAAATGTAAAGCGTGCGGCGGAGATCGCTGTGGCAGGAGGGCACAACCTTTTGATGATTGGTCCCCCGGGGAGCGGAAAATCCATGACCGCGAAATGTATCGCAGGTATTCTGCCGCCGCCTGATATGGAGGAAAGCCTGGAAATCACAAAGATATACAGTGTGCTGGGAATGCTTGACGAGAAGTCTCCCCTTATACGGAAGAGACCTTTTCGCGAGGTGCATCATACAGCGACCCGGACTGCGCTGACCGGGGGCGGGCTGGTCCCGCGTCCGGGAGAGATCAGCCTGGCACATGGAGGCGTGCTTTTCCTGGATGAGCTGCCGGAATTCAGAAAGAGCGTGCTCGAAGTGCTGCGCCAGCCGTTGGAAGAAAAAAGCGTACAGATATCGAGGGCATACGGGAATTACAGATTCCCGGCTGATTTTATTCTGGTGGCGGCGATGAACCCCTGTCCATGCGGGTGTTATCCGGATATGAAGAAGTGTACATGTACGCCTGCGCAGATCCATATGTATTTAAGCAGGATCAGCCGTCCGTTCCTGGACAGAATTGATTTGTGTGTGGAAGCGCCCAGAGTAGAGTACAGACATCTGGCTGATGAGAGAAAGGGCGAATCTTCAGCAGCGATCAGGAAGAGGGTATGCCGCGCGCGGGAAATACAGAAAAAACGCTATGAAGGGACAAAAATGATTACAAATTCGATGCTTCAGGGAAAGGATATCCAGGAATACTGCGCGCTGGGGGAAAAGGAACGGGTTCTGATGGAGCAGGTATTTACGGTAATGGGACTGACTGCACGTGCATATCACCGAGTTATTAAAACTGCGCGCACGATCGCGGACTTGGAAGGTGAGGCAAAGATCAGGGAATGGCATTTGAAAGAGGCGGTAGGATATCGAGTTGTAGATGAGAAATACTGGCAGAGATAGGAGGTAAAACTATGAAATATGAGTACTGGCTGGCGTGCCTGAAAGGAATATCCCCGAATAAAAAAATACTGCTCAGGAAGCGCGTGAAAACAGCAGAAGAACTTTATTATATAGAAGAAACACGGATGGAGGAATTTGAGTTCTTGAATGAAACGGAACGAAATACAATACAGCAGGCGAAAAAGCATGGGAATCCGGGGATCGGATATGAAGTGATGGTCAATAAGGGGATACGGTTTGTCCCCTGGTTTTCGGAAGATTATCCTAAATGCTTAAAGAACATACCGGACTATCCGTATGCGCTCTATATAAAAGGAAACCTGCCGGATGAGAATTCGCGGAGGGCTGCCATAATAGGCGCGCGCAGATGTACGCCTTATGGAGAAAAGTATGCGGTTGAATTTGCCCGTACACTGGCAGGCATGGGAGTAGAGATCATCAGCGGGATGGCCAGAGGGATTGACGGGATGGGGCATCGGGGAGCTCTCCTGGGAGGGGGGAAGACTTATGCCGTGCTCGGATGCGGAGTGGATATATGCTATCCTAAAGAACATATTGGCCTGTATGTGGATATCCTGGAACAGGGAGGAGGCATCCTGTCTGAGTTCCCGCCCGGAACAGCGCCTCTGGGCAGACATTTTCCCGCCCGTAACCGGATCATCAGTGGTCTTGCAGATGCGGTGCTGGTGATGGAGGCGGGGAAAAAGAGCGGCTCTCTCATCACGGTCGATATGGCCCTGGAACAGGGACGCGACGTGTATGCGCTCCCGGGACCTGTGAACAGTCCGCTCAGCGACGGATGCAACCGTCTGATCCGCCAGGGGGCAGGGATACTACTGTCTCCGGAGGCTCTTGCGGAAGAGTGGGGACTGAACGGAAAAGACATACGATTAAGTGGAAAGAGCTCTGTTAAAAAGGATAGTAAAAATGAAAAAGTGCTTGAAACGGAAGAAAAATTGGTGTATAGTTGTCTCGGTTTGTATCCCAAGGGCGTAGATCAGGTGGCGGCGGAGACAAAGCTGGATATTAAGGCTGTCATGGAGCTGCTGGTCACTCTGGAATTGGAGGGATACATCAGAGAAATCTCGAAAAATCAGTATATTATAGCCCGGTGTTAATGGAGGATTTGGATTTATGGCACATTATCTTGTTATCGTAGAGTCTCCTGCGAAGGTAAAGACGATCAAAAAATTTCTGGGAAGCAGTTATACGGTTGCCGCGTCTCAGGGACACGTGCGTGATCTGCCGAAAAGTTCGCTGGGGATCGATATAGAACATGATTATGAACCAAAATATATCACGATACGGGGAAAAGGCGATATCCTTGCGGCATTGAGAAAAGAAGTTAAAAAGTCTGACAAAGTTTTTCTCGCTACTGACCCTGACCGGGAAGGAGAGGCGATCTCCTGGCATCTTGCGGCGGCGCTGAAGCTGGATCAGAAAAAGATGCGACGGATCACTTTTAATGAGATTACGAAAAATGCGGTCAAGGCATCTTTGAAAGCTCCGCGGGATATTGACATGAATCTGGTAGACGCCCAGCAGGCCAGACGTGTGCTTGACCGTATGGTCGGATACCGTATCAGTCCACTGCTCTGGGCAAAGGTAAAGCGGGGATTAAGCGCCGGCCGTGTGCAGTCGGTTGCCCTTCGCCTGGTGGCGGACCGTGAGGATGAGATCAATGCATTTATCCCCGAAGAATACTGGACTCTTGATGCAGTGCTGAAGATTAAAGGAGAGAAACGGCCGCTTACGGCAAAATTCTATGGTACAGACAGGAAAAAAATGACCATTCATTCTGAAACAGAATTGAATGAGATTTTAAAGCAGGTAGAGAATGCGGAATATAAGATCACGGATATCAAAACCAGTGAGCGTATCCGCAAGGCTCCATTGCCGTTTACCACCAGCACGCTTCAGCAGGAGGCGGCAAAAGCGCTGAATTTCGGCACGCAGAAGACAATGCGTATCGCGCAGCAGCTTTATGAAGGAGTGGATATCAAAGGAAACGGAACAGTAGGTGTGATCACATACCTGCGTACAGACTCCACCAGGATCGCGGATGAGGCGGATGCTTCTGCAAGAGAATACATTTCTTCTGTGTATGGGAAAGAATATGCGGCGGCAGGACAGGAGTCGAAGGATGACGGTAAGAAGATCCAGGATGCGCACGAGGCGATTCGTCCTACAGATATCAGCAGGACTCCGGCTTCTTTGAAGGAATCCTTGACGCGGGATCAGTTCCGTTTATATCAGCTTATCTGGAAGAGGTTCGCCGCGAGCCGTATGACTCCGGCCCGCTATGAATCAACATCCGTAAAGATCGGAGCGGGCGGCTTCTGTTTTACAGTAGCAGCGTCTAAGCTGTTGTTTGAAGGCTTTCGTTCGGTATATACTGAGGCGGATGAGGAGAAGGAAGAGAGCAATGTGCTTGCAGGAGGGCTGAGCATGGATTCCGTTCTCACAAAAGAGAGCCTTGAGCCGAAACAGCATTTTACACAGTCGCCGGCACATTATACTGAGGCGAGCCTGGTAAAGGCGATGGAAGAGCTCGGAATCGGGCGGCCCAGTACGTATGCCCCCACGATTTCTATAATCCTGGGGCGCCGTTACGTGACAAAAGAGGCAAAGAATCTTTATATTACAGAGATCGGCGAAGTCGTCAACAATATAATGAAACAGTCTTTCCCGAGTATTGTGGATGTCAACTTTACAGCTAACATGGAAGGTCTCCTCGATATGGTCGAGGAAGGCAAGGTCGAATGGAAGGAGATTATCCGTAATTTCTATCCGGATCTGGATGAGGCGGTAAAGAAGGCGGAGAAAGAGCTGGAGAGTGTAAAAATCGAGGATGAAGTGACAGATGTAATTTGCGAGGAATGCGGAAGAAACATGGTCATTAAATATGGTCCTCATGGGAAGTTCCTTGCCTGTCCTGGCTTTCCGGAATGCCGCAATACCAAACCATATCTGGAGAAGATCGGTGTCCCCTGCCCTGTCTGTGGAAAGGATGTGGTCGTCCGCAAAACCAAGAAAGGAAGGCGGTATTACGGATGCGAGGATAACCCGGAGTGCGAATTCATGTCCTGGCAGAAGCCGTCTACAGAAAAATGTCCGGAATGCGGGGGCTATATGGTGGAGAAAGGTAATAAGCTTGTCTGCGCCGATGAAAAATGCGGGTATGTGGCAAGTATTGACCTTAAAAAAGAATAAAACAATAGTGAAATTGTATTGCTATTCTGAAAACTGTGTGATAGCATAGATGTGTATATTACTATAAAAGAATTTGTATATACAATTACATGTTGATAAATGATATTCGGAGGAAATAATGAGCGTACAACTATTAGACAAAACGAGAAAGATTAATAAGCTGCTTCATAATAATAATTCGAGCAAGGTAGTATTCAATGATATCTGTGCAGTCCTCACTGAGATACTTGATTCTAATGTGCTGGTAGTCAGCAGAAAAGGGAAAATACTCGGTGTGAGTAAATGCCCGGCTGTCAGGGAGATTCATGAACTGATCACGGAATCCGTCGGCTCCCATATTGATTCCATGCTCAATGAGCGGCTTCTGAGCATTCTCTCCACTAAAGAGAATGTAAACCTTGAGACGCTCGGTTTTTCTGCGGATGCAGTCCGGGGATGCCAGGCGATCGTTACTCCGATAGACATTGCAGGAGAGAGGCTTGGAACATTGTTTATCTATAAACAGGATTCCACGTATTCGATTGATGATATTATCCTCAGCGAGTATGGAACCGCAGTTGTCGGACTTGAGATGCTCCGCTCGGTAAATGAGGAGAATGCGGAAGAGACACGAAAAGAGCACATTGTACAGTCTGCGATCAGCACCCTGTCCTTCTCGGAGCTGGAAGCGATCATACATATTTTTGATGAGCTTGGCGGGACAGAAGGAATCCTGGTGGCGAGCAAGGTGGCGGACCGTGTGGGGATTACGCGTTCGGTTATTGTCAATGCACTGCGCAAATTTGAGAGTGCGGGTGTGATCGAGTCCCGGTCCTCCGGAATGAAAGGGACATATATCAAAGTTTTAAATGATTATGTATTCACGGAGCTTGAAAAGATCAGAAAAGAGCGGATGTAGTCAGGAGGGTGACAGCAATGTATGAAGGCAATCCTGTTGATCTGAGGATGGAAAAGACGATCTCCGCGGACGGGATCTTTGATGAAGCGACCAGGCAGTGCAGGGTATATAAGTATGATCCGGAAGAAGATTATATTTACCTTGAGCTGAAGGATGACGAGCTCACAGTGATTTCTCTGGATGCAAAATACCGGTGTTATATATCTACAAGGACAGAGCTCCTTTACTGCACCGGTGTTGTGAAGGAAAGATATTGCAGGGAAGATCAGAAGATACTGAAGTTTCGGATAGAAAATGGTTTTTATAACGTATATGAGGGTAGAAGAATGACAAAGCGCGCCTGAAGAGGCGCGTTTTGTTTTGTCAAAAGTTAGTTTTATAAAAACCTTATAAACCATGTTGACAAATGGAAATCAGAGTGCTATTTTATATTCATGAGGTTTAGCACTCGTAAGAAATGAGTGCTAACAAGAAAAGCTTAAGGAGGAATCACAATGAAGTTAGTACCGTTGGGTGACAAAATTGTTTTAAAACAGTTAGAAGCAGAAGAAACAACAAAATCCGGTATCGTACTGCCGGGTCAGGCGAAAGAGAAACCGCAGGAAGCAGAAGTTATCGCTGTCGGACCTGGTGGAAATATAGATGGCAAAGAAGTTGTAATGCAGGTTAAGCCGGGCGACAAAGTAATTTATTCCAAATATGCCGGAACAGACGTGGAGCTTGACGGCGAGGAGTATATCATCGTAAAGCAGAACGACATTCTGGCAATCGTAGAGGCATAGAACACTTAGCGAGGTATTTTCGAGCTTAGTGTTTTAGCCGATACTCCGAGCGGAAGCGAGGATGTATCATCCACAGGCACTTAGCGAGGTATTTTCGAGCTTAGTGTTCCAGCCGATACTCCGAGCGGAAGCGAGGATGTATCATCCACAGGCACTTAGAAAAGTTCTATTTCAGGGTAGACAATCAAAGAATAATTTAAGGAGATGTATTGACATGGCAAAGGAAATCAAATACGGAGCTGAAGCCAGAGCAGCCTTAGAGAAGGGCGTAAATCAGCTGGCAGATACAGTAAAGGTAACACTCGGACCGAAAGGAAGAAACGTAGTTCTCGACAAATCTTTCGGCGCGCCGCTCATCACCAACGACGGCGTTACGATCGCAAAAGAGATCGAACTTGAGGATGGCTTTGAGAATATGGGAGCACAGCTTATCAGAGAAGTTGCTTCCAAGACAAATGATGTGGCCGGAGATGGTACGACAACAGCAACAGTTCTGGCACAGGCTATGGTTCATGAAGGAATGAAGAATCTGGAAGCAGGGGCTAACCCGATCGTGCTGAGAAAAGGCATGAAGAAGGCAACAGATAAAGCTGTTGAGGCAATCCACGCTATGAGCAGCAAGGTAAAAGGAAAAGAGCAGATCGCAAGAGTTGCTGCAGTTTCTTCAGGCGATGAGGCAGTAGGCGAGATGGTAGCTGACGCTATGGAGAAAGTTTCTAATGATGGCGTTATCACTATCGAAGAGTCCAAGACGATGCAGACAGAGCTGGACCTGGTAGAAGGTATGCAGTTTGACCGCGGTTATATTTCCGCATATATGGCGACAGACATGGAGAAGATGGAAGCGGTTCTCGATGATCCGTATATTCTCATCACAGATAAGAAGATTTCCAATATTCAGGATATCCTTCCGCTGCTCGAGCAGATCGTACAGTCAGGGGCAAGACTTCTGATCATTGCCGAGGACATCGAGGGAGAAGCTCTTACGACCCTGATCGTTAACAAGCTGCGTGGAACATTCAACGTAGTGGCAGTGAAGGCTCCGGGATACGGCGACAGAAGAAAAGAAATGCTTCAGGATATCGCAATACTGACTGGCGGACAGGTAATCTCTGAAGAGCTTGGACTTGACCTGAAAGAGACTACTATGGATCAGCTCGGCCGTGCAAAATCCGTTAAGGTACAGAAAGAGAATACGGTTATTGTTGACGGCTGCGGAGATAAGAGCGCGATCAATGACAGGATCGCTCAGATCAAGAAAGCTATCGAAGAGACAACATCTGATTTTGACAGAGAGAAACTTCAGGAGAGACTTGCTAAACTGGCAGGCGGCGTAGCTGTTATCCGCGTAGGCGCGGCAACAGAGACTGAGATGAAAGAAGCAAAACTCCGTATGGAGGATGCTCTTAACGCTACGAGGGCAGCAGTTGAAGAAGGCATTATCGCCGGCGGCGGTTCTGCGTATATCCACGCGGCAAAAGAGGTTGCAAAACTGACAGAGGAACTGGACGGCGATGAGAAGACAGGCGCAAGGATCATCCTGAAAGCCCTGGAGGCTCCGCTTTACCAGATCGCTGCAAATGCAGGACTTGAGGGCGCTGTTATTGTAAACAAAGTAAAAGAATCAGAGCCGGGTATCGGATTTGACGCGTACAAAGAAGAGTATGTGGATATGGTAGAGGAAGGTATCCTCGATCCGGCAAAAGTTACGAGAAGCGCACTTCAGAATGCGACCAGCGTTGCATCAACGCTGCTGACAACAGAGTCCGTTGTATCCACGATCAAAGAGCCCGCACCGGCAGTACCGGCAGGCGGCGCCGGCGGAATGGGTATGATGTAAAATCTGGATTTGTCGGGGAGACGGGCGGTAAATAAAACGTCCGAAAACCTTAGTTTATTTTAAGACGTATTCGTGGCGGGCGGGGATGTGGCTCAGGTTCCGGTTCCACGATTTGGGAAAGACATAAAAGGAATGGGATACAGCTAAAGACAATTTCAAAGCGGACGATTCGCTTGCGCTCAGGCATCCGCTTTGAAATTAACGCCGTATCCCATTCCTTTAAGTCTTTCCAACAAATCGTTCCAAGTCACCGTCGCCACACATCCCCATCCCCGAATATGTTATGGAATCATCATCTGCGGTTTTCGGATGATTTACTTCATCAAAGTCTCCCCGACAAATCCAGATTGAATTTATTAAATTGATCAATATATTAGTGAAACTTATAAATGGGACTTAAAATAAATCAAGTGAAAAATGAACCAGCCATCACCAAAACTGTTGACATACCTTTTGAATTTTTGTAGTATATCAGATAACCATTTACAAAATGTGGATTCAAAAGAAAGAGAGGTCAAAATATGGGAAAGATTATTGGCGAAGGGATTACGTTTGATGATGTGCTGCTTGTTCCGGCTTACTCTGAGGTAATACCGAACGAAGTGGACCTGTCGACTTACCTTACAAAGAAGATCAGACTGAATATTCCGATGATGAGCGCCGGGATGGATACGGTAACAGAACACCGCATGGCGATCGCGATGGCGCGCCAGGGTGGTATCGGTATCATCCATAAGAATATGACGATCGAGGCTCAGGCAGAGGAGGTTGACAAGGTAAAAAGATCAGAGAACGGGGTTATCACAGATCCATTCTATCTCTCACCGGAAAATACTCTGGAGGACGCCAATAACCTGATGGCAAAATTCCGTATCTCAGGAGTGCCGATCACAGAAGGACGCAAGCTGGTCGGGATCATCACGAACCGTGACCTGAAATTTGAAGAAGACTTCTCTAAAAAGATAAAAGAATCAATGACATCCGAAGGGCTGATCACTGCAAAAGAAGGGATCACCCTTGAGGAGGCAAAGAAGATCCTTGCAAAGGCAAGAAAAGAAAAACTCCCGATCGTGGATGATGAAGGCAACTTAAAAGGTCTCATCACGATCAAAGATATCGAGAAGCAGATCAAATATCCTCTGTCAGCAAAAGATTCCCAGGGACGTCTCCTCTGCGGCGCTGCGATCGGTATCACAGCGAACTGCCTGGAGCGCGTGGATGCTCTTGTGAAAGCGAAGGTTGACGTGGTAGTCATGGATTCTGCTCATGGACATTCAGCAAATGTACTGCGTACTGTGCGCATGGTGAAAGAAAAATATCCGGAGCTTCAGGTAATCGCAGGTAATGTTGCGACGGGAGAGGCGACAAGAGCTCTGATCGAAGCAGGCGTGGATGCTGTTAAAGTCGGTATTGGTCCCGGATCCATCTGTACGACCCGTGTGGTTGCAGGTATCGGTGTTCCGCAGATCACGGCTGTCATGGACTGCTATGAGGCGGCAAAAGAGTATGGAATACCGATCATTGCGGACGGCGGTATCAAGTATTCGGGAGATATGACAAAGGCGATCGCAGCAGGCGCAAATGTTTGTATGATGGGAAGCATCTTTGCGGGATGCGACGAGAGCCCGGGAACATTCGAGCTGTATCAGGGAAGAAAGTACAAGGTTTACCGCGGAATGGGATCTATCGCGGCCATGGAGAACGGCAGCAAGGACCGCTACTTCCAGGAAAATGCCAAGAAGCTTGTCCCGGAGGGAGTAGAAGGACGTGTGGCTTACAAGGGAACCGTAGAAGATACCGTGTTCCAGCTTATGGGCGGTCTGCGTTCCGGTATGGGATACTGTGGCACACATACGATCGAGGAGCTCAAAGCGAACGGCAGATTCATGAAGATTTCCGCTGCATCTTTGAAAGAGAGCCATCCGCATGACATCCACATCACAAAAGAGGCTCCGAACTACAGCGTTGATGAGTAATAGAATAAAACACGTACCAAGTTGTACCCGCAGGCATGTCCTGCGGGTATTTTTCTGCGGTCAGAATTTCAGGCAAACAGAGTATCCTGCCAGAGTTCAGGGCTCTTTTGGAAGGAAAACTTGACAAAATGCGGCAAGAAGGTAAAATGATATGTGTTACTTAGTAATGAAAATGAAAGGAGAAATGCAAGTGAAGGCAAGAAAAATAGCAGGCACTGTTCTCGCGGTCCTTACGGCAGTATTCATGAGCGTTGGGACGGTAAATGTGCAGACGGTCTCAGCAGCGGATGCAGATCCGGCAGGGAGTGTGGCAAGGGCGAAGGCAAGCACAGAGTCAGTGTGGGAAGAATACCCAACTGTTCAGGCGGCAATTGATTCGCTTGGAGAAAATACAGGAGCAGTGGAACTGTTAGCGAATGTGACAGAGAGCATTGTAATTCCTGAAGAAGCGATGTTTACCCTGAATTTGAACGGCTGCAATATTACAAATGCAGAGGGGCAGGATACGATCACAAATAAAAGTGTAAGCTTTACTGTGATCGGCAGCGGCACGGTCGATAATGTAAGCCATGGAAAAGCGGCGTTCGTAAACGAGCCAGGTGCTTTTGCGATGCTCCAGGGCGGTACATATACACGGAGTGAGGAAAATGGAAGCAGCGCTGAGGAGAGCGGGGGCAATTCTTACTATAATATTGTAAACCACGGCAGGATGACCATTTTTGATGGAGTGACTGTGATGCAGACCGGTGCATTTTCAAGTCTTTTGGAGAACGGCTGGTACAATGGCGCTCAGAATGTATCAAAAGAAGAATCTGTGCTCACCATTGCCGGCGGAACCTTTTCCGGAGGTCTGAATACGATCAAAAATGATGATTATGGCAGCCTGACGATCAATGGCGGCAGTTTTACGAATGTGGCACAGGCGGCTCTCTTAAACTGGAATAAGGCAGAGATCAACGGCGGAACCTTTGAAGCCGGAGGAAATGTGATCCTGAATGGAAAGCTGGATGATGAGATGGACCAGGGTGAACTGACGATCAATGGCGGCAAGTTTACCAGTACCTCAGGAAATGCGGTTATCGCACAGATGGGAGGTTCCTCTTCCATCGGTGAGATCGTTGTCGCAGAAGGCATCAAAATCCCGGGGCTGTATTTCGCTGTAACAAAGGATGGAAAAACATTAAATTACACAACCGCGGTGGATGCGGTGGCATCTGTAGGAGACGGAGAGTCTGCGGTGGTCACTCTGTTGGATAATTATGACGGCGGCGGTGTAAAGGTTGAAGGGACAGGAAAGGATATCACGTTTGACCTTGCCGGTTATACATGGACGATAGGTACACCTCTTGTCGGCTCGGCGGGAACTGAGACAAACGCATTCCAGCTCCTGAAAGATAATACGGTGACATTCGGAAACGGTGTTATTACTTCTGATGAAGCCAAGATACTGATCCAGAATTACTGCAACCTTACACTGGACGGGGTTGATGTGTCACTGACCACACCGGGGACAGGCATGTATGCTGTCTCCAGCAATAATGGAAGTACCGTGGTCAAAGGCGGTTCCACGATCACTGTAAATGACGGGAACTATGCAATGGATTCGTTTACTTTCGGAGATTACGACGGTGGAAACGTATTTATTGAAGACGCTGTGATCAATGGCGACCTGGAGATCGCCAATGGTGGAAAGATGACAGTGGACGGCGGCACAGTCAATGGAAATGTGAAAGTTTATAATTATGATTATGGCGAAGACGAAAATGTGGATGAACAGTCATTTTTTACTGTTAATTCGGGGCTTGTCAACGGAAATGTAGCGACTTCTGAAAAGGGACAGACTTCTATCGCAGGCGGTGAGGTTACAGGCGCGGTGACAGTAAACATTGAGAATGGCGCCGCGGCGACGATTGCAGGCGGTGTTTTCGGAAGCATAGGAGAGAATGTCACGATCGATGCTGCGGAGGTGGCAACGATCACGGATAAGGGAGTTACCAAAACGGTTGTTGGACTTGACAATATCAATCAGGTGCTGGAAACAGTAAGCGAAAACGCGGTCGTTACGGTTCAGAGGGCATCTGAGGGAGCGGCTTTGGAAGCGCCCGCTGGCGTGACTGTGAAGAACGAATCAGGCACAGTCATCAAAGTAAATGGCGAAGATTTGAAATCAGGAAGTGAAGTTGTGGTAAAGGCTCCTGAAAGTGAAAAACCGCAGACAGATCCTGATAATAAGGATAAAAATAATGGAAAAGCTGAGGGCGCAAAAGCTGTTCAGACAGGGGATTCTTCAAATGTTATATTGTGGATAGTTCTCGCAGTGGCAGCAGTGGCAGTAGCAGCAGGCTGTGTTATTCTTTATATAAGACGCAGGCATAAAAAATAAAGAACATACAGGGAGGGTGCGGATGCACCCTCTTTTTAACAGTACTATTTTACGGGCTTTTGATGGAGAAATTCCTTGCAAACCCTTTATTTGTGTGCTATACTACAAACGTTGCAAAAAAACACGCATGCGGTTTTTTCTGAAGGTGCCTAAGCCGGAGGTCCGGACGGTCTCGGAAAACTAAAACATGCGGAAGTACAAAACCAAATGGAGGAAAGAAACATGAGTGTTATTTCAATGAAACAGCTTTTAGAAGCAGGTGTTCATTTCGGACATCAGACAAGAAGATGGAACCCTAAGATGGCTCCGTACATTTACACAGAGAGAAACGGTATCTACATTATTGATCTGCAGAAATCCGTAGGCATGGTAGACGATGCATATAATGCTGTTTCTGACATCGCTGCTGAGGGCGGCACGATCCTTTTTGTAGGAACAAAGAAGCAGGCACAGGATGCGATCAAGACAGAGGCAGAGCGCTGCGGAATGTTCTATGTAAACGAGAGATGGCTGGGCGGTATGCTCACAAACTTCAAGACGATCCAGAGCCGTGTAAAACGTCTCAAAGAGATCGAGGCAATGTCAGAGGACGGCACATTCGATGTACTTCCGAAGAAGGAAGTTATCGCTCTGAAAAAAGAGTGGGCTAAGCTTGAGAAGAACCTGGGCGGTATCAAAGAGATGAAGAAACTTCCGGACGCGATTTTCGTAGTTGACCCGAAGAAGGAAAGAATCTGCGTACAGGAAGCTCATACACTGGGAATCCCGCTGATTGGTATCTGCGATACAAACTGTGATCCGGAAGAGCTCGACTACGTAATCCCGGGTAACGATGATGCGATCAGAGCAGTGAAACTGATCGTTTCCAAGATGGCTGACGCTGTCATCGAGGCTAACCAGGGCGCGACAGAAGAGGATTACTATGAAGCAGAGGCGGCAGAGGAAGCTGAAGAGGCTGTTGAAGAGTAAGAGATCCTGAAAAGCTTCAGTCTGACAAAAGGCTGGAGCTTTTGCTTCATCAGGAATGGAGCGGTATATAGAAGCGATAAATCAATGATTAAACGGAGGAATTTATCATGGCAATCACAGCAGGAATGGTAAAAGAATTAAGAGAGATGACAGGCGCAGGAATGATGGACTGCAAGAAGGCTCTCACAGAGACAAACGGAGATATGGACGCTGCTATTGAGTTCTTAAGAAAGAACGGACAGGCAAAGGCTGAGAAGAAAGCAGGCAGGATCGCAGCAGAGGGTATTGTTAAAGCAGTTGTTAAGGATGACAAGCTTGCAGCGATCGTAGAAGTTAACTCTGAGACAGACTTCGTTGCAAAGAACGATGAGTTCCAGGGATTTGTTGACACTGTTGTAAATCAGATCGTTGAATCTGACGCGGCAGATATGGATGCATTCATGGCAGAGCCGTGGGCAGCGGACAATTCCAAGACAGTGAAGGACGCTCTGGTAGAGAAGATCGCAGTGATCGGTGAGAACCTGAACATCAGAAGATTTGAGAAAGTCAGCGCAGAAAACGGATGCGTTGTATCTTATATCCACGGTGGCGGACGTATCGGCGTTCTTGTTGCGGCAGATACAGATGTTGTAAACGATGAGATCAAAACATGCTTAAAGAACGTGGCAATGCAGGTTGCTGCTATGTCCCCGAAGTATGTATCCCGCGATGAGGTTTCTCAGGAATACATGGATCATGAGAAAGAGATTCTTCTTGCTCAGGCTAAGAAAGAGAATCCGGAGAAGCCGGATAACATTATCGAGAAGATGATCATCGGACGTCTCAACAAAGAGATGAAAGAGATCTGCCTTCTGGATCAGGTATATGTTCAGGACAGTGACCTTACAGTTGCAAAATATGTTGACAAGGTTGCAAAAGAGAACAATGCTAAGATGACAGTTAAGAAGTTTGTTCGCTTCGAGACCGGAGAAGGTATCGAGAAGAAGCAGGAGAACTTCGCTGAAGAAGTAGCTGCACAGATGGGAATGTAATGCGGACTTTACATTGATATTCTGATGATCAAGCCCTTATAAATGGCGTGTATACGTTGTTTATAGGGGCTTTTTTTACTCTGTTTTGCAGATAACAGGCAAGAGATATGCTTGATTGACTTTTTCGGGAAACCGTTATAAAGTGGACATAAATATGAAGCATAAACGGGGGAGAGGATGATGAGAAATATTTATGACAATTTATTGCGGTTTAAGGGAACGTGGAGAGACTATCAGGAGAGAGTGCTGGCAAATTCTCAAAGATATCTTGCGGACAGAAAGCTGCACATAGTTGCAGCTCCGGGTTCCGGAAAGACAACGCTTGGAATTGAATTGATCAGGCGTCTGGGCGCGCCCTGCCTGATCCTCTCTCCGAGTATTACGATCAGGCAGCAATGGCTGGAACGCATAACGGACGGGTTTCTCATAGATGGCTGCAGCCCGGAGCTGATCCTCTCCAATGACCTTAAAAATATGAAAATGATCACAGCTGTTACTTATCAGGCTCTGTACAGTGCTGTGAAACATTATGAAGGAGCGCTGGAAGACCAGGGCGAGGAAGCGGATGACGGCGAAGAAGATCAAGAGAAAAGAGAAAATGTAGACTTCCGGGATTTTGACCTCTTTGAAGCTGTAAAAAAAGCGGGAATAAAGACGATCTGTCTGGATGAGGCGCATCATCTGAGGAGCGAATGGTGGAAAGCGCTGGAAGCATTTATGAAAGAGATGGCCGGCGCGGCAGTAATTTCTCTGACAGCTACGCCGCCATATGATAGTACGCCGAGTCAGTGGAAACGGTACATCGATCTGTGTGGTCCTATTGACGAAGAAATTTCTACTCCGGAATTGGTGAGAGAGGGGAGCTTATGTCCTCATGAGGATTACATCTATTTTAACTGGCCGGCAGGGGACGAACTGAGGGAGATTAAAGAATACTGGAAAAGGACGGCGCAGGTAAGAGACGAGCTGCTGGCAGGCAATGAGTTTACCCGGATGATCGCAACCCATAAAGGGCTTGCAGATCCGGAAGGATACAGTGAAAAGTTTTTGGATAACCCAAGATATTTTTCTGCACTCCTGATTTTTTGTCAGGCGCAGGGAATTCCATTTTCTCCATATCTGAAAGACCTGATCGGCACCGAGGGGGAACTTCCAAGGCTGAATGACGAGTGGCTGGAGGTTCTCATGCAGGGATTTTTGTACGATGACATGGAATCTTATCAGGTTCCGGAGGAGAAGAGAACCGCGCTTTTGAAAAAGTTAAAAGAAGCAGGGTGCATTTATCGGAAAAAGGTCTGTCTGACACACAAAGATGTAATGCAGAAAATTCTGGTCAAAAGCAAGGGAAAGCTGGAAAGTATCGGAAGGATTACGGATGCAGAGTATCAGAGTATGGGCGGCCGCATGAGGCTTTTGATCCTTTGCGATTATATAAAGAAGGAGAAGCTTTCTGTTGTGGGTACGCAGCAGGAAATGACTGCGGAGATCGGCGCGGTACCAATCTTTGAGTTTTTGAGAAGAAAGCAGAGAGAGGGCATCCGTCTGGGATGCCTGAGCGGAAGTGTGGTCATTATTCCAGCGGATACAGAAGAAAAAATCCTGGCAATCCTGGAAAGGAAGAAGTGTGAGGGGAAACTGACGCCGATCGGAAATACCGGCTATGGGAGGCTTCAGGTAAAGGGAAAGCAGACGCATGTGGTGTCAGCGGTGACAGAACTTTTTGAGCGGGGGGAGATCAATGCTTTAGTCGGAACAAAATCGCTTCTGGGAGAAGGCTGGGACGCTCCATGCATAAATTCTTTGATTCTGGCTACCTATGTGGGGTCTTTTATGCTTAGCAACCAGATGAGGGGAAGGACGATCCGGACAGACCAAAATGACCCCGAAAAAACAGGAAATATCTGGCATCTGGCTTGTATTTTTCCGCGGAAAGAAGGGAAGAAAAAACATGCGGATTTTTCCGGGGATTATGAGACGCTGGTCCGCAGGTTTGACACATTTCTCGGGGTATCATGGGAAAACCCGGTGATCGAGAGCGGGATAGGGCGGCTTGGAATCCCTGAATTTGACACAAAAGAAGAGATGGAAGAAATTAATCAGAGGATGCTTTCCCGTGCATCGGACAGAGCAGGACTTTGCAGGCGGTGGGAAGGCGCGATGAAAGAAATCCGGGGTGAGATGGAAGTTCAGCAGGCAGAAGATATTCGGGACAGCGAGGCTGCGACTGGATATTTGTTTGTTCACGCATTAGGAATGGCGATACTCAGCGTTGTTCTGGCAGTTCTGTCATTCGTGGGAAGGGTCTTTCTGGAAACAGGATATTTGTTGTCTTTCGGTCTTTCGATAGTGCTGTGGGCGGTTACTTTCCTGGCATTTGCAGGCATTGCTAAATATGGGATCCGGCTCTTTAAGTTCAGTACGCCGGAACGGAGAATGAGGCGGCTTGGCCAGGCGGCGGCAGATGCTCTGTCTGAGCTCGGAGAGCTGGAGGATCCGGAACACTGCCGGGTTGAAGTGGAATCTGCACATGGAGCTCTGATCGCGGTCTGGCTCAAAGGAGGAACCATGCGTGATAAAACGGTGTTTGCCTCTTGTATGGAAGAACTCTGGGGGATTATTGATAATCCCAGATATCTGCTGATGCGTAAGACTGCCGGGAAGCGCGGCAAAGAATTTTATGCAGTTCCGGAGATTTTCGGTAAACAGAAGGAGCGGGCATATACATTTGAACGCCAGATCCGCAGAGCGCTGGGAAGTTTCCAGGTCGTCTATACGCGGACGCCGGAAGGACGGAAGACTTTGCTGAGGGCAAGGACCAGGTCTTTCGTTAATAAAAATCAGTCAGTGCTTAAGGGACGGAAAGTTGCGAAAGGAAAGTATGAATAAGAGTCCCTCTGCCTGAAAAAATAATCAAGAAACACAGACGATCTGTCCGGAGGTTAGAAAATGGATCATAAACTTGTAATGGATACTGCAGTCCTCGCGGGAGAAATACTGTTAAAGAGCGGGGCGGAGACGTACCGGGTGGAGGATACGATGAAGCACATCCTGAACACGGGAAATACGGAGACAGCGGAAGCTCTTGTGATGCTGACCGGGATCGTGGCGACGGCAGAAGATCCTGGAATGCAGCCGCTAACCGTGATGCGGAGAGTGAATGGCCGGGGAACGAATATTTACCGCATTATTGCGGTCAATGATATTTCCAGGCAGTACTGTTCCGGGAAAATAAGTCTGGAAGAGGCATATGACACCCTGAGAAATCTGGAGAGAAGGCAGTATTCTACAGCGGTATATAATATAGCGACAGTGCTTGTCCCCATGGGGTTTGCCCCTCTCTGGGGAGGGGGACTTAAGGAGGTCGCCGCCTCGGCTGTCGTAGGTGGAGTGCTGGCTCTTATAATGACTGCAGGAAAAAGGGTGAGGGCAGGAGGCTTCTTCCTGAATGCGGTCTGCGCGGCCGGGACTACGGCCGCATCGATCCTGATCCGCTGTCTGTATCCGTCGTTGAATGTGGACACGCTGATCATCAGCGGTCTCATGCCGCTTGTACCTGGGATGGCAGTTACAAATGCGGTCCGCGATACGCTGAGGCACGATTTTATATCAGGGGGAGCCAGAGTGCTGGAAGCGTTTATGACCGCGGCGGCCATTGCGCTCGGCGCGGGTGCCGGGATGCTGTTTATGCAGCTGCTTGGTCCGGGAGGTGGGTTTTTATGACGCTGATATTAGGGATTGCAGGAAGTTTTATTGCGATCACAGGATTTGCTGTCCTGCTTGAGACCCCCAGGAAATATGTACCGCTTGCGGGGCTTGCAGGCGCTATCGGGGGCGGAATTTATTTGTACTGTACACAGAGTGAAATAGATGTAGTACTGGCTTCGTTTTTGTCCGCTCTGGCTATTGCCTTTGTCTCTCATGTTTTTGCACGTGTGTTTAAGGCGCCTGTGACAGTTTTTCTGATCGCGGGGATCCTGCCCACTGTGCCTGGAGCGGGGATGTACCGGATCGTATATTATATCATTGAAAATGACAGGGAAATGTGCAGTTATTATCTGATACAGACTCTGGAGATTGCGGGGATGATCGCGCTGGCGATTTTTATTATGGATACAGTATTCCGGTTTCGGACTCCTTTACGCAGATGAGGAGGTTGCGGATAGAAAATCACTGCAGAACATTTTACAATGGATTGTTTTACATTTGCTGCACCGAGGAACGTCATGGCTATTGCGATAGAAGTGTGATATAATTTTAAGGAAACAAAGTATGAGAAATAGGTGGGAAGTTATATTGTTTTTGGAGGAGGCTTATGCTGGAACGACTGAAAGAAGTAGTGTATGAGGCGAATATGTGCCTGCCGAAGTACGGCCTGGTGACTTTTACATGGGGAAATGTCAGCGGAATTGATAGAGAAAGCGGGCTCTTTGTCATCAAACCAAGCGGCGTGGAATACGAGAAGCTCACGCCGGGCGATATGGTAGTTGTTGATCTTGAAGGGAATAAGGTAGAGGGAAAGTATCATCCTTCTTCCGATACGCCCACGCATGTGGTGCTTTACAACCGTTTCCCGAAAATCGGGGGTATTGTGCACACCCATTCTTCCTGGGCGACAAGCTGGGCACAGGCGGGCAGAGGCATTCCCTGTTACGGGACTACGCATGCGGACTATTTTTACGGTGAGATACCGTGTGTGCGAAATCTTACAAAACAGGAGATCGAGGCGGCATATGAGAGAAATACAGGTGTTTTGATCGCTGATGAGTTTGAAAAAAGGAAGAAGGATTATCTTGCCGTCCCGGCAGTTCTCTGCAAGAGCCATGGGGTGTTTACCTGGGGAAAGGATGCGCTTGAGGCAGTCCATAATGCGGTCGTAACCGAAGAGACGGCGAAGATGGCGGCAAGGTGCGAGCTGTTAAATCCGGATGTCAATCCGATTCCCCGTGAACTGCAGGATAAACATTATTACAGGAAACATGGAGCAAATGCATATTACGGGCAATGATTCCTGTGATCGGAAAAACATGAGGGAGTGACCGGGAATATAAAGTGTGGAATAATCCGTTGAAAACCGGCACTGCCGCCTGTATAATAGCATATGGGCAGATAAGGGCTGTCTTTAGATAAAATAATAAAGGAGCAGATAAAAAATGAGTATTCGAATTGGAATCTTAGGTTATGGAAATCTTGGAAGAGGCGTGGAATGCGCGATAAAGCAGAATCCGGATATGGAGCTTGCGGCAGTATTTACCCGCAGGGATCCCGGGGATGTAAAGATCCTGACAGAGAATGTGCCGGTGTGCCGTATTGCGGACGCGGCAGACTGGAAAGATAAGATCGATGTTATGATCCTGTGCGGCGGGAGCGCCACAGACCTTCCGGTACAGACACCAGAGTTCGCGCGTATGTTTAATGTGATCGACAGCTTTGACACGCACGCAAGGATTCCGGAGCATTATGCAAATGTGGATGCTGCGGCAAAGGAAGGAAATAAAGTAGGAATCATTTCAGTGGGCTGGGACCCTGGCATGTTCTCTCTGAACCGTCTGTATGCGAATGCTATCCTTCCGGAAGGGAAGGATTACACGTTCTGGGGGAAAGGCGTAAGCCAGGGACATTCGGACGCAGTCCGCAGAGTGGAAGGAGTAAAAGATGCTAAACAGTACACGATCCCTGTGGAAGCAGCGCTGGAAGCTGTAAGAAACGGCGAGAATCCGGAACTGACGACAAGAGAAAAACATACACGCGAGTGCTTTGTGGTGCTCGAAGAAGGCGCGGATGCGGCAAAGGTTGAGGAAGAGATCAAGACAATGCCGAACTATTTCTCTGATTATGATACAACCGTACATTTCATCAGCGAGGAAGAATTAAAGAGAGACCACAGCGGAATCCCCCACGGCGGATTTGTTTTGCGGAGCGGAAAGACAGGCTGGGACGGCGAACACAGCCATCTCATCGAGTACAGCTTAAAGCTGGATTCCAATCCGGAATTTACATCTTCTGTTCTCGCGGCATATGCCCGCGCTGCATACAGATTGTCTCAGGAAGGTGTTTCCGGATGCAGGACAGTTTTTGACATCGCTCCGGCATATTTAAGCGTGAAGAGCGGGGAAGAACTCAGAAAGAGCATGCTGTAAGCAATGATGAAGATAATGCCGCATCGCGGACACGGATTTCAGGAAAGATTTCCGCTCTGCGCGCGGCATTAAGTATAAATAAGGCACATACATAACAATAAAATGGGAAAAGGAGGCGTGCAGGATGGGAAAAAGAGAAGAGATTCGTGAGCGGATAAAGGCAGGAAAAGCCGTGCTCGGGATCGAGCTGGGGTCTACAAGGATAAAGGCGGTCCTCATAGATGAGGATAAATCCCCTATTGCTTCGGGAAGCTATGACTGGGAGAACCAGTATGTGGATCATATCTGGACATATGATATAGACGAGGTGTGGAAAGGACTTCAGGGATGTTACGAAGGGCTTGTAAATGACGTACAGGAAAAGTATGATGTGAGGCTTACCAGTCTGGCGGCTGCCGGCATCAGTGCAATGATGCACGGGTATCTTGCCTTCAATGAAAATGGAGAGCTCCTCGTTCCGTTCCGCACATGGCGCAATACGATCACAGGGGAAGCCTCTGAAAAGCTCTCGGAGCTGTTCTCCTACCACATACCCCAGCGCTGGAGCATCGCACATCTGTACCAGGCTGTATTAAACGGGGAGGAACATGTTAAGGATGTCCGTTTTATCACAACGCTTTCAGGATATATCCACTGGAAACTGACAGGACAGAAGGTGCTCGGGAGCGGAGACGCGGCAGGAATGTTTCCTATAAATATTGCCGATAAGGATTATGACAGTGGGATGCTGGATAAGTTTGACGCACTTGTTGCTGAAAAAGACTTTCCGTGGAAGATCCGTGATCTGCTCCCAACAGTTCTGGTCGCCGGTCAGGATGCAGGCTGTCTCACCGCGGAAGGGGCGAAGCTCTTAGATCCGTCAGGCAGCCTTAAGCCTGGAATTCCGATGTGTCCCCCGGAAGGCGATGCGGGGACCGGAATGACAGCGACCAACAGTGTGGCGGTGAGGACGGGGAATGTTTCCGCGGGTACAAGCGTGTTCGCCATGGCGGTCCTGGAAAAGGATCTTTCAAAGCCATATGAAGAAATCGACCTAGTCACTACTCCGGCCGGTGATCTTGTGGCAATGGTACACTGCAATAACTGTACTTCTGACCTGAACGCCTGGGTCGGTCTGTTCAGGGAATTTGCAGAAACTTTTGGTATGGAAGTGGATATGGACCGGCTTTTCGGCACGCTTTATAACAAAGCGCTTGAGGGAGATCCTGACTGCGGCGGACTGCTTGCATACAATTATTTTTCGGGAGAGCACATTACAGGTTTTGACGAAGGCCGTCCGCTGTTTGTCCGTTCCCCCGAGAGCAGGTTTAACCTGGCAAACTTTATGAAAGTTCATCTGTATACTTCATTGGGCGCGCTCAAGACCGGCATGGACATCCTGCTTAAAAAAGAAAATGTCACTCTGGACCGCATGATGGGGCACGGGGGATTGTTTAAGACAAAAGGCGTAGGACAGCGGATCCTCGCCGGAGCGATCAACACGCCGGTATACGTTATGGAGACAGCCGGAGAAGGCGGCGCATGGGGCATTGCCCTGCTCGCAGATTATCTCGTTCACAGAGAGGACAAAGAGAGTCTGACAGATTATCTTGCGGAGAAGGTTTTCCACGAAGCCAAAGGTTCCGGGATGGATCCTGTAGAAGAAGATGTGGCGGGTTATGAAAAATTTATGGAAAAATATACCCGCGGACTCGTGATCGAAAGAGCAGCAGTGGATGCAGAGATATAAATCTGGATTTGTCGATGAAGCGCCCCTTCGTTCCTCTTTGAAATCCTGCATTTGGCTGTGGCGACTGTCGATCGGATGAACTTAGAAAATCGCCCTATTTCAAGCACCTTTCGCGGCGGGCTGGGATGTGGCGGCGGTGACTTGGAGCGATTTACTGGAAAAACTTAAAGGAAGGAAGCACGGCGTTAATTGACCGGCGGATGCCTGAGGCGGAGCCGAATCGTCCGCCGGTCAATTGTTTTTAGCCGCGCTTCCTTCCTTTTAGTTTTTCCAAAATCGTGGAACCGGAACCAGAGCCACATCCCAGCCCGCTGCGAATACATCTTAAAATAACCCACAGTTTTCGGACGTGATCCGGTCGTCCGTCCCACACACAAATCCAGATTTACAGTTTAATGTTTTTGAAAAGCTCTCCCAGGCTGGTTCCGATATTCTCGCTCTTCGGGAGAACAACCTTTTCTTCCGGCTCTTCTTTGACTTCTTCAAGTGCTTTCATGCTGAGGCTTACTTTTCCATCTTTGATGCCAATGACTTTGACAGTCACATTGTCGCCAACGTTAAGAACATCAGACGGTACTTTCACACGTTTCTGGGAAATCTGTGATACATGAACCAGTCCGGACAGACCATTTTCAAGTTTGACGAATGCTCCGTAGTTCTGGAGTGTCTCGACAGTTCCCTCGAGGACTGTACCGACCTTCAGGTTTGCGATCTGCTCTTCGCGCGCTTTCTTTTCCTTTTCTTTCAGGATCTCGCGTGCGGAAAGAACAAGGCGGTTATTTGCCTGGTCTACATCAATAACCTGTACTTCGATGTCTTTGAGCAGATAGGTCTCGAGATCTTCGATATAGGAGAGGGAGAGCTTGGATGCGGGAACAAATCCTCTCAAGCCTTCTACCATTGCGATAACGCCTCCGTTGACGACTCCTTCAACTTTTACGGGGAGTACAGTCTTCTTTTCCATATATTCGGCAACCCTGTTCCAGGGATTGGCGTCATCAAAGTGGTCTTCATAATCAGCCATTGTTTCTGTTGTTTCTGCTTCGGCAGTTTCCTCAGTCTGTACCTGAGAAGTTTCTTCTGCCTGCATTGCTTCTTTCATTTCTTCGCTCATAGTACTGCACCTCAACTTACATAGTATTTTCAATGCTCCTAGTATACCATATTTAAGGCGCAAAAAACAACCGAAAGAGTAATACATATGAAAAATCTAGTTGACTATCAGGAGAAAAGATGGCAAGCTTTAATAAGAATAAAAAGGCAGCTTAAGCCTGATCTGTAACAGGACGTGTGAGGCTGTATTATAACCGGGGCATTCTCCTGGGGGATGCGGGAGAAACTCTTCGGGAAAGAAGGAGACTGTTATATGGGAAGGGAAAAGGAAAGAAAAGTATATGTTGTGGGCCACAAAAACCCGGATACAGATTCAATCTGTTCTGCGATTGTCTATGCGGCATTTAAGACGAAGATTACCGGACAGGTGCATGAACCGCGCCGCGCCGGACAGCTTAATGAAGAGACTCAGTACGTGCTGGAGCGCTTCGGAGTAAAGGTGCCGAGGCTTTTGTCTGATCTGAGGGAACAGATTAAAGATGTGGAGCTTAAGGAAGTAGAGGGATTAAAGAGCAGTGTCTCTATCAGGACTGCATGGGAGAAAATGCGCGAGTCCAATATACATACTCTTCCCGTGACGAGGAACGGGAAACTTGAGGGTGTTATCACGATCGGCGACATTGCGAAGACATACATGGATGTATATGACAGCAAGATTCTGGCAAAGGCGCGTACTCAGTACAGGAATATCGCGCGTGCAGTGGACGGGGAAGTGGTGACCGGGAATGAGCACGGCTATTTCCTGAAGGGAAAAGTTGTGATTGCGGCATCCAGCAGGATCCTGATGTCTGATTTTATCAGCAGGGATGATCTGGTTATCATGGGCGACCGAAAGGATGCGCAGCAGTGTGCGGCAGATATGGAAGCAAGCTGTATGGTTGTGTGCCAGGATGCCCCCATATCTGAGGAAATCATACGTCAGGCTGAGGAGAAGCAGATTGTGATCATCCGTACGCCGCTTGATACGTTTACCGCGGCACAGCATATCAATCAGAGCATTCCTGTGAAATACTTTATGACAAAGGATAATCTGGTCACATTTCGGATGAAAGAATATGTGGACGATGTGCAGGAGGTCATGGCAAAGAAGCGTTTCCGTGATTTCCCCGTTGTAGATAATAAAGGGAGATTCGTAGGTCTGCTTTCAAGAAGACGTATCCTCAATGTAAAGAAAAAGCAGGTGATCCTTGTGGACCACAATGAAAGGAGCCAGGCAGTGGATGGTGTTGAAGAAGCGGATGTGCTGGAGATCATCGACCACCACAGGCTGGGGCTGAGCATTGAGACAATGGGACCGGTATTTTTCCGCAATCAGCCGGTAGGATGTACTGCGACCATCGTATATCAGATGTATCAGGAGGAATGCATCCTTGTGGAGCCTGTGCATGCGGCCCTGTTGTGTTCTGCAATCATTTCCGACACCCTGATGTTCCGGTCTCCGACATGCACTCCGCTGGATGAGCAGGCGGCGCGGGCGCTGGCAAAGATCGCTGGAGTCGAGGTGGAGACTTTGGCGCAGGAGATGTTCAATGCCGGAAGCAATCTGAAAGGCAAGAGTGCGGAAGAAATCTGCTTCCTTGACTTTAAACAGTTTACGGTCAATGATACAGTCTTCGGCGTCGGACAGGTAAATTCCATGAGCGGGGATGAGCTGAAAGAGATCAAGGAAATCGTGGAGCCGCATCTCGAAAGAGCAAGGCATAACCATGGCTTGAATATGATTTTCTTTATGCTGACCAATATTATTACAGAGTCCTCTGAACTGCTGTGCTGCGGACCGGAGGCAAGAGAAAAGATATTAAACGCATATGATCTGCCTGAGGATACGGAAGAGATCATGCTGAAAGGAGTTGTTTCCAGGAAGAAACAGCTCGTGCCCACACTGGTCAGCTCGCTGCAGCAATAGGATCTGCCGGAGGACGGCGTTGTTTACAGGAGGAGAAAAATGGCAAAACAGGTTTGGAAGCCGGGGAATATGCTTTATCCTCTGCCGGCAGTTATGGTCAGTACGGCAGATAAAAGAGGAAATACAAATATACTGACCGTAGCATGGACAGGGACTGTGTGCACCAATCCGGCGATGGTCTATATTTCCGTGCGTCCTGAAAGACATTCCTTTCATATGATCAGAGAAAGCGGGGAATTCGTGATCAATCTGACTACGGAGAAGCTGAGCCGCGCCGCAGATTTCTGCGGGGTGCGGTCGGGAAAAGATATAGATAAATGGAAGGAATGCAGACTGACGGAAGACAAGCCCGTATCTCTTCAATATGCCCCGGTCATATCGGAATCTCCGGTAAATATTGAGTGCAGGGTAAAGAGCATCCAGGAACTGGGGAGCCATCATATGTTTCTCGCGGAGGTATGTGCTGTCCAGGTAGATGAGCAGTATCTGGATGAGAAGGGGAAATTTGAATTAAATAAGACAGGGCTTTTGGCTTATTCTCACGGAGAATATCTTGGATTGGGGAAAAAGCTGGGAACCTTCGGGTACAGTGTGCGGAAAAAAGCGCTGAATAAGAAAAAGAAATCACGGAAGTTGTCGATCGGCAGAAAGGCGGAGAAATAATGCTTGTGTTTGAGAATGATTATTCAGAAGGAGCCCATCAAAAAGTGTTAGAACGTCTTTTGGAGACGAATATGGAACAGCTTCCGGGATACGGTGCGGACCATTACTGTGAATCCGCCGGTGAGAAGATCCGGGAAGCCTGCGGCTGCCCGGAAGCGGAGGTATGCTTTCTCACGGGAGGAACGCAGACGAATCAGATTGTTATCGGCGCGGTTCTGAAGCCCTATGAGGGAGTGATCGCGGCTGAGACGGGACATGTCAGCACTCACGAAGCGGGAGCTATAGAATGCTCGGGCCATAAAGTGCTTGAGCTCCCGCAGGAGGAAGGAAAGATATCAGCAGATAACCTGTCAGATTTTCTGAACTCGTTTTATGAAGATGAAAATCATGAGCACATGGTTTTTCCGGGAATGGTCTATATTTCACATCCTACAGAATATGGTACATTGTATACAAAAGGCGAGCTGGCAGAGCTTTCAGCCGTGTGTGCTCAGTACGGGATCCCTCTTTACATGGACGGGGCACGGCTGGGGTATGGTCTTGCTGCGGAAGGGACAGACGTGACTTTAAAGGATGTGGCGGAATACTGTGACATATTCTATATCGGCGGCACCAAGGCCGGAGCTCTGTGTGGAGAAGCATTAGTGTTTACAAAGGAGAACATTCCTCCTCATTTTATGACGATGGTAAAACAGAGAGGAGCGCTTCTGGCAAAGGGGCGTCTGCTTGGGGTTCAGTTTGACGCGCTTTTTACGGACGATCTGTATTATAAGATCAGCAGGAATGCGATTGTGACAGCCGGCAGGCTGAAACAGATCCTAAAAGACAAAGGGTATAAATTTTATATTGATTCACCGACAAATCAGATCTTTGTGATACTGGACAACGGGAAATTGGAACAGTTAAAAAAAGAAGTGGTCTTCAGTTTCTGGGAGAAAAAGGACGAGGATCATACAGTGGTACGGTTTGCTACAAGCTGGGCGACCCGGATGGAAGATGTGGAAAAACTGGCTGCACTCTTATAGAGTGCAGTTGTTTTTTATATTCGGATATCATTTTGAATAGAAAACAGAATGCCGGGGGAAAATACGTAAGGCATACTGCAGATAAAAATGGAAAAATGATAATGAATATCAATAAATAGCTTGAAACGCTCAGGAGATTTTGATAAGATACATATAGTTAGTGACAACTAACCATATGTGGATAAATCATGGAAACTCCTTTTGCTCTGGAATACCTGAACCCAGGGCAGAGGGATCCCATGGAAATCAGAAGAAAGGACGTAGAAAGCTATGGATTATTTAGAGATTGAAAAAGTGATCGGACGGGAGATCATTGATTCCAGGGGAAATCCCACAGTGGAGGCGGAGGTGCATCTTGCCGACGGGACCATGGCAAGAGGAGCCGCCCCCAGCGGCGCGTCGACCGGTGAATTCGAAGCGCTGGAATTAAGAGACGGAGATAAAAACAGATTCGGAGGCAAGGGAGTCTCCAAGGCTGTGGAAAATATCAATACTGTAATAAACACGGCGCTCCGGGGTATGGATGCAGGCGACATCTATGCGGTTGACAAGGCCATGATCCGGGCGGACGGCACAAAGGACAAGTCTAATCTTGGCGCAAATGCAATCCTTGCCGTATCTATCGCATGTGCCAGAGCGGCAGCGGCTTCCCTTGATATTCCTCTTTACCGCTTCCTTGGGGGCGTGAACGGGAACCGGCTTCCGGTACCCATGATGAATATCTTAAACGGCGGCGCTCATGCGGCGAATACGGTGGATGTCCAGGAGTTCATGATCATGCCCGCAGGTGCGGAGAGCTTTACAGAAGGGCTGAGATGGTGTACAGAAGTATTCCATGCGCTGGCAGCGCTGCTGAAGTCAAAAGGGCTTGCAACGGCAGTTGGAGATGAGGGCGGCTTTGCTCCGGATCTTGGAAGTGATGAAGAAGCCATTGAATACATCCTTCAGGCAGTAAAAGACGCCGGATATGAACCGGGAAAAGATTTTGTCCTTGCAATGGACGCGGCTTCCAGCGAATGGAAGAGCGGCAAAAAGGGCGAGTATGTGCTCCCGAAATGCGGGAAGAAGTTTACATCCGCTGAGCTGGTAGAACACTGGAAGTCACTGGTGGAAAAATATCCGATCTACTCAATTGAAGACGGTCTGGATGAGGAAGACTGGGAAGGATGGCAGATCATGACAAAAGAGCTGGGGGATAAAGTACAGCTTGTCGGGGATGATCTGTTCGTAACAAATACCGAGCGCCTGAAAAAAGGCATTGACATGGGGTGCGGGAATTCGATTCTCATTAAGTTAAATCAGATCGGTTCCGTGTCAGAGACACTGGAAGCCATCAAGATGGCGCATAAGGCGGGCTATACGGCAGTGACCTCCCACCGTTCCGGCGAGACGGAGGATACAACTATCGCTGACCTGGCGGCAGCGCTTAACACCTGTCAGATAAAGACAGGCGCACCCAGCAGGAGCGAGCGTGTGGCGAAGTATAACCAGCTCATCCGCATAGAGGAAGAGCTGGGAGCAGGAGCTGTTTATCCGGGATTTGAAGCATTTAACGTGAAGAGATAGCTGATTGGGGACGTAGTAAAATTCGATTTTACTACGTCCCCAATCCGATTTCGGGGTGTCCCTTTTTGGACTTTATTCTATCGCCCCGGCACTTTTCATGGAAAATTCTACGCTGAACCGGGCGTCTTCCCCATATACGGGCTCCAGTACCGCAGAGTCATAGCTGTCGAAGACGAGATCATACCCTTCGTAATTAAAATCACATTCCGCTATAATCCCGGCATCACTAAAGATGAAATCTTCGAAATAATCTCCGTGCTCTTTAATCCGGGAGTATATTTCTTCCGGCGTATCCGGCTGGATCGAGTAGCCATCCTGCGCGCAGAGATATGAGACTGCGGCAAGCGCCATGATTTCTCCATAGGATGAAACTTTGACATTTTCATTTTCCACGGAATATGAGAAACTGATACCGGTTATGACGCCGTTTTTCTCTATGAATTGAAATTCGGGAAGCGGCGCGTATTCTCCGTTCTGATTGATGTAAGGAGTACCCGGTTTTTTCGCCCATCCTGCATGATCGTCCAGATAAAGGGCAGAGTCAGGAATCCCTGCAATGCCGGATGTAATGGAAGGCGGCAGGTTCAGCTGGCGCTCGATGCCGAAGAATTCCTGCGTGTCATTAAAGTTTTCGCAGAACTCTTCCACAGAGATATCTCCCGTGTTGGGCGGGATCGCCGCGTACTGGTTCAGTGTGTCCTGCAGTATGACAGAAAATGGAATGAATGCAATTGTAACGCAGATTCCCAGAGGGAGCCGACCTTTGTTCAGGCTCAGGACAGAGTCCTCTTCCCAGTACAGAGTCTCATCATTTTTACATGCCTTATATGATTTGTACATGCGGATGATCCAATAAATCGGAATGAAAAAACCATAGCCTTTCCGAAGCACGTCCCATGTACGGCGGAGGGCTTCCCGGTAACTAAGCCGTTTCCCGTCGACTGCCGTGACCCGCAGCCCGAAACAGAACTTGCCCGGTGTTGTCCCGGTAAACGTAAGAAACAGAGGCTCGACCAGCAGGACGATAACGTTTGTTATGAACAGGCTGCCAGTCGTGCTCAGGAGCAGGAAAGACAACAAAGCGTCCACGAGGAAATCTTCGCTGATATTAACACCGATCACAAGAGTCAAAAAGGCGCTCCAGAGCAGGCTGTTCAGGGTAAGGTCGATCTCCCGGGCAAAGAACCGGCGCCACGGCGCAGTTACCTTTGATACGGTATCATGTTCAAGTTCCGGTGGAGCGGCATGGCGCGGCATATCCATCAGGTCAAGATAATGCTGGGCGTCAAATGTATTGTAGGTCACATGGTCACGGCACATCTGTTCGCATACATCCTGGCACTGGACCAATCCATTCTGTTCTTCTTTTAAATGTCTGAGATGATTTAAGAGTACGTCTCCAAGATCCTTCTCACCGTTCCCTGCGGCGCGTATATCATCAAGGCTTAAATGGAGAGTCCGAAGAAGCCGGATGCGGTTCAGCGTTTCAAGGTCCTTTTCTGTATAATTTCTGTAGCCGTTTGTATCCCTGGCGGGAGTCAGGAGTCCCTGCGATTCATAGAAGCGGATATTGGCGCGGGTCATTCCTGAAAGGTCTTCGATTTCTTTGATCGTCATAGTAAAACCCCCTTGCTGTATTATTTTATCTGTGCCGAGTATAAGGTGTCAACAAGGTTTACAGTCAAGAGAAACTTTGATTTTTTATACAATAATAATAGAAAACGCACATCTTGAAAAACATGGCTGTTTATCATACAATGAAACAGGAAATGTGGGGAAGGGCAGATATACGGCCGTCCACCACAAGGATATATGATTTCAGGAGGACACATACAATGAATAAACCGGTATTAGTCATCATGGCGGCAGGAATGGGAAGCCGATACGGCGGTCTGAAACAGATCGACCCGGTGGACAAGGAAGGACATATCATCATGGACTTCTCGATCTATGACGCAAAGCGCGCAGGATTTGAGAAAGTAGTTTTTATCATTAAAAAAGAAAATGAAGCAGACTTTAAAGAAGCGGTCGGCAGGCGTATCGAAAAAGTAATGGAAGTGGCGTATGTTTTCCAGGAGCTTGCAAATATCCCGGAAGGATTTGAGATCCCGGAGGGACGTGTGAAGCCGTGGGGCACCGCCCATGCGGTTTTAAGCGCTATCGATGAGATTGACGGTCCTTTCGCAGTTATCAACGCGGATGATTATTACGGACGACACGCATTTCAGACGATCTATGATTACCTTACTACTCATGAGGACGACGATAAATACCGCTACACCATGGTTGGTTACCGGCTGAAAAATACAGTGACAGATAATGGGCATGTGGCAAGAGGAGTGTGCGGGCTGAATGCGGCTAATGAGCTTGTCAATGTGACGGAACGCACCCGGATCGAAAAGAGGAACGGAGGCATCGAGTATTCCGAAGATGACGGACAGACTTGGACAGCTATTGACGGAGATACCCTTGTGTCCATGAATATGTGGGGATTTACGCACAGCATTTTAGATGAAATCAAAGCAGGATTCCCGGCATTCCTGGAAAAAGGGCTGAAAGAGAATCCGCTGAAATGTGAATATTTCCTTCCGGCAGTGGTGAGTGAACTTTTGGAAGAAGCACGCGCCACGGTGAAGGTGCTTGAGTCAGAGGATAAATGGTACGGCGTCACATATAAAGAGGATAAGCCGGTCGTTGTGGCAGCGGTGCAGGCGCTTAAAGATTCGGGCCTGTATCCTCAGAAACTGTGGGACGAACAGTAGATCATGCAACATTTTTACCATAAGATGAACTAAAAATATAAAGAATTTCCATCAATCCCATGCTATAATGTGCACAGAAAGAAACAAAGAGACCGCTGTGCACGGCAGGGATTCACAGAATCAGGTAAGGAGGAAAACAATATGTCCATCTTAGTAACCGGAGGCGCCGGATTCATCGGAAGCCATACATGTGTTGAACTTTTAAATGCGGGTTATGACGTTGCAGTTGTTGATAACCTGTATAACGCGTCAGAAAAAGCTATTGAAAGAGTAAAGCAGATCACAGGAAAGGATCTGAGATTTTATAAAGCAGATATCCGTGACAGAGAGGGCCTAAACGAGGTGTTTGACAAAGAGGATGTGGAATCCGTGATCCATTTCGCAGGGCTTAAGGCAGTGGGAGAGTCCGTGCGGAAACCTCTTGAATACTATGAGAATAACATTGGAGGCACGATCACTCTCTGTGATGTGATGAGAAATCACGGTGTGAAAAACATTATTTTCAGTTCATCTGCCACAGTATATGGAGATCCGGCATTTATCCCGATCACAGAGGAGTGCCCGAAGGGAACATGTACAAATCCGTACGGATGGACAAAATGGATGCTGGAGCAGATCCTGACAGACCTGCACACAGCAGATCCCGAATGGAATGTAGTACTGCTCCGCTACTTCAACCCCATTGGAGCTCACAAAAGCGGGATGATCGGGGAGGATCCGAAGGGAATCCCGAATAATCTGATGCCGTATATCACACAGGTTGCGATCGGAAAACTTCCATGCCTGGGCGTATTCGGAGATGATTATGATACCCATGACGGAACAGGAGTCCGGGACTATATCCACGTAGTAGACCTTGCTATCGGACATGTGCGCGCGGTGGAGAAACTGAAAGAAAAAGCCGGCGTATCTGTCTACAACCTGGGAACAGGAAACGGGTATTCGGTACTCGATATGGTAAAAGCATTCAGCAAAGCGTGCGGAAAAGAGATCCCCTATGAGATCAAGCCGCGCCGGGCAGGTGATATCGCGACATGCTACTGTGATGCCACAAAAGCGAAAGAAGAACTTCACTGGACGGCAGAACGCGGCCTGGATGAAATGTGCGAAGACTCCTGGAGATGGCAGAGCCAGAATCCGAACGGATATGCGGATTAAATCTGCATTTGGATGTGAAGACGGACGTTTTCAGACCGTCCGTCTTCACACACAAATCCAGATTTACTCGGTTAATTCTTCCAGCGGCCGTATCTGATATCCCATTTTTTCCCATTCACCGATAAGTTCATCCAAGATCTCTGCGTTGGTATCGGATGTACTGTGGAGAAGTACGACTGCTCCGGGATGGATTCGGCCGAGCAGTTTGTCAAATGCTTCTTCTTTTGAGGGCTGATCGTCATCGTACCAGTCTACATAGGCGAGGCTCCAGAAAAAGGTTTTATAGCCCAGTTCTTTTGCCATCTGCAGGTTTGTCTCGCTGAATTTCCCCTGAGGAGGACGGTAGTATTTTGTCATCTCTTCTCCGGTCACTTCCTTATAGGCTCGTTCTACATCCTCTAATTCTTTCCGGAAGGAATCCATGGACGCAATCTGGGACATATCAGGATGATGCCATGTGTGATTGCCCACTGTGTGCCCTTCTTCGCACATTCTTTTGACCAGTTCGGGTTCGGATTCTATGTAAGTCCCAACTACGAAAAAAGTGGCGGATATGTTGTTTTTTTTCAGGGTGTCAAGTATCTTCCCGGTATTACCGTTTTCGTACCCGCAGTCAAAGGTGAGATAAAGAACTTTCTCATCTGTATCCCGGGCATAGTAGGCATCATACTGCGCCAGCTCTTCAAAGCTTGCGTTGGCGGCAGGCGGCTGTCCGTCTTCCCGGAAGCTCAGCCCCCAGTTTCCTTCAGCTGAAGCTGTAACTGCTTCGTTAGAAACATTGGATCCGGCGGTACGCTCGCAAATCTGCTGGCCGAGAAAACCGATCCCCGACCCGAAAGCGTAGGAGGCAAGAAAGAGCAGAAGAAAGAGAGGGATCTTTTTTGCGAGAAATGTGCTTTTAAAAAAAGGGCAGATCTTGTGTTTGAAAAAATGATTCATGTGATACGCTCCTTAAGGACTTGAAGTCTATAAATAATATATGATGAAAAATACCGGGATTTGTACAAAAAGATCCATAAAAAGATTGACAAGATCCGAGAACAGTTGATAATAGAAGTATAGAAGATTTTGGAACCGGCGATGAAGACCGGTAACAGGAGGAATATATGGCGGAAGTGTATAGAGGAATGGCAATAGGAATGTTTGAACTGGACAGCGAGTGTATCTGCTTTGTAGCACTGGACGCGGCGGCAAAGGCGGCGAATGTGAAGATACAGGCAGTGGAGAGAAATCGTCTTTCGGCAGGTGCGTGTGTAAAGATGCGAGGTACCGTATCGGATGTGAAAGCAGCGATGGAGGCTGCATTGGAGGCTGCCCGCCCGCTTGCAAAGATCGTATCGCATAATGTGATCGCAGCCCCGTCTGAAGATACAGAGACAGCGATGGCAATGACGATCAACAAGTAACAGGGCAGGAGACTGAGAAAGAAAGGAAAGGTACAGATATGAAATACGGAGCTTATGGGCTGGTGGAAGTCGTGGGCGAAGCGAACGGAATCCTGGTGACTGACCGCATGCTGAAGACAGCGGAAGTAGAGTATGTGACTCAGGATACAAAGTGCGGAGGGCATGTGCTGATTTTTGTCGGGGGCAGCGTTTCGGCAGTGACGTCAGCGGTGGACAGTGTGAAGGAAGATCCGCCGTGCCCGGTGGCAAAGACAGCAGTCATATCAAATCCGTCACAGGAGATGGTGGATATTGTTGAAATGTTTAAAAGCAGGCGCAGGCATTAACAGGGCTGGCAGAAACGCCGAATCAGATCAGCACCGGATGGCATGGAAGCTGTCCGGGACATATAAAAAGAAAATCAGAGACCGTATTTGCGGAAGTAAAGTACTGTAGAGCTTCTTTCGTGGACGCGGTCTTTCTGATGCAGGGTGGAGAAAAATGAAGAGAGCAGTTTTATTTTTTGATATAGACGGGACTTTGCTCAGCGAAGTCACAAAGAAGATACCGGACAGCGCTGCCGAGTCAGTCCGGAGAGCGAAAAAAGCAGGGCATATGCTGTTTATTAATACCGGGAGAACTATATGCAGCATTCCCGCAGAGATCCGCCGTCTGCCGTTTGACGGCTATCTGTGCGGATGCGGGACATGTCTTATTTATCATGATGAGATTTTGTTTGAACGTTCCCTTAGCCCGGAGCGGGGCAGGGCGGTCATTGAGAAAATGTTTGAATGTAATCTCGGAGGAGTGGCAGAAGGTCCGGAAGATGTGTATTTTCCGGAACGAATCAGCCGTTTTGATAAGCTGGAGACTACGAGGCGTTATTTCAGGGCAAAGGGAATGGGGATTGAATGCTCTATGGAAAGGGGCGGATTTATCTATGATAAGCTGTTTATCTATGCGGATGAGATGAGCGACCTGGCATCGTTTCTTGAGTTCATTGATGAGGATATGGAAGCAATGGACAGAGGAGGGAATGCCTACGAAGTTATCCAAAAGGGATATTCCAAGGCAACGGCGTGTGAGTTTATCGTGGATAAGCTTGGTTTCACGAAGGATCAGGCATATGTATTCGGAGACAGCAGCAATGATCTCGCGATGTTCGAATATGCAGACCACGCAGTGGCAATGGGGGAACATGCGGAAGTACTGGACCCCTATGCTGAATACGTGACAAAGGCGGTAGAGGATGACGGGATCGCCCATGCGATGAGGCATTACGGTCTGATATAAACGCAGATGTATCTGGGGAAGCGAGGTAGAAGATATGAAGATTTTTGTATATAATTACAGAGAATTCGATGAAGCAGAATATTTTCAGAGATTTTCAAAGGAATACGGTGTAGAGCTTGGCATCTGTACGGACGCCCCTGCTCTGGAAAATGTGCATCTGGCTGAGGGATATGAATATGTAACGATCATTACGTCAAAGATCGACAGAGAACTGATGGAGAGATTTCATGACATAGGAATCAAAATGATATCTACCCGGACGATCGGGTATGACCATGTCGATATTGAAGCGGCAAAGGAGTTTGGAATCCATGTGAGCAATGTTTCCTATTCCCCGGAATGTGTGGCAGATTATACGGTCATGCTGATGCTTATGTCTCTTCGCAGGATGAAGCGGATCATGCAGAGAGGGGAAATCAACGATTTTTCCCTTCCGGGCATTCAGGGAAGAGAACTCCCCAATCTGACTGTCGGCGTGCTGGGAACAGGCCGGATCGGGCAGGCTGTGATCAGGGATCTGTCGGGTTTCGGTTGTAAGATCTATGCCTATGACAAATATGAAAATGAGAATGTGAAAGGATATGCAGAGTATACGGATCTGGATACGATCTATAAAGAGTGCGATCTGATCACGCTGCATATGCCGCTCACGGAAGATAATTTCCATCTCATCGGGAAAGAAGCATTTGGCAAAATGAAAGACGGAGTAGTCATTGTCAATACGGCAAGAGGCGGGCTGATCGATACGAAGGCGCTCATTGAGGCGATTGAATCCGGCAAAGCAGGGGCGGCGGGACTGGACGTGATCGAGGATGAGTTCGGTATGTATTACTATGACAGAAAATCTGACGTGCTCAGCAAGCGTGACCTGTATATCCTCAGAGGGTTCCCGAATGTGATCGTTACACCTCACATGGCGTTTTATACAGACCAGGCGGTAAGTGATATGGTGAAACATTCCATAGAAAGCTGTATTCTGCGGGAAGAAGGGAAGGAAGATCCCTGGGCGGTCGTTTGAGGCAGGACAGAAATTAAGATGAAAGAGTAAGAGAGTCCGGCAGTTTTACATTTTAAAACAGCCAGGCTTTCTTTTTTTTGTGCTCATGCGGGTGGCGGTTAGGTGTGATCAGTAACTCATATGGCAAATGTATGATAATAAACAGATTAACAAATATTGTATAAATATTACAAATTTGTTACAATATGTTATATCTTGACTGGAGAGGAGAAAGTTTATGATCCAAATTCAGAACATCACAAAAAAATTTGATGAAAACTGTGCGGTTAATGATCTTTCGCTTGAAATCCCGGAAGGCATGATGTTTGGTCTGCTGGGGACAAATGGCGCGGGCAAGACCACGCTGCTGCGCACCATCGCGGGTATCCTTGAGGCGGATGCGGGATGTGTGACGGTTGATGGGAACCCGCTGGAATCCGGGAAAAAGAAAATCTTTTACCTTCCGGACGACCCATACTATTTTCCAAATGCGTCTGTGGAACAGATGGCAGAGTTCTATGCAAGACAGTACCAGGAGATGGACCGGGAGACTGTGACATATATGTCAGAGGCACTGGAGCTGGATGTGAAGCGTCCTCTCCGCACTTTCTCCAAAGGAATGAAGAGACAGGCGTTTCTCATACTTGCCCTGTGTGCAGGAACAAAATATCTTCTGTGCGACGAGGTGTTTGACGGGCTGGATCCGATCGTGGCAGAGGTTATGAAGAATCTGTTCCGCCAGGAAATGAAGGAGAGAAAGTTTACGGCTGTGGTGGCTTCCCACCGCCTCAATGAGCTGGAAGATATCTGCGGAAATATCGCGATCCTGCACAAAGGCGGACTTGTGACGGCAGGTGATATGAGAGGCAGGGCAGAGCATGTCAAAAAGTATCAGTGTGTGTTCAAGGACGATGTAGATACGGAAAGTCTTAAGAGGCAGCTTGCAAGAGAGCTGGACATCGTGCGGTTTCATTCGGACGGGTGCTTTGTGACACTGGTGATCCGGGACGCAGAAGGCAATGCAGAGGAATATCTGAGGAAACAGAATGCAGAGCTGGTACGGGAAGCATCAATGAGCCTGGAAGAAATCTTTATTGCAGAAATGGAGGGGAAAGATTATGACATCCGCAAAGTGCTTTGCTGACTGGATAAGAGAAGCGGGAAGAGGTCATATTTCCGCGTTTCTCGGATGGGGAACCATGCTTGTGTATACGATTCTCTCTGTGACCCGGCTGAGCTTTGATACAGACTATACATATTTTGGAACAGGCAATACTGAGCTGCCATGGATCGGGGCGGGACTGGGACTTGCTCTGGCTTTCCTGGAGTTTTTCTATCTGTTTCAGCAGAAGAAACAGGATTTCTATTACAGCCTGCCTGTGAAAAAGAGTACAGTGTTTTGGAGCAGATATGTGCACGGAGCGCTTCAGGGGATTCTCCCGCTGGCGTTTGCTATGGGTACATGCGGGATTTTTCAGGCTGCGGTGGACGCAGAGTTTGCACTTTTTGCATGGAGTTATACGGGGAAGAGCTTCCTGGCTGCAGCGGGAGTGTTCCTGATCTTTTACCATATCGGGATGCTTTGTATCACAGTCTGCGGGAATGCGTTTTCAGCGCTGGCCATGTGCGGCGTATCTATAGTTTATTTCCGCATACTGACGGGGAATGTATTTGTCACATTTGCTTCCGGCTGGTTTCAGACTTATTACAGGATACCGCTTTTAGAGAAAATGAAGACACTGTTATCCCCGTTTTCACTGGCAGAGGCTCTGACCGGCAGAGATGTGTATGAGAAGCCTCTTGTACTGCGTTTTACGCCTTCGGCAGACCTCATTGCTGCAGCGCTGGCGTGGATCTTTCTCCTTCTTCTTTTCACTGCGCTCGCCAGCCGTAAGAGAAAGACAGAACGGACAGGGCGGATATTCGCGGTTTTAACTGCGGAGCGGATTGCAGAGGCAGGCATTTCTTTTCTTGCAGGAGTCTGGGCAGCCGGATTTGCTCTGGATCTGTCAGGCATGATGGAGAGTGGAGGGATTGCGGCGTGGGGTATGGCAGTATTGGTCAGTGCCGCTGTGGCTGCTGCAGTCCACTGCCTTCTGGAAATCGTTCTGAAAAATCCGGGTGCAGGGATCTTACGGCGCAAATGGCAGCTTGCCGCATCCTGTGCGGCATCCGCGGCAGTATGTATCGTATTTCCGGCAGGCGCTTCCTCCTATGATACCTATTTTCCGGATGAAGCGTCCGGCGTGAGTATCAGTATTGACGGACTGGGTATGACTTATGATATTTATCAGCAGGTACAGGGAGATCGGGAAGACTATGAGACGGATGATCAGCTTGAAAAATACACGCTGACCGGAGATGGGAAAAGCGCGGCTCTGGGATGGCTGAAAGAAATTGCGGCATCCGGAGGGAATGCGAAAAACACATCAGCCGGCGGAACGCAGAGCGGTACCGATGCCGGGGATCCGGGCGGTGTATTCACATGGGCAGCCGTGTGTTATCATCTGGAGGACGGCTCAGAACATTACCGGACATATCCGATCTCCGAAGAACAGGCAGAATCATTTGCCGCTGTCTATGAGACGGCAGAGTATAAGCAGATCGCTTATCCCGGAGTGAATCTGGCAGAAGCGGGGGAGGATCGGTTCACTTGGGATGACGGAGTGACAGGGACTGCCATGAAGATGACGGCAGAGGAGAAAGAAAGCCTTTTGGAAGCTTACAGGGAAGATGTAAAAGAACTTGAGATGGCAGAGCTTAAGACAGTGCTTCCGGCAGGGCATGTGGAGGTCCGGGCTTCCCGCAGCGGGAATGTGACAGAGTTGGTGGTGTATCCCTTCTTTGAGCGGACATGCTCTATTCTGGAAGAAACAGGCGTAGATATCGGAAAGACACTGAAGGATTATCCGGTGGAGTCCGTGGAGGTCAGGGAGAGTTTATTCTCCGCGCCCAAGGGTTCTGCGGGCGGAGTGAGTACATCCTTTTATGAAGAGCCGGGTGAAGTGGCAGAATGGAAGGAAAAGCTGGTGCCGGAGAAGCTGGATGTGCAGCCTCTTCTGTACCCTCTGGATCATTCGAAAGAGATCAAAGCAGAGATAGAGGAGGAAGAGACCAGTTCCCTGATCCGGATAGACTGCGCGGTGATGCCGGGCAGATAAGATGACGGTTATTTTTATAAAGTGATTATTTAAAAGCAACGACACGATTCTTCTTTTTTCTTTTATACAGAGTGTTATACTGTGGCAGATCACAGTAGAATGTGCGGTGTGCCTGCCTTTGGTATTTCGGTCTGTGCAGGCAGATGCCGCGTAGAAAGAAGGAGGAAGGATATGACAAAGAGGAGGATCATTCTCATCGCGGCGGTAATCGCTGTTCTTGTCGCTGCAGCTGCGGCGGGAGCGTATCTGTATATGAACCGGTTTGATGCAGGAGAATATGTGCAGGCAGTGCTGGATGTGTCTTACAAGAATAAGACGGACAAGTATGTGGAGATCACGGGAGTCTCAGAGAAAGAGGCGGAGAAGATTTTTGAGGATAATCTGGACGCTACGATGAAAGGCTTTGAGACATCGGACATGCCGGACGAGCTTCTGCCGAAATACAGGGAGCTGTTCAGTGAGCTGGCGAAAAACGTCAGTTATACTGTGGGAAAGCCGGTGCGTGGAGAGAACAGCGTTTACAGTGTGACTGTTAAGGTTAAGCCGGTTACGCTGTTTCCGGATACATATGGGACATTTCAGGAAAAAGCACAGGAGTACGCTGACCAGGTGACTGACAGTGTGATGAATGGCGCTGAGATGCCGACAGATGAAGAGATGCAGAGAGAGATCTATCAGATCTATTATGATGTGCTTAAAAGCCAGATGGACGCAGGGATGCTCTATGGAGAAGTGCAGGATGCAGTCCTGCATGTCAGGAAAGAGGGCGGCACAGAATTTGAGATCGTTCAGGAGGATATGGATAAGCTGGATTCTCTGCTGATCGAGGATGTCGGGGGAGAATAAAAGTATAAGAAAAGAAGGCATCACTGCGGGTATTTTCGGTGATGCCTTCTTGCTGTGGCTGTATTATAAAAACTTCATCTTATTCAGCGGCCAGTACCGGAGCACTGCCTTACCCAGTATCGCATCCTCTGAGACGAATGTATTTTCCCAGTAGCGTGAGTCCCTGGAGTTGTTCCGGTTATCGCCCATGACGAAATAGCAGCCCTCCGGCACGGTGTAAGGACCGAAGCTTCCTTCCATGGGCTCCTTTATATCCACATCTTCAAGCGGAGTATCAGAGCCGTTGATATAGATGTTCCCGTCGTGGATTTCCACGGTCTCGCCGGGAAGTCCGATGATCCTTTTTATAAAGAGCTGGCTTTCATCATCCGGATATTTGAAGATAATGATATCGAACCGTTTGGGGTCGCTGAATTTGTATGCAAGCCGGTTCCCGAATACCCTGTCGCCTGTCATGATCGTGTTTTCCATTGATCCGGAAGGGATCTGTGCGTTTACGATCACAAAGGTATCGATCAGAAACGCGAGAATGACTGCGCCGATGATGACCAGCACCCACTGGAACAGTTCCTTTCCGATTGAAGTTTTTTCTTCTGAGTCAGCCTGTATATCCTGTTTATGTGCCATAGGAATTCATCCTTTCGTATCAATAAATGTAGGGTCAGCATACAGAAGATCCTGTATGCTGACCCTGCTATTATAACAAATGTTGCGGGAAATGTACATGCACAAGTATCATTCCACTCTGATATTCTGCTGTGATGCTGCCGCCCATCTGTTCTGTCAATGCCCTGGCAATGGAAAGTCCCAGTCCTGTAGAACCGGAGGAGGCAGTCTCTACTGTATAGAAGCGGTCGAAGAGGCGTCCGACCAGTATCTCATCCAGTTTATTTGAGTGATTGGCAAATGTGATCATTCCGTTTTCATCGAGAGTGATCTCCAGGTCTCCGTCGCTGTACTTGACCGCGTTGCTGATAATGTTGCCGAAGATGCGTGACAATGCATTGCGGTTGAGCATTCTTTTTACTTTTACATCCGGCATGTTGATAGAAGGAGAAATATGGCTCTCTTTCAGTGCGGTGTACAATGCGGATATGCTTTCTTCTAAAGCATTGTTCAGGATTACCGGTTCGCTTGGTGTGCCATTTGAGACAGAGGTAAATACAGAATAGCGGAACAGCTCTTCTGTGAGCTGTTTCATGATCTCCGTGCGCCCCCGGATGATCTTCAGATACCTTTTTGAGTTTTCGCTTTGGTTTTCTTTATCCAGCATATCCAGATAGCCGCAGACCGCGGTAAGGGGTGTCCTCAGGTCATGGGAAATATTTGTAACAGCATTTTTCAGTTCAGTGTCACCCTGCTGATATCGCAGTCTGTCATTTTGAAGCTTTTTTAGTTCTTTATTTATTATATTAGCAAGATTTTTCATGCTTTTATCCCTGCTGGAAAGATCGATCAGAACATTAGTGTCAGATGCCACTCTGTCAGAAAAAGCATCCGAGATTTCATCTGCTGATTTTTTCAGCAGATAAATTTTACTGCATAGGACTGCAATGATTAAGATAAGAATGCTGATCAGACAGCAGAGCCAGAATACCATGATACAACTCCTTTTAATTTTATTGTGCGGATTCTAAATTCCGCCTGCTGTTGTTATTTAATATCCCTTTTCCGGAATATGAAGATCCCCATTCCTGCCGCCACGGCTGTGATCCCCGCAGAATAAGCGGACATAAGCAGAAAGGAAGCGCCCTTGTCGCCGCGGGTGAGGATGACAGACTGCCCGGTGGGTAGAAATTCGTCCAGAAATTCATATATCTGCCGCTGCGTGCCCCTTACATAGCCGGGATTGGGTACATCCCTGGCATCAATGACAGAGCCGTCACCAGCAAAAGCGGAGATCTCGGGATAGGTCTCAGGTTCGTTCAGCTTTGCCGATATATAGACAGACGCGGCAAAGAGCAGACACACTGAGAGGATTGTGATCACTGCTGTCATCGCCTTATTCTGGCAGAGCATACCCACAAGAGTGCACAGGGATGTGAAAGCCAGTGTCATGATGAAGCTGCACAGAATCATGCCGGCCAGATACCGGAAATCCGCGGTTTTTATTCCGCACAGAGGAATACCCGCCGCAAGTGCAGGAAGCAGATAGGCAAGGCACATAAAGAAACCTGCCGCAGAGCAAGCGATCAGGTTGGAAAAGTAGATCGCTGCTCTTGAGTGTCCGATGATGATCTTGTTGCGTATAGTCCCGTCGCTGTACTCTGTCCCAACGAAAAGGCTGACAAAGGCGGCTGTCAGAAAGCCGATCACCATGGAGTATACAGAAAGCATGGAATCCAGGGGCGGAGCCTCGTCAGCATATTGCTGCATGGTGATATACTCCATGATTTTCATAAAGAGACCAAATCCGACCATACCGATGATGCACAGCCAGAAAAATCTGTTCTTTTTCAGTTTCGCAAAATCCGCACATAACAGTCTACTCATTTCGATTCCCTCCTCCGATCAGATTTACATAAAAGCTCTCGAGGCTCTCCTCGCGCTCGGTCAGGGAGATGACATCGCATTCCTGTTCGGCAAGGGCAAGCGTAAGCTTTGAGATATTGACTTTGGCAAAGATATCTGCCATTGTATCAGAGAAGATATTGTACTCGATTCCCATCTCATCCAGCACCCGAGCGAGAGCACGGATATCAGATACCTGTACCCGGATGCATTTGCGGCATGCTGAATCCAGCTCTTTTGCGCTCATCTCTTTTACCATATGTCCGCTGTCAATGAATCCATAGTGTGTGGCAAGGCGGGAGAGCTCATCAAGGATATGGCTGGAGATCAGGAAGGTAATCTGACGCTCTCGGTTAAGCTTTAAGATCAGCTCGCGCATTTCGATGATGCCCTGGGGATCAAGACCGTTTACCGGTTCATCAAGGATGAGGAAGTCCGGGCTGCCGGCGAGTGCAATGGCAATGCCGAGTCTCTGTTTCATGCCCAGAGAGAAATTTTTTGCCTTTTTCTTTCCCGTGTTCTCAAGCCCTACAAGGCGCAGGAGTTCCGGGATGTCATCAAAGGAGGGCAGGCCTATGATACGGTACTGTTCCTTTAAGTTGTCTTCCGCGGTCATGTCCAGATAAATGGACGGCGTCTCTACCACAGCGCCCATTCGCCGCCGGCATTTTGCAATGCCGGGATCGGTATTTTTTGCTCCGTATAATGTATAGCTGCCGGATGCAGGCTCCTGGAGCCCGCATATAAGCCGGATGAGCGTAGTCTTTCCCGCACCGTTTTTCCCTGCGAATCCATAGATGGAGCCTTTCGGTACATGGATGGAAAAGCCGTCCAGAGCTTTGAAATGCCCGTACTGCTTTCCCAGCGATTCTGCTGTCAGAATATATTCCATAAATAAAACCTCCTGTAATAATGTTTACATGGATAATTCTACCTGGCAGGGGTTAAGAAAGCGGTAAAGAAAAGAGTAAAGAAACAGTTAAGATATTTCCTTTAGCATATTTCTTCGTTTAATTTAAATCCGATTCCCCAGACAGCTTCAATATAATCGTTTCCATCAACGGCTTTTAGTTTCTTTCGCAAATTGCTGATGTGTACTTTTAAAGAACTTTCTGTACAGTCCGGAGTGTCTTCGCTGATCCTGTCCAACAAAAGTGATTTGGTAATAACCTGAGAAGGATTCTGCATCAGCAGTTTTAAGATGGCGTACTCGGTCTGGGTCAGCCGTACAGGTGTATCAGCTGCGTTCACTGTGTGGGAGACAGTATCAAGGGTGACAGAGCGGAAGGTGAGAACAGAAGAAGACGAAGGGGGTGATGCCGCTCTGCGCAGCTGTACAGTAATCCTCGCCAGAAGCTCTGACGTGTCGAAGGGCTTGGTGACATAGTCGCAGGCTCCTCCAAGCAGAAGATCTACCTTATCTGAAGTCTCTGCTTTTGCGCTTACCACGATCACGGGGATGCCTCTGGTAAGCGGGAGGAGTTCTTCACCTGGCAGTCCCGGAAGCATCAGATCCAGAAGGATCAGGTCCGGTCTGGCAGAGGACAGATACATCAGCGCCTCTGTGCCGGAGTAAGCCCTTGCTGTCTGGTAACCTTCTTTTGTCAGTATTTCTTCAAGCATATCTCCGATGTAAACATCATCATCAACGATCAGGATTGTATTCATATCTGTCTGCCTCCGTTAACATGTTAATTCATCAGCCGCCAAAAGCGGGTTGTATCTATTGTAGTAGGAAGCACAGAGAAATTCAAGAAAACATGGAAAGATAGTTAAATGTATAAAAGCCTCAAATATCCATATTAGTGAAATGGATAAAATGTGGGTTTTTAAAATGGTTAAAATGGTTGAAAAGTGGATAAAAATATGCTATTCTCGTTTTAAGAAGAAAACGGAAACTCATTGGAAGGAGGAGAAATGGAATGACAATCAGGGAAATGCAGGAACGAAAAAAAGAACTGGGATATACTTACGCACAGATCGCAGAGTTGTCCGGCGTTCCTGTCGGAACCGTGCAGAAAGTCCTGGGCGGGATCACTCTGACTCCCAGATACGAGACTCTCATGGCGCTGGAAAAAGTACTTGGCAGCGATACAATCGGAGGTCAGACCGGACTGCTCCGGGAAGCACAAGGCGTATACGGGATAAAGCGGCAGGGAATGTATGACCTGGATGATTACTATGCCCTTCCTGAAGATGTCAGGGCTGAGCTGATCGATGGTGTGATTTATGATATGACTGCGCCGACATCGGTCCATCAGATTATAGGCGGAAATATTTACAGTAAACTGCTTCAGCATGTGCTGGGGAAGGGCGGAAAATGTATCCCTATGATCTCGCCTCTTGATGTTCAGCTGGACTGCGATAATAAGACAATGGTCCAGCCGGATGTGGTTATTGTTTGCGACAGGGATAAAATTATTGAACGCTGTGTGTACGGTGCCCCGGACTTCATAATAGAGGTACTCTCAAAGTCAACAAAGAAGAAGGATTCTGTCATCAAACTGAATAAGTATCTGAATGCGGGCGTGAGAGAGTATTGGATGATCGATCCTGTGAAAAAAACTGTCATTGTCTATGATTTTGAACACGACGAATATCCGGTGCTCTACGGGTTCGATGCGAAGGTTCCTGTAGGGATATGGGACGGTGATCTGGAAATAGACTTTGCAGAGGTATATGAACAGGTACGATTTCTATATGAAAGGAAAAAGTAGCAAAGACACAGAATTTTCACCTTTGTGAATGAAAAATAAACAATTCTAAAATAAGTGATAAAATCACTGACAAGTCTGAATACTTTTGATAAAATCCACATTGTAACATACAGAAGTGATTTTTTCAGGAGGAAAATAATGACAATGGAAGTTTATTATAAAATGATCAATACCGGAGCGGGTAAAAAACTGAAAGAGATCTTAAACGGTCTCCTTCCGGGGCTTATCCCGGAACCGGTCCCGGTAAGAGTGCCGGTCAGGAAACCGGAACAGAGAGAAAACCGCCGTTGACGCAGCAGCCTGCAAGATGCAGATACGGGATATAAAAATACATAGGTTAATGAAGGGGAAAATAAGTATGCTGATAAGATAAGAATAGGGGGAGAATAATGTTTCACACAAAATACAAAATCTGGTCTGCGGCCGTATTGATTTATCTGGCGGCTGCATTAACTGCCTGCGGCTCGACCGATGGAACATGGACAGGCAGAACAGGGGAGGCAGGTCCTGATGTTCGTGTAGAGTCCGTGGATACAATTGCAGAAGTGCCGGAATATGAGGGCATGCCCTATGTGGAGATCAATGACAATGAACCGGAATTTGCAGAGTCAGAGCTGACTACCATATCTTATGAGAATTACAGTGAGCTCGATTCCCTTGGGAGATGCGGAGTCGCTGAGGCGTGTATCGGCGAGGATCTGATGCCTGACGAAGAAAGGGAAGACATCAGTGAGGTGAAACCTACCGGATGGGAGAACAGAGAATATGATATTGTGGATGGCGGTTATGTATATAACCGCTGTCATCTTATCGGTTTTCAGCTATCCGGAGAAAATGCCAATGAAGAGAATCTCATTACCGGAACAAGGTACATGAATACCGAAGGTATGCTGCCGTTTGAAAATATGGTCGCAGAGTATGTGCAGGAAACGGACAATCATGTAATGTACCGCGTCACCCCGGTGTTTGAGGAAAATGACCTGGTGGCATCGGGCGTACAGATGGAAGCAGAGTCCGTTGAGGATGACGGTGCGGGCATCTGCTTTAACATATATGTTTACAATGTGCAGCCGGAGATCACCATCGATTACGCAACAGGCGCTAACTGGGCGAGCACAGCGGAGGATAAGGAAAGCAGCGGTGAGGCATCGGATGACATCGCTGCGGACAGTTACAGTGATAAGGATTCACAGGAAAAGAGATATATACTAAATAATAATACGAAGAAGTTTCACGATCCGGAATGTTCCAGCGTGGATGATATCAAAGCAAAAAATAAAAGTGAGTTCACCGGGACGAGAGAAGAATTAATTGAAGAAGGATATGATCCATGTGGGAAATGCAGACCATAGGGAATGTAACGCGCAAACTAAGAAAAGAGTCAGGAAACTGAAAAAGAAAATGCTTGACAAATTTTGTATCTCAAAGTATACTAAACAAGTGGCTTGCAGAGGCGAGTCATGATACAGGGGATTGGTCAAATGGTATGATAGGGGTCTCCAAAACCTTTGGTGGGAGTTCGATTCTCTCATCCCCTGTTATTAAAGAGCTGGAAATGCTTGAAAAATAAGCGTTTCCAGCTCTTTTGTTTTATTCGGAAAATCAAAGGGTATCAAACAGGGTATCAAACAGCATTTTTATTTAGGAATATACCAGTATGAATTAAATTGATATAAATAGGTTCTGGAACCCTTTGGCATCTGGGTTAAAGCGTTAAAAACATTATAATAATCCCCGGCTCCTGCACTGACAGATATCATTCCGAGCACGAGCAGGAAGACAATTTTGGGATAGAGCATGCCTAGGATGTATGGGATTATGCCTAAAACGATGTTAGGAAGCAGGGACATAAAAATAAATCTGCATTTACTCATAGTTTCAGGACCGACCACAAAGAGCATGCCCTGGCGCCAGTTTGTATATAAATACACATCTTCTTTGAAACAAATAGCATGGAGGAGTTCATGTGGAAATAGCATTAATAATGAAAACAAGCAGCCCGTCGTCCATTGGAACGAATCATTGAAGAACAGTTTCCCTGACCGCATGATTGCAATGAACAGCAATATAATAAATATAGCAAGCGATAATATATTTGCAATAACTGCGAGCTCTTTTGTGGTTGACGCTTCTTTGAATTTTACTGCTCCGGGCATATGATCCCCGTGAGGAAGTGATTCCGGATCAAGATTATATTTTCCCATATAATGTATTCGCATTATTACTCTCCTTGATCTTGCGGCACTATATCGTAAAAGTATTGATAAAAGAATTGCTCTGTTGAGAGTATTTTACGGCATTAACAGGATTTTGACAACAGAATTATCAGACTGCCATTCGATTTGGTAATAGTAAGATATAGAAATTAAATATTAGCTTTTCATAATTTAAAAGGCTATACTTCTCGGAGGAGGTTTTACATTATGGAGAGAGAAGAATTCTTAGAATATCTGCGCTGTGGAAATCCTGTCACAGGCGGATCGGACATGCATGTACTGATGCATGAACTTGCGGCGGAAGCTCTTGAGGAGACGGCAGAGCTCAACGGATCATACCATGAGCCTGAAGAGATGAGACGGTTGTTTTCAAAAATTATAGGAAAACCGGTTGATGATTCATTTTCGATGTTTCCGCCTTTTTATACGGAGTGCGGAAAGAATATCTATATCGGGAAGAATGTGTTTATCAATTGCGGATGCCATTTCCAGGACCACGGAGGCGTATATATAGGTGATAATGTGCTGATCGGTTCATATGTAGTATTTGCTACGATCAATCACGGGCAGAGACCAGAGGAACGCGGCAGTAATTTTCCGGCGCCCATACACATAGGGAATGGAGTGTGGATCGGGTCACATGCAACGATCCTTCCGGGAGTGACTGTGGGTGATAATGCGATCATTGCTGCGGGAGCCGTGGTAAACAAAGATGTGCCTGCGGAGGCTGTTGCCGGTGGTGTTCCGGCAAAGGTTATAAAGTATATTTAATCCTCTGTTCTTGCTACTTTTTTTCTGTCCTGATATAATGATACTCGATGCGGTATGTTCGGCATGATTAAGAATGAGTAATTTTAACAGGAGGGAAAATTATGTCAGATTATGTGGTTACCACGGATTCTAATTCAGACGTTCTGCCTGAATTCATTAAAGAAAATAACCTTACGGTCATTCCTCAGTATTATGCGTTTGGCGACACGGTTTACGGGGACGAGCTGAATATGGAGCCTCATGAATTTTATGAGACTATGAGGAACGGCGAACTGCCGAAGTCTATGGCAAATAACCCGGCAGTGATCAGGGAAAGATTCGAAAAGATCCTAAAAGAAGGGAAAGACATCCTGCATATTGCTTTTTCCAGCGCGCTGAGCGGGAGCTGTAACAATGTCATGATGACGGCAAACGAGCTTATGGAAGACTATCCGGACCGCCGGATCGTTGTATTTGACTCTCTGAACGCATCGCTTGGGGAGGGAGTATCTGTTTACCGCGCGGTGGAACTCTGGAAAGAAGGAAAGACCATGGATGAGGTCTATGATGTGCTTATGGAGGAAAGGGAGCATGTAAATGTGTCATTTACGGTAAATGACCTGAATCACCTTCAGAGAGGCGGCAGGGTCTCAAAGACTACGGCTGTTGTAGGAAGTCTTGTAAATATCAAGCCGATCCTTACAGTTACCTCTGCCGGGGAATTAAAGTCTGACGGTACAGTACGCGGCCGCAAGAAATCACTCAAGACGCTGGTAAGCCGCATGGAGGCGTCACTTGATCTGGAACATTATGGAAAAGACAGACTGGTGTGCGTGCTTCACGGGGATTGTTATGACGAAGCAAAAAGCGTGGCGGATATGGTGAAGGAGCTTGGTTTTACGAATGTGATCATCAATGATGTGAGCCCGAGTATCGGCACACATGCAGGTCCGGGAGTGGTAGGACTGATATCTTATGGAAAGAAACGATAAAATCACGATAGATATTTAAAATTGTGATTAGAAATCAAATAATTTCTTTTGATATTTTTGCGCATATAAACAGGGATGAGTCTGGAGTTCAGGTCTCATCCCTATTTTATATGGATCAATCTGGTTCTCGGGAGAAATAGTTTTGTATTTGTGATAAGGGAGGATAAAGGCTGAAAAACTACGTATTTCCGTTAATTCTACTCTGCGTGGAGTTTGATTCGCTGATCCGTGTATTGCAAAAACTATGGATTTTGGTAAGATGAGTTCAGACAGAACTGTATGGACCAGCGGAAAAAGGAGGCAGAAGTGTGGAGAACAGGACAGGGCAGTTTATAGCAAAGAGACGAAAAGCGATTGGAATGACTCAGAAAGAGCTTGCAGAATGTCTTGGGGTGACGAATAAGGCGGTATCAAAGTGGGAAACCGGCGGTGGGATGCCGGATATCAGCGTGCTCCAGGAACTAAGCCGGATACTGGAGGTCAGTGTGGATGAACTGCTTGCCGGGGAGTATGCGGAAGAGGGGCGCGCAGAGAACAGGATAATGGAAAGAAGAAAGCTGGAGACGGCAGGCGGGTCAGAACGGGAGAAAACTGGTTTCTCTGTGAAAAGGCTTATTATTGCATGTATCCTTTTTCTGCCGCTGTTTCTTGTGATCTGCATGCAGGCGGCATATCTGTATGTGAGAGGAAACGTTCAGTTTGAATATATTATCGACTGGCTCCCCTATCTGTTCTTCGGGGCTGCGATCCTGCTGGCTGCTTTCGGGATATGCGTGTTGCTGCGGAATAAAAAACTGCGTATCCTATGTGGAACTGTGACGGGGATTCTTCTGATCGCGCTTCTCGCAGTCGGTGTTTATACCGGGACAGAGCCGAATGCCAGGAAGAGTGTGATCAGTATTTCCCCGGATGGGCATATGATGGTCCTGAAATATGAAAAAAGCACGGGCAGAGTGACGACTTATCAGAACCAGATCCTCTGGTTTGCCAGGATGTCAGATACATTTCCTTATACAGCGGAAGAAGACATGAAGCTTCAGTGGCTGGCAGATGATGCCTGTGCAGTCACTTATCAGTCTCCGGATGACGGTCAGACCCATCAGTATGTTATGACTTATGGAGACAGGGGGAACGGGATATATACTTATTATGTGTACAATGTTATCCAGGGAGGCTGGAGTACTGAAGGGAAAAATACTGCGGGATGGGAACTGAATACCGGACCGGATGGCATTACAGTCGTGTCGCCGTCCGGCGGGGAACAGACTTATGAGGCTGACGACTGTGTGCAATTTGGGACTCTTGCCATTGCCCTGTGCGAAAACGGGCTTCCCCAGTGGACGCTCGTGCTCACGGACGATTGCGTGGTAGGAGATGAGACAGATGTGATAAAATCCGGCACGGTCGCACTGTGCAGAGTGACGATGGAGAAATCAGCGCCGATATATTTTACCCGGACCAGCATGCCGGAAGGCGCGGATATGGATCTCCAGGAGACCCCAACAGAAGAAGAGAAGGGCGAAGAATTGCGCGATACAATGAGAGAGACCCTGAAAAATGACCCCACGCTCAGCCAGTTTGAGTCGGATGCGTATGGCGGGATCAAGGTTGTGACAGACGAAGAGGATATCTTCTGGATCGTCCGCCGCGGGATGGAGGAGCGGCAGAAGCTTTTCGCGGTGAACGGCGTGGATGTGGACTGCCAGATCCTGCATATGGAACTTACGGCAGGGGACAGCTATGACTGCGTGGTCAAAGTCAATGTTCTTGAGACTTATCCAGATGATACCGGCACAGAAGAAGCCTCCAAGGCGGAATTGGAGGAAACTTACCGGGTCATGAAGGGAGAAGGGGCGTATCTCCTTGTGCCTGTGGGATACGGAACAGACCCTGCCGTGGGGCTGGATGCCCCGGCGATGAGCATGGAGCGGGATACAGCATATGACGAGAACTATCATTTCTTTGTGCCGGGTATAGAATAAAGCGGGAGATACGAGATGGAAAAGAATATGCATAATGGCATGCAGAAGCCGGAAGAAATTATAAGCGGACCGGATTTTATCTGTGATCCGGTTCCGTATGAATATCGGAAATATTATGAAAGACGAAAAGGCAGACATCATGTGGCGGCTGGGATATTTGCGGCAGCAATGATCTTCGGCGGGGTGATCCTGAATAATCTGCTGAACCTGCTGGGCTATGACGGAGGATTTTCAGAAACTGTGAGACAGATTCTTGGCGTTGGACACATACGATATGTTTTTATGCAGACAGCTTCGGATCTGCTGAGAGCTCTGGTCGTGTATTTTCTGCCTCTTTTTGGCTTGGTGAAGTGGCATGCTTATCTGACGGAAAAGACCTATGGAAAGAAAATCAAAGAATACGGGAAAGGATGGTATGCCGGGACATTTACACCGGAATTCCTGGTGACAGAGAATCAGGAAGGGGAGAGGAAGTTCTATTACTATAATGATATTGCATCAGTGGAAGAGACGGCTGAAAGCTATCATATAGCATGTGCCGGAGAAGAACTTACGATACCGAAAATGTATCTGGACCGGGATTCTGTGCGTTCTGTGAGGCATCATCTCATGCGGTACTGCGGAGCGTGCTATGAACAGAGTTTTGTGGAAGAGCAAGACAGCGTACAGCTCGTCATTCCCTGGAAAGACGGATCGGGACAGCAGGAAATCGAGAAGGGTTACATGAGCTATGTGCGCAGCAGGTGCAGATTTTATTATACAGAGACAAAAATGTGGCTGCTGGGACTGTGCCTGTGTTATCTGCTGAGACTTGCGATGGGAGATTTTTCGATTCTTTCAATTGAGGCGCGGGCAGGTCTTGTAATAGCCGTCTTGGTCATACCGATATCAAGAGGGACCCTGCTGCTTATGGCAAAGCTGGCGGTGAAGAAGAGAAGGCAGCGGATACAGAGTGGGACTCCCGTGGTCATGGAAATCGGAAAGAGTGGATTCTATTATCAGAATGATGAAAAACAAAAGGGGAATTCCTGCGGATGGACTTCCTGGGGAGCAATCAAGGAAATTTGTGAAGGAAAAGATTTTATAATAATCGGAAAAGTTTACTTTGACAAGAAAATATTTACAAAAGATCAAATGGGACAGATCCGCGCCCTCTGTCAGAAGTATGCGGGCAGAAAATATCATTTCATAGGAGTGGAATCCCAGGGGTTCGGAGAAACAGCCAGAACATTCATGCCGATTCTGTGCTATGTGGCGCTTATGGCAGCAGTCTTTGCCGCGCAAAATGGGTGGCGTGCAGGAACCGATGACAGCAGCCGTATAGAGGTATTTTATAAAAGTGGGTCAGAGGAAGAGAATCAGGAGAGTGAGGACGATGCTGCTGTAAATAAGCAGGGAAGCAGGGAGCCAATCTATGTACTGACACCGGATAAGAACTCCCTCTATCTGACCGCGACAGATGTTTATATGAATGACTGTTATTCATCCTATGAAACGAACGAGACCGGGGGATTTTATATTTCTGCAGACGGAATATTGTACGGCGCTTCTTCGAACAGCTATGGAGAACTTGGACTTGGAAATACCGACAGCTATATGAATGCAAAAGGCTTCTACCGGGAGATGGAGGTTGCCCGGGGAGTGAAGCATGTTGCGCTGGGAAATGAGTTCATGACCTATCTGACAGACAGTGGAGTGCTGATGGGCACGGGAAACCTTCCGGCAGCAGGCAGCTCATATGTGCCTGTGGAGCTGATGGGGGATGTACAGTATGCAAAATGCAGTGATTACGGGATGATTATCCTAAAAGAGGACGGAAGTGTATGGTGCGCTGGAACGCTGTATGATGAGGCGGGAAATGTGATCCGGGAATACAGTGGTTTTGAACAGGTGATGGATCATGCGGTTTTTGCCACAGCAGGAGCGCGGACAATGGCGGTGATCCAGACTGACGGTACGCTCTGGATGTGGGGCGACAACGGAAAACAACAGTGCGGGGTGAATACCCGCGTGGCAGGATCATTTGCGGAGCCAGTACAGGTGAGGGAAAGCGTGCGGATGGTGTGGTTGGACAGGCTGTCATTTTCATCCTCAAGAGAATACCCGGAATATCTGGCAGAGGAGCCGGACCCGTATGTCTCGGACAGGACGTATATCGTACAGGAAGACGGGGAGACCTATGCGTGCGGGGAAGGGCTGGAAGGAGAGACAGCTTTTGTGAAGGTGATGGTTTCAGAAGAATAAAAAGAGAAAAAGACGGCACGGTTTGAGAAAAAGTTCTCGTAGACCGTGCCGTCCTTATATATTTTATGCTTTTACAGAAGCCCGAAATCTTTCATTGCCTTCTCCAGCACATCTCTGTGTGCCGGTTCAATCTCTGTCAGAGGCGCTCTCAGAGGTCCGACCTCTTTGCCCATCAGGTTCAGCGCTGCTTTAACCGGGATCGGGTTTACTTCACAGAAGAGTGCGTCACACATCGGGAGAGCATCAAGCTGCATCTTGCGGCTTCCTTCTACATCCCCGGAAAGATATCTGTAAACCATATCATGTACATAAGCAGGCGCTACGTTTGACAATACGGAGATTACGCCGATACCGCCCAGAGACATGAGCGGTACGACCTGGTCATCGTTTCCGGAGTACAGGTCAATATTCCCATCGCAGAGATGCATGATCTGCGCTACAGCTCCGATATTTCCGGAAGCTTCTTTCACACCTACGATGTTATCTACATTTTTTACAAGCTGCGCCAGTGTCTTCGGCTGGATATTGCAGCCGGTACGGCTGGGTACATTGTAGAGGATCGCAGGGAGATTTACTTCATTACAGATCTGTGTGTAATGGGCGATCAGTCCGTTTTGTGTCGCTTTGTTATAGTAAGGGGTCACGAGCAGAAGACCGTCAGCCCCGTCCTTTTCCGCTTCTTTGGAGAGCTCGACCGCTGTCCTTGTGCAATTAGAGCCAGTGCCCGCGATGACAGGGATCCTGTGGTTTACCCGCTCGATCGTGAATCGGATCGCTTCGCTGTGTTCTGCCTCGGTCATGGTCGCGGATTCACCGGTTGTGCCGCAGATGATGATGGCATCCGTCCCTCCGGCGATCTGCTCTTCAAGCATCTCATCCAGTTTATCATAGTTGATCTCCAGGTTTTCTTTCATGGGAGTAACGATCGCTACACCTGCACCCTTAAAAATTGCCATTCTTTCTTCCTCCTCTTAATATGGGTATGGTAAACATGAAAAGAAACGGCAAGATGCGCCGTCTCGAAATATACACCATGTATACCAGATAGCTCTCCATCCTGCGATGACAGTCATGCCGTTATTCACGGCATGCCCAGGAACAAAGCTTCAGGCGCTCCGCCCCTTCGGCATCTTCCCCTTTCAGACAAGTTCTTCTGTGCCTGACACATCCGTCATCTTACTTATGAAAAATGCGACCTCTATCTCCGTTTCTGTATTTAAAAAAATCATAACACCGGCAGGGAATACTGTCAACTGTTTTGGAGACAACAGGACATAAAAAACAATGGGAAACAAGCCGGCCATCCTTTGACAATATGTGCGAACTGTGATAAGATTAGACCGCTGAAAGTGTGAATGACCGGAACCTCATTTGCACTTTTTTTACGCAGTTTTGCGAGAAACACAATTTTGATTAACATCACGGGATCTGCCGGGAATGACTGTGCGGCAGAGTTGGGAAAGGAGAGCCATTGTGCTTACGATCAGTAATTATGTAAAAGCAAAGACGCTGGAGGAGGCATATGAGCTGAATCAGGCGCGCAACAGCCGTGTTATGGGGGGCATGATGTGGATGCGCCTTGGAAATGCAAGGGTCAAGACAGTGATCGATCTGTCGGGATTAGGACTGGATCAGATCGAGGAATCGGATAATGTGATCAAGATCGGCGCCATGTGCACCCTGCGGCAGATTGAAGAGTGTGAAGCGCTCAAAGAGATGTACGGCGATGGGATCGCAGAGTCGGTCCGGCACATCGTGGGAGTCCAGTTCCGAAATCAGGCGACCGTGGGAGGAAGCATATACGGAAGATTCGGATTTTCCGACGTGCTGACTGCATTCCTGGCGCTGGATACATTTGTAGAGCTGTATGACGGAGGAACGATCCGCCTGTCAGAATTTGTCAATAGAAAGCCGGATAAGGACATTCTGCTCTCTGTCATTGTCAGAAAGAGCAAAAGAAAGTTCCGTTATGAATCCATCCGTCAGACAAAGACTGATTTCCCTGTGATCGCCTGTTCTGTGGTCACCGGCATGGTGCATGGCAAAGAGACCTGGTATTTCTCTGTCGGCGCGAGGCCGATGAAGGCTGCTCTTCTGGAGAAGCAGTGGGAGATCCCGTCAGACGCATCAGAGGAGACGATCGCGGAATATGCGCGTCAGGCGGCGTCCGAGTTTACATACGGGACAAATATGAGAGGAAGCGCAGAGTACAGGCGGCATCTGGCAGAGGTCCTGATCCGCCGTGAGATGAGTTCGATCTTGGCGGAGGGAAGATAGATGGAGATACAGTTTATTTTAAATCAGAAACAGGTGACAGCCGAGGCGGGAGCGGATACGATCCTTCTGGACGTCCTGCGCGGGCTCGGGTGCAAGAGTGTGAAGTGCGGATGTGAGACGACCAACTGCGGGCTGTGTACGGTCTGGATTGATGGGAAATCCCGTCTGTCCTGTTCTGTGCTCGCGGCATCCATTGCGGGACATGAGGTGACAACGCTGGAGGGCGTTGAGAAGGAAGCGGCGGAGTTCGGCGCATTCCTTGCAGGGGAAGGAGCAGAGCAGTGCGGATTCTGTTCTCCCGGGTTCATTATGAATGTGCTGGCAATGTTCCGTGAACTGGACAATCCGGGCATTGACCAGATCAAGGAGTACCTGGCGGGAAATCTGTGTCGCTGTACCGGATATATGGGACAGCTTCGCGCCATTCAGAAATATATGCAGGCAAAGGCAGAGAAAAGAGACGGGAAATCAGGAAGGGAGGCGTATGTATAATGGCAGCAGAAAAGAATAGACCGGCGCGTACAGTCGTCCGGGGAAAACTCCGTATTGTCAATCAGCCGGTATCAAAAGTAGACGCGCATGCGCTTGTGACTGGAAAAGCGGTTTATACAAATGATCTCGCCCCTGCGGACTGCCTGGTCGTCAAAGTTCTCAGGAGTCCCTACGCCCATGCCCTGATCAAGGATATTAATACCGCAAGAGCGGAAGCGGTTCCCGGTATCGAGTGTATCCTTACTTATAAAGACTGTCCGGACAAGCGTTTTACAATGGCAGGACAGACCTATCCGGAGCCCAGCCCGTACGACAGGCTGATCCTTGATCAGAGAGTACGCTTTGTGGGAGACGCGGCGGCGATCATTGCCGGGACTTCAGAAGAAGCAGTGAAAAAGGCAATGAAGCTTATCAAGATAAAATATGAGGTTTTGGAGCCGGTGCTTGATTTCCGCACGGCAAAAGATAATCCGATCCTTGTCCATCCGGAGGAAAACTGGAAAAGCCTCTGTCCGGTGGGCGCGGATAATAGGAGAAACCTGTGCGCCCATGAGGTCAGCGAGAGCGGGGATATTGAGGATGTATTAGCCTCCTGCGACTATGTGATCGACAGGGTATATCATACAAAGGCAAACCAGCAGGCGATGATGGAGACCTTCCGTACCTACACTTACCTGGATACTTATGGCAGACTGAATGTGGTGTCATCCACTCAGGTCCCGTTCCATATCCGTCGTATCCTCGCAAATGCCCTTGATATTCCGAAATATAAAGTTCGTGTGGTCAAACCGAGGATCGGGGGCGGTTTCGGAGCAAAGCAGACTTCCGTATCAGAGGTTTATCCGGCGATCGTGACCTGGAAGACAGGGAAACCGGCGAAGATCATTTATACAAGGGAGGAATCCCTCATCGCATCCTCTCCGCGCCACGAGATGGAGATGCATGTCCGCCTCGGGGCTGACAAAGAAGGCAATATCAGAGGAATCGATCTGTATACGCTGTCTAATACGGGAGCGTTCGGTGAACACGGACCTACGACTGTTGGTCTCTCCGGGCATAAATCTATCCCGCTCTACGGGAAAGCAGAAGCATTTCGCTTCACCTATGATGTGGTGTACACAAATGTGATGTCCGCAGGGGCATACCGCGGTTATGGAGCTACTCAGGGAATATTTGCGGTAGAATCTGCCGTAAATGAACTTGCACAGGTGCTGGGGATGGATCCTACCATACTGCGCGAGAAGAATATGGTCCGGGAAGGTCAGGTCATGCCCGCATATTACGGGGAGACCGCGCAGAGCTGTGCGCTGGACCGCTGCCTGGAGCGCGCGAAAGAGATGATCGGCTGGGATGAGAAATACCCGTGCCGCGATATGGGGAACGGCAAAGTCCGGGGAGTCGGCGTTGCGATGGCAATGCAGGGATCAGGTATCTCCGGAGTGGATACAGGCTCTGTTGCCATCAAGGTAAATGACGACGGCTTTTACAGCCTGATGATCGGTGCTACAGATATGGGGACCGGCTGTGATACCATCCTTTCGCAGATGGCGGCAGAATGCCTGGACTGTGAACTGGAGGATATTATCGTGTCCGGAGTGGATACGGATACATCCCCGTATGACTGCGGATCGTATGCATCCAGCACAACCTATGTGACAGGAATGGCAGTCGTGAAGACATGCGAGACGCTCCGAGGGAAAATCTGTGAGCGGGGTGCGGAGTATCTTGGCTGTTCTCCGGCTGATGTTGAATTCGATGGGAAGAAAGTGACGAATTTAAAGACAGGGGAGTCCATCTCCAGAAAAGAGATTGGAAACCGGGTAATGTGCAGCAGTAATGAACCGCTGTCTGCGAATGAAGCTTTTTCTTCACCTACATCTCCTCCGCCGTTTATGGCAGGCATTGCAGAAGTGGAGATCGATAAGGAAACAGGAGTGGTGGAGATGATCGATTATGCGGCTGTCGTAGACTGCGGCACCGTTGTAAATCCGAACCTTGCCCGCGTGCAGACCGAGGGAGGGATCGCCCAGGGAATCGGAATGGCGCTTTACGAGGATATTGTATACAATGCGAAAGGAAAGAACTACAGCAATTCCTTTATGCAGTATAAGATCCCGAGCCGGCTTGACGTGGGGAATATCCGTGTGGAATTCGAGAGCAGTTATGAGCCTACCGGACCGTTTGGGGCAAAATCAATCGGAGAGATCGTTATCAATACACCATCGCCGGCAATATCAAACGCGATCCAGAATGCAGTGGGAGTGATCATAAGAGAACTGCCCATGACAGCAGAAAAAGTATATCGGGGGATGCAGGAATAAATCTGGATTTATCGGGGAGTCCGAGGATGAGAAAATCGGCCGAAAACAGTGAAGCAGGGATATCGAAGACGTATTCAGATCGTGTGTACGGCTGGCTTCGGCTCCGCTCCACGAGGCAAGTAAAACTAGAAAATTCGGAACTATGCTAAGAGCAGAAATTGGCAGAGGGCAACTCGCCTTCGTCTCAGACAATCCCTCTGCCAATTTCAACGCATAGTTCCGAATTTTAAGTTTTACTAAGCCTCATTCCGAAGTCGCCTCAGTCAGCCGCACACACGATCTGAACGTTTTTTCGAAAAGGCGCTTCGCTGTTTTCTGGTTTACTCAAGGCGGAAGGGCCCCAGAGAAATCCAGATTTAACCCACGAATCCGGATTTTTATTTTGTCAGGAGCATCATGATCTCATTGCTTCTCTGTACGAATGCGGTCATCTCCTCCGGGCTCAGCGGCTTATGCGCCAGCATTGCCAGGTCGTAGAGCTGCTTGCAGATGATCGGAACGTTTTTACTGCGCTTGTGCTCGACAAGGAACTGTACCAGCGGGTGGTTTGCGTTCAGAACCAGTGCAGCCTGGCTGCCGAACATGGACGGATCCATGCCTCCCATGCCGTACATCTTCATCATTTCAGCCATGCGCCGTTCCTGTTCGGACAGAACTGCCATGGAAGCAACCTTATCATCTTTGAGTTTTTCAACTTTTACGTTAAGCTTATCGTTATTCAGCTCTTTGCGGAAAATCTCTACAAGGCTGTCAGCCGCTTTCTGGAAAGATTCCTTTTCGTCCTCTGCGACCTCGTCCTTCAGAGACTCGTGGACATCAGCGTCGATCCGCAGGAACTGGATGTCTGGATGCTTCTGCTCCAGATAGGTCACAAATGCAGAGTCAATATTGTGCGTCAGGATGATCGCATCCTGTCCCTGAGCCTTAAACATATTAATGTACTGGCTCTGCTGCACTTCGTCCGTCACATAATAGATGCTGGTTTTTTCTTCCTCTTTCTTGTCACCATCGGATTTTTCAGCCTCTGTCTGAGGTTCCTCTGTGCCGGAGGCTGTTTTTGTGGAATTATCTTCCGTCTGTCCTTCGGATGCAGAATCTTCTGGCACTTCATCTCTGCTCTCTTTGATGATGTCGTCCAGGGTCAGATATTTGTGATCCAGGTTCTTATAGATCATGGAATCTTTCATCTTTTCTCCGAACTTTTCATCCTTCAGGCACCCGAATTTGATAAATGGACTAATGTCATCCCAGTATTTCTCATAATTCTCGCGGTCTGTCTTGAACATCCCGGTCAGTTTGTCAGCAACCTTCTTAGAAATATAATCAGCTACTTTGTTGACAAATCCATCGTTCTGAAGAGCGCTTCTGGATACGTTAAGCGGAAGATCAGGGCAGTCAATGACTCCCTTTAATACCATCAGGAATTCCGGGATTACTTCTTTAATATTGTCCGCGATGAATACCTGGTTATTATACAGCTTGATTGTTCCTTCTATGGACTCATACTCTGTGTTGATCTTCGGGAAATAGAGGATTCCTTTTAGGTTGAACGGATAGTCCATGTTCAGGTGGATCCAGAACAAAGGCTCTTTGTAGTCCATAAATACCTTGCGGTAGAAGTCGATATATTCTTCTTTGGTGCACTCGCTCGGGTTTTTGCCCCACAGCGGATGGATATCGTTGATAGGTACCGGGCGCTTTATGATCTTTACTTTTTTCTTTGGCTCAGCCTTTTCGCCGTCTTTCCCGTCCTCGTCCGCAGAAGTGTTATCAGCGGGGGCTTCCTCAATATGCTCGATAACGGTATCCGTGTCGAGCAGGTCTTCCTCGTCGATCGTCTCATATTCGGGCTCTGCATCAGCTTTGGACAGGAAAATCTCTACCGGCATAAAAGAGCAGTATTTCTCAAGGACTTCTCTTGCGCGGTACTCATTTGCAAAAGCAAGGCTGTCGTCATTCAGGAACAGGGTGATCTCTGTACCCACAGTCGTCTTGCTGCCGTCCTGCATCTCGTACTCTGTACCGCCCTGGCTGGCCCAGTGTACCGGCACTGCTCCCTCCTTATAGGAAAGAGTATCGATCTGTACCTCGTCTGCAACCATAAATGCAGAATAAAATCCAAGACCGAAATGTCCGATCATATCGTCCTCTGTGGTCTTGTCTTTATATTTTTCGAGGAACTGAGTCGCGCCTGAAAATGCGATCTGTGTGATATATTCCTCAACTTCGTCAGCTGTCATGCCGAGACCGTTGTCAATAAATTTCATAGTCTTTTCTTTCGGATTGACGATGACTTCTATCTTCGGCTTATAGCCATCCGGAAGTTCATATTCTCCCATCATATCCAGTTTTTTCAATTTCGTGATTGCGTCGCATCCGTTGGATACCATCTCACGTACAAAGATATCATGATCTGAATATACCCATTTTTTTATGATCGGAAATATATTCTCGCTGTCAATAGATAAATTTCCTTTTTTAACTGCCATATTGAACACTCCTTTTCAGATTTGTCATGCAGCCCCAGATACTCATTTCAGGGCTGGCTTTTTACCTAAAAGACATTCTAGTACAGCAAAATTTAAAAGTCAATAGAAAATCAGCACTCTTTTGGTGTGAGTGCTAACAATTTGATTTTAATTGATGAAATTAGAAAAACAATGTATAATTTTGTAGGACAGATTAAAAAAAGATTCCGGGAAAAGCCGGGAAAATCAGGAGGATATACTATGCAATATCTGTTACTTGGAATGGCGATCGTCTTTGAGATAATCGCAACGACTCTGCTGAAGGCGTCTGAAGGATTCACGAAGCTCATTCCCGCCGCGGGCTGTGTTGTTTTTTATGTCTTATGTTTTTATTCATTTTCCAAAGCGCTGCTTAAGATCAATCTGGGTGTGGCTTATGCCACATGGTGCGCGGGAGGGATCGTTGCCACAACGATTATTTCTGCCGTCATATTCGGTCAGAAACTGAATACTGTTGGAGTGATTGCAGTCGTGCTGATCGCAGCAGGATGTGTGATACTAAATCTTTACGGGACATCAGGTCATTAAGAAAATCGATCCGGCTGCCGGGAGATGATCTGCAGGAACAAGAGTGATGAGAGAGGGGGACAAGTGTTATGAGTAAGAAGACAAATTCGCAAACAGCGTGTTTTGTCCTGCCGGGCGGGTATCAGGAAGAATGCAGGCTTGATATGCAGAAAGACCGCAGGCTTGTGTTCCTTATCAATGGACTGGCGCTTTGCGTTTTCCTTATCGGGGGGATTATCGGACATCTATTCGTTCCTATTCAGACATTTTACAGTATGTCTGAAGGGATGCTCATGTATTTCGTCCGGCTTGCCGCTGTGTGCGGAGGAATGGTCTTGTATATTTTCCTTCATGAATTTGTTCATGGAATATTTATTAAGCATTACAGCGGACGGAAAGCTCAGTACGGTTTTACGGTGCTGTATGCCTATGCCGGAAGCGAGGCTTATTTTAATAAATACCAGTATTTTGTTATTGCTCTTGCGCCTTTAGCAGTATGGGGGATATTTCTGACCGGATTACTCATTTTTGTCCCGAAAAGCTGGTTCTGGATTGTTTATTTTATCCAGCTTGCGAATATTTCGGGAGCTTCAGGGGATTTGTACGTAGTATGGAAGATCTTCGGGATGCGGGGAGATATTCTTATCAGGGACAATGGAACCGACATGATTGTTTATGCGCCGGCGCAGGAAGACGGAATAGAACAGGAAAGCAGATAAATTAGTTATCAGGAGGTTATAGTCATGGGTCAATTAGAAGTCAGAAAGGCAGAAACTGATACGCAGGTCAGAGAGATCGCGGATCTTGCCAAGGTTATCTGGAACGAACATTTTACGCCAATCATCGGGAAAGACCAGGTGGATTATATGGTGGAGAAATTTCAATCCTATCCGGCTCTGAAAGAACAGATATCAGAGGGATATGAATACTATCAGATTTTTAGCGGCGGGGAATTCTGCGGATATACCGGCATCCATCCGGGGGAAGATAACCGCCTGTTCCTGAGCAAACTCTACTTAAAAAAAGAAAGCAGGGGGCATCATCTGGCGACCGGGGCATTCAGCTTTCTGAAAGAGATCTGCCGGGAACGTGGATATTCTGCAATCTGGCTTACCTGCAATAAGCATAATGACAATTCCCTCGGGGTATATCGGCATTTCGGATTTGAAATTATTGATACGCAGGAAGCGGATATCGGCGGTGGATTTATTATGGATGATTATATAATGGAATATAAAATATCATAAAATGTGCAAGGGGTCTGACCCCTTGCACATTTTATTCCTTCCTATTTACAATTATGATACCCGCGCTCACCAGAGCGAGAGCGATCAGATTTTTTACTTCCAGTACCTGTTCTCCCAGGAGAAGCCCGGACAGCGCCACCCCGAAAATGGGGATGGTGAAGGTATAGACTGCGACTTTGCCAACCGGATTATATTTCATCAGGATGGTCCAGATGCTGAAAGCGGCGGTTGACAAAAGAGCCATATATATCAGGAGAGCTGCGCTTTTTGCTGTGAATCCGCCGACATGTCCTCCCATGACGATGCCGATGAGGATCAGCAGAGCACCGCCCATCAGGGTTTGATAAGCAGTGATAGTCATAGGGCTTTCTTCGTCGGAGATCATCTTGAGCAATACCATACTGATCCCGTATACGATCGTGCATATGAGGATCATCCCTTCGCCCTTCATTGAGAAACCACTTCCCCATGCGCCGGGGGAGAGATTGACAGTCACGACTCCTGCAAGGCCCAGAATGCATCCGATGGTTTTCTTCCATGTCATTTTCTCGGATTTCAGCATAAAATGTGAAGCGATGATCGCCACGAATCCCTGTGAAGCATTGATGATCGAGCTCTTGGCTCCTGTGGCGCAGGCAAGACCGATATAGAAACACACGTACTGTACGGTTGTCTGCAGGAGACCCTGGCGGAATATATGCCATACGGAAGACCGCTTCATGGTCAGAAATTTGCGCTCCACAGCGCATCCGATCACAAAGGTGAAGATACCGGACAAAAAGAACCGGTAACCTGCAAATAAGATCTGACTTCCCGTTCCTTTGATATCCAGCCACGCATATCCCAGTTTGATACAGGGAAACGCGCTCCCCCAAAGTGCACAGCACAGAAGGGCGAGCGCGCATACAGCGGCCGGTTTTTGATTTTTTCCAGCCATAGTTTTGTTTTCTCTTTAAACAGTTTCCGGCTCGGCATAATCCGTACCGAATAGTTCTGCTGTGACTTTTTTCATTACCTGCGGCTCGAGAGGACGGTCGCTGTAATCTGTGGCAGTTTCCGCGATTTTGTTTACAACGTCCATCCCTTCTGTGATCTTTCCGAATGCCGCATATGCTCCGTCAAGATGAGGCGACTTTTCGTGCATGATAAAGAACTGGCTGCCGGCAGAGTCCGGATGCATTGCCCTTGCCATGGAGAGCACGCCCGGATCATGAGCAAGATTATTTTTGAAGCCGTTCTGCGTAAATTCTCCTTTTATTGAATATCCCGGACCTCCCATTCCGTTTCCATCCGGACATCCGCCCTGGATCATAAAGCCGCGGATCACGCGATGGAAGGTCAGTCCGTCATAAAATCCCTTGTTCACAAGAGAGATGAAATTGTTTACTGTGTTCGGGGCGATTTCCGGATAAAGCTCCGCCTTCATGATATCGCCGTTTTCCATTTCAAATGTAACGATTGGATTTGCCATGTTTGTATACCCCTTTTCGTTTGATGTAAAGTGAATTTTTGTTCCGCCGGACAAGGGGACATGTCCCTGCCCGCGGCACAACGATATTGTATAGGATTTGTATTCAAACGTCAATCGATCAGGTGTGCTTATGTCACAAGTGTACATTTTTTTTTCTCTTTTTTAGTCACTCGTGACATTGTCTGTTTCTGCCTGGAGAAGTATACTGATTCCAGATTCAAAGAGAAACATTTTTTAAGGAGGCAATATAACAATGGCAAGTTTATCACTTGAAGGCATTCAGAAAATTTATCCGAACGGATTCCATGCAGTAAAAGATTTTAATCTTGAGATTGCTGACAAAGAGTTTATTATCTTTGTAGGACCTTCAGGATGTGGAAAATCTACAACACTTCGTATGATCGCAGGTCTGGAGGATATCTCCGGCGGTACACTGAAGATCGACGGAAAGGTTATGAACGATGTAGAGCCGAAGGACCGTGATATCGCAATGGTATTCCAGAACTACGCTCTGTATCCGCATATGACAGTATATGACAACATGGCATTCGGTCTGAAACTTCGTAAAGTTCCGAAGGATGAGATCGACAAAAAAGTAAAAGAGGCAGCAAGGATCCTTGACCTTGACAAACTGCTTGACCGTAAACCGAAGGCTCTTTCCGGTGGACAGAGACAGCGTGTCGCTATGGGACGTGCTATCGTTCGTAATCCTAAGGTATTCCTTATGGACGAGCCGCTCTCCAACCTGGATGCAAAGCTGAGGGTTCAGATGCGTATTGAGATCTCCAAGCTTCATGAGAACCTGGGCGCTACGATTATTTACGTAACACACGACCAGACAGAGGCTATGACACTTGGTACAAGAATCGTTGTTATGAAAGACGGTGTTGTACAGCAGGTAGACACACCTCAGAACCTTTACAATACACCGTGCAACCTTTTCGTTGCAGGATTCATCGGATCTCCGCAGATGAACTTCCTTGACGCTGTATGTAACATTAAAGGAGATGACGTTACACTTACGGTCGGCGACCACGTGCTGAAAGTTCCGGGATCCAAGAAGAAAGCGCTTATCGAAGGCGGATATAACGGAAAGACAGTTGTTCTCGGAATCCGTCCGGAAGATGTACATGATTCAGAGGCGTTCATCAGCAACTCTCCGGACAGCGTGATCAAATCAACGATCAAAGTATACGAGCTGCTCGGTGCAGAAGTATTCCTGTACTTCGATGTGGCAGGAACTCAGGTGACAGCACGTGTTAACCCGCGTACAACACTGAGAACCGGCGACAAAGCTGTATTTGCACTTGACATGGAGAAGATCCATATCTTTGACAAAGAGACAGAGTTGACGATTACGAACTAATACTATAAAATTGGAATAGCAGCGAAGCGGTTGCTAAGATGCTATTCATGGCTGGGCGGTTTTGCCGACAGCCGCCGCTTATCGAACATATTATGGGGGCTGCACTTTTACCGGGTGCAGCCCTTTTTAACAACGAGGAAAAAAATGGATCACACACAGGAACTGCAGAAGGCACTTCAGGAGTTAAGACGTATTACAGGGATTACTCTCGATGTGTCAACAGAGTCGCCTGAACAGGCGGAACATGCACTCGCGCAGATACGGTGTCTGTGCACGGCTTACAAAGAAAAATACAATAAGACGGATTTCCTTCAGAGTCTTCTGACTGGGGGGATACCGTCGTATGATGTCAATGACCGCGCCTCCCGCCTTCATATAAATGTAAATGAACGGCGTGTGCTTTTTCTCCTTGAGACAAAAAGCCTGGACGAGACTGTGACAGAAATACTGAAAAGTCTGTTCCCGTCACAGACGAAAACTTATCTTGTCCCTGTCTCTGAAAAAGCGGCTGCCATTCTCCGGCCCATGCGGGCGGCGGAAACGGCTGACAGTGTCAGAGGGATCGCCAGAACCATAGTGGACACACTGAACACAGAGGCTCTTGCTCATGTCCGGCTGGCGTACAGTTCTATTATCGGTACGCTGTCAGACCTGCCCGGCGCCTTTCAGGAGGCGAGCCTGGCACTGAAAGTAGGCAAACTGTTCTATTCAGAGCAGACGGTTTTCCCGTATAATGAACTTGGGATCGGGCGGCTTATCTACCGTCTCCCGTTTCCTCTGTGTGAAAATTTTCTGAAAGAGATATTTGGGGAAGAGATTCCGGAATCCTTTGACGAAGATACGACTGCCACGATCAATCGGTTTTTTCAGAATAATCTCAATATTGCCGAGACTTCGCGCCAGCTCCACATGCACCGCAACACATTGATCTATCGCCTGGAGCAGATACAGAAGCGTACAGGCCTTGATCTCCGTGTTTTTGAAGACGCCATGACCTTTAAGGTCGCTACAATGGTAATAAATTATATACATGCAGAAAGGAACCAGTAAAATTATGAATGACGCATTATATGAACTGATCGTAGCCCGCAGACCAAAGCCATATGACCTTCCTGTGCGGATCCTCGTGATCCTTGTGATCGCAGCGATCGCCGTGCTCGGGATGCCCTTCTTTGGTTTTCTGTCTTTTGTAGTCGCAGTATTAGCGGCAATACTGGCGTATTATTTTGTATTTCCGCGGCTCAATGTGGAATACGAATATATGCTTTTGAACCATGACCTTCAGATTGATATCATCTATAACCGCGAGAGAAGAAAAAAACTGAAAAGCTTTGATATCCAGACAGCAGAGATTATAGCACCCAAAGGCTCGCCCAGACTGAACTCCTTCAAATATGATAAGTTGTATGATTACAGTTCGGGAGATCCTGCTGCAAAGGTGTATGCAATTATCATATCTTTGGACCAGAATAATGCATGTGTCTATATTGAACCGGATGATAAAATGCTGGATCATATGAAACACTGGATGGGTATGAAACTTTATCAGGATTAAAGCTGGATTTGTGTGTGAGGACGGGTGCGGCAGAGCGTCCGAAAACCGCGGAGCGGATTTACTCAAGACGTATTCAGCGCGGAGGTATGGCTGGCATCGGTTCCGCTCCATGAGGCAGGAAAAACTACCCACACACCCGCTCTGAATACGTCTTTTATTGCTTCGGTGTTTTCGTCCGCTTTACTCACTCCCAGGCTGTCCGGCAAATCCAGATTTAACACATACAGTCAGGAAAGAATCCTGCATCTGTGGGATAGACATAGCTCTCCCCGATCTCTTTCAGGAGCACTACGTTGAGGTGTCCGTTCAGGTTCTTCTTGTCCAGCTTAACAGCTTCTGTCAGGGAGGACATGGGCAGCCCGCAGGAGGTTGGCAGCCCGTATATTTCCAGAGCTTTTTTGATCTTTTCTGCACATCCGGTCGCCGTCAGCCCTTTTTCTTCTGCAATTCTTGTGATCTGATACATGCCTATGCCGACGGCTTCTCCGTGACTCTCCCTTTCGTAATGATAATATTGTTCGATGGTATGGGCGAGGGTGTGCCCGAAGTTTAAAAGCATGCGCTCACCGGTATCGAACTGGTCAGCTTCGACAACCACGCGCTTGATATCCACGCACCTGGCTATGATTTCCGTGAGTTCCGGTTTCAGATCCTCGAAAGAGGCGTGGGCGCAGAGCCGGTCGAAAAGAGTGCGGTCTTTTATGCATCCGTATTTGATGACTTCTCCCATGCCGTCGCTGATAAAGTGGGGCGGGAGTGTGTTGAGAACATCAGGGTCGATGAGCACAAGCTTCGGATGATAGAATGCTCCTGCGAGATTTTTGCCCTGGGGCAGGTCAACCGCGACTTTGCCTCCTACTGAGGAGTCTACCTGAGCCAGCAGGGAGGTTGGGATCTGCACCAGTTTTACCCCGCGGAGAAAGCTGGAGGCGGCAAAGCCGGCCAGATCGCCGATCACACCGCCGCCCAGAGCGATCACAAGGTCACTGCGGGATATTTTGGCATTGAGCATGGCGCTGTAAATTTCAGGAAGAGTCTGGAAGCTTTTTGTAGGCTCACCATGGGGAAGGACGAGGGAATGACATTCATAGCCGCAGGAGTCCAGAGAGGAGATGAGAGTTTCGCCATACAGGGGGAAAACATTGTCATCAGATATGACCATGATTTTTTCCCCGCTGAAAGACTCGGATATATGCTTTCCTGCTCTGGCGAGAATACCGTTTTCTATATAGATAGGATAACTGTTTTTTTCTAAATTAACTGTCAATTTCATGAGTTGTATCTCCTTTACAGATAAGTTTAGCAAAAGGGGTCAGACCCCTCTTGCTAAGGGTCTGACCCCTTTTAGGAAAATTTACAGAATTTTTCCTACAACTTCCGCAATCTGTTTTACCTGATGAAGCAGTGTATCATATTTTTCCGGTTTCAGCGACTGGGCTCCATCGCACAGCGCGCACTCCGGATTGTTGTGAACTTCTACCATGAGTCCGTCTGCACCGGCGGCGACAGCGGCTTTTGCCATAGGCTCTACGAGCCACCATTTTCCTCCGGCATGGCTCGGATCAACAACTACCGGGAGATGGGTCTTTTTATGGAGGACCGGGATGCTCTGGAGATCCAGAGTGTTTCTTGTGTATGTTTCAAAGGTACGGATTCCGCGCTCACAGAGGATGACATTTTCGTTTCCTGCAGCCATGATATACTCTGCGGACATAATCCATTCTTCATAGGTAGCGTTTAATCCGCGTTTGAGAAGGATGGGGCGTTCCACCTGTCCGAGCTGTTTCAGAAGATCGAAATTCTGCATGTTGCGGGCACCGATCTGGATCAAGTCTACCTTTTCATTAAAGACATCCAGGTACTGTGTTGACATAAGCTCTGTTACAATAGGAAGTCCGACCTCTTCTTTTACTTTGCAGAGAATATCCAGTCCTTCCAGTCCCAGACCCTGGAAAGAGTAGGGGCTGGTCCGTGGTTTGAATGCACCTCCGCGCAGGAGATTGGCTCCCGAGGCCTTGGCAGCCTTGGCGATCTCAAGCACCTGTTCAAAGGACTCTACTGAGCAGGGACCTGCGATGAGTCCCATATGCCCCCCGCCGATCTTGACACCGGATACATCGATGACGGAATCCTCCGGATGGAAGGCACGGTTTGCCAGTTTGTATGGTTCCTGCACGTGCATAACTTTATCGACGCTGCTGTCCACTTCGAAAAGTCTGGGATCGATCAGTGTTGTGTCGCCGATACAACCAATGATGGTCATCTCTGTACCGCGTACAACGTGAGTGTCAAGCCCTCTGTTTTTTACAAGATTTTCTACACGGGTAACATTTTCTTCAGTGGTATGTGGTTTGAGTACAATGATCATAGCTGTTTTCCTCCGGTTTCATATATTACGCCTGAATATGTGCGGCACCTGCTTACCGTAATACACTGGCGTTTTATTTGTAAAAAATGATATAATAATTGATAATATAATATTAACAATAACTTCACACTGTAAAATTTTAGTTGTTTAAAGTGTGAAAACATAAGTATCATAAAACATCGTAATGAAAATGTCAACAGATTTTTGAATATAGAAATGATTACTGTTCTTTATAGAACAGGTTGCACATTTCTGGCTGTGATGTTATCTTATTAAAGCCGGTCCTGCGGGCGCAGGGAGGCAAGAGTATATTACAGCATTACAGGCTGAAATTATAGAAAGGGAAAACTATGAAAATCATCAAACAGATCGGGATTATTTTCCTTGTATGCTGGCTGAGCGAGGTGATCGAGAAGTTCCTGCCTTTTGCATTTCCTGCAAGTGTGATCGGCATGGCACTGCTGCTCATCTGCCTGCTCACCGGCGTGCTGAAGATCGAGCATATTCAGGAAAAAGCAGATTTCCTGCTCGAAAATATGGCATTTTTCTTTGTGCCTGCCGGGGTGAGCATCATCAATTATTTTGATGTGCTGAAAAATTCGGTGGTACAGCTTATCATTATCTGCGTGGTCTCTACGGTGGTCACCTTCGCTGTGACAGCCTGGAGCGTAAAACTGACCGTACGCTTTATGGCGCTTACCGGGCGCACCGGCACCGGCGGCGGAGAAGGAAAGGAGGAAAACGGCATTGAGTGAGATATTTGCTTCTCCATATTTTGGCGTGGCGCTCAGCGTTATCACGTTCTGGATCGGTGTCAGGCTCCAGCGCAGGCTGAGGACGCCGATATGCAATCCGCTGATCATTGCTATTGTGCTGACGTCAGGTGTGCTCCTGCTCTTTAAAATTCCATATGACTCATATAACGCAGGCGGTGAGATTATCAACATGTTTCTGGCACCGGCTACGGCGTGTCTCGCAGTGGCAATCTACACAAAGATTGAAATGTTGAAGCAGTACTGGCTGCCGATCGTGGCAGGGTGTACGGCTGGTTCGGCAGCCTCCATGCTGAGTGTATACGGGCTGTGCCGTCTGTTCGGACTCAGCGGGAGCCTGACTGTATCACTTATCCCGAAGTCCGTGACCACTCCCATTGCGGTCAGTATCGCAGAGCCTGCGGGAGGCATGGTGCCCATTACGGTAGTGGCTGTGATCGGCACGGGAATCCTGGGCAGCATCATCGCGCCTGTTCTGATCAGGATCTTCCGGGTGACAGATCCTGTGGCAGCCGGACTTGCGATCGGCGCGTCCAGCCATGCCGTCGGTACGTCAAAGGCAATAGAGCTGGGCGAGGTGGAAGGTGCAATGAGCGGGCTTGCGATCGGCATCTGCGGCATCATCACAGTGCTGATATCTATGGTCATTCTGTGATATATGTGCATAAATAAGGAAGTGAGAAGATTGAAAAAAGATACCTCTTATACGATCAGAAGAGTGCAGCGTCTTCCGGTCATTCTTATCGGGGAAGGACTGCTCGCAGGAGCTGCGGCCGGACTGATCGTAATGTTATACCGGATCGCCCTTACATATGCAGGGCAGTGGCTGGGGGAGATTCTGGCTTTTGTCAGGGGATATCCTCTGAGAATTGCGGGATGGTTCCTTATCCTGGCGGTTTTTGCCGTGATCGTGGGAAAGCTGGTGAAATGGGAGCCTATGATCTCGGGAAGCGGAATCCCTCAGGTGGAGGGCGAGATCCTGGGAAAGCTCTCCCAGGACTGGAAAAAGGTGCTTCCTGCAAAATTTTTCGGCGGTTTTTTATGCCTTCTGGGAGGTCTGTCGCTTGGGCGGGAGGGCCCGTCTATCCAGCTTGGAGCCATGAGCGGACAGGGTATATCAAGGCTCCTGGACAGGGGGAAGACCGAGGAGAGATATCTGATGACTTGTGGAGCCAGCGCGGGACTGGCGGCGGCATTCCATGCCCCTCTGGCGGGGATGATGTTCGCGTTTGAGGAAATCCACAAAGGATTTTCTGCCGGACTGATGGTATCCGTGATGACTGCCTCGGTGACAGCAGATTATATTTGTTCGCATATCATGGGTCTTGATCCTGTGTTCCAGTTCCGCCTGGAGCATGTGCTTCCCCAGGATCATTATTGGCTGCTCCTGATCCTGGGGGCGCTGCTTGGAGTGATGGGAGCCCTGTATAATAAAGTAATGCTTAAGGCGCAGGATCTTTACAAAAAACCTAAGTGTCTCAATGAAACAACGCGGCTGGTGATCGCGTTTCTGGCGGCGGGGGTCATAGGGCTTATCATGCCATCTGTGCTCGGAAGCGGAGGGGATCTGATCGTAGATCTGACAGGGGGAGAGATGGCCATGGGGCTTGCAGCAGTCACTTTTGTGGTGAAATTTCTGTTTTCTGCCGTGAGTTTCGGCTCCGGAGCCCCGGGGGGAATCTTTTTCCCTCTGCTGGTGCTGGGCGCCCTTCTCGGCGGGGTCTTTGCTATGGCGGCCGTGGAAATATTCGGACTTGATCCGGTGTATGTGAATAACTTTGTACTCCTGTCAATGGCCGGATTCTTTACTGCTATCGTGCGCGCCCCCATCACAGGGATAATCCTGCTTTTTGAGATGTCCGGTTCTGTGAGCCAGATGCTTTCTCTTGCCATTGTCTCTGTTGCGTCCTATATTACGGCGTCGCTTCTCAGATCTGAGCCGATTTACGAGAGCCTGCTTAAGAGGATACTTCCGGGAAGAGGATCCCAAAGCGGAAAGAGTGCCCCGGCGGGCAGACAGAAAGTGCTGAGCGAGTTTGTCATTATGGGAGGATCTGTGCTCGAAGGCAGGACTGTCATGGAGATCACATGGCCGGATAACTGCCTTTTGGTAGCTCTGGAGAGGGAAGGCAGAGAGATGATCCCACGGGGAAAGACGAAGCTTCAGGCAGGAGATAAGCTGACTGTAATGACAGATGAGCGGGATGCCGGATATATACATGACAAAATGGAAAACTTATGTTATACTTCATTTTAGGTCAGCGGGAACAGATAATTGCAGATCCCGCGCAGAGAAATCAAAGGAGCAGACACAATGAAAAGAGTATTACTAAAGCTGAGCGGGGAGGCGCTCGCAGGAGATAAGAAGACCGGGTTTGACGAGGCGACCTGCATAGGGGTTGCGGAGCAGGTAAAGAAGCTGGTCGATGACGGAATCCAGGTGGCGATCGTGACCGGAGGCGGTAATTTCTGGAGAGGAAGGACCAGCGAGACGATCGACCGGACAAAGGCAGATCAGATCGGAATGCTGGCGACGGTAATGAACTGTATTTATGTATCAGATATTTTCCGCCATGTGGGGATGAAGACAGAAGTGTTTACCCCATTTGTGTGCGGCGCGTTTACATCCCTTTTTTCCAAGGACGCGGCAGTGGAAGCGCTGGAGGCGGGAAAGGTGATCTTCTTTGCGGGCGGCACGGGACATCCGTATTTTTCCACGGATACAGGGGCTGTTTTAAGAGCGATTGAAATAGAGGCAGACGCTATGCTTCTGGCGAAAGCCATTGATGGAATCTACGACAGTGACCCGAAGGTAAACCCGGAGGCAGTGAAGTATGACGAGATTTCTATCCGGGAAGTGATCGATAAGAAGCTGGCAGCAGTGGACCTGACAGCGTCTATTATGTGCCTTGAGAATAAAATGCCCATGCTCGTGTTCGGACTGAACGAGGAGAACAGCATCGTGGAGACGATGAGCGGCAATTTCACAGGAACGAAAGTTACAGTTTAAACTATAAAATAATACCAGGAGGGCTTGCAGCATGAATGAGAAAGTGGCAGCATATGACGTAAAGATGACAAAAACAATCAATAACCTTGACAGTGAACTGGCAACGATCCGGGCAGGACGCGCCAATCCCCATGTTCTGGACAAACTGACCGTAGATTATTATGGAGCGCCGACTCCGATCCAGCAGGTAGCAAACGTATCTGTGCCGGAGGCACGCATGATCCAGATCCAGCCGTGGGAGAAGAGCCTGTTAAAACAGATTGAAAAAGCCATCCTTACGTCTGATATCGGCATTAACCCGACAAATGACGGGGCGTCCATCCGCCTTGTGTTCCCGGAGCTTACGGAAGAGCGAAGGAAGGAACTGGCAAAGGATGTAAAGAAAAAAGGCGAGGCGGCAAAAGTGGCTGTCCGTAATATCCGCCGTGATGGAAATGTTGCTTTCAAAAAACTGAAGGGAACAGAAATCTCTGAGGACGGGATCAAAGATTTAGAGGATGAGCTTCAGAAGATCACAGATAAGTACATTGAGAAGATTGATAAAATGGTGGAAGCAAAATCCAAAGAAATCATGACTGTGTAAGTATCATACCGGACATTAGGCAGAAAAAGGGGGCTTTGAAATGTAAGGCTCCCTTTTGTATGACGTGGATGTCAGGTTAAAAGAGAGGGAAAGAATATGAAAGTACCACAGCATATCGCTATCATATTGGACGGGAACGGAAGATGGGCGAAAGCCAAAGGGATGCCGAGAAATTACGGCCATGCCCAGGGAAGTAAGAATGTGGAACGTATCTGCGAAGAAGCGTGGAGGATGGGAATCAAATACCTGACAGTCTATGCGTTTTCCACGGAGAACTGGAACCGTCCGGACAGCGAGGTAGCGGCGCTTATGACGCTGCTGCGTAATTATATGAAGACCTGTCTTAAAACAGCGGCGAAAAATGATATGAAGATCCGAGTGATAGGGGACATTGCCCCGCTGGATGATGACATTAAGAACAGGATACGCGAGCTGGAGGCAGCTACGGTAAATAATGGAGGGCTGAATTTTACCATTGCCCTTAATTACGGGAGCAGGGATGAGATGACACGTGCCGCCAGGAAGATGGCTGCGGATTGTGTGAAAGGGAAAATGGATCCTGAACAGATCGACGAGGATGTATTTGAGTCTTATCTGGATACTCACGATATTCCGGATCCGGACCTGATGATCCGTACCAGCGGGGAGCAGAGGCTGTCCAATTATCTGCTCTGGCAGCTCGCTTATTCGGAGTTCTATTTCACGGATGTGCCGTGGCCGGACTTTACGAAGGAAGAGCTGGTCAAGGCAATCGAGGAATATAATCACAGACACAGAAGATTCGGCGGTGTAGAGGAGGCGTAGAGATGTTTAAGACACGGCTGTTAAGCGGGATACTTTTGGTGATCATTGCTCTTGTCACAGTGATAACTGGCGGACCGCTCCTCTTCGGGGTGCTGCTTTTGATCAGCCTGATCGGAATGACGGAGCTGTATAAAGTATTCGGTATCGAGAAAAAGCCCCCGGGGATCGCGGGATATCTTTTCGCGGCGCTGTATTACGGGCTGCTGTATTTTCAATCTCAGCTCCCGGGCGAGAGGATGACATGGTTTATGCTGCTCTTTATGGCATGCCTTATCTGTCAGATGGGCGTTCTTGTGTTTGCTTATCCGAAATATAATACCCAGCAGATATTCGCCGCGTTTTTCGGCGTATTTTATGTGGCGGTGATGCTTTCTTATATTTATCAGACCAGGCTCCTTGAAGGGGGCGTGTTTACGGTCTGGCTGGTGTTTATCTGCGCGTGGGGATGCGATACGTGTGCTTACTGTGTGGGGATGCTCATCGGAAAGCATAAGATGGCGCCGGTTTTAAGTCCTAAGAAATCTGTGGAGGGAGGCATCGGAGGTATTGTGGGCGCAGCGCTTATCGGGGTGCTTTATGCTCTTGCCATCAATCACTGGGGCGGGGCGGGAGCTGGTCTCGTCCAGTATGCGGTCATCGGAGCGGCAGGCGGAGCAATCTCGCAGATCGGCGACCTGGCTGCATCTGCCATCAAACGCTACCACAATATCAAAGATTACGGTAAGCTGATACCGGGACACGGCGGGATACTTGACCGGTTCGACAGTGTCATCTTTACCGCGCCTATCATATATTATCTTGCGGTGCTTCTGTAAGCGGGACGGAAAAGGATGTGCACTGCATCCGATGAAACTTCAGAATCGCGGTCAGAGAAATGAGGTAAAACAATATGAAGAAGATAGCTGTTCTCGGGTCTACCGGTTCCATTGGGACGCAGACCCTTGAGATTGTAAGGACGAATAAAGATATCCAGGTGACAGCTCTCGCTGCAGGGAGTAACATTGAACTTCTCGAAGCCCAGATCCGGGAATTCGGTCCAAAGCTGGCTGCCGTATGGGATGAGGAGAAGGCCGCGGAACTCAAGAGCAGGGTCAGGGATATGGATGTGCACGTATTTTCAGGGATGGACGGGCTTCTTGCAGTGGCGGCAGAGCCGGAAGCAGAAATACTGGTGACAGCCATTGTGGGGATGATCGGTATACTTCCTACTATTGAGGCGATAAAGGCGGGGAAAGATATTGCCCTTGCGAATAAAGAAACCCTGGTTACAGCAGGGCATATCATTATGCCCCTTGCCAGAGAAAATAATGTTTCGATCCTGCCTGTGGACAGCGAACACAGCGCAATCTTCCAGTCTCTGCAGGGCGGCCAGAAGAAAGCGCTGCATAAGATCCTGCTGACTGCATCCGGCGGTCCGTTCCGCGGGAAAAAGAGGGAAGAGCTTGTGAACATCAGTGTGGAGGACGCGCTGAAGCATCCGAACTGGACGATGGGGCGGAAGATCACTATAGATTCATCTACAATGGTCAACAAGGGTCTTGAGGTGATCGAGGCAAAATGGCTCTTTGATGTGAGCGTTGACCAGATTCAGGTTGTTGTGCAGCCACAGAGCATTATCCATTCAATGGTGGAATATGAGGATGGGGCAGTGATCGCCCAGCTTGGCACGCCGGATATGAAGCTGCCGATCCAGTATGCTCTTTATTATCCTGAGAGGAGATACCTGCCGGGAGAACGTCTGGATTTCAGCACTCTTTCAGAGATTACTTTTGAGCGGCCGGATATGGAGACTTTCTATGGCCTGAAGCTGGCTTACCGCGCCGGCAGGGAAGGCGGTACGCTGCCGACAGTGTTCAATGCGGCAAATGAGCGCGCGGTGGCGCTGTTTCTTGATCGGAAGATCGGTTACCTTCAGATCCCCGAGATCATACAGGAATGCATGGAAGCGCATGTGAATATTCTGTGCCCCGATGTGGAAACGATACTAAAGACAGAGCAGGAAACATATGAATTTATAAAAAACAGGTGGTAATACATGGGCATAATCATAGCAATCCTACTATTTAGTTTTATCATTATATTTCATGAGCTGGGGCATTTCCTCCTGGCGAAAAAGAACGGCATCCGGGTGGATGAGTTTTCTCTCGGGCTGGGTCCGACTCTGTTCGGGAAAAAGATCGGGGAGACGTATTTCTGTGTTAAACTCCTTCCTTTTGGCGGGGCGTGCATGATGGGGGAGGATGACGCGGATGACATGTCTCCGGGAAGCTTTAACAGTAAATCTGTATGGGCGAGAATGTCTGTAATTGCAGGCGGTCCGGTGTTCAATCTGATCCTGGCGTGGATTTTCTGTATGATCCTTATCGCGGCGGCAGGATACCGTCCGCCGGTAGTGGCAGAGGTGCTGGAGGGATCTTCCGCCCAGGAACAGGGAATGCAGGCGGGGGACGTGATCAAAGAGATCAATGGGCGCAATGTCCATATTTGGGATGATATGAACCTTTACACCCTGACTCATGCGGAAGACGCTCCTTTTGAGATCGTGTACGAAAGAGACGGAAAAGAATACACTGTCGAAGTGGAGCCGAGAGTGCTGGATGAAAGCGGATCAAAGCTTCTGGGGGTAGTCAGCGGAGAAATCGAGAAGCCGGGAATACTGGGAACCATGCAGTATGGTTTCTACCAGCTGGAATACTGGGTGCACTATACCGTGGACTGCCTGCGCATGATTGTGACGGGGCAGGCGGGGCTGAGAGATCTGTCCGGTCCCGTAGGTATCGTGAATGTAGTAAACGATGTGTATGAAACTGCTGCTCCGGCGGGAGTGGCCGCAATAGCCCTGAGTATGCTGAATTTCGGTACACTCCTGACCGCAAACCTGGGAATTATGAATCTTCTTCCGTTGCCGGCGCTGGACGGCGGACGGCTCGTGTTCCTGATCATCGAGGCGATCCGGAAGAAGAGAGTGCCGCCGGAGAAGGAAGGAATGGTGCATTTCGCGGGATTCGCGGCGCTGATGATACTGATGGTCATTGTGATGTATAATGATATTATGAAATTGTTCTGAGATTATATTAAGAAAGAATAATGGGATCTGTACATGCAGATCTCATTATTTTTATCTGCCAGAACTTTTATTCTCCCTCTGATATAATTCTCTGCCTGTGAAAAGATACACGTCTTATAAAGCCTCATGAATGATGTGTGTATGTTCTAAAACTGATTTCCTTACTATATAATTAAAAAGATCATAGACAGATGCAGGAGAGATCAATGGCACATATAAGAGCAATGCAGGAAGCTGCCGAGAAAGGGGAACTTCAGATTAATGTGACATCCGCCGCGGGCGGGCGTCCCATAGCGGATGCCCGGATATCCATATCTTATACCGGAGTTCCTGAGAGCACGCTGGAGAGGGTGGAGACGGATTCTTCAGGACAGACAGAGACTCTGGAGCTGGATGCCCCGCCCGAGGAGTGGAGCCTGGATCCAAACAATGAAAGACAGCCGTATTCAGAGTATACGCTGGACATCAGCGCTCCGGGGTTTGAGCCTGTGAGCATCGCCGGGGCAGAGATACTTGCCAATGTAAAGGCGATCCAGAACGTCAGGATGAGACCGAGCGATGTGGGCAGGGAAGAGGAAGAAGTATTCGTCATCCCTGCCCATACTTTGTACGGGGAGTATCCGCCTAAGATTGCGGAGGATGAGATCAAGCCTGTAAATGAGACAGGAGAGATTGTCTTAAGCAGGGTAGTCGTGCCGGAATATATCGTGGTGCACGACGGTTCACCGAGGGATACAACGGCGTCAAATTATTATGTGAAATATAAAGACTATATCAAGAATGTTGCGTCCAGCGAAATTTATGCGACATGGCCTGCGAATACTATACGAGCGAATGTGCTTGCCATCATGTCGTTTACTTTGAACCGGGTGTATACAGAGTGGTACCGGAATCGTGGATATGATTTTACGATCACTTCTTCGACAGCTTTCGACCATAAATGGATCCCGGAGCGTAATTATTATGATACAATATCTGTGATCGTGGATGAGCTTTTTGCAAATTATTTATCCAGGCCCAATGTGAGGCAGCCGATCCTGACCCAGTATTGTGACGGCAGAAGGGTGACCTGCCCGAACTGGATGACACAGTGGGGGTCAAAAGAACTGGGAGACCAGGGATATTCGCCTATTGAGATCCTCCGGTATTTCTACGGGGATGATATGTACATTAACACGGCGGAAGAAATCTCAGGCATACCGTCGTCCTGGCCGGGGTATACTCTGGAGGAGGGCTCCAGCGGGGAGAAGGTACGGCAGATGCAGGAGCAGCTCAATGTGATTGCGGAGGCGTATCCCGCCCTTCCGAAGATTACTGCGGACGGGATTTACGGACCTGCAACAGAGCGGGCGGTGAGAGACTTCCAGTCTGTTTTCGGTCTTCCGGTAACAGGAAAGGCGGATTATCCTACATGGTATAAAATTTCTGAGATCTATGTAGGGGTGTCCAGGATTGCGGAACTTACCTGATCCCGGGGTCAGGTAAAGGATAAATGGTCCTTTGTGGTTGGTGTGGAAAGGAGAAATATGGCTGACAGAAGAAGGCGGAGAAAAAGGAAACGTGCCAGGACCGCAGGCTGTCTCTGTGCACTTGCGGTTCTGACAGGGGCTGGTGCTATGGCGGCATATGCCCTGCCCTGGGCACAGGCAGAACTGGGCGGTATGCTCAAGAAAATCGCGGGGAAGGCTGTGGAGGAGACTGTTAATGCAGTGTCAGAGCGGGGAGCGGATTTTCCGGAACTTACGGTTACTGTGGAGGAGGTGGAGGGAGATTTCTACTATCAGCAGCTCAGTGAAGAGGAACAGACTGTATACAGGGAACTTCTCCAGGGAGTTCAGGATATGGAGGAGTGTGTACTGCTCCATGCAGGAAGAGACGACCAGCCGGCAAAGGTGTATGAGTATCTCTTGTACGACCGGCCGGAACTGTTCTGGTGCGACGGAAGTTCCAGGATGACAGTTTACGACAGCTATACAGAATTTTATCCCGGTTACACATGTACTGCCCAGGTTCGGGAGCAGAGACAGGCTGAGATCGACGCGGCGGCAGAAGAATGTATCAGCGGAACAGACGCCGGAGCTTCGGAGTATGAGCGGATTAAATATGTGTTTGAATACATTGTGAATACCGTAGACTATGATGAGAATGCACCAGACAATCAGAATATTTACAGCGCCCTTGTGGGGGAAAGTTCTGTCTGCGCGGGATATTCCAGAACTGCCCAGTACCTGCTGGGAAAGCTTGGGATCGAAGCCATCTACGTGGTGGGCAGTGTCGAGGGCCAGGGAGCTCATGCCTGGAATATCGTAAGCTGTGACGGGAAGTATTATCAGATGGATGTGACCTTTGCTGATCCGGTCTTTTATTCTGCCGAGAGCGGAGAGAAGCTTCCGGAAAATGTGATTAATTATGATTTTCTGTGCTGCACGGATCAGGAGATCGCCGCAGACCATGTACAGAGCAGTGAAGTTCCTTATCCTGTATGTGACCGGGATGACCTGAACTATTACAGGCTGAACGGAATGTACTATGATTCCTTTGACGCGCAGATCCTCTTGTCGGCAATGAACAGCAGCATCTATTCCGGTGAAGAGATGTTTGTGTGCAAGTTTTCAGATGCGGATGTGTATGGGCAGGCGAGGGAAGCCTTGATCAATGATCTGTTCCCGAAGGCAGCGCAGAATCTGGCGTCAGCCTACGGACTGTCCAGCGTGAAATACACATACGTTGAGGATGAGGAGCATTACAAGGTCACTGTATTCTGGAATTATGAGGGAAGTTGAAATTGCATAGAAACGCTGTCATAAGGCGCTGTGAGACTCAGTCTGCAGCGCCTTATTCCTATGAAAGATAGGAACAGAGTAAAAGGTATCAGGGGTATAATATTGTTGTTTGAAAATCTGCAGGCAACAAATCAATCAGGAGGAATTTTTTATGAATAGGAGAAAGTACAGGCTGGCAGCGGCTTTCGCTGCCGCAATCATGATTTTCCCGGTATCTGCTGCCGGAGTGCAGGCGTCAGAATCGGATCCGGCCCAGGCACGGGTGTCTGTTACACCTGATGCGGAACTGCCCGAAGATTACATAAGAGAAGCGCTGGCTGATCCGTCAGTGGAGACTGTCAGAGTGTCAGTTCTGAAATCAGCGGACACAGTACCCCAGGATATCCTGAACACACTGGGAGAGGAAGATAAAACGCTCACAGTGGCGGTCTATGCGGATGCGTCGGACCAGTATCCGGAGTATGAGTGGGACTTTAACGGGATTCTGGGACTTGACGATGTAAAGAGAGATTTTGACCTGGGAGTGTCCATCGATCTGCCGGAGGTCAGAGAAGGCGCTGCAAGGGCGATCGCGGATGACAGCGTACCGTTTACTGTATTCTCGCTGGAGCAGGAGGGCGAGATCCCTTATGGCGCATTGCTTTCGCTTCCGGTGGCAGGCAGCGGTTATGAAATACAGAATGTCTATTCCTATGACAGAGAGCGGGAAAAAATTATCGATCAAAATCTTACGGCAGGATACTCAGACAGCTATGCCAACGGCTGGTGGGTCAGAGTCAGATATTTCTTCGATGGAGGCGGGGATTACATTGTAACGCCGTCGGAACTGGATTACGAGAACAAGGTGTATCAGGACATTGAGGAAGCGGAGAGAAAGATCATGGAGGAGCTGCAGTCTGATGACCCGGTCGTTAATATCCATATGGGATACTACTGGGGGAATGAATATGTCCTGTCTTTAGAGACTCTCAACGCGGTGAAGGAGAGCGGCAAGACGCTGAACATCACATGGCCTGGGGTAGAGAATGCGGCGACGTATATATGGACTTTCCACGGAAGCGAGATGGACGAGGTGACGGCTCCTGTGGATCTGTCGGTTTTATTCCCGTACGATGATGAAGAAGCCGTAACCGCTATTGACGGCATGATGACCAACGACCCTGACAGGATCGTGCTGGATTTTGAACACAGCGGCCCGCTTCCGGCGGGAACGGACTTCTCTGTGGCCGCGTTTGCATTTGACAATATAGACGCCGGACAGAACGGATATTATTATTACTACGATGAGGCGGCGGGAAAACTTCAGTATTCCGGAAGAGCGTCGTGGTATACCGGGCTGAATTACGGTATGGAGATGGAGTTTGTCAGGATGGAGGACCTGACCCACTGTTCTTACTACGTGATCACGGATGTGATGGCAGAGGGACCGGACGTTGATAATACCATGCCGGAGGAACCCGACACAGAGGATCCTGAAGGACCGGGAACGGAAGACCCGGAGAATCCGCCGCAGCCTTCCGGAGGAGACGGAAATGATACGGGCGGAGCAGACGGACAGAATAAGGACAATGGCAGTAATGGAAAAAATCCGGGAACGACGTCTCCAAAGACAGGGGACGGGTACGGCGCGACGCCGGTCCTGTGTGCCGTGATTTCGTGCGGAATTGCCGTATATGCATTGAGAAAGCGCCGGACTGCATAGAAAAGCACAGTGGCAGATATATAAAATGGGTGTCTTCTGCGGAAGATACCCATTCAATAATGCCAAAAAATATGCTGGAGTTCCTGGAGGTTTTTGAGTCCCAGTTTGTGGAAGATGCTTGTCTTCTGATTCGCGATCGTCTTTGGTGAAGAGAGAAGGTCGTCACGGGCGCCCAGCAGGATCTCCAGCACTTTGCGTTCCGCTGCAGTGAGGGAAGAAAGGATAAGCTCCCGGATCAGAATTTTCTGCGGAGTGTCCCCACGCCATGTCTCACAGATGATCTGGTGTAAAAAAGGGATCTGCTCGGGAGAAATATATCCGGATGCAAAAGTCTGCGTGCTTGTCTCGATGACAGCTGCCCGGTCTTTAGAAGGACCGAGTATGAGGAGCTGTGCGCAGGTCCGGAGGCGGAGCTCTCTGCCGTATGCTATTGTTGAATGCCCGTCTTTATCAGCGGACGCTTCAAGAAGGATAATATCAGGATCCTTTTCAGCGGAAAGCTGACAGATATCCCCGGAATCAAGAAAGGCATATGTAGTGTAAAATGCGTTTTCATTATCCAGGATACCGGCTATATTCTTTTTGAGTTCAGCAGTCCGGTACAGCGCCAGGATTCTGAGTCTTTTTTTCATGCCCTTTTCCTCCGTGCAGATATGCAGCGGTTTTTGGGATGACAGGCATCAGGTATGGCTGCCGCAGAACGCCGCTGTATAGATAATATAACAGACCGGCAGTTGATACCGGGAAAAGATTTTTCCGATACGGCACGGGAAGTATGGCAGGAGTTGTAAAAGAATCCCATTGAAAAACTGCGGGCTGTATAGTATATTTCAGAAAAAGGGGGATGTACTGTATGAATATGAATGAAGAACAGATTGCAGATTTTTTGAACTGCCAGATGGAGATTTGGAGTTTTTCAAGACTTCTCCTGGAAAACTACCGAGGCTCAGAACCCCTGCAGGTATGTTTGACCCGCAAATTATGGGAATATGAAAGGGTTTGTGAATCTGATTCAGACAGTATCGCCCGGAAAGTCCGAAACTGGCTGAAAGATGTAAACCGTCCGGGCAGCAGAGAAGAGCTTTTTCGTATTTGCTTTGCCCTTGAGCTGGATGAAGAGCGTGCGGATGCCGTCCTCTGTTCCACGGCAGAAAGCGGGATCCATTACCGCAATCCGAAAGAGCTTGTCTATGCGTTCTGCCTGAGGAAAGGATATGATTACCCGAGAACTCAGGAACTGCTGCATCGTCTGGGACAGGAGGAAAGCACGCAGAAAGATCAGGACCGGCGGAAGGCACTGCGCAGGACCAGCGGGCTTGAACCGAAACAGTGTACAACGATATCTGTCAGGGATGAGTTCAGGAGTGTCACAAGTGAAGAAGAGCTTGCACTGTTTTTGGAGTCTCATGGAAATTCCATGGGGGTCCATCACAACACGGCGCATTCTAAATTCTTACTGATGCTGAACCATCTTGCTGATGGCGGGGCTGAGGCAGATTATTCGGGAGTTCCGGCTGAGAGGAGATACCGTATCGGAGAAGTGACGGAAGAATATCTCAGAATGGGGGTTCCCTATGACAGTAAAAACAGGAATTATACAAGACTTCAGAAAGAAATAAAACGGTATTGGCCGTCTCCAAAGTCGATTCAGGAGATGGTCTCCAGGAAGATTGACGTGAACAGGAAGACTCTTCTTCTTTTGTATCTGGCCACAGAGGGGATGGACATGGATGTACCGGAGGAAAGCTATACAGAGGAGCATTGCCGGCGGATCAATCTGATGCTTTCACAGTGCGGCATGGCGCTGCTGGATCCGCATAATCCGTTTGACTTCCTGATTCTGCAGTCCCTCAGGCTGGAACGGGAGGAAGAGAGTATGAGCTGGAGGATGGAACGGTTTCTGTGGAAGGTCTTTCGAAATGAGAAAGCCGCCTATATCACGGCGGCAGAAAAAGGGGGCGGACAGTATGGATGAGAAAACGAGAAAGGGAAACCGCTGTGTTCTCCCGGGAGGATTTGAATTAAACGGGAAACACAGGATCTATACGATCGAGAAATATATCAGTGCGGGATCGAATTCCATCGTTTATCAGGCGTTTTATTCTGACAGTCTTATGCCGGGGCACCGCCATATCGTATTGATCAAGGAGCTCTATCCGCTGGATGAAAAGGGGCGGATCACCCGGGATGGTGACTGGAATCTGACAGTCGAACCGTCCGCAGAAGCCTTTTTTCAGTATCACCGGGACAGCTTTATCGCCGGTAATCACGCACATCTGACTCTTGCTGAGAACGGGAGAGGAAGGATCGCTGAAAACCTGGATTCCTTTGAGGCAAACCACACGGTTTATACGGTGCTGACTTCAAAAAAGGGCAGAGTCCTTTCAGATCTGCTGGAAGAAGGGGTGGAATTCCCTACGGTAACAGACACAGTATCCCTTGTCAAAAATCTGCTCCTTGCGCTGTCTGCATTCCATGAGCACGGGCTTCTGCACCTTGATATCAGTCCGGACAATCTTTTTATCCTTGAAGCAGAAGAAAAGAGCTTTCCCTCGGAGCTGATCCTTCTCGATTTCAATAGTGTCTATTCTATGGAGGACGGATGGGCATATGAAAATCATTATTATTTTGGAAAAACAGGATATATGGCTCCGGAGATCATGCTTCACAGAAAGGAAGAGATCGGCCCGTGGACAGATATCTATTCGGTCTGCGCAGTCTGGTATGAACTGCTGAGCGGGGAACGGCTTCCGGATAATATGGAGCTTACGGACAACAGGGAAATGGTCTCTCAGTATTCCCGCCTTCTCCTCCACGAGAAGGAACGGACTGCCGTCCAGATCAATAAGATGTTGAAAAAGGGATTTCAGATACTGCCGAAAAACCGGTATCAAAATGTGGAGGAAATGCTGTCTGACCTGAAAAAGCTCACAGATATCCTGAACGGAACGGACAGGAAGCCTCTTTCTGAGGGGAAGGTCCGGAAGACAGGCGTGCTGCGGAAAAAGCATTTTCTTCCGGCGGCTGCCCTGATGTGTGCGGTTTTTCTGGCGGCAGGAGTAGGTGCGGGAGTTCTGCTCGAGAGGACGATGCAGCCGCAGCAGTCCATGGAGCATACAGAACTGGATCTGACACAGTTCCCTCTTGAAACGGATGATTCGGTCGTCCTCACGGAGAAAAATATCCGCCATCCTCTTGTAGATAATATTATGGAAATGCCGGTCCAGAGTTCTATGTCGGTCAGAGTCAATCTGAAGGACTATACCCATCCCCGAGATACGACAGAGGTGTTTGAAACTTACGGGATTTTTACGATCTACAACGGAGAGGGAGACAAGAGAGGATGGCAGTTTGCGGATCTGACCTATGATTTTTTCTATACACCGGACAATACGCTCCATATGGAACTGCCACTTCAGGATACGAATGATTTCCCGCTGGAGTATATCGGCGTGATCTTTGCCAACTATAATTATACAGAAACCTCGGCGCTTCTGGATATCAAGGACTGTACGCTGGTGGATGGCAGCGGCACCTCTCATGAGATCACAGATCTTGAGGGAAGCCACATCCTGTATTTTGATGAAGAGAACTGGCAGTGGAATCTGCTCTCCGAACAGAATAAAGATTATGTGGAGGATTTCGGCGACATTTATGGGGGAAAGTTGATCGTGGACGCAGAGGTGGGATTCCTGGAGCCGATCCTTGATGTGAGGTGGGAGAGTGATAATCCCGACGTTGCCGAAGTGGACCAGAAGGGAAGGATATACGCCAACCGGCAGGGTCAGGCAACCATTACTGTTACGATAGAAGATAAAAATACAGGCGAGGTCAGAAAAACTCAGATGCTCGTTCATGTCAGGTCAAAGCTGGGGTAGTATATTCGATCCCGTTGCTTTTTTCACCCTGTTCCCGTGTATCTTTCACTGTCCTATGAAATATAGGAACTGCTGGAAAAAGCCAGGTGATATCGTAAAGGTGTATGAAAAATTTCAGGGAGGTAACGACGATGAAAATGAAACATGCAGTCAGCCTGCTGTCAGCGTTCTTTATCGCATCTGCACTTGCGGCGCCGGTAAATGCCGCTGAGGCAGATCTATGGACAGCCGATGCAGTGATATCAGACCGGGCGGGAGATGTGAATCCTGCAATAACGCCTGTTGCGGAACTGCCGGAGGAATATATCAGAGAGGCGATGAGCGGTCCGTACGCGACAGGAGTCTATGTTGAGGTGCTGCAGTCGGTGGAATCTGTGCCGGCTGATATCCTGGATCTGGTGAGCGAGAATGGGGGTATACTCAGTGTGGCAGTGTATGAAAATGCCGCGGATAAATATCCTCTGTACATCTGGGGGATCAGAGGAGGGTACAGCAGCGGGAAAGAAGCAGATTTTAAACTGAAAGTATCTGTTAATGTGCCTGAGATAAAGCAGGGGGCAGCCGGGGTGATCGGCGATGGCGGCGTGGCGTTTGCAACAGTATCCATGGCTCATGCCGGAGAGCTGCCTGAGAATGCAGAACTGTCAGTCCCGATCCCGGATGCGGAAAAGTATGGGGTGCAGAACGTTTATTTTTATGACCATGACCGGGGCAGGATCACGGACCGCATCGGCTTTGCAGTGACAACGGATACAGATTATGCCGGGTGGTGCACGATCAGAGGGCTCAGTGCAGGAGTGGATGCAGGAGACTATATCCTGACGCCTGCTGATCTGGATTATGATACAAAGATCTATTCGGATATCAGTGAAGCTGAGGAAAGGATAAAGAGAGACCTGCGATCGGATGAGCAGGCAGTAAATATCCGTATGGGATATTACCACGGAAATGAGTACAAGCTGTCTGCGGAGACACTCAATGCTGTGCGTGAGAGCGGTAAGGATCTGCATATCACATTCCCGGGAGTGGAGGCTTCAGCTACATATATGTGGACTTTCCACGGAAGTGAGATGGGAGAGGTAACGGCTCCGGTCGATCTGATCGTGAGGTTCCCGGTCAGCGGGGATGTTGTAGAGGCAGTGAACGGGAAGATTACGAATGATGCCGGAACGCTGATGCTTGATTTCCAGCACAGCGGGCCGCTGCCGTCAGGAACGGATTTTTCAACGCTTGCGTTTGCCTTTGATAATGCAGATCTGTCACAGAACGGATATTATTATTACTATGACGAAGGGGCGGGAACACTTCAGTGTTCAGGAAAAACACAATGGTATATGGAGGTTAATCCGTCGGATCCTTATGGGGAGAGCCTGTTTGTAAGACTGGAGGACATGACACACTGCTCTTACTATGTAGTTACGGATAAACTGGCGGAGGGACCGGATGTGGATAACACGATCCCTGAGAGACCTGATCCGGAGAAACCGGCGGAGCCTGGGCAGGAAGACCCGCAGGATCCCGCGAAACCATCCGGCGGAGACGGGAATGATACGGAGCTGACCGGCGGGGATCAGGCTGGCGGAAACAGTGCCGTAAACGCAGGGACGCCGTCTCCGAAAACCGGTGACGGCAGTGAAATGCCGCTGATCCTGTACAGCATTGCCTTATCAGGTGCTGCCGCAGGGATATTGGTTTTAAAGAAACGTTGCGTGAGATGAGAAAGTCTGCGCTGCAAAAAGCAGAAATGAAAAATGGGTATCTTTCCTCAGGAAGGATACCCATTTAATAATTCCGGAAGATATGTCTGACTTCCTGGAAATTTTTCAGCCCAAGTTTGTGAAAGATGCTTGTTTTCTGATTGGCGATCGTTTTTGGGGAGGAGAGAAGATCATTCGGGGCGCCAAGCAGGATTTCCAATACTTTACGCTCCGCCTGAGTGAGGGAAGAAAGGATCAGTTCCCGGATCAGGATCTTCTGAGGAGTATCCCCCAGCCAGGTATCCCGGATAAAATCATGCAGGTAAGGCATCTGTCCGGGGAAAACACATCCGGAGGCAAAAGTCTGCGAGCCTGCCTGTATGACTGCTGTCCTGTCCCGCGAGCGGCTGACCAGGAGAAGCTGCGCACAGGTATGCAGACGGAGCTGCCTGCCCGTGGGGATGACAGATAAGCCGTTGTCCTCTGTATCCGTTTCCAGGAGGATGATATCCGGAGCCTGCTTTACGGAAAGCTCGCAGATGTCCCGGGGACTGGACGGGGAGTATGCAAGATAAGACGTATCGTTCTGCCCCAGGACCGAGGATATATTTTCCCTGAGTTCATGTGTCCTGTACAGTGTAAGGACTCTGGGGCTGCTTTTCTGTCGGTTTTTTTGTTCCAAACTGTTTTCCTCCGTGTAAACATGCTGCTGTCCTGCGTACGGCATGTCTTTCGGCAGGACAGCTCGGTATGGATAATATATCAGACTACACCGGGCTTCCTGGAAAAGTTTTTTCCGTCAGCGTTGTTAAAAAAATAACAATATTTTTTATTGAAATATAAACGCGGTTGTAGTATAATCTTTACAATTTGAGAACGAGGGCGCTCTGGATCAAAAGACTCCAAGAGTGCCTTTGCTATGTAACGGCACAGCCGAAGAAGGCTGGTTTTCAGATTGCTGGCTATTGATCTATACGAAGGGAAAGGGTGAACAGATGAAGGCGTTTCTAATATTAGAAGACGGTACAGTATTTACGGGGACAAGCATAGGTTCCACGCGGGACTGCATCAGCGAGATCGTATTCAACACTTCTATGACAGGTTATCTGGAGGTGCTGACAGACCCGTCCTACGCGGGACAGGCGGTCGTGATGACCTATCCTCTGATCGGCAATTACGGGATCACGCCGGACATGGAGTCAAAAAAGGCATGGCCGGACGGCTATATTGTAAGAGAGTTATCCAGGATGCCAAGCAATTTCCGTTGCGAGGGAACGATCCAGGATTTCCTTAAAGAACAGGATATTCCGGGAATCGCGGGAATCGATACCCGTGCTCTTACTAAGATCCTGAGGGAAAAGGGAACCATGAACGGCATGATCACAACGAATGAAAATTATGATCTGGACGAGATCCTGCCGAAGCTGAAGGCATACACAGTGGGAGACGTTGTCTCTAAAGTGACATGCAAAGAAAAATATGTTCTTGAGGGGACAGGAAAGAAAGTCGCACTTCTTGACCTTGGCGCAAAGAATAATATTGCACAGTCTTTAAATAAACGTGGCTGCGAGGTGACTGTATATCCGGCGCACACAACCGCGGAGGAAATCATTTCATCTGAACCTGACGGCATTATGCTTTCCAACGGACCTGGAGATCCGGCGGACTGCACATCTATTATCGAAGAAATCAGAAAGCTCTACAATACAGATATTCCGATTTTTGCCATCTGCCTTGGGCATCAGCTCATGGCGCTTGCTACGGGCGCGTCCACGCACAAGCTGAAATACGGACACCGCGGCGGAAACCATCCGGTCAAGGACTTAAAGACCGGCAGGGTGTATATCTCATCCCAGAACCACGGCTATGTGGTGGACGATGAGAGCATCGATCCGGCAGTGGCTGTGCCTGCGTTTAAGAACGTAAACGATGGGACCAATGAGGGACTTGCATATGTGGGCAAGAACATTTTCACCGTGCAGTTCCATCCGGAGGCATGCCCGGGACCGCAGGATTCGGGGTACCTGTTTGACAGATTCATTGAGATGATGGGAGGAGCGAAATAATGCCAAGAGATTTAAGTATAAAGAAAGTACTGGTCATCGGTTCCGGTCCGATCGTCATCGGACAGGCAGCGGAGTTTGACTACGCGGGGACACAGGCGTGCCGTTCTCTGAAGGAGGAGGGGCTTGAGGTTGTTCTGCTGAACTCCAACCCGGCGACCATCATGACGGATAAAGACATCGCGGACCGTGTCTATATCGAGCCACTGACTGTTGAGGTGGTAGAGCAGCTCATCCTGAAGGAGAAGCCGGACAGCGTGCTCCCGACACTGGGAGGACAGGCAGGACTGAACCTTGCCATGGAGCTGGAAGAAGCCGGATTTCTGAAGGCAAACGGCGTGCGTCTCATCGGAACTACATCCGAGACGATCAAGAAGGCGGAAGACCGCCTGGAGTTCAAGGCGACCATGGAGAAGATCGGCGAGCCGGTGGCTGCATCCCTTGTCGTGGAAAATGTGGAGGACGGTCTTGCGTTCGCAAATAAGATCGGCTACCCGGTAGTGCTCCGTCCGGCGTATACGCTGGGAGGAAGCGGCGGCGGTATCGCCCATGATTCCCATCAGCTTGTGGAGATCCTGGAGAATGGCCTGAGGCTTTCCCGTGTGGGACAGGTTCTTGTAGAGCGCTGCATTGCGGGATGGAAAGAGATCGAGTACGAGGTGATGCGTGACAGCGCAGGAAACTGCATCACAGTTTGTAATATGGAAAACATCGACCCGGTAGGCGTGCACACAGGGGATTCCATCGTTGTGGCTCCGTCCCAGACGCTGGGCGACAAGGAATACCAGATGCTCCGTACTTCCGCACTGAATATCATCAGCGAGCTGAATATTACCGGCGGATGTAACGTGCAGTACGCGCTGAATCCGGATTCCTTTGAATACTGTGTCATCGAGGTAAACCCGCGTGTCAGCCGTTCTTCCGCTCTGGCGTCCAAGGCGACAGGATACCCGATCGCCAAGGTGGCGGCAAAGATCGCCCTTGGCTATACACTGGATGAGATTAAGAATGCGATTACGCAGAAAACTTACGCAAGCTTTGAACCCATGCTGGACTATGTAGTCGTAAAGCTTCCGCGTCTGCCGTTTGACAAGTTCATCAGCGCCAAGAGGACGCTGACGACTCAGATGAAGGCGACCGGAGAGGTCATGAGCATCTGCGATAATTTTGAAGGAGCGCTCATGAAGGCGATCCGCTCGCTGGAGCAGCATGTGGACAGCCTGATGTCCTATGATTTTACAGGACTTTCCATGGACGACCTTATGGAACAGCTGGAGATCGTGGATGATATGAGGATCTGGAGGATCGCAGAGGCGATCCGCAGAGGCGTTGATTATGATACCATTAACAGTATCACAAAGATCGACCGCTGGTTTATCGATAAATTTGCCATCATCGTGGAGATGGAGAATGCGTTGAAAACTCAGGAACTCACACCGGAGCTTTTGAAAGAAGCAAAACGAATCGAGTTCCCGGACAATGTGATCGCCCGCCTGACAGGAAAGAGCGAGCGCGAGATCCATGATATGCGTCATGAGAACGGAATCGTTGCGGCGTATAAGATCGTTGACACCTGCGCGGCAGAGTTTGCTGCAGAGACGCCGTATTACTACTCTGTATACGGAAGCGAGAACGAGGTGGAAGAGACGAAAGACAAGAAAAAAGTCCTTGTCCTCGGCTCCGGTCCGATCCGTATCGGTCAGGGAATCGAGTTCGACTTCTGTTCCGTGCACTGTACATGGGCGTTCGCGAAAGAAGGATACGAGACGATCATCGTCAACAACAACCCGGAGACCGTAAGTACGGACTTTGACATTGCGGACAAGCTGTATTTTGAGCCTCTCACTCCGGAAGACGTGGAGAGCATCGTTGACATCGAGAAGCCGGACGGCGCTGTGGTACAGTTCGGCGGACAGACAGCCATCAAGCTGACTGAGGCGCTCATGAAGATGGGAGTGCCGATCCTCGGAACATCCGCGGAGAACGTGGACAAGGCAGAGGACAGAGAGCTCTTTGACGAGATCCTGGAAGAGTGCGAGATCCCGCGTCCTACAGGAGGAACTGTATTTACCGCTGAGGAAGCAAAAGAAGTGGCAAACCGTCTGGGCTATCCGGTTCTGGTCCGCCCGTCCTACGTGCTTGGCGGCCAGGGCATGCAGATCGCTATCAATGACAATGACATTGATCAGTTCATCGGCATCATCAACCGGATCGCGCAGGATCATCCGATCCTTGTAGACAAATATCTGCAGGGCAAGGAGATCGAGGTAGATGCGGTGTGCGACGGAACCGATATCCTGATCCCGGGTATCATGGAGCACATCGAGCGCGCGGGAATCCATTCCGGAGACAGTATCTCCGTTTACCCGGCGCAGAGCCTGACAGAGGGCGCGAAGGCGAAGATCGCGGAGTACACAAGACGCCTTGCAAAATCCCTTCATGTCATCGGTATGATCAACATCCAGTTCATCGTATGCGGCGAGGAGGATGTGTATGTGATCGAGGTCAACCCGCGTTCCAGCCGTACCGTGCCGTACATCAGTAAGGTAACAGGCATCCCGATCGTGCCGCTTGCAACACAGGTGATCATCGGGAAGAAGATCAAAGAACTGGGATACACACCGGGACTCCAGCCGGAGGCAGACTATGTGGCAGTCAAGATGCCGGTATTCTCCTTTGAGAAGATCCGCGGCGCTGATATCAGCCTCGGACCGGAGATGAAGTCCACGGGAGAGTGCCTTGGCATTGCCAAGACCTTCGACGAGGCGCTCTACAAAGCGTTCCTGGGCGCAGGCATCAAGCTGCCCAAGTTCAAGAACATGATCATGACAGTCCGCGATGAGGATCAGCCGGAGGCAGTTGAGATCGGACGCAGGTTCGAGGCGATCGGCTATCACATCTTCGCCACCAGCGGAACAGCGCGCGCGCTGAACGCGGCGGGCGTGAAGGCAACTCCGGTCCGCAAGATCGAGCAGGAGTCGCCGAACCTTCTTGACCTGATCCTGGGACACAAGATCGACCTTGTCATCGATATCCCGGCACAGGGAGCGGAGCACTCTAAAGACGGATTCGTCATCCGCAGAAATGCCATCGAGACAGGCGTGAACGTGCTGACTGCCATTGATACGGCAGAGGCGCTGATCACAAGTCTTGAGAATACAGATATAAAGAAACTCACGCTGATCGATATCGCGACAGTGTAGTAAAAATAGTCCGCCGGGAACGGTATATCCCCACAGAGCGCATCAGCGCTCGGACCGGAGTTGGCGGTATACAGGGCTGCAAAAATGCAGCTCTGGTGCCGGTGCAGCTCTATGGTCCTGAGTGGATATACTGTTCCCGGCTTTTTCTTAACTAATTAAAGAAAGATCCCTGCCGGATAAAAGCCGCAGGAGATTTCTGATAAATATTATTAATAGAAGAAGGAGATAAAACATATGCGTTACAGTAATAAAGTGAATAAGATTGTATACGGAGGTGATTATAATCCGGAACAGTGGCCGGAGGAGGTATGGCAGGAGGATATGAAGCTGCTTAAGGAGGCGCATATCGATATCCTGACTCTGAATGTTTTCAGCTGGGCGGCAATACAGCCGTCGGAAGAGGAATATGATTTTGCAAAGCTTGATAAGATTATGGATATGGTCAGGGACAATGGATTCCATGTGTGTCTTGCAACATCTACCGGAGCCCACCCGGCATGGATGGCAAAGAAGCATCCGGATGTTCTGCGGACAGAATTCAGCGGAATGAAGAGGAAATTCGGAGGCCGCCATAATTCCTGCCCCAACAGCCCTGCATACCGGAAGTATTCTGTGCGTCTTGCAGAAAAACTTGCAGAACGCTATAAAGATTATGATAATATCGTGGCATGGCATATCTCAAATGAATATGGCGGGGAATGTTACTGCGAAAATTGTGAAAAAGCATTCCGGGTCTGGCTGAAAAAGAAATACGGCACCATCGAAGCGCTGAACCATGCGTGGAATACAGCATTCTGGGGACATACATTTTATGAGTGGGACGAGATCGTGCTGCCGAATCTGCTCAGTGAGCATTTTGATTATGACAGGAGCCGTTTCCAGGGCATCACACTTGATTACAAGCGGTTCAATTCAGAAAGTCTTCTCGAATGCTTCCGGCTTGAATCTGAGGCGATAAAAAAGATCACGCCGGATATTCCTGTGACGACAAATCTGATGGGCTTTTATAAAATGCTGGATTATAAAATGTGGGCAAAGTATATGGATGTGGTATCCTGGGATAATTATCCTGCAAATGAGGATTCTCCGGCAATGATCGCAATGAGCCATGATTTGATGAGGGGGATCGGCGGAGGAAAGCCGTTCCTTCTTATGGAACAGACGCCGAGTGTCACAAACTGGCTGCCGTATAATGCGTTGAAGCGCCCGGGCGTCATGCGTCTGTGGAGCTATCAGGCGGCAGCTCATGGCGCTGATTCGATCATGTTCTTCCAGATGAGGCGTACGGTGGGCGGATGTGAGAAACTTCATGGGGCCGTCATTGATCATGCAGGGACGAATCAGACAAGAGTATACCGGGAGGTGCAGGCGCTGGGAAGAGAGCTGGATCGTATCGGAGAAGAAACTCTCGGGGCAGTGACCGAGACAAAAGCCGCGCTTTACTTTGACTGGGATAATTGGTGGGCCATCGAAAGCTCTGCGGGACCGAGCTGTGAGCTGAAGTATAAGGATGAAGTGCTGAATTATTATGAGGCTCTTCACAGTATGAACATCCCTGTGGATATTGTGGGGCCGGAGGATGACCTGGGAAAATACAGCCTGCTGATTGCGCCGATACTCTATATGACAAAACCGGGATACGATGATAAGATCAGAAAATTTGTGTCTGATGGAGGCACCTTTGTCACTACCTTTTTCAGCGGGATCGTGGACGATCATGACCTCGTGATCCTGGGAGGATATCCGGGCAGACTCAGGGACATCCTTGGAATCTGGGTGGAGGAAGAAGATGCCCTTCCGCCCGGAGTGGAAAACCGATTTGAATATAATGGAAAGCGGTATCCTGCAAGGCTTCTCTGCGATCTCAGCCACCCGGAAAGCAATACTCTTTATGTGCTCAGCCGGTATGAAGAGGATTTTTATGCAGGTATGCCTGTCATAACCAAAAATGAATTTGGAAAGGGTAGTGCTTATTATGTCGCTGCAAGATCAGATAAAGCGTTTTATCGGGATTTTATGAGTGATATATGTGCTGAGGCAGGGATAGCTTCCGTGGCTGAGCCGCAGGAAGGGCTTGAGGCTACGATCCGCTTTAATGAGAATGGAAGATTCTTATTCCTCCTGAATCATAGTGAAAATGAACTGGAAACTGCCCTGGAAGACGCGGGAGTTGACCTGATCACCGGCAGAGAGTATAAGCGGGGAGAAAAGGTTATTTTAAAGGCAAAAGATACAGCTATCATAAAACAGTCTGAAAACAGGATTTAAAAATAGACTGAGAAAAAAATAAGCCTGAAAGTGACGGGTATATTAATGCCCCATGTCATTTTCAGGCTTATTACAGGCTCAGACAGATATTAAGACTGTTTCTGGTTCTTCAGCTCCTGCATCTTCATAGCGCGCACCTTCAGCGGCAGTCCGAACAGGTTGATGAAGCCGTCCGCGTCGTGATGGTCGTAGAGATCACCGGTTGTGAAGCTTGCGAGAGATTCACTGTACAGTGAATACGGAGAAGTCTCACCTGCGCGGATGATGTTTCCTTTGTAAAGCTTGAATTTCACTTCCCCTGTCACATACTGCTGTGTTACGTCCATAAACGCCTGGATCGCTTCGCGCAGCGGTGTGAACCATTTTCCTTCATAAACGATCTGGGCAAATTTATTTCCCAGGTCCTTCTTTACTTCATATGTAGCGCGGTCGAGAACCAGCTCCTCAAGCTGCTGATGTGCCTCCATAAGGATCGTTCCGCCCGGTGTCTCATATACTCCGCGGGATTTCATGCCTACGACACGGTTTTCCACGATGTCAATGATGCCGATGCCGTGCTTTCCGCCCAGGGCGTTCAGCTCCCTGATAATATCGGATACTTTCATCTCTTTGCCATTCACACTCTTCGGAACACCTGCCTCGAATGTCATGGTCACGTATTCTCCTTTATCCGGAGCTTTTTCCGGTGTCACGCCGAGTACGAGGAGATCGTCATAATTGGGCTCGTTAGCCGGGTCTTCAAGCTCCAGGCCTTCATGGCTGATATGCCACAGGTTGCGGTCGCGGCTGTAGCTGTGCTGTGCGTCAAAAGGAAGATCAATGCCATGCTGGCGGCAGTATTCGATCTCATCTTCGCGGGACTGCATGGTCCATACATCTGTCATCCGCCACGGAGCGATGATTTTGATGTCCGGAGCAAGCGCTTTGATGCCCAGCTCAAAGCGGATCTGGTCATTCCCTTTCCCTGTCGCGCCGTGGCAGATGGCAACAGCGCCTTCCTTGCGCGCGATCTCTACCAGTTTCTTAGCGATGGCCGGACGCGCCATGGATGTGCCGAGGAGGTATTTGTTCTCGTAGACAGCGCCTGCTTTAACACATGGAACGATATAGTTATCGCAGAAATCATCAACAATGTTTTCGATATATAATTTGGAAGCTCCTGAAAGTTTTGCTCTCTCATCAAGACCATCGAGTTCCTCTCCCTGTCCGCAGTCAATGCAGCAGCAGACAACATCGTAGCCGAATGTCTCTTTCAGCCACGGGATAATGGCAGTTGTGTCAAGACCGCCTGAATACGCTAATACAACTTTTTCTTTACTCATATCAATTGCCTCCTGAATGTATTTTTATTCGCTTTTCTATCCCGCCGGGGCGGGATAAAGAACATATGTCATTCCTGCTTTTTACAAGCTAGAACATACTATACACCAGAATTTATATTTATTCAAGAGAAAATTAATAAAAAAGAATAATATGCATAATTTCACATAAAAAATGCATAAAAACACATTTTTGGCATACGAAAATGCATAAAACAGCAGCGCGGGCTTGTAAAGATACAAGAGGAGAACTCCACAGAGTCTTGATACATAGACTGATATTAGAGCAGACGGCAGAGAAAAAGCCGTTCCTGCTGACAAAAAGGCTGAAATGTAATAAGGAAGGAAATGGTTGAATGATATCAGTCAGTCTGTGTATGATCGTCAAGGACGAGGAAGAGGTGCTGGGACGATGCCTGGAAAGTGTAAAAAATGTCGTCGATGAGATAATTATCGCAGATACCGGATCAAAAGACAGGACAAAGGAGATTGCCAGACAATACACGGACAAAGTTTATGACTTTGAATGGAAAGATGACTTCTCAGCGGCAAGGAACTTTTCACTGTCGAAAGGGACAAAGGATTATCTGATGTGGATCGATGCCGATGACGTGCTGCCGGAAAAAAGCGTGTGGGAAATGCTGAAGCTTAAGGAGGAACTGCCCCCGGATACGGATGTTGTAATGCTGCCGTATGCAGTGGCATTTGACAGCAGAGGGAAAAGTACTTTCACATATTTCAGAGAAAGGATTGTAAAGAACAGCGGTGATTTCCGCTTTGAAGGGCGTGTTCACGAGGCGATCCCTCCTGCGGGAAATGTGCATTATTCGGATGTGCTGATAGAACACAGAAAAATCCATTCCGGCGACAGCAGCAGGAATCTTCGGATCTATGAGGATATGGAAGAAAAAGGAGAAGTTTTTGACAGCCGTTCTCTCTATTACTATGGAAGAGAACTTCTGTTTCACGAGAAGTATAAAAAGGGAGCAGAAGTTCTTCAGACATTTTTGAACTGTCCGGACGGGTGGATAGAAAATAAGATTGATGCGACCCGGCAGCTGGCATATTGCTTCTATGGGCTGGGAAATGACAACAGGGCGCTTTGCGCCCTGCTGGAAGGACTGGCATATGATGTGCCGAGAGGGGAGACCTGCTGTGATCTGGGAAGGCATTTTATGGATAGGGGGAAGTATGAACAGGCGGTCTATTGGTATGGGCAGGCGCTTAGTGCAAAGAAGGCAGACCGGTCAGGCGCATTTATAACAGAAGAATGCTATGGATACCTGCCTGCGATCTCACTGTGTATCTGTTATGACAGGCTTGGAAAATACGAGCTTGCAGAAACTTATAACGAGATGGCAGAAGGTTTTTCTCCGGGATCGGCTTTTTGTAGTGCGAACAGGGAGTATTTCCGGGAGCGGAGATCAGACGGACAAAAAAAGAATCCTAACATACATTAATTATGAAAGGAGGATAGAGATTATGATATGGTTCGGAAAAAAACAGAAGGATCATAAGAAAGATTATGAAGTGCATGAACAATCTTCGTGCTGCCACGATGATGAGAACTGCGGTCGTGAAAGACGTGGCTGGAATCCTTTCGGATGCCAGCGCCCGTGTCCGCCAAGACCATGCTGCTGTACTGGGACAACGGGTCCAACAGGGCCGACTGGTCCAACCGGTCCAAGCGGGACAACGGGCCCAACAGGACCGACCGGTCCGAGCGGAGTAACCGGTCCAACGGGTCCGACCGGTCCAAGCGGGGCAACCGGCCCAACTGGCCCGAGCGGGGCAACAGGTCCGAGCGGAGCAACCGGCCCGAGCGGAGCAACAGGACCTTCCGCATCGGAGCAGCAGGCCAGCTATCTGGCGGCATATTCCACGCCATCCCAGACTGGGACGACAGGGACTACGTTGGTCTTTGACAGAAATGCGTCATCAGGCGGAACAGATGTGACTCATATTCAAAACACATCTCAGATAACGATACAGACACCGGGAACGTATGAGGTCTCTTTCCACGGGACCGTCGGTCCGGTGAGTGCGACAAAGCTTCCTGTTACAATTTCTCTGTATCTTCAGCAGCAGGGAAGCGCGGTGCCGGGCGCTGTGATTCAGCATACGTTCCACAAGGCGTCAGATTCGGCAGGGGTAGCGTTTTCCCAGATTATTTCCGTGACTTCGGTCCCGGCAGTACTTCAAGTGATCGGGCAGGGGGGAAGCTTTTTCTACGGAGGTATCAATTTGACAGTACAGAAGATCGGGGCCACAGCAGAATCAGCAAAATAGCGTCAGCCCGGTACTGATGTGTGTCTGGCTTCATCTTACGATTTGTTTTCATAAAACAGCAGTTACAGGCAGGCGGGATGATTTTTCCGCCTGCCTGAATTATATAGCGGTAAAAAGAATAGTATATGTATAAGGAAGGAGTGAAGAGCAATTGAAATAGAAAGAAGATAGTAAGACGTAATTGTTACTTTTGTGAGAAAGTAGTAAAATTTCCCTGTATTTTTTATTAAAATTATATAACCAAAAATGCAAAGGGATGCATAAAAAGTGCAAACTAAACGGTTCGAAATTTGGTATAATAGCATTTGTAAGCAGATTACTTTCCGTGATATTTACGGAAGGGGCTTGTTAAAACAGCATGAGGAAAGGGGCTTTGACACCTGTCCGATAAATGCTAAATACCTAAAGAAAGGGGGATGAGAACATGCCAGATATTAGATTGACAAGGATCGACAATCGTCTGATTCACGGTCAGGTGGCGACACAGTGGTGCGGCGTTGTAGGCGCTAATCTTCTGCTTGTTGCGAATGATGCGGTTGCAGCGGATGAATTCCGCCAGAGCCTGATGAATATGGCTGCGCCTGCATATGCGCAGACAAGGTTCTTCACCATTCAGAAGACAATCGATATCATCCACAAAGCTTCTCCGAATCAGCATATTGCGATTATCTGCGAATCACCACAGGATGTGCTTAAGCTTGTTGAGGGCGGGGTTCCGATCAAGAAAGTAAATATCGGTAATATGCACATGGCTGATGGAAAACGTCAGGTGGCAACTTCAGTTGCAGTTGACGATGATGATGTTGCAACTTTCAAAAAGCTGCAGGATCTCGGCGTGGAGCTTGAAATCAAGAGAGTTCCGGATACGCCGGCAGAAAGTACTGACAAGTTATTTAAGTAATTACAACAGGTTTTATTGGTTAAATGGAAAGGAGTAAATATGGAGATTTCAATTATCCAGGCAATACTGGTCTTCGTGGTTGCATTTATCATGGGAATCGACCAGTTCAGCTTCTTAGAGTCTCTGTACCAGCCAATCGTTACCTGCCCGATCATCGGTGCAATCCTTGGTAACTTTGAGCTTGGTATCGTAGTTGGTGGTGCTTACCAGCTGATCCAGATCGGTTCCATGCCGATCGGTGGTGCTCAGCCGCCGAACGCAATCCTCGGTGGTATCATGGCAACGATCTTCGCAGTGTCCCTTAACATGGAGGCAACTGCTGACGGCGTTGGCGCGGCACTTGGTCTTGCAATTCCGTTCGCAGTATTTGGACAGTACGCTGTTACACTGACATTTACATTCATGTCAGGTATGATGGCTAAGGCTGACAAGTACGCAGAGGAAGCTAATGTTAAAGGTATCCGTAACCTGAACTTCCTTGAGATGGGCGTTCTGGGATGTCTGTTTGGTATCCTGGCAGTTGCTGGTCTTTACGGTGGTTCTGCACTCGGTGAGACACTTCAGCAGTTCTCCTATGACTTCTCATGGGTAATGGCTGGTCTGGACGCAGCAGGCGGCGCTATGAAGTTCGTCGGATTTGCGATCCTTATGAAAGTTATGATGTCCAACGAGATGTGGGGATTCCTTCTGGCAGGTTTCGTTATGGCACTGCTCTGCAGCGCAAATGCGACAACTTCCGGAGCAACATTGATCCTGTGTGCATTCGTAGGTGTAGCTATTGCTCTCTATGACTTCAATACACAGACAAAGATCAAACAGAACGCAGGCGCAGGCGCAGGTTTTGTAGGAGGTGACCAGGATGGCATATAATATTCCAGAGAGATATCAGGATCTGACTCCGGCACCGAAGCTGGATAATAAGACGTTAAATAAGATGGTATGGCTGTCCTGTTTCTTACAGGCATCCTTCAACTATGAGAGAATGCAGGCTTGTGGATGGCTTTGGGGCATCCTTCCGGGTCTTCAGAAAATACATACAAACAAAGAAGACCTGAAAGCTTCTATGGCTCACAACCTGGATTTCCTGAACACACACCCGTTCCTCGTAACATTCGTAATGGGTATTGTTCTCTCCCTGGAGCAGAACAAAGCTGATACACAGACGATCCGTTCCGTACGTATTTCTGCGGCTGGTCCTCTCGGTGGTATCGGTGACGCTCTGTTCTGGCTGACACTTGTTCCGATCACAGCTGGTCTTACAGCGAACATGGCTATGGAAGGACAGATCATTGGTGCGATCCTCTTCCTTGTTATCTTCAACGTAGTTCAGTTCATCGTTCGTTTTGGTCTTATGTACTGGGCTTACGGACTTGGAACAAAAGCTGTTACTCTTCTTACATCTAATGCAAAAGAGTTTACACGTGCAGCAAGCATCCTTGGTATTTTCGTAGTTGGTGGTCTTATCGCAAACTACGGATCAACGACAGTTCGTCTGATCGTTGGTGACACACAGATCAATATCCAGAGCCTGCTCGACGGCGTACTGCCGAAGCTGATCCCGCTTCTGATCACGCTTGGCATCTATGTTCTGATCAAGAAGGGCTGGACACCGGTAAGATGTATCATCCTCATCCTTGTTTGCGGTATCGTAGGATGTGCGTTCGGTATCTGGACAGGTAACTCCCAGGCTATGGACGCTGACGGAAATACACTTCCGGGCGGATATACACCGCTTGTTGAGTGGTATGAGTATCCGGTACCGGAGGAAGCTGCTGAATAGCAGTAACTGAATAAAATCCCGGTACAGAACGTACAGGGAAGAATGAGGGGAGGGATTTTAATCCCCCCCTCATATTAATCTAAAGAGAAATCAGGTGGCTGTTTGAATCCGATAACGATTTTTATAGTAGTAGTTGCGCTCGCTGCATATCTTATTTTTCAGGGCGTTAAAAATTTTCAACTTCATAATCTGAATATGAGCCTCAAAAGACGGGACAGTGAGACAGTAGAAAAGATAGCTGATATGGGGATGTCTCGCAGGCTGCTCGGAGAGTATGTCTGTGATCTGTACAAGCTGCGTGTCTATTATCTTACAAAAGAGGTGGACAAGTTTGAAAAAGTGCTCAAACATATGCTCAAAGCAGAAAAATACCGTCCCGATGACAGAGAGAGCTTTCTCGAAATATACTTCCATACATTCCTGATCAAGGGAAACAGGAAATATGCGGACTGGATCCTGGATGCGATCAGAAAGACAGGGAATGAGAAATTCATCCGTTACAATGAGGAATCCTATGCAGTGATGCTGGATAAGAGGAGCGATCTGATCGATAAAATGGAAGAGGATATTAATTCCAAGCTTTATTACGGATTTGCGCTGGGCGTAGTTCTGTTTATGGTTGCAAAACAGTACTCCTATCTGGGAGACAACAGGAATGCACTCGAATATATGAGAAGTGCGAAGGCATGTTTTCATCCAAAGGCAGTTTATATGCCTGTTGTTGACAAATATCTGGAAGAAGCAGAGGCGTAATATACGTACATGCCTTGCAGATGCAGGCGTTAAACATGTTTAGAACAGGAGAGATATTATGATTGGATTATTAGTTACAGGACATGCAAATTTTGGTACTGGCATAACAAGCTCTGTGAACCTGATCGCAGGGGAGCAGGAAGCGTATAAGGCAGTTGATTTTCTGCCGACATACAGCACAGAAGATCTTACACGTGAGATTACAAAAGCGCTCGATGAATTAAAGGACTGTGAGGGGGTTATCATATTTACAGACCTTATGGGAGGAACACCGTTCAATGTTTCTGCCCAGATCGGACATGGAAAGGAAAATATCCGCATCGTTGCAGGCACGAACCTTCCTATGCTGGTAGAGATCGTGATGTCACGTAAATTTATGGATAACCTGGACGAACTGGTAGATTCCGTACTGGAGACAGGAAAAGAACAGGTAACGAAATACGAATTCAAGCAGGTAGTACAGGAGGCGTCCGACGACGGGATCTAAAACTGGCTGCATACTATAAATATATTTACTGATATTTTAGCCGGGGACGGCAACCGCATTGGGAAGATATACCCTCCGGGTATATAATATGCTGCCGGAAGGATGGCAGATAGAAAGAAAGGGGCATAAAAATGAGTACGATCTTTAATATTACAGAGGATAAGATGAAAGATACTTTCTCTACTTTTACGCTGACTGAGATTTATCAGCAGCCGGCTACATGGGAGAAGACATGTAATCAGATCAGAGAGCACAAAGATGAGCTCAAGAAATTTATCGACCAGGTGATCACATGTGATGATTTTGATGTGATCCTGACAGGAGCCGGAACTAGTGAATTCGTAGGAAACGCTCTGTTCCCGCATCTTGCCGGACTGTTAGATCATAAAGCAAAATCTTATGGAACAACGGATATTGTCGCCACACCGGAGGCGTATCTTTCACGTACAAAGCCGACTCTTCTGATCAGCTTCGGCCGTTCCGGAAATTCACCGGAGTCTGTAGGAGCTGTCGATGCGGCTGAGGCTGTATGTGACAATGTATACCATCTGTTTGTAACATGCAACAAGAATGGAGCTTTGTCCAAACGCGCGGCTGCAACGGAAAACTGCTATGCGATCAATCTGACAGATGAGACACATGATCAGAGTTTCGCTATGACATCAAGCTACTCAAATATGTATCTGGCTACACTACTGTGCTTCCATCTGGATGAGCTGGATGAAACAATTGAAAAGGTAAATAAGATCATTGCTGCAGGACAGTCATTCCTGGATGATCAGTTCGGAGTCGCTCAGAAGATTGTTGATGAATATGACTTCCAGCGCATTGTTTATCTTGGAAGCAACACTCTGAAGGGAACCTCCCAGGAGTCTGCTCTTAAAATGCTTGAGCTGACAGCGGGACGTGTCGTTACAATGTATGACACTCCGATGGGATTCCGCCATGGTCCGAAATCAATCGTAGATGATACGACACTTACAGTTGTATATCTCAGCGATGATCCATATACAAGACAGTATGAGATGGATCTGGTAAAAGAGATGAGCGGACAGCGTAAGGCGAATAAGATCGTTGCTGTTATGAGCAGCCAGGATGACGAGGTTGCGGCTCTCGTAGATTACACAGTTGTATACGGGCTGGATGGAGAAAATAAAAATGTCCTGCTCGGCCTGGATTATATCCTGTTCGCACAGACGCTGGCAGTACTTAAATCACTGTCACTTGGAATCACGCCGGACAATCCGTGCCCGACAGGAGAAGTAAACAGAGTGGTCCAGGGAGTTACCCTGTATCCGTATACAAGAAAATAAAACAGACGGAAAAAGAGAGGGTGCCTCAAAACTGTTTTGAGGCACCTTCGACAAGGAGGATAAATTACAACTATGAACACAACTGTCATTATATGGACCTGTGTGACGGTCGCTGTCCTGATCGGGATCTGCGCGCTCGTCCTGATCTTTATTTCATCAAGAAATATGAAAAAGAACAGAGAGGCAATGAGAGATCTTCAGGGAGCTATCAAAGTAGGAGCAAGGATTTTGTTTGCGGGAGGAATCTACGGAAAGATCGTCAGGATCAAGAACGATGTGATAGATGTAGAAGTTAATAAGAGCACTGTGATCCAGATCTCACGTTACAGCATTCAGAATGTGATATCCGAGTAATGGACAGGCATTCAGGTCTGAAAAATTGGTTCAGACCTGATGCTCATTCTGCTGCTTACTCTGGCTCTCTGCTATTTTTCTCGCATATGCGCTGGGAGTAGTATTGAAATACTTTTTAAACAGCCGGGAAAAATAGTGGATCGAGCTAAATCCCAGCATATATGCAATTTCACTGATCGTATACTGATTCTGTCGTATCAGCTCCTTGCTTTTCTGGAGCTTGATATTGAGCAGATAATTCTTTGGCGATGTATTAAGGTGAGTTTTAAACAGTGCCTGTAAAGAGGAACGTGAAATGTAAAACTCATGACAGATTTCCTCAATGGTGATCGGCTCTGTGATCCTTTTGTTCATATAGGAAAGAATCTCAGATAAAAGATCATTCCTGGCAGAATTATTGTCAGCAAACAGCGTCTTATGGCTGATCATCTCATAGAACTGCATCAGTAAGAGGAGTGCTTCCTGGAGATAGCAGACCATGAGGGCCCTCGTATAGTATGAATTTTCACTGCTTTCAATAAGCAATTTCCACAGGATCTGCTGGAGCTCGCTTGTACAGTGAAAGGTATTGTTCAGAATATGGAGAGATTTCCTCTGGTTTAATTCAAAGACCGCGGTCAGATAGGAACAGTTCTCTCCAATATCCATGACAGCGCGGTCTGAACGGTATATGATCAGGTCGTGAGGCTGGAGAGAATAGCTGCCGGAGGACAGTTCCACATGCATTGCTCCCTCATATACGTAGAGCATCTCGTATGATCTGTGCGGCGGTTTGACGATCTGGCACGGTTTGGAGTGCTGGGTAAACCAACAGTCAAGTATTCTCCGCACATGGAGCGGAACGGAGACAGGCTGATATGTATATGGAGACGGAAGTGGAACAGTTTTAGGCTGTACATGCGGGGTCGCCATAGTCCATGTCAGCGGAGTTGTCTGCGGAACGAGGTTGAAGTAAATCCCGGGTCTCAGCTTTATATAGTGGCGGACCGGAAATGGCTTCAGCTCTGTCATATCAGGTGAGTCCGAGACCAGTATCAGCGCAACGCCCAGAGGACACTCGATATATACTTCGCATGAGAATACGAACAGTTGAGTCAGTTTTTTTGAAGGAGAGGAGATTTCCTGACGCATCAGGTTATGCTTCTGCACCTCTACTGGCTCATCATAAAAAGATCCATATGATTTGAAAGTACTGTCATTTGTTTGTTTATTTGTCATACTTGTTCCCTCATGATGTATAAAAGCATTTGTACTTTTTAAATTATATTACATGTTTTTTTAAAAATCAAGAGACGGGATTCGACGTATCCCAATAAAAGACGGGAGGTATTATTATGATCATTCAGAGTAAAAAGGTATGGTTTGCAGACCAGTTTGTGGAAGCTCAGATTGAAGTAGAAGACGGAAAAATCGTTGATATCTATGAGTACGGAACAAAACCGGTGGATCAGGATTACGGCAGCAACTGGATTCTTCCGGGATTTATCGATATCCACTGTCATGGGGCTTATGGGTTTGACACGAACGATGCAGAGGAAGAGGGACTCCGCTATTGGGTAAAGAATATTGTCAATGAGGGTGTGACCGCTCTCCTTGCAACTACGATCACACAGAGTGAGGAAGTGCTCACAAATGCGTTGAAAAATGTGGCGAAGGTAGTAGAAGACGGATATGAGGGAGCTGAAATCCTGGGAGTACATTTTGAGGGGCCTTATCTTGACATGAAGTATAAGGGAGCTCAGCCGGAACAGTATATTGTAAAACCGACGATCGAGCAGTTTAAGAAATACCAGGAAGCGGCAAACGGTCTGATCAGGTATATCACAATGGCTACAGAGACAGATGAGGATTTTGCTCTGACACGTTACTGCTCAGAGCATGGTGTTGTTGTCAGCATCGGACATTCTGCGGCTACAAGCAAACAGGCGGTCCAGGCATTCGCTCACGGTGCAAGATCTATGACTCACGTATATAATGGAATGACTCCGTTCAACCACAGAGCAAATGGTCTGGTGGGCGCTGCATTCCGGATGAAGAGCATGTATGGCGAGATCATCTGCGATGGAAATCATTCAACTCCTGCGGCGCTGCGTATGTTTTTTGATGCAAAGGGACCGCATTATGGTATTATGGTCAGCGATGCTCTGATGGCGAAAGGTTCTCCGGCAGGCTCAAAATTCATTTTCGGAGGAAATGAGATTGAGATTTATGAGGACGGAAGTGCGCACCTGACTTCCTCAAAAGGACTGGCAGGATCTACGCTGAATATCAACAAAGGTCTCCGGATCCTGATCGAGGAGGCTCTGGTGCCGATCGATACAGCGATCAACTCCTGTACAAAGAACCCGGCTGCATGCCTGCGTATCGATGACAGGAAAGGCTCTATCAAAGTAGGGCTGGATGCAGATCTTGTAGTCCTTGACCGTGATTACAATGTGCTCCAGACATACTGCATGGGCAAAGAAATGCTTGAAAAATAAACAGACTAAACGAAAGATGTGGTTAGAGAGAGATGAGTAAGAAAAAAGGGGCTAAACCGGTGGAGAAGATCCGCCTGTCAGGCAGAAATATTTACACAGATAAAAAGGGACGAGTCATATTTTATGATATGCTCACAAAGAAGGGATACCTGGTCGATAAAAGCAGTGAGAATGCGGCTGTATTTTTTAAAAACAGATTCGTGGTGATCTTGTTCGCGGCAATCTTGTTTGGAGCAACGTTTTTATCAGTACTTCAGGCTGTGATCGCATGGGCGGTCATGATGGCGCTCTCTGAATTTGCGTTCCGCATGTCCTTTTTGAAAAAGCTGGAGCCTGTTACAGATGTGGATTTTGAACGCCGCGTCTCCGCACTCCAGTACATTGTCGAGAATAAGGAAAGAGGACGGATCATTGTCCTTATCATCCTTTATTTCCTGTTCTCTGTTTTGGTACTGTTGAATGCATATACAGAGAATTATTCGGTCAAACTGTGGGTGTTCAGCGGATGCCTTGCGGTGGTGGGAGTTTACTTTGGAGTGCTCCATATTGTCGCATTGATTAAAATGAAAAATAAGAAGAAATAACTAAATTGGGGACGTAGTAAAATTCAATTTTACTACGTCCCCAATTAGATTTTGCTATGTCCCCAATCAGATTTAAGCCTGTCCCTCAGAGCCGCATACGCTGATCTTCTGTTTTACAAGCTCAGTCACATGCTGCATTCCGACCGTACCGTACTTTTTCGGATCAAATGCATCCGGGTTTTCCTTGAGGTATTCTTTTACACCGTCGCTGTATGCGATTCGGAGTTCTGTTGCAAAATTTACTTTGCAGATTCCGCGTTTGATGGATTCACGTACCGCATCATCCGGTACGCCTGAAGCGCCGTGGAGCACGAGAGGAATAGAAACAACCTCGCGGATCTCGCTCAATCTGTCAAGATCCAGTTTCGGGATTCCTTTATAGATGCCGTGAGCTGTACCGATGGCAACTGCCAGGGAAGTTACGCCTGTGCGCTCTGCGAATTCTTTTGCCTGCTGCGGATCTGTGTACGGATTCTCGTCCCCGCCGTCCAGATCGTCTTCTTTTCCGCCGACTTTTCCCAGCTCAGCTTCTACGCTGATGCCGGATGGAGCACATGCTGCTGCAACGCGGCTTGTCAAAGCAATGTTATCCTCAAAAGACTCATGAGAGCCGTCGATCATGATGGAAGTATATCCTGTACGGAGTGCCTGCATAGCCAGTTCAAAGCTGCTGCCGTGGTCAAGGTGCATCGCCACCGGCACGCTTGAACGCTCTGCCGCTGTCTTTACCATAGCGAGATAATAGTCAAGACCGGCATATTTTACAGTGGAAGGCGTCGTCTGCATGATGACAGGAGAGTTCATCTCCTCGGCAGCTTTGATGACTGCCATGACCATTTCCATGTTTTCTACATTGAAAGCGCCGACTGCATAGTGACCTTCCTGTGCCTTTTTTAACATTTCATTTGTTGTAACTAATGGCATAAGATCTACCTCATTTCTTTATAGATTTTTACAAATAGTTCTGCCATGCTTCCGGACAAACTCCGGTGCGGCTACGTTCTCAGTATATCACAGAACCGGTCGGGCTGTCTCTCCATTTTGCACTTTCTTAAAAAATGCAAACGATTCTTTAATAAATCCAAAGTACGCCCTGCCGTAAAGTGCTACGATGAAAACAAAAAAGGAGAAATTACAATGCGTCAGAATCCACTGAAAAAAATTGTAGAACTGCAGAAGCAGGGGAAAAGCGTGGGAATCTACTCTGTGTGCAGTGCAAATGGTTATGTAATTGAGGCGGCATTAAAGAGGGGAATGTCAGATGGTTCCTGTGTGCTGATCGAGAGCACGGCGAACCAGTGTGACCAGAACGGAGGATATACCGGTATGACACCGGCTGACTTCAGGAAATTTGTCCTTGATATTGCTGAGAAGAACGGATTTGACAAGGACAGGCTTTTCCTTGGCGGAGATCATTTAGGTCCTCTGACTTTTGCCGGAAAAGATGAGGCAGAAGCCATGGCGGATGCGGAAGAGCTGATCCGCTGCTACGTTGGAGCGGGGTTTACGAAAATTCATATCGATACGAGTATGAAGGTAAACAGTGATGATCCGGATGTGCGTCTGTCAGATGAGATTATTGCCGGACGCGGCGCAAGGCTGGCACAGGTTGCAGAGGAGACATACAAGGAGCTTCTGACGAGAGAGCCGGATGCAATCCCTCCGGTTTATATTATCGGAAGCGAAGTGCCGATACCGGGCGGCGCGGTAGGAAGCGAGGACAACGGAGTCCAGGTGACAAAGGTCGAGGACTTTAAGAACACAGTAGCAGCATTTGAGAAGGCATTTACAGATGCAGGGCTTGGAGACGATGTGTGGGATCGTGTTATCGGAGTCGTTGTACAGCCGGGTGTGGAGGAGAAAGACAGCGGATGCACAGAGTATGACCGCGAGAAGGCAAAAGACCTGATGGCATCCATCAAAGACTTCCCGAGCCTTGTGTTCGAGGGACATTCTACAGATTACCAGACAAAGATCAAGCTGCGCGAACTGGTGGAGGACGGAGTCGGCATCCTGAAAGTAGGTCCGGGCCTTACATTCGCAATGCGCGAGGCTATGTTCGCTCTGGAAAATATCGAGAAAGAGCTGCTCTATGGCACGGATGTGGAGCTGAGCCGTTTTGCAGAAGTGTTGGATGAGGAAATGTTAAAGAATGACAAGAACTGGAAGAAGCACTACCAGGGAACAGAGCTTGAAGTGCGCCTGAAGAGGAAATACTCCTTCTCAGACAGGTGCAGATATTACATGCCGGTGCCGGCAGTGGAAGCGGCGGCAGACCGTCTGCTCACAAACCTGCGCACGCATGGTATCCCGCTGAACCTGCTGAGCCAGTTCATGCCGATCCAGTATACAAAGGTTCGTGAGGGAGTTCTGGAGAATGAGCCTGTGGCACTGATCGAGGACAGAATTATGAACACGATCGACGAGTATCTGTATGCGACACATCAGAGTGAACTGATGTAGAACGGCGTCAGAAAAGCTGATCAGAAAATAGGATCACAAAAATGAAATTACAATAAAGAGGAGCCGCTGCTCTCCGGTGAAATTTTGATCCGGGGAACAGCGGCTCTGCTCTGTCATACGGAGATGCTTTGCCTGATTTAAATTCAATCATATAGTGACAAAATCACTGTCATGCTCAGGGAAAATATGATATCCTTTCTTTACAACTGTACCGGCAGTGCAGATCAGTTTTATGCCGGCATAAAAAAGAAGAGGCTAAAGGAGATTTAGATATGGGATTTACGATCGAGACAGGAATATCAGCGGTGACAGTATTTGTGCAGGGGCTTCTCAGCTTTTTTTCACCCTGTGTGCTGCCCCTCGTGCCGCTTTATCTCGGATATCTGGCAGGAGGGCTGAACATGGGGACGGGCGGTGCGGCTTCCGGAGATCCGGGAGAGAATGTTCCCGGAAAAAAGGAACGTGCGCGGCTGTTTTTCCGCGTGCTGTGCTTCACCATCGGTATCAGCGGCGCATTTTTTGTGCTGGGGCTTGGAGCGTCAGCGGCAGGCAGCTTTCTCAATGAGAACCGGATGCTTTTCGCGCGCATCGGCGGTGTGATTGTTATCCTGTTCGGACTGTATCAGCTTGGGCTCTTTGGCAGTTCCAAAGTCCTTGGAACAGAACACAGACTGCCGGTTAAACTGGAGAAAATGACCATGTCTCCCATCACAGCACTTATTATGGGATTCGCCTTTAGTTTTGCATGGACGCCCTGTGTGGGGCCGGCGCTGACCAGCGTGCTTCTGATGGCCGGAAGCGCGGAGTCCGGGGCAAAAGGATTCCTGTTGATCGGTGTGTACACTCTGGGATTCATACTTCCTTTCCTTGCGGCGGGGATATTTACGGCAGGGCTGCTGGCATGGTTTAAGAAACATATGAAAGTGGTCAGGTATACAGTGAAGGCGGGCGGCGTGCTCATGATCCTGATGGGGCTTCTCATGTTTACAGGGAAGATGAATGATATTACAGGATATCTGTCTTCGGTATCCCAGGATCAGGTTGAGACTGATGACGGCAGTACAGATGACAACAGCAGGAATGACAGCGGAGAAAGCGGAGAAGACGGATACAGTGGCGCCGGCAGCAATGCAGGTAATGATGTCAATGGCTCGGAAGACGGACAGGAAGATTCGGACTCCTCTCAGAATGAGGAGGATTCTGCGCAGACAACTCCTGCCTATGCATTCGAACTGACGGACCAATTCGGGAATACTCACAGGCTGGAAGATTATAAAGGAAAGGTCATTTTCCTGAATTTCTGGGCAACATGGTGCGGACCGTGCAGGAATGAGATGCCGGAGATCCAGAAGCTGTATGAGGAATACGCTGCCCAGGGGGAGAATGCCGAAGCAGCTGTCATCGGAGTGGCAGGACCCGGCATGGGCGGAGAAGGCTCAAAAGAAGAGATCACTGCGTTTATGGAAGAGAACGGCTACACGTATCCAGTGCTCATGGATGAGACAGGAGAAATGTTCAACTATTATGGGATCTCTGCATTCCCCACCACGTTTATGATCGACCGGAAGGGGAATGTGTACGGCTACGTGAGCGGTCAGCTTACAGAAGATATTATGAGGAGCATTATTGACCAGACTTTGGAGGGCGGCGCTTAAAGCCAAGGCCGAAGCAGATGCCAAGGGCCAGGCCCAGCGAAAGCCAGAAGCCCAGATTGTCAAATGCAGTGCCAAGAGCAGTACCCAGGCAGAGACCGAGACAGATGCCCAGTGAGACAGAAGTATTGTCTGCTTCCTGCTCTTCCTGCCATTTGAGGGCCTTCTGTTCCAGCTCTTTCATATAGGCATCCTTTCCGTCACAGTAGCCGTCATTGTCATGGGGATACCGGGCTGCGAGGTTTTTCTTCAGTTCCGCGTATTCCCGGGCAGTGTCAGGATGTGACCTGAGATAATCCCGTACAGCGAGGTGGCGTTTGATGTCTGCTTCGCTGCTTTTTTCGAAGATATGGATATGGTGCGTGCGGTGATCTCCGCCTTTGGCATAGAAGCGCCTGCCGGGAATGCCGAATTCGCCCCGGCAGGCGTAGCCGAGCGCCCGGAACTCAGGATCATGGGCGTCCACGAGGGAAATGTCCTTTACTACGGGCATTATATCGATGATCGGTTTGGCGGGAAGACCTTTGACGGAAGTACTGCCGATATGGTATACAGCGATACAGTTCTTCCCCAGGATCTTCCGGATCTTTTTCTCTTCTTCTTGAAACATCTTTTCCCATTCCGGGCGATAGTCAACGACTTCAATGGTCCTCATATTGCGCCTCCTGTTAGATTTCCCAATACATCTGAATATAGTATAATTATATCGCCGGGACTCAAATATTACAATCTGAAACAGTATGGAGTCAATGCGCCGGATTATCGTATTTTGTGAGGATGCCTGCGTTTATAATGCGTTTTACAATCGGGAGAAATGCTTGCCGGAGTCCTGTTGTCATGGTATGCTTTTTCAGAAAGGATGCTGCTGAAAGATGACAGCGGGAGCATTTTTTACAGAACAGATACAAGAGTGGAGGATATATGGTCACAATAGAGAATCAATACTTTTCTATCCCACAGATCTGCATGTCGGGTCAGTGTTTCAGGCTGGACCCGGTATCCGGGGATACATATGAGCTGATCGCGTCTGACCGGTATCTGCGGATAAAGGTGGAAGAAGGAGCGCCGTCCGGCGCGGCAGACGGCGTAGAAGGCCGGAAAGGCGGGACAGAAAGGACAGTATTGTACTGCTCTTCGGAGGAATATGAATCTTTCTGGAAAAGGTATTTCGACCTGGATACCAGTTATGAAGAGTATCTTGCAGGAATCGACCCAAAGGACGAGTATCTGCGGACAGCGGCGTGGTTTGGCAGCGGCATCCGCATCCTGAGACAGGACGTGTGGGAGATGATCATCACTTTTATCCTGTCCCAACAGAACAATATTCCACGGATCAAAGGGCTGATCCAGGCGGTCAGCGGAAAATACGGACAGAAAATGGAGACAGCGGACGGAAAACTGTATGATGCGTTTCCCACTCCGGAACAGCTGGCGGATGCCTCTGAGGAGGAACTGCGGGCGCTTAAACTGGGATACCGCAGCCGCTATATCTGCGGCACGGCGCGGATGATCGCGGATGGAGAAGTGAAACTGGATGAGCTGAAAAACATGGACTATCCGGAGGCTCGGGCAGAGCTGATGAAATTTCCGGGGATCGGAGGCAAGGTGGCGGACTGCATCTGTCTGTTTGCCCTGCATCAGATGGATGCATTCCCGGTGGATACGCACATCCAGAAGGTGCTGGACACCAGGTACGGAGGAAAGTTCCCTTTTGAGAAATACAAGGGCTGTGCCGGAGTGATGCAGCAGTATATATTTTATTACGATTTGAAGGGTAATATAGAAAAAGCCTGAGAGGAAGGAGAATAGAAAATGAAGGTGCTTGTAGTAGTGGATATGCAGAATGATTTTATCAACGGCGCACTCGGGACAAAAGAGGCAGAGGCGGTCGTGCCGGGAGTTGTTGAAAAGATCCGGGAGTTTGACGGAAAGATCATTGCGACGCGTGATACCCACGGGGAAGATTACCTGGAAAGCGAGGAAGGAAAGCATCTGCCGGTGGTACACTGCGTGAAAGGGACAGAAGGCTGGGAAATCCGCAGGGAAGTGGAGGAAGCCCTGCGTGCAAAGTCCGGATATCGGGTGATTGATAAGCCTGCATTCGGCAGTGTGGAGCTGGGAGAATGTGTGAAGAAACTGGATGAAACCGAGGAATCGGTGGAAGAGATCACTCTGATCGGGCTGTGTACGGATATCTGTGTGATCTCTAACGCGCTTCTGCTGAAAGCTTATCTTCCGGAAGTGCCTGTACGCGTGGAGGCGTCGTGCTGTGCGGGAGTAACGCCGCAGAGTCATGAACAGGCGCTGGAAGCGATGAAAATGTGTCAGATAGAAATCGGATAAACCGCAGAAGCCGGAGGGAGAACAGGATGGAGAATTTTGAATATTATACACCTACGAAAATGGTCTTCGGAAAAGGCGCAGAGACAGAGACCGGGAAACTTGTGAAAGCTCAGGGATGCAGGAAAGTCCTGGTCCACTATGGCAGTAACAGTGCAGAGAAAAGCGGGCTTCTGGAACGGATCTTCTGCTCGCTTGGCGAAGCGGGCATTCCCTATGTATCTCTGGGCGGCGTAGTGCCGAATCCAAGACTGTCCCTTGTATATAAGGGCATCGAATTGTGCCGGAGGGAAGGCGTGGACTTTATTCTTGCAGTGGGCGGCGGCAGTGTGATCGACTCGGCAAAGGCGATCGGATACGGCGCGGCAAATGAAGGAGATGTGTGGGATTTTTATGCAAAGAAGCGGACAGCAGACGGCTGCCTTCCGATCGGCGTGGTGCTGACCATTTCCGCGGCCGGGTCAGAGATGAGTAATTCTTCTGTGATCACCAATGAGGAGGGATGGCTGAAGCGGGGGTACAAGACGGACTTTGCACGCCCGAGGTTCGCTGTTATGAACCCGGAGCTTACCATGACCCTGCCGGCGTATCAGACGGCAAGCGGGTGCGTGGACATTATGATGCATACCATGGAGCGTTATTTTAATCAGAGCGCCAATATGGAACTGACGGATGGCATCAGTGAGCATCTGATCCGCACGGTGATGAAGAATGCACTGATCCTTGTGCAGGAACCGGACAATTATGAGGCAAGGGCAGAAGTCATGTGGGCGGGAAGCCTGTCCCATAACGGACTCACCGGATGCGGCACGGACGGGGGCGACTGGGCGTGCCATCAGCTGGAACACGAACTGGGAGGCATGTTTGATGTAGCGCATGGAGCGGGGCTTGCGGCCGTGTGGGGAAGCTGGGCAAGATACGTGGCGGATGCCCGGCCGGAGCGTTTCGCACAGTTCGCTGTGAATGTCATGGGTGTTGAGCCGGGGCAGGATGATATGGCGACAGCTCTCAGGGGCATAGAGAAGATGGAGGATTTCTACCGTTCAGTGGGAATTCCGGTGTGTATAAAGGAGATGGGAATTGATCTGACAGAAGAGCAGACGCGCGAGCTGGCAGAGAAGTGCAGTTTCTTCGGAACACGTACCATCGGCTGTGTGAAAAAGCTGGATCAGGAGGATATGTACCGGATATACAAGGCGGCAAAAGGTTGATAAACAGCCGGGGGTGAAGCTGTTATGAACGCAGAGGCGGATGGGTGCGGCGGCGGATTGTAAAAGCCGGGACAGAGTGGTAAAATACAGTCAGTGAATTTTTTATACGAGGAGGCATTACTATGGATAAGAAAGTACTGGATTATGTTGTAGAGAAAACCAATGAGCTGATCAGCGCTCCCTCGTGCAGCAGCGAGACAAAGGCATCGGCTGAGGAATGGCTTGCAGCTGTTGGCACGGATCGGGAGGCAGAGGCAACGAAGAAATATATTGCTGATCTGGAAGGAGATATCATGCCCATTGACATGCTGATCAGCTTCGCTGAGTCCGAGGCAGGGGCAAAGGTGTTCGGCGGGGCAGAAGCAGCTGCCGGCGTGGCGGACCATGCGAAGAAGATCAAAGCGGATGGCGCTGTATACTGCGACTGCCCGGCGTGCGCTGCCGTAGAGAAGATTCTTGAGAAGAAAGAAGAAATCCTGGCGTAAAAGCGGACAGGCAGTAAACTGACATAGGAGATGAGATCATGGAATCAACATTAAAAGATCTGAAAGAAAGAAGAAGTATCCGTGCCTATAAGCCGGAACAGATCAAGGAGGAGGAGCTCCGGAAGATCCTTGAGGCGGGGACATACGCGCCGACGGGGATGGGAATGCAGTCTCCCAAGATCGTAGCAGTACAGGACAAGGAGACAAGGGACTATCTCTCGAAACTCAATGCGAAGGTTATGGGGGACGAAGAGTCAGACCCGTTTTACGGAGCGCCCACAGTTCTTGTAGTGCTGGCTGCAAAGGATCGCCCTACCTGTGTGGAGGACGGCTCGCTGGTCATGGGTAATCTGATGAACGCCGCGTATGCGGTGGGCGTGGGCTCCTGCTGGATCCACAGGGCGAGAGAGGTGTTTGATTCCCAAGAGGGAAAAGCCCTCCTTAAAAAATGGGGCATTGAAGGAGACTATGTGGGCGTGGGACACTGCATCCTCGGCTATCCGGCTGACAGCGCGGCTCCGGAGGCAAAGCCGAGAAAAGAAGATTATGTTGTATATGTGAGGTAAGAGGATGACAGGAATCATCTGCGTAGGACTGGGCGGAGGCCTGGGAGCAGCGCTCCGGTACGGCATCAGCCTGCTCCCGTATAAGGGGACGTTTCCCGCCCTTACCCTTGTGACAAACGTACTGGGGGCTCTGGTGATCGGGGTGATCGCAGGTATGGCTGCGAGAAAGAACCTGTCCCCGAACCTGGTGCTTTTTCTCAAGACCGGGGTGTGCGGAGGTTTTACTACATTTTCAACGTTTTCCCTGGAAGCGTATACCCTGATCGGAAAAGGACACTATGGAATGGCGGCTGCATATATGTGCGCCAGCGTCATTTTCTGCCTGATCGGTGTTATGGGCGGAATGTATGTGTCAGAGCATATTTGACGCTTCTGATCAAGGGACAGGGCGTTCTGAATAAAAATTTCTTAAGAAATTTCTATATCAAAATATGTAGCGGCAAGTCCTGAACAATGATACAATAGGGGGCAGAATGAGTGCCTGCGCGGAGAAATCATATAGAGACGAAAGACAGTGCAGGACGCAAGAAAGGAGACCAGACAATGGAATCATATATGCAGATGCTCACAAATTGTGCGAAAAAGGCTGCTGTTGAAGCGGCAAAGATGGGGACAGCAGATAAGAACCGGGGACTTCTTGCTGTTGCGGATGAACTCATCGCGCAGCAGGAGATGATCCTGGAGGAAAATACAAAAGACCTGGATGCGGCAAAGGAAAAAGGGATCAAGCAGTCGCTCATTGACCGGCTCGCACTGTCAGAGAAACGGATCGCTGATATGGCGGAAGGACTCAGGCAGATCGCTGCTCTGGATGATCCGGTGGGAGAAATCCTGTATATGAAGACAAGGCCAAACGGGCTTCGGATCGGACAGAAGAGAGTGCCCCTGGGTGTGGTGGGGATTATTTATGAGTCCCGCCCCAATGTGACGGCAGATGCATTCGGTCTGTGCTTTAAGACAGGCAACGCGGCGATCCTGCGCGGAGGGAGCGATGCGATCCACTCCAATCAGGCGATCGTGCGCGCCATCAAGTCCGGGCTGCGCAAAGAAAAGCTCTGCCAGGATGAGATACTGCTTGTGGAAGATACGAGCCGCGAGGTGGCTGGTGAGATGATGAAGATGCACGGCGGCATTGACGTGCTGATCCCGCGGGGCGGCGCAGGGCTGATCGCCAATGTGGTGGAGAACAGCACGGTCCCCGTGATCGAGACCGGAACAGGCAACTGCCATGTCTATGTAGACGCGTCGGCAGATATCCGGATGGCGGCAGACATTGTAGAAAATGCGAAGACTCAGAGGCTTGGCGTATGCAACGCATGTGAATCTCTGGTCATCCACAGTGACATCGCGCCGGAGGCGCTTCCGCAGATCGTGGACAGATTAAAGGCCCATGATGTAGAGATCCGGGGCGATGAGAGAGCGCGGGCGATCAGCGAGGAGATCATCCCAGTCGCAGAAGAGGACTGGGGGACAGAGTATCTGGACGCTATTATCTCGGTGAAGATCGTGGATTCCATAGATGAGGCGATCGCTCATATTAATAAATACAATACAGGACACTCTGAGTCCATTGTCACAAAGGACTATAACAATGCCCTGAAATTCCAGGACGAGATCGATGCGGCGGCAGTGTATGTGAATGCGTCCACCAGATTTACGGATGGATTTGAGTTCGGATTTGGCGCGGAGATCGGGATCAGCACCCAGAAGCTCCACGCAAGAGGACCTATGGGGCTTACCGCCCTGACCACGACCAAATATGTCATCTTCGGAAACGGGCAGATACGGAAATAGAAGATTTACCTGTTTACAGTATATTGACTGATGAACATTGTATATACTATAATATAAGTACAGAATACTGTACTTGAGAGAGGTGATATCTTTGTTGGCAGTAAATTATACAGAACTTCGCGGGAATATGAAAGAGTGTATGGATAAGGTTTCTGATGATTATGAGACTCTTATCATAACGCGAAAGAAAAACAGGAATATTGTAATGATTTCTGAAGAAACCTATAATAATATGCTTGAAAATATGCATTTGCTTGGAAATGAAGCAAATTACAGCTGGCTGATGGAGTCAAAGAGACAGCTGGAGAACGGGCAGGCGAAAGTCAGGGAATTGATTGAGGTCGAAACGGATGAATAAAATATCTACGGTTAATGGCTGGAAAGATTATATTTACTGGCAGACCGAGGACAGAAGAACTTTGAAGAAAATTAATTCTCTGATTGAAGATATCTGCCGAAATGGAAACTCAGGAATTGGAAAGCCGGAGCCGTTGACCGGAGATCTGTCAGGGTACTGGAGCCGGAGGATCAATGATAAAGACAGACTGGTCTATAAAATAGATGAATATAATGTCTATATATTATCATGCAGATTCCATTATTCCGACAAATAATTATAAAAAAGCTCAGGCGGAGCAGCAGAATTTTTTCTGCTGCTCCGCCTGAATTTTTAGTCTTTTGCTTTGAGCTTTTTAATGAAAACTTCCAGGTCCGGTTATCAGCCGCTGCAAGGCTGATGCCGGTCAGGATGAGCACAGCCTGGCCCATTGTAAGATCCCAGGAGCATCCGGGCAGAGAAACCTGTATCTGTGCCTGGAAGCCTTCCGTCCCGTATATGAGAAAGGAAGGGACCGCGGCAGAGGCAAAGAGAAGGAGTACAGCGCACATGGCAAAGGAGGCAGCGGCAATTATTTTCGCCAGGAAAGCCGGACGCCTGCCGAAGCGTGTGCACAGGATGACCTGATCCGTTCTGCGGGAATGCTCATCTGCGGAAACAGGAGGGATACAGATTGCCGTCAGGAAAGAGATCATGATGGTAAGGATCACTGTGCTGGACAGGATGGATTTGTAACTCCCGCAGTATTCGTAGATATACGGCGTGGAGAGGGAATCTTCCTGATCGGAGAGATATGCCTTTTCATCGTCTGTGAGATTGTGCGCCTCCCAGATCATTTCATTGGTGTCCCGGCGCAGATTATACAGGTGATCCGAACCATCCGTGTAGAGAGGCACATCACTCAGATATGCTGTTTCCACGTCAGCCAGAGATCCGGCGCTGCTGTCATCTACAAACTTGTATAATTGAATTTGTCGTCAATGCTGATTGTAGTCATAAAAGGCGGCAGCGCAACAGATACCGAGGTCAGGAGCATGAGGGTGAGCGTTACGATCCAAACGGATTTTCGCTGGAGAAGTTTTTTATATTCAAATTTTATAAGTGTCCGCAGATTATACATTGTCATACACCTCCCTGTTTTGCGATGCTGCCGGACGGCGCGTCATCAAATTGTTCCAGATAGAATTCTTCCAGGTTATCACCGATATCTTCCCGGGTTCCGTTAAAGATCAGGCATCCGTCCTTCATGATGAGGATCCGGTCCGCGATCATCTCGATGTCGGATACAATGTGTGTAGAGAGAAGGACAATGCTCTCCTGACCGAGCTGATCGATCATTTCGCGGAACCGCACCCGTTCTTTTGGATCAAGCCCTGCCGTGGGCTCATCCAGCACGAGAAGCTTCGGACGGTTCAAGAGTGCCTGGGCGATGCCGAGGCGCTGCTTCATTCCGCCGGAGTAGGTCTTGATCTTTTCCTTTTCGTGCCCGTTAAGCCCAACGAGAGACAATAACTCTTTGGTACGGCAGCGGGCGTCCTGCCTGCGCATCCCTTTGAGCGCAGCCATGTACATGAGGAAGTCTTCAGCAGTGAAACCGGGATAATAACCGAAATCCTGGGGAAGACAGCCTAGTATGCCGCGGCAGCTTTCCGTAGAGATATCCGTCCTGCCAAAGGTGACAGTGCCGCTGTCCGGGCGCAGGATCCCGCAGATCATGCGCATCAGGGTTGTTTTCCCGGCGCCGTTTGCTCCGAGCAGGCCGTGGACGCCTTTTTGCAGTGTGAGCGAGATCCGGTCCACAGCGATCTTATTTTTATAATGTTTGCTTAAGCGGTCAATGTGAAGTTCCATGTTAATTCCTCCGATTGTCTGATATATTTCCTGAGTTCTGCTGCGGCTGCGGCTGTGACCAGGATCAGAGACGCAGGGATAGCAGCAGGATTCCCAGCAGGAGCAGGTTTTCCGTTCCCAGGATGCCGAGCCTTGCACAAAGGACCACATGCAGGGAAAACCGTGTGGAAAGTTCCAGCTCTTCCATGCCGCAGCGTGCCGAATATCCGGCTTCCGTGACAGTTGCCAGGGCGAGAAACGGGACAGGTCCATGATCCTGCCGATCTCTCCGGGATTCATCTCCAGGACGTACCGCAGGCAGATGATCTCACGGTCAGTTTCGCTGAGCTCTTTGACAGCCTGGCTTAAGGCGACGGACGTGGCTGCCAGTTCTGTGTCCTCCGCGGCAGGAATGAACGATTCAGCAGCCCTGCGGCATGCATCGGAGCTTTTGGAATTCTGCCGGATGTGATCAATGCAGAGGTTCCGTGCGATCGTGTACAGGAAGGCAAGCGGTTTTCCTCTGTCTTGGTAATTTGAAGTTTCCAGAAACTTAAGGAAAGTCTCCTGTGTGAGATCCTCAGCAGTATGCCGGTTTTGTGTGTGTAAGTAACAGTAGCGGTAGATGTTGTTATAATATTCTTCCAGATTCATTGGCAGGATTCCCTACTTTCATAATGTTTAACGTTTGAAATACAGAAAGTGTGCGCTTCTATGCAGAAAAATATGGCGCAGGCATGTATGCGCAGAACAGACAAGGATCTGTGTTTATACATTATACATCGGATAATGCATATTTATCGGAAATAGTAAATAAATATAAAATAAGCTTGCATAATATACAAAAAAGATGTATTATTATGCAAGTGTAAGTGTTAAATATTTTGTGAAATACTTTACTTACCATGAAATGAGGTATATCATAAGAAACTATAATACATAATTTACATGCAGGACAGTGATGCCGGAAAGGACAGAAGATCATGATTAAAGTGGGAATTATCGGAGCTACAGGCTATGCAGGCGGCGAGCTCGTAAGGATATTATCGGGACATAAAGATGCAGAGATCAAATGGTACGGGTCCCGGAGTTATATTGACCGGAAATATGCAGATGTGTACAGAAACATGTTCCAGATCGTGGACGCGGTCTGTATGGACGACAATATGGAGGAACTCGCTTCCCAGGTGGATGTGATCTTTACCGCAACCCCCCAGGGACTGTGCGCTTCCCTTGTGAACGAGGAGATCCTCTCGAAGACAAAGATCATCGACCTGAGCGCGGATTTCCGCCTGAAGGATGTGAAGGTATATGAAGAGTGGTACAAGATCGAGCACAAGGCTCCCCGGTTCCTTGAGGAAGCAGTGTACGGACTGTGCGAGGTGAACCGGGAGAGCGTAAGGAACGCAAGGCTGGTGGCGAACCCGGGATGTTATACTACCTGTTCCATCCTGACAGCGTATCCTCTTGCAAAAGAAGGGCTGATCGACATGGGCACTCTGATCATTGACGCCAAATCCGGCACATCCGGCGCGGGGCGCGGGGCAAAGGTCCCGAATCTATTCTGCGAAGTCAATGAGAATATCAAGGCATACGGCGTGGCTTCCCACCGCCATACCCCGGAGATCGAAGAACAGCTCGGGTATGCGGCGGGGGAACAGGTGACCTTAAGTTTCACGCCTCACCTGGTGCCGATGAACCGCGGCATCCTTGCCACAGAGTATGCAAAGCTTACAAAGGATGTGAGCTGGGAAGACGTGAAAGCGGTCTATGATAAATACTATGGTGATGAGAAATTCATCCGCGTGCTGGACAAAGACGTCTGCCCGGAGACTAAGTGGGTGGAGGGCAGCAACTACGTGGACATCGGATTTAAGATCGATCCGAGGACGAACCGCATCATCATGATGGGAGTCATTGACAACCTGGTGAAGGGCGCGGCAGGCCAGGCGGTACAGAACATGAACCTGATGTTCGGGCTGGAGGAGAGCGAGGGGCTGGAACTGGTTCCCATGTTCCCGTAAAGCTCAGGGCAGCAGGCGGCAGCCCCGCATCATAGAGGAACAGAGGTCTGTACCGGAAGGATAAATTCAGAGAAGGAATGTATGATATGATACGTGTGATGACGATAGAAGATTATGACGGCGTGTATGCCCTGTGGAAAAAGATCCGGGGCTTTGGCATCCGCAGCATCGATGATTCCAGGGAGGGCGTGGGACGTTTCTTGAAGCGCAATCCCACGACAAGCGTGGTTGCGGAAAAAGACGGGAAGATCGTGGGGAGTATTCTCTGCGGGCATGACGGGAGGCGGGGCTGCCTTTACCATGTATGTGTGGACGAGGCGTACCGAAGACACGGTATCGGAAGGGCGATGGTCGTGTTTGCTATGAAGGCGCTGAAAGAGGAGAAGATCAACAAAGTATCCCTGATCGCGTTTACGAAAAATGATATCGGAAATGCGTTCTGGAATACAATCGGCTGGACAGAGCGGCTGGATCTGAACTATTATGATTTTACGCTGAATGAGGAGAATATTACTGCATTTAATGAACAGTAGATACATAGAGGAGATGAGATTATGAGTATAAAAACGATCGAGGGCGGAGTCACCGCGGCAAAGGGATTTCAGGCGGCTGCCGCGGCTGCGGGCATCAAGTACCAGGGCAGGACGGATATGGCGCTGATTTACAGCGAAAAGCCCTGCAAGGCGGCGGGGACGTTTACCACGAATGTAGTGAAGGCGGCGCCTGTGAAATGGGACCGCGCTGTGGTGGAGAGCAAAAAGAAGCCGCAGGCAGTGATCGTGAATTCCGGTATCGCCAATGCGTGTACCGGCGAGGAGGGCATGAACTACTGCCGGGAGACTGCAGAAGAGGCGGCAAAAGTGCTGGGCGTGGATAAGGACAGCGTGCTGGTGGGTTCCACAGGAGTGATCGGCATGCAGCTTCCTATGGACAGGGTAAGAGCCGGCATCTCCATGCTGGCAGAGGCGAAAAAGGAGGACCTGGCAAGCGGCACAGCGGCGGCACAGGCGATCATGACCACGGATACAAAGAAAAAAGAGGCGGCAGTGACATTTGAGATCGGAGATAAGACCGTGACCATCGGCGGCATGGCGAAAGGCTCCGGCATGATCCATCCGAATATGTGTACCATGCTTTCCTTTATCACCACGGACGCAAAGATCTCAAAGAAAGCGCTTCAGAAGGCATTGAGCGAGGATGTGGAGGATACTTATAACATGATCTCCGTGGATGGGGATACTTCTACCAATGATACGGTGCTCCTGCTGGCAAACGGAAAAGCAGGGAATGAGAAGATCCGCTGCGGCACGCCGGAGTACGCGGCATTTAAAGAAGCGCTCCATTATGTCAATGAGACACTGGCAAAGATGATGGCAGGGGACGGAGAAGGTGCGACAGCACTTTTCGAGGCAAAGATCATCAGGGCGAAGACAAAGGAACAGGCAAAGACACTGGCAAAATCCATTGTCTGCTCGAATCTGACCAAGGCGGCCATCGCAGGCCATGACGCCAACTGGGGACGCATCCTCTGTGCAATGGGATACTCCGGGGCAGAGTTTGATCCGGAGAAGGTGGATCTGTATTTTGAAAGTGCGGCAGGGAAGCTGAAGATCATTGAGAACGGGACGGCAGCAGATTACAGCGAGGAGAAGGCGACAGAGATCCTTTCCCAGCCGGAAGTGACTGCGATTGCCGATATCAAAGAAGGTAATGAGGAAGCAGCGGCGTGGGGCTGTGATCTGACACACGGTTATATTGAGATCAACGCAGATTACAGAAGCTGATCAGCAGGAGGGTATTATGAACGAAAATATGCAGAAATACCTGGACAAGGCGCAGGTGCTCATTGAGGCGCTGCCTTATATCCAGCGTTTTAACAGGAAGATCATTGTAGTAAAATACGGCGGCAGCGCCATGGTGGATGAGAGCTTAAAAGAGCGGGTGATCCAGGATGTGACGCTTTTGAAGCTCTGCGGGTTCAAGCCTATTATCGTGCACGGCGGAGGCAAGGAGATCAGTAAATGGGTCGGAAAGGTCGGTATGGAGCCGAAATTTATCAACGGACTCCGTGTGACAGATGAAGAAACCATGGAAGTGGCTGAGATGGTGCTGGGCAGGGTAAATAAAAGCCTGGTGCAGCTCGTGGAGAGCCTGGGAGTGCGCGCCATCGGCATCAGCGGAAAAGACGGAGCGCTCCTGAAGGTAGAAAAAAAGTATTCTGAAGGACAGGACATCGGGTATGTCGGTGAGATAAAAGAGGTAAACGCGCAGATCCTCTATGATCTCCTGGAGAAGGATTTTCTCCCCATTGTCTGCCCGGTAGGACTGGACGACGAGTACAATACATACAATATCAATGCGGATGACGCTGCATGTGCGATTGCCCGCGCGATGAAAGCAGAGAAGCTGGCGTTCCTGACGGACATTGAAGGAGTATACAAGGATCCGGCCGATCCGTCCACCCTGATCTCTGAGCTTGAAGTGGCTGAGGCGAAGAAACTGATGGCTGACGGTTATATCGGCGGAGGCATGCTGCCGAAGCTGCAGAACTGTATTGACGCAATCGAGAACGGGGTATCCCGTGTGCATATACTGGATGGGCGCATACCCCACTGTCTTCTTCTTGAGATCTTTACGAATAAGGGAATCGGCACGGCAATATTAAACAGTGATGAAAGCAGGTATTATCATGGTGAATGAAAAGATAAAAGCAGCGGAAGAAAATCTGGTGCATGTGTACAACCGTTTTCCCATCGCGCTGGACCACGGCGAGGGAATGTACGTTTATGATACGGAGGGAAAAGAATATCTGGACTTTGCGGCGGGATTTGCCGTTACAGGGCTGGGATATGATAATAAAGAACTGAATGAGGCATTAAAAGCTCAGATCGATAAATTGTACCACACATCAAACCTTTACTATCACGAGAGCTGCGGCGAGGCGGCTGAGGAGTTAAACAGGATCTCCGGCATGGACCGGGTATTCTTTACGAACAGCGGGAGCGAGGCGAACGAGGGAGCTCTTAAGGCGGCGAGGCGCTATGCATACACAAAAGGCACAGGAAGGTATGAGTTTATTGCAATGGAGCATTCTTTCCACGGCAGGAGTTTCGGCGCAGTGTCCGTCACCGGTCACGGTCCGTACAGGGAACCTTTTGAGCCGCTGGTGCCGGGAGTGAAGTTTGCAAAGTTCAATGACCTGGACAGCGTGAAAGCGATTGTCAGCGAAAAGACCTGCGCGATCATTCTGGAGCCTCTTCAGGGCGAGGGCGGGATTAATCTCGCCACACAGGAATTTATGGAAGGGATACGCAGGATCTGCGATGAAAATGATATCCTCATGATCTGTGATGAAGTACAGTGCGGTATGGGGCGTACGGGAAGCATGTTCGCATGGCAGGGATTCGGTGTGAAGCCGGATATCCTCACCATGGCTAAGGCGATCGGAAACGGTATCCCTGTGGGCGCTTTTGCCATGACAGAGCGGGTGGCAGAGTATTCACTGAAACCGGGAGATCACGGCGCTACATATGGAGGAAACCCTCTTGCCTGTACAGCGGTGAAGACAGTTATCAGGATCTTCGAGAGAGAGGATATCGTGGGTCATGTCAATAAAGTAGCTCCTTATCTTACAAAACGGCTGGACGAGCTGGTGGAGGAGATGGACTGCGTGACAGAGCGCAAGGGCAAGGGGCTGATGCAGGGTATTGTGGTCACAAAGCCGCTTGCGGAAGTAAACCGCAGGGCAATAGAAGAAGGACTTCTGATCATCCAGGCGGAAGGAAATGTATTCCGGTTCGTGCCTCCTCTTATTGTTGAGGAAAAGCATATTGACGAGATGATCGTAAAGTTGAAACGCGCCTTGTCATAAACAAATAAGCCGCGCAGCGGAAGGAAGAGAATAAGAAACCAGCCAGAGGACATACTAAGGGAAAAGCAGGCATAAACTGCATGGAGGTATGAAAATGGCTGGTTTTTTTATTGCCCTGCTCTCCGGGGCGCTCATGAGCATACAGGGAGTATTTAACACGCAGGTTACAAAGACCACAGGAGTGTGGGTCAGCAATGGCTGGGTGCAGATCACGGCGTTTGCGGTCTGTCTGGCTGCGTGGCTATTTACCGGGCGGGACAGCATCTCAGCACTGACGAAGGTGGAGCCAAAATACATGCTCCTGGGCGGTGTGATCGGCGCCGCGATCACCTGGACGGTTATCAAGAGCATCGCTGCCCTCGGTCCGGCGAAGTCCGCGCTTCTCATCGTGATCGCGCAGCTTGCGGTATCCTATATCATCCAGCTCTTCGGGATGTTCGGCATGGACAGGGAGCCGTTCTCATGGCGGAAACTGGGCGGGCTTGTTGTGGCGGTGATCGGGATCACTGTATTTCAGTGGGAGTGAGATGGAAATGTAATAACCCTGTAACAAACCGTTAATACCGTAACAAAGAATTAATTGTCTATTGTAATTTTGATAAAAATTCGTTACAATATTACTGTCCGGCATAAAAGGGGTATCTCTCCCGGTCTGGGAACTGTGGAGAAAAATATGCATGACAGAATTAAGAAGAATAAGACGGCATGGATCCTTGCCCTGGCGGCGCTGGCCATAGTTTCGGGCTGTTCCGCAGGAGAAGAGGAAAGTCTGAAAGAGCTGTCTGTTTCTGATAAAGAAAAAACGGAAGAAGAACAAGCTGCTCCGGAGGAACAGGAAGATCCTGCGGAGACAGTTTATGTCTATGTATGCGGGGCGGTGAATGCTCCGGGAGTGTATGAATTAAAAAAGGACGCGCGTGTATTTGAAGCGATCAGCCTTGCCGGCGGCATGACGGCAGAGGCGGCGCCTGAGGCGGTCAGCCAGGCGCGGACCGTGGCGGACGGAGAACAGATTTATGTCCCCACAGTCTGGGAGGTTCAGATGCAGGGCGCCGGGGTTGAAGATATTGTAACCGGAAATGCGGACGTAAGCGGGAAAGTAAATATTAATACAGCCGGAAAAGATGAACTCATGACCCTGACAGGGATCGGTGAGGCAAAGGCTCAGAGCATCCTGGACTACCGTGAGGAGCACGGTAAGTTCGGGAGCATTGAGGACCTGATGCTGATCGAGGGAATCAAAGAGGGAGTATTTAATAAAATCAAAGAGGATATAACGATTTAAACAGGGAGTCAGAAAGAGGAGTATGAGTAAGAAGATATTGGTGGTAGATGATGAAAAACTGATCGTGAAAGGAATCCGGTTCAGTCTGGAGCAGGAAGGCATGGAAGTAGACTGTGCCTATGACGGGGAAGAAGCGCTTGAGTGTGCCAGAAACTGTGAGTATGACCTGGTGCTTCTCGATGTCATGCTCCCGAAGCTGGACGGTTTCCAGGTATGTCAGCAGATCCGTGAGTTTTCAGATATGCCGATTGTGATGCTGACAGCGAAAAGTGAAGATATGGACAAGATCCTGGGGCTGGAATACGGCGCGGATGACTATATAACGAAGCCATTCAATATTCTCGAAGTGAAGGCAAGGATCAAGGCGATCATGCGCCGTACTTCAAAGAAGAAGGAACCCGCGGGCAGCCCTGTACTCATTAAAGGCAATATGAAGATCGACTGCGACAGCCGCCGCGTGTTCATCGGGGAGAGGGAGATCAACCTTACGGCAAAAGAATTTGATGTCCTGGAGCTGCTTGCCATGAACCCGAACAAGGTGTACAGCAGGGAAAATCTTTTGAACCTTGTGTGGGGATATGATTATCCGGGGGATGCAAGGACAGTCGATGTGCATATCCGACGCCTGCGGGAGAAGATCGAGATGAACCCGAGCGAACCGAAATATGTACATACAAAGTGGGGAGTGGGTTATTATTTCCAGGGTTAAACGTCAGTTCAGATTCAGAGACAAGATCTTTAAAAATATGCGGTTCCGATTTATACTGTTCGCCATGCTGGCAGGGTTCCTGCCATGCGTGGCGGCTCTTTTCGGGATCGCGAAATTCTATGAGTCGCGCGCGGTAGAACTCAGGACCGCGGAAATCCAGAATCAGTGCACCATACTGTGCAACCAGTTGAATAATTACGGGTATCTGTCAGATACATCCTCAGAAGTGATCAATACCAGTCTTACCCAGCTGACCAATATCTATAACGGCCGGGTTATGGTCATCGATGAGGAACTCAGGGTGATCAAGGATACATACAGCCTGGATGAAGGCAAGACAGATGTATCTGAAAACGTAGTCCGCTGTATGAAAGGCGAGCGTACGAACTTTTATGACAGGACAAACCATTATATCGAAGTGACCTCGCCCATTGTGGAGAGCGGGGGTGACAAAGTTCTCGGCGTGATGCTTGCCAGTGTTTCTACGGATAATATCGAGACAACGAAGCAGGTGCTGTACACTCACGGAGGAGTGATCATCGGGATCGCCATGATACTTCTTGCCATGTTCAGTGTATTCCTGGCAGACCGTATGGTACGCCCGATCCACAAGATCACCGGAGCGATCGAAAACGTGACAGAAGGGTACAGTGACGATGTGCTTCATGTTGATACATTTACAGAGACAAGGCAGTTAAGCGAAGCGTTTAATAAGATGCTTGGCAGGCTTAAGATACTGGACGAGTCAAGGGAAGAATTTGTATCCAATGTGTCCCATGAGCTGAAGACGCCTATGACTTCCATGAAGGTCCTGGCGGACTCTCTCCTGGAGCAGGACAATGTGCCCGTGGAGATGTATCAGGAATTCATGCAGGATATAGCAAAAGAAATTGACCGGGAGAATCAGATCATCACAGATCTGCTCTCACTTGTCAAGATGGACAGGTCGGGACAGACTATGAACATTCAGACTATGAATATCAATGATCTTCTGGAACAGATACTGAAACGGTTAAAGCCGATCGCGGAAAAGAAAAATGTTGAGATGGTCATGGAGAGTTTCCGGCCGGTGAATGCAGAGATTGATGAAACGAAATTTACGCTTGCCGTATCGAATCTCGTAGAAAATGCGATCAAATATAACCGCGAAAACGGATGGGTTCATGTCTCCCTGAATGCGGATCATAAGTATTTTTATGTGAAAGTGGAGGATTCCGGGATCGGCATACCGGAGCAGGACCAGGCTCATATCTTTGAAAGATTTTACCGTGTGGATAAGTCGCATTCCCGGGAGATCGGCGGGACAGGTCTCGGACTTGCCATCGCAAGGAATGCAGTGCTCGTACACCGGGGTTCTATCAAAGTATACAGCAATGAGAGAGAAGGTACGACTTTCACAGTCCGTATCCCTCTGATCTATGTGGCGGCATAGGAGGGAAAGAGATGAAAAGAAAAATCATGCTTTTAGCCGGATGTCTCTGTCTGTCCGTGATGCTTGCCTCTTGCGGGAAGCGTACAGATGTGGGAAAAGAGGATCCGTTTATTTACTGTCTGAACGAAGACAGGACAGGACTCACCAAGATCTCTTATGACTTCCCGGAAGGGAATGCGGAAGAGACTGCCAGGGCAGTGCTTGAAGAACTGAAAGAACCGGCGGAAGAGATTGAGTATACGGCTCCTATTCCGAAGGAAGTAAAAGTCCAGGGATGCCGGCTCAGAGGGAGTATTCTTGATGTAGATTTTAACAGCGCATATCTGGAAATGGGCGCCCTGGAGGAAAAGCTGGTGAGGGCGGCTATTGTCCAGTCTTTGGTCCTGATCGACGGGATCAATGCAGTCTCGTTTACTGTGGACGGGGAAATGCTGAAAGACAGTACAGGATTTCCTGTAGGACTGATGAATGAGGACGATTTTGTGGAAAATACGGGTTCGTCTCCCACGGCTTATCAGACTGATACACTGACGCTGTATTTTGCAGATAAAGAAGGCGACAGCCTTGTCCCCCGGGAAGTAGATGTGCGGTACAGCAGCAATGTATCCCGGGAAAAGCTGATCGTAGAGAAACTGATGCAGGGACCGTCCGGGAGTGGTGCTTATCCGACGATTAACCCGGATGCAAACCTTTTGAGCGTGACGATCAAGGATGGGATCTGTTACGTGAATTTTGACAGTACGTTTCTTACAGGGGCTTATGACGTGCTGCCGGAAGTGACAGTGTATTCGATCGTGAATTCTCTGGTTGAGGGAACAGAGGCACAGCAGGTACAGATCACGATCAATGGGGAAACTGATGCAAAATATATGGAGACAGTGGATCTGTCTCAGCCTCTTGAGGCGAAAGAAGAATTGGTCGCAGCCGAAAAATAAAAATAATGATGAGAAAGCGGCCGCTTTGTATGGTGTGCGTCCTTTTTGTGGCGGTGCAGGCAATAAGGGTATGGTTGTTCGGCGCGGGAGCAGAGGCTTCCGCGCTGGAAAAAACGCTCCTGGACAGCTTGGCTCCGTCTGGTATCACTCTGGAAGGCACTGTAGTTAAGATTGAAGAAAAATCAAAAGTGACAGCAGTCTATGCAGAGGACAATGCTGTATCTGTTTCAAGTCAGAAAATTCAGGAACCAATGATCATGGTCTATGTCAGACCGGAGCAGACAGACAAAAGCAAAGAAAGAATTCATATCGGAAACAGGATCCGGGTCTGTGGAGAAGCCGCTGTTTTTGATGGCGCGCGCAATCCGGGAAATTTTGATCAGCGCTCTTACTATGCCAGACAGGGGATCCATGTCCTTGTGTGGGCAGACAAACTGGATGTGATCTCTCAGGATACAGACCGTACGGCGCAGTTCCTTTCCGAGGTCCGCAGCGCATGGAAAGAGATTTTGACGAAACATCTGGGAGATTATTACGGCGGGACGATGAGCGCGGTTCTTCTCGGAGATAAAACCGGGCTGGATCCAGAGATGAAGAAGATGTATCAGAAGAATGGGATCGGACATCTTCTCGCTATTTCCGGGCTCCATATGTCCTTTATCGGAATGGGAATCTACGGTCTGCTCAGGAGGATCGGACTTGGTTTTATCCCTGCCGGTATCGCGGGAGGGGCAGTTCTTGTTCTTTATACATTGATGATCGGCGCCGGAGTGTCCAGCTTAAGAGCCCTCATCATGTTTCTCATAAGAGTCGGGGCGGATATAACGGGGAGGGATTATGATCTGGCAACCAGTCTGGCTGTTGCAGCAGCGATACTCTGTGCCCGCCAGCCTTTATATGTGACAGACGCGGGATTTATTCTTTCCTTTGGGGCAATTCTTGGAATGGTCCTGCTCAGCCCGGTGTTTACGGAAATGTTCCGCTCAGAGACGCTGGAAACAGTGGCAGCAGAGCATAAGGAAAAGCGGCCGGGAAAAGGAAAGCGCTGCAGAAAAAGGAAGCTGGCCGCTGCGGTTCTCCGGCTGACAGGAAGCTTTTCCTCCAGTCTGGCGGTGAATATCCTGCTTCTTGGTCCGATGCTGTATTTCTATTTTGAGCTTCCTCCTTATTCTGTAATATTAAATCTTCTTGTGATCCCTATTATGCCTGTGGCGATGGCAGCTGGTATTATCGGGTCTGCGCTGACACTTCTGTCCGACGGGATCGGCGGCGCGGTGCTTGGGGTGAGCGGGGCAGTGCTCTGGCTTTATGACGTGCTGTGCGCTGCTGCCGGCGCACTTCCGGGAAGCCGATTTGTAACAGGAAAACCGGGCATTGTCTGGCTGACCGCATATTATGCAGTATTGGGCGCACTCTGCGGGGTGTTCTATTTTCTGCGGCAGAGAAGGGCAGAAGAAAAAAGCGGGTCTGCACTCCGATTTCCGGGCTGTGCGCTCATGGCGTATGCTGTCGTAATGGCGTCTGCCTGCCGTCTGGGATACAAATGTGAAGACGGGATACGGGCAGCAGTGCTTGATGTAGGACAGGGAGATTCTATTTATATCAGAGGGGTTCAGGGAAATTATCTTGTAGACGGGGGGAGCAGTGACGTGTCTTCGGCGGGGATATACAGGATTGAACCGTATCTTTTGGCAAACGCGGCGGATACTCTGGATTATGTATTTGCCACTCACGGTGACGAGGACCATATAAGCGGGATCAAGGAACTTCTTGAAAACCAGGATCTGGGCATCCGCATCAGAAACCTTGTGCTGCCTCCGGAGGAATACCATGATGAGAAACTGCTGGATCTGGCAAAGACAGCGAATGAAAACGGAACAAGGACGGCAGTCATGCGGACAGGAGATAAGATCACGGAAGAAGACGGAAAGACAGAATTAAAGTGTCTGGGTCCCGGGGAGGAGAGAAATTTTGGATCCGGAAATGAGGCATCGCTTGTCCTGGAGCTTTCATATGGGGATTTTAGCATGCTTCTCACCGGTGATACGGAAGGAGAGGGGGAAGAATTTCTTTATAAAGAGGGGACGCTCCCGCGATGCGACGTGCTCAAGGCAGCGCATCACGGATCTCGCGGCTCTACCACAAAAGAATTTCTTGAGGCGGCTAAACCGGCAGTTGCCCTGATCTCAGCAGGTAAGGATAATCGGTATGGCCATCCTCATAAAGAAACCCTGGAGCGGCTGAGGGAAAGCGGATGCACCGTGTATTCTACCCGGGAGAACGGTGCTCTCACTGTCTGGACAGATGGAGAGAAGATTAAGGTGCGGGGATATGTGCGGAAGAAATCTTAAGCCCGCATCAGCAAAAAGTATGATCAAATTCAGATTTGGGTCTTTCTTTTTATACACAGCTCTGCTATAATATAAAAGCTGTGTTTATGTAGAGAATGTGAGCGGCAGCAGATCAGGAGACGTATCGAAGTGGTCATAACGGGGCGCACTCGAAATGCGTTTGCCCTCCGGGGCACGAGGGTTCGAATCCCTCCGTCTCCGTTTCAATCCCATGTTCCTGCTTATTTTAATGTGAGCAGGAATATGGGATTTTTCTATTAAACAGAAAGTCCTGCGCATGAATTTGGATTTAACTCTTTTTTCGTTGATTTTTCCTCCCCTTCTGCCTAAAATATAATTATCAGATTTTTAGAAAAGAGGTTATTATTATGGATATAAAAAAAGCAACGCTTGTCTTGGAGGGCGGCGCCACGAGGGGCGTTTTTACCTCCGGAGCCTTAGACTATCTTATGGAGAAGGATGTCTATCTGTCCCATGTGATCGGCGTGTCGGCCGGGGCATGTAATGCGGTGGACTATGTGTCCAGACAGCCGGGAAGGACGAGGGACTGCATGATACCTCAGGATAAGAGCGGGAATTACTATTACGGTCTCAGAGATTTTGTAAAAGAACGCAGCGTAATGAATATGGACCTGCTTTTTGACAAGTTCCCTAATGAGCTCCTTCCATTTGATTTTGATACATATTTTCATTCGGAGATCGAGTGCGAACTGGTGACAACAAATTGTCTTACGGGAAAAGCCGAGTATATGACAGAAAGGCATGACAGGGAAAGACTGATGAAAATATGCCGTGCTTCATGCAGCATGCCGCTTTTGACGCCGATCGTAAATGTAGATGACGTTCCATATCTGGACGGAGGACTGGCTGATTCAGTGCCGGTCAGAAGAGCACAGCAGATGGAGAATAAAAAAATCGTAGTTATTCTTACAAAAAACGAAGGATATCGGAAAAAAGTCATATCTCCGGCGATTCAGAGAGTATATAAGAAGGCGTATAAATCCTATCCGAACCTGATCAGGACTATATTCAGGAGAAGCTTTGAATACAATAAAACAATGAATTACCTTGATCAGCTTGAAAAGCGGGGAGAGATATTTATCCTCAGACCTCAGGTTAAGCCGGTATCCAGGCTGGAGAAGAATAAAGAGACGCTTTATGCTTTTTATGAACACGGGTATCATTACATGGAGAGAAAATTTGACGATCTGATGGAGTATTTGGAAAAATAAAGTCCTTACAGTGACAGCAGAACGAGAGAATGAAAGAAATGGGAGTGGAAGAGAGGAGACAGCAGTATGGCAAAGCCGGAGATACTTGATTACACGCAGAACAGGGAACTGTCATGGCTCAGGTTCAATCAGAGAGTTCTGGAGGAGGCAAGGGACGAGAGCGTTCCGCTTATGGAACGGATGAAGTTTGTCGCTATATTCACCAGCAACCTGGATGAGTTTTTTATGATCCGGGTGGGCAGTCTGTATGATATGGCTGCGGTGGACAACAGGAAGCTGGATATCCGCTCCGGCATGACTCCGGAACAGCAGCTTGACGCGATCTACCGGGCGGTGGCGCCTCTGTATAAAGAGAGAGATAAAACCTATGCGGAGATCAAGAAACAGCTTCAGCCTTACGGTGTGTGCGGACTGGATATCAAAGATCTGGAGCAGCAGGAAAAAAAATATGTGAAGAAATATTTTAAAGAGCAGATACTTCCGGTGCTTTCTCCTCAGATTGTGGATGCGAATCATCCGTTCCCGCATCTTTTGAACAAAGAAATCTATGTAGTGGCAAATCTGAAGCTGGACGGCAGTAACATGATGGGGATTGTTCCGGTTCCCCAGTACATATCAGATATTTTGTATCTTCCGGGACATGACATCCGTTATATCCGCATGGAAAAGGTGATCATGGAGTATCTGGAACTTGTTTTTGACAAGTACGAAGTATCGGATAAAAACTATATCTGCGTGACAAGGAACGCGGATGTGTCTCCGGACGATGAGGCGTTTGAGGACCATGAAGATTTCCGGTTTATTATGAAAGAGACTCTGCATAAAAGAAGAAGGATGGCAGTGGTCCGTCTGGAGACAGCAGCGCCTCTCGGCAAAGAGATGGAAAAGTATTTCTGCAGCCGGTTTAAGATCACGCCGAAGTGCATTTTCCGGACAAAGATGCCGATGAAGCTCGGTTTTATCTTTGCCATTGCGGATAAACTTCCGGAGTCTATGAGGAGAGCGCTTACAGATGAGCCCTTTACGCCTCAGCCATCGGCATATCTTGCAGACGGAAGCGTGATGGAACAGGTAAAGAAAAAGGATATCCTGCTTGCTTATCCCTATGAGAGTATGGATCCTTTTCTTCAGCTTATTAGAGAAGCTGCGTCAGACCCGGACGTAATGACCATCAAGATTACGATATACCGGCTGGCAAAGAAGGCAAGGCTGGTAGAGTATCTCTGTGCTGCGGCAGAAAACGGCAAGGAAGTCACAGTGCTTATCGAGCTGAGGGCACGTTTTGACGAGCAGAACAATATCGAATGGTCAGAGCGTATGGAGGAGGCTGGATGCCGTGTGATCTACGGGATCGAGGGCTATAAGGTCCATTCAAAGATCTGCCTTATCACTTACAGGAGTAAAAACGAGATCCGCTATATCACCCAGGTCGGGACTGGAAATTACAATGAAAAGACAGCGAAGATGTATACAGATTATTCTCTTATGACATCCGACCATGAGATCGGGGAAGATGCGGCGGTGTTTTTCAAAAATATGTCCATTGGAAACCTGGACGGAGTATATCATCATCTGATCGTATCCCCCACAAGCCTGAAGCAGAAAGTGCTTGTACTGATGGATGAAGAGATTGCCAAGGGAGAGCGCGGGCGCATTGTCATGAAAATGAATTCTGTGACAGATATGGACTTTATCCGCAAGACAGCGGAAGCATGTCAGGCAGGGGTACATGTAGATCTCCTTGTGCGGGGCATATGCTGTATCCTGCCGGGGATAGCAGGAAGGACGGAAAATCTGCGTGTGACCAGTATCGTCGGGCGATATCTGGAGCATCCCAGAGTGTTTGTATTCGGCACCGGGGCGGATGCAAAGGTATATATCGGTTCAGCTGACATGATGACTCGAAATACGGAAAAGAGGGTGGAAGTGGCATGCCCGATTTATGATGAAGGGATCAGGAGACGCCTTATGCATGATCTGAAGGTAATGCTGGCAGATAATGTAAAGGCAAGACAGATGGACAGCGATGGCACTTACAGAAAGAAAAAGCAGGACGGCACTCCGGTAAACGCCCAGGAGACATTTATGAAAGAGGCGGTCAATGCGCGCAGACCCTCACCGGCGGATAAAAAGGGAAGGCGGTCCCTGTTTTCGAGAGTGTTCGGCGGATTTTGGAAAAAGAAAAAATAAAATGCTGACTGCCCCGGGTTTTATAGACAGACGGACAGATCGAGGGTATAATTGATACAGATGTTTTTTAAACGGAAGGATGCCTTTTCTTGTCAGGAGACGGCAGATAAAAAACAAAATTTTCAGGAGGAAGACAAGATGCAGAAACAGGAAGTGACAGGATTCGGAATGACATCGGACGGAAAGCAAGCCCGTCTTTACACTCTGGAGAACAAAAATGGGATGAAAGTATGCGTGTCAGACTTTGGCGCGGTTCTGGTGAATCTTTTTGTCCCAGCCAGAGACGGAAATATGCTTGACGTGGTGCTCGGATACGGGGATGCAGAAGGCTATGAAAAGGGTGACGCAGCCTTTGGAGCTGCGGTGGGAAGGAACGCCAACCGTATCGGCGGAGCCAGTTTTGACTTGAATGGAGTACATTATGAACTGGCGAAAAATGACAATGGAAAAAACAGCCTTCACAGCGGACCGGATTATTACCACAAACGGCTCTGGGAAGTCAAGGAATACGGGGCTGACCGTATCTCTCTGCTGCTCCACAGTCCGGACGGGGATCAGGGCTACCCCGGAGCGCTGGATATGTGTGTGACATATACTTTGGATGACGATAATACATTAACTATTCATTATGAGACAGTGCCGGATCAGGATACGGTCATTAATATGACAAACCACAGCTACTTCAATCTGAACGGTCATAACAGCGGTACTGTGCTGGATCATAAAGTGACTCTGAACGCAGATTATTTCACTCCGGCTGACGCAGAGTCTATCCCGACAGGGGAGATACGCAGCGTGGAGGGGACTCCAATGGACTTCCGTGCAGGAAGAGTGCTGGGTGACGACATAGACGCGGATTATGAGCCTCTCCGTTTCGGCAGCGGGTATGACCACAACTGGGTGTTGAAAAATGAGGGCAGATTTGATAAAGTAGCAGAAGCAGTATCAGAAAAGAGCGGTATTGTGATGGAAGTGTATACAGACCTTCCGGGAGTGCAGATCTATACGGCGAATTTCCTGGACAATGAGCCGGGAAAAGAAGGGGCATCATACATAAGGAGAAGCGCCGTCTGCTTTGAGACACAGTTTTACCCGGATGCAGTCCACCATGACAATTTCCCGCAGCCGGTGTGCAGAAAGGGTGAGAAATACGATACCCGCACGGCATATCGCTTCCTGACACGTGAATAAAGCGGACAAAAGAGAATGCTGCAGGTTCACTCTTATTATATATGATCGGAGATGGACCTGCAGCGTCTCTCGTCCGGGAAAAGGACAGATCAGATAACATCATATGGGAAAAGCAGTATATATCGCAGAAAAGCCCAGTGTGGCACAGGAATTTGCAAAAGCATTAAAACTGAACACAAAACGAAGAGAAGGATATCTTGAATCAGATGAGGCGGTTATCACCTGGTGCGTAGGACATCTGGTTACTATGAGCTATCCGGAGGAATATGATCCTGCGCTGAAAAAATGGACTCTCCAGACTCTTCCGTTCATTCCGGAGGAATTTAAGTACGAAGTGATCCCGGGAGTGGCGAAACAGTTTGAGATCGTAAGCTCGCTTTTAAACAGAGCGGATGTGGATACGATATATGTGTGCACAGACTCAGGGCGGGAAGGTGAGTATATCTACCGTCTGGTGGAGCAGGAAGCCCATGTGACCGGAAAGAAGCGACGCAGGGTTTGGATCGATTCGCAGACAGAGGATGAAATCCTCAGGGGAATCAGAGAGGCAAAAGACCTGTCAGAATATGATAATCTGAGTGCCTCAGCATATTTAAGAGCAAAAGAAGATTATCTGATGGGAATCAATTTCTCCCGTCTTCTGACTCTGAAATACGGGAACAGCATTTCGGGGTACCTGAACAAAAAATACGCTGTCATATCCGTGGGACGGGTCATGACCTGTGTGCTGGGTATGGTCGTGCGCAGGGAGAGGGAAATCCGTGAGTTTGTTAAAACACCGTTCTACCGGGTGGTCAGCACTGTGGACGTCTCGGGACACTCCTTTGAAGGAGAGTGGCGCGCAGTCAAAGGCTCCCGGTATTTTGAGTCCTTTGATCTGTATAAAGAAAACGGATTTAAGGAAAAGAAAAAGGCCGGGGAACTGATCGCTTATCTTACCGAGGAACAGCCTGTGCAGTGCGTCATAGAGTCTGTGGAAAAGAAGAAGGAGAAAAAGAATCCTCCGCTTCTGTATAATCTGGCAGAACTCCAGAATGACTGTTCCAAGCGTTTCAAGATCAGCCCGGACGAGACGCTGCGCATTATACAAGAGCTCTATGAGAAGAAGCTGGTGACATATCCGAGGACAGATGCCAGAGTGCTCTCCACTGCGGTGGCAAAAGAGATCAGCAGGAATCTGAACGGTCTGTCCAAATATCCGATGGCGGAGCCGTATCTAAAAGATATCCTGGAATTCGGAACCCATAAAGGTCTGGCAAAGACCCGTTATGTCAATGACAAACAGATCACAGACCATTATGCGATCATTCCCACAGGGCAGGGGCTGGGGGCGCTCAACTCTCTGTCTTCTGTGTCCCATAAAGTGTATGACCTGATCGTGAGGAGATTTTTGAGTATTTTTTATCCTCCGGCAGTGTACCAGAAAGTGGCGATCGTTTCGAAGATACGGGGAGAGAGCTTTTTCTCCAGTTTTAAAGTGCTGGCAGAAGAGGGATACCTGAAGGCAGCAGGAACTCCCCAGGGAAAACGGCAGACGCGGGAAGATGGAGAACAGAACCTGGACACAGCACTGTTTGAAGCGATAAAGATGTTGAAAAAAGGGACGGTCCTCCCTGTGAAGTCATTAGAGATCAAGGAGGGGGAAACCTCTCCGCCGAAGCGCTATAATTCCGGTTCTATCATCCTTGCAATGGAAAATGCAGGGCAGCTCATCGAGGATGAGGACTTGAGGGCTCAGATCAAGGGAAGCGGCATCGGTACAAGCGCCACAAGGGCCGAGATCCTGAAAAAGCTGATCCACATCCAGTATCTTGCCCTGAATAAGAAAACGCAGATCATTACGCCGACCCTTCAGGGAGAGATGGTGTATGATGTGGTGGATCATTCCATCCGTCCCCTTCTGAATCCGGAGCTCACGGCAAGCTGGGAGAAAGGGCTTACCTATGTGGCGGAGGGAAGCATCTCTTCGGATGAATACATGAAGAAGCTGGATGATTTTATTACCAGAAGGACTGTCGGCGTAAAAGGAATGAATAACCAGTATCAGCTAAGAGCCTGCTATGATAAAGCGGCAGGTTTTTATAAAAAAGCCGGAAACGGCAGAAAAGGAGATAAATAAATGGAAGCATTGACAGTAAAAGAACTCTACACACTGGATCAGACGATCGCAAAGGATATTTTTAAAGACGTGACTTACCCGTGGGAAGTCCTGCCGAAGATCAGCAGTTTTATTGTGGAGCTGGGAAACACGCTGAACAGCGATGAGTACGAGAAGCGGGGAGAGAACGTGTGGATCGCAAAATCTGCAAAGGTTGCTCCTACTGCCTATATCAACGGACCCGCGATCATCGGAAAGGACGCAGAGGTTCGTCACTGCGCGTTTATCCGCGGTAATGCGATCGTCGGAGAGGGCGCTGTGGTCGGCAATTCTACGGAGCTTAAGAATGTGATCCTCTTTAATAAAGTGCAGGTGCCGCACTATAATTACGTGGGAGATTCCATCCTCGGATACAAATCCCACATGGGCGCGGGTTCCATCACATCCAATGTAAAATCAGACAAAAAACTGGTTGTCGTTAAGACGCCGGAGGGAAATATCGAGACAGGCATGAAGAAATTCGGTGCCATGCTGGGAGACGAAGTGGAAGTGGGATGCGGAAGCGTGCTCAATCCCGGAACTGTGGTTGGAAGTCACAGCAATATTTATCCACTCTCCTCTGTCCGCGGGTTTGTCCCGGGGAACAGCATCTACAAGAAGCAGGGCGAAGTTGTAGAGAAGAGGGCGGACTGATGAGAAAGATCGGGTTTATCGGAGTTGGGATCATGGGAAGATCCATGGTCCGTAATCTCATGAAGGCGGGATATGAAGTCCATATTTACGCGCGCACAAAGGAAAAAGTGGAAGATGTGATCAGCGAGGGGGCTGTGTTCTATGATTCGATCGCGGACTGTGTGAAGGACAGGGATGCTGTCATCACCATCGTAGGATTCCCGCAGGATGTGGAAGAAGTGTATTTTGACAGCGGAAATATCCTTGACAGCGCATCGCCCGGGACTTATCTGATCGATATGACGACCACAAGCCCCATGCTGGCAGAGAAAATCTGTGAGGAGGGCACGAAGAGAGGCTTCCATGTGCTGGACGCGCCTGTGACCGGCGGGGATACAGGGGCAAAGGAGGGAACACTTTCCATCCTCGTGGGCGGTGAGCGCCAGGACTATGAAGCATGCCATCCTCTTTTTGAGGCGATGGGGACGAATATCAATTATGAGGGTAAGGCGGGCAGCGGGCAGCACTGTAAGCTGGCAAACCAGATTATGATCGCGGGCACACTTTCCGGAGTATGTGAAGCGCTCACTTATGCGAAAGAGAAGGGGCTCGACCCGGATACATTTATGAAGTCCGTTGCCACCGGGGCGGCGGGCAGCAGGCAGCTCGATCTCTACGGGCCAAAGATCATCGCAGGGGATTATGCACCGGGATTTTTTATGAAGCATTTCATAAAGGATATGAAGCTGGCCCTCATCGAGGCGAACAAAAGCGGCATCGACCTGGGGGTCCTGAGCCAGGTGCTGGCAAACTGCGAGGAGCTTGAGGCGGAAGGATGCGGTGAGCTCGGGACTCAGGCGCTCATGAAATTTTATGATGAGGAGCACCGTTACAGCGGTGAAGAAGAGTAAATAAGATATCTATTGACAAACAGAAAAGAGTCTCGTATTATTGTACTAAATCAACAGTACAGTAGTGCGGGGCTTTTTATTTCCTGCACAGACAGGAGGCAGTATGTTAGAGATACAGGGCTTGAGCAAATCATATGGAAAAAATCTGGCGGTGGATGAAGTCAGCTTTACTGTCCCGGACGGGCAGGTGGGGATCCTGCTCGGGCCGAATGGCGCTGGAAAATCCACGATCATAAAAAGCATTGCGGGTCTGCTCAGATATAAAGGTATGATTCTTATCGAAGGGATTCCGGCAAGGCAGATTGAGGCAAAGAGGATATTCGCCTATGTACCGGAAATCCCGAGCATGTTCGAAGCTCTTACTGTGAAAGAGCATATTGAATATGTCAGGATGGCGTACAGCAGTGATATTACGGATGAAGAAGTAGATGATATCCTGAAGGAATTCGAGATGGATGACAAACAGGATAAGCTTGGAAATGAATTGTCAAAAGGCATGATGCAGAAAGTGAGTATCTGCTGTGCTCTTGCTGTGAAGCCCAAAGTGATTCTCCTGGATGAACCGATGGTAGGGCTTGATCCGGCGGCGATCAAGACGCTTAAGGAGGTGGTCCTGCGCCTGAGAGATAAGGGCGTGACAGTCCTGATCAGTACACATATGCTGGAAATGGTGGAAGAGCTCTGGGATGTGATGTTTGTGATGGAAAAAGGACATATTATCGGTTCCTATACAAAATCAGATGCAGAGGGAAGAGACCTGGATGATCTCTTCTTCGCTATGACAGGTGGTGAGAAGCAATGAGAGCGCTGATCTATCTTACGAAACGCAGCCTGATGAACAACCTGAAAAAAGCAGTACATAAGCCGTCCACACTGATCGCGCTGATCTTTGCCATTGTATATGGGATCTTTATCGTGTTCTCACTGGGAACTCTGGCTGTCACTATCCGTATGGATTCTGTCAGGGGTCTGCTGATCATTCTTACCGCATGGAGTATTTATGCCACCCTTGGGAACTTTATGGCATATTCTTCCCGCAAGGGAATCATATTTAAACCAGGTCATGCACACTTTGTGTTTACAGCTCCCATCAGCCCTAAGCTGGTGCTTCTGAACTCAGCGTGGATGAACTACCTGGTGTCTGCTGTACTGTGGATCGTCTTTGCAATCGGAGGGCTCACTGTTTTCCGGGTGGCGCCGTGGAAAGTACTTTTGTTCTTCCTGACCGGGTGTGTAATGGAACTGGCGCTGGAAGTTGCGATCATGGTATTCCTGTATACGAATGACCATCTTCCGGAGAAACTTATGAAAGGGATCCGTTTCGCCATCAAAGCGTTCCTCATCGGCTTTACCCTTCTGATCGTGCTTTATTTTCGAAAGAACGGGATGTCGGTCGAATCAGCGTCTGCTTTTATAGACTGGAAAGTGCTGCAGATGATCCCTGTGATCGGGTGGCAGATCGCAGTGTACCGGATGATCCTTCTGGGACCGACCGTACTCAACGTGATCTGTTCCTGCCTTTATGCAGCGTCAGTGATCCTGGCGGCGGGTTCGGTTTGGCACATGCGCTGCGATGGCGGCTATTATGAGGAAGCAGCAAAATTTGCAGATGATTATGCGGAACTGAAGAAGCGGCAGAAGAGTGGAGAGGCAGTCTTTGGCATCGGCGGCAGGAAGAAAAAATTCCGGCAGGTGAAAGAGCGCATCAATGCAAGGGGAGCAAAGGCAATTTTTTACAGGCAGCTCCTGGAATATAAAAAGGAAAAATCCTTTATATTTTCAAAGGTAACTTTGATCGCTGTTGTTATCGCCTTTTTCCTTTGTTATACACTGAGGGAGACTGCGCAGGAGTCCGGTGCGGCAGAACTCTTCCTGCTGGGTGTCATTGCCTACATGTCGGTTGTGATGAGTGGGTATCTCGGGAAATGGGAAAATGAGCTGAAAAATCCATATCTTTATCTCATACCGGACACGCCGATGAAGAAGCTGTGGTATGCGACCTTGATGGAGCACGTTAAAGCCCTTGTTGACGGAAGCATCATCTGCGTTCCGGTGGGGATTTTCTGGCATGTGGAACCGGTGTATGTCGTGTTCTGCATCCTGATCTATGCCGTGCTTCAGGCGGACAGGCTGTATACAAAGGTGATCGCCCAGTGCCTGGTGGGGGAGATTTTCGGGAAAACAGGGCAGGATCTTCTTCGGATGTGTATCCAGCTTGCACTTCTCGGCATGGGGGCAGGGGCAGCTGTCCTTGTCGGCATTTTTATCAATACCGGTCTGATCTTTCCGATCCTGCTTGTGTACAGCGTGATGGTTACAGCGGCAATGGGATTCCTCGCGTCGCTGAGATTTGAGACAATGGAACAGCTTGTCTGAGCAGGAATATGATGCCGATGAATCGGGTTGTTTTTGAATCAGATTTTAAGGTAAAATTAGTGGGAAAACAAGTTGACACGGGCACTAAGCCCGTGTTATCCTATGGACAGTTGCTTTAGTACTTTAAAGCGTTGCGCTTTAAAGCGGATTAGTAAATGAAAAGCAGAAAGATGAGGTAAAAGTGATGGGGATCAAACTTGTATTACTTGTGATTTTCTTTGCCATAATGGTCGGGGTGGGGATTTATTCCAGACGCCATACCGCCAGTGTGGACGGATTTGTGCTTGGCGGAAGATCTGTGGGCCCGTGGCTGACAGCTTTTGCATACGGGACATCCTATTTTTCGGCAGTTGTCTTTGTCGGTTATGCAGGGCAGTTCGGCTGGAAATACGGGATTGCAAGCACATGGATCGGTATTGGAAACGCTGTGCTGGGAAGCCTTCTCGCGTGGGTCGTGTTAGGACGCAGGACAAAGGTCATGACACAGCATCTCGGCTCACGGACAATGCCGGACTTTTTCGGTCAGAGATACCACAGTAAAGCTTTGAAGATCACAGCGTCTGTGATTGTGTTCGTATTTCTGATACCATATACGGCGTCTGTATATAACGGACTTTCCAGATTGTTTGAGATGGCATTCAATATTCCATATACATGGTGCGTCATTGTGATGGCCGCTTTTACAGCTCTGTATGTGATACTGGGCGGTTACATGGCAACGGCGATCAATGATTTTATCCAGGGGATCATTATGCTGATCGGGATCGTGGCAGTAGTGGCAGCGGTATTGAACGGACAGGGAGGATTTATGAACGCTGTCTCAGAGATGGCTCAGATTCCCAGCGATACGGCAGTGACACAGGGGCAGCCAGGCGCTTTTACTTCCTTTTTTGGTCCGGATCCCATAAACCTTCTCGGGGTAGTGATCCTTACTTCCCTGGGAACATGGGGACTGCCTCAGATGATCGGAAAATTTTATGCCATCAAGGATGAAAAATCCATTAACACAGGGACTGTGATCTCCACGCTTTTTGCTGTTGTAGTATCTGGGGGATGTTATTTCCTCGGCGGTTTCGGGCGGCTTTTCGACAGTCCGGAGATCTATGACAAGGCGACAGGCGCTATTGTGTATGACAGCATCATTCCGTATATGTTGTCTGCTCTTCCGGATATTCTGATTGGCATCGTAGTGGTCCTTGTCCTTTCGGCATCAATGTCTACTCTGTCGTCCCTGGTGCTGACATCCAGTTCTACGCTGACCCTGGATCTTCTGAAGGACAATGTGATGAAAAACATGACGGAAAAGAAGCAGATCATTACAATGCAGGCGCTGATCGTATTTTTTATCGTGGTATCTGTTGTCATCGCTCTTGATCCGCCTACGTTTATCGCGCAGCTCATGGGCATTTCCTGGGGAGCGCTGGCAGGAGCCTTTCTGGCCCCGTTCCTCTACGGACTGTATTGGAAGGGCGTAACCCGTGCGGGCGTATGGGCAGGTTTTATCGCGGGAGTAGGGATCACAGTATCCAATATGTTTATAGGATATATTGAATCCCCGATCAATGCAGGGGCGGCAGCAATGGTGGCAGGGCTCGTTGTAGTGCCCGTGGTCAGCCTGATCACGCCAAAGCTGGATAAAGAAAAGGTGCAGGAAGTGTTTGATTGTTATGAAGAGAAAGTAACTATCACGAAAAAGCATTCCCTTCAAGAGTAAATCTGGATTTGTGTGTGGGACGGACGACCGGATCACGTCCGAAAACCGTGGGTTATTTTAAGACGTATCCGTGGCGGGCGGGGATGTGGCTCTGGTTCCGGTTCCACGACTTGGGAAAAACTAAAAAGGAAGGAAGCGCGGCTAAAAACAATTGCCCGGCGGACGATTCGGCTCCGCCTCAGGCATCCGCCGGTCAATTAACGCCGTGCTTCCTTCCTTTTTAGTTTTCCAGCAAATCGCTCCAAGTCACCGCCGCCACATCCCCGCCCGCCACGAAAGGGGCGCTTCATCGATAAATTTGGATTTACAGTACGAGGGATGGCGCTGTATATGTGCGCGCTGCCATTTCCTGATCGAGCAGATACAGGCTCTTCGGATCAGAGCCGAAAAGCTCCATCTTTTTGATCAGATCATTTGCATTTGTCTCTTCCTCGCCCTGTTCTTTGACAAACCAGTCAAGGAACTGCATGGTGCGGAAGTCTTTTATTTCATAAGCTGTTCCGTAAATATTATTGATGAGACCCGTTACATAACGCTCGTGCTTCAGTCCGGCATTCAGGACATCGATATGCTTTTCCGCTGAGAATTCCGGTTTTTCGATCGTGTCGAATGTGACTTTAGCGTCATTGTTCTGCATATACTGCACGAAAAGCATTGCATGATCTCTTTCCTCCTGAGCCTGGATCAGATACCAGTTGGAAAATCCGTCGAGACCTTCCTCAGAAAAATAGTTGGAAAATGCGAGGTACAGGTAAGCGGAGTAAAACTCCTTATTGACCTGTGTGTTTAAAAGTTCAGCTACTTTTTCGTTTAACATATGTATAGTACTCCTTTCATAAATTTGCTTAATCCTTATACAGTATAAGCCTGTAAAGAAAGAAAAGCAATGGGCTTAATGCAAATAGAGTTTGGAAAATACCCTGCCATAAGTGAAAATGTGCGGTGAAATGGTTCGTAAAAAACAGAACTGAGATTGTATGGGAAAAAATACCTGAAAGGGACTTGTATTTTTAGGAAACAACTATATAATAAAGAGGTGAATAATCCCTAGTAAAACACTAGGAATTAAATAGGCTAAAAAAGGAGGAGAACACATATGGTAAATATACAGAAAGCAGCGGTGATAGGATGCGGATTTGTCGGTTCAACTATTGCGTATACGCTTATGCAGAAAGGAATGTTTTCGGAGATGGTCCTGCTGGACGCCAATCATCCGAAAGCAGAGGGCGAGGCTATGGACATCAGTCACGGACTGCCATTTGCACATGCAATGGATATCTATGCCGGGACTTATGAGGACATAGCGGATGCGTCCGTGGTGATCATTACCGCGGGAGCTAACCAGAAACCGGGTGAGACAAGGCTGGACCTGGTACACAAAAATGCAAAGATCATGAAAATGATTATTTCCGAGATCAAGAGGGTGAAATGCGAGGGAATTCTTCTTATCGTTTCCAATCCGGTGGACATTCTGACGCAGGTGGCGCTGAAGGAATCAGGATTTCCCAAGGAGAGGGTCATAGGTTCCGGAACAGTGCTTGATACCGCCAGGCTGAAGTATCTGATCAGTGAGAAACTGAATGTGGACAGCAGAAATGTGCATGCGTTTATCGCAGGAGAACACGGTGACAGTGAACTCGCTGTATGGAGCTGCGCAAATATTTACGGGATCGGTCTGGAAGAATTTGCTCAGATGAAGGGATACAAAGATTTTAAAAAAGAAAAAGATGAGATCTATCACGCGGTGCGGGACAGCGCTTATGAGATCATCGAACGAAAAGGAGCAACTTATTATGGAATAGGCATGGCGGCCGCAAAGATTGCGGAGGCGATCGTAAGGGACAGCCATACAGTGGCGCCTGTATCGGTTTCATTAAATGGCGAGTACGGGCTGTCAGGCTTGTGCCTGAGCATACCATCGGTGATCGGACGGGGAGGCGCAGAGCAGGTGCTGGAAATTAATTTTGATGAAGAGGAGACAAAGAAGTTGAGAGAATCTGCGGAAGAGCTGAAAGGCGTATTGGGTGAGATCGGACTTGGATGAGCAGAAGTAAACATGAAAGAAAACCGGCAGGGTATGAACTGCCGGTTTTGATTTAGTAAGACGAGTCACTTTCATGTATCTTTGTTATTTAATATGTCCCTTTATCGCTTCAAAACTTTCCGTGCTGATCACATGTTCAATCTTGCACGCGTCTTCCGCCGCGACTTTCGGATCAACGCCCAGCCTTTCCAGCCAGGAAGAGAGGAGCGTGTGCCGTTCATAGATCAGATCCGCAATTTCCTGTCCGGATGGAGTGAGGGTGATATAGCCTTCCGGCGAGACGATGATATTTCCGTTTTCCCTGAGTTTTTTCATTGCTACACTGACGCTGGATTTTTTGAAATTCAGCTCTGTTGCAATATCGACAGAACGTACGACCGGAAGCTTCTGACTTAAAATAAGGATCGTCTCCAGATAGTTTTCAGCAGATTCGTTCGTATGCATGTTATTCACCTCTCTCGTAAGATTCGTGCACTGTTACTCTTCGTCAAAAGAGGACAGCATCTTTAACAAGTATAACATAACCGGATTTTAAGGGCAAATCTCATTTATTAAAAATATATAAATTAAAGCATTGACAAAAAACGGAAGTTAGTTTAAACTATCATTTGTTAGATACGATAATCAAAGAATCAGATATGTTTGTTTCATTGTGAATAATATAGTGAGAGGACTGGGCAGTATGAATTTATTGGATGCCAGAGAAGGCGAAGAATATATCGTAAAAAACGTTGTGACGGATGATGAAGAACTGGAAGCATTTTTGTTTTCGCTCGGGTGTTACAGCGGCGAGCCGATCACTGTAGTCTCACGCGTGAGAGGGGGCTGCGTTGTCTCCATCAAGGACGGCAGATACAATATTGATACTGATTTAGCGAAAGCTATTTCAATATAAAAACAAAAAAATAGTAATTGGATTTACTATTTTTTTTACACAAAGGTTAGTCTATACTAATCGGAATGAAGGAGGAATTTTGTAAGATGAGAATTGCTTTTGCGGGGAATCCGAACAGCGGTAAAACAACTATGTACAACGCGCTGACGGGCAGAAACGAGCGTGTCGGAAACTGGGCTGGTGTTACGGTAGAGCGAAAGGAAAGCCTGATCAGGAAGGCTTATTACAATGGAGGAGAGGAACTGGCTGCGGTAGATCTCCCGGGCGCTTACTCCATGTCTCCTTTCACGTCGGAGGAGAGCATTACCAGCAGCTATGTGAAGCATGAAAATCCTGACGCTATTATCAATATTGTAGATGCGACAAATTTGAGCAGGAGCTTGTTTTTTACCACTCAGCTCCTTGAGTTGGGGATCCCGGTAGTAGTCGCTCTGAATAAAAGTGATATCACGGACAAGAAGCAGACGAAGATCGACGTAAAGCTCCTGTCTGAGAAGCTGGGCTGTCCGGTTATCAGGACGATATCTACATCCTCAGGACATGAAGGATTAAAGGAGGCTGTTGCACAGGCTGCCGCCCTAAAGGGCAAAGGTCAGAAGGCACCTTATGTGCAGGCAGATATTGATCTGAAGGATAAAGCTGCTGTAGAGGCTGAGGACAGGAAACGCTTTGAATTTGTCAATGGGATCGTAAAGCAGGTCGAAAAAAGAAAGGTATTTACGAAGGATAAGAACTTTCAGGATAAGATCGACAGCATTATTACTCACAAGGTTATCGGCATCCCCATCTTTGCGGCGGTTATCTTCCTTGTATTCTACATATCACAGACAACTCTGGGAACCTGGATAGCCGACTGGCTGGTAGGCTGGATCGAAACTTTCCAGGGCTGGGTCGGAGGTCTGCTGGAAAACGCCAATCCACTGCTGTATGCTCTGCTCGTTGACGGCATCATCGGCGGTGTCGGCGCTGTGGTAGGATTCCTTCCTCTGGTAATGGTAATGTATTTCCTCATTGCCCTTCTGGAGGACTGCGGTTATATGGCTCGCGCGACAGTTGTGCTGGATCCGATCTTCAAGAGAGTCGGGCTGTCGGGAAAATCCGTGATCCCGATGGTCATCGGAACAGGATGCGCGATACCGGGCGTTATGGCTTCCCGTACGATCCGCAATGAAAGAGAGAGAAGAACAACGGCGATGCTTACGCCATTCATGCCGTGCGGTGCCAAAATCCCGGTCATTGCATTATTTGCAGGAGCATTTTTTGCCGATGCGTGGTGGGTTTCTGCTACAATGTATCTGGTAGGTATCGTGCTTGTACTTTTAGGAGCGCTGCTTGTCAAGAAGATCACAGGTCAGAAATACCGCAAATCCTTCTTCATCATCGAGCTCCCGGAATATAAGCTCCCGAGTCTGAAGAGAGCGTGCGTGTCCATGCTTGAAAGAGGAAAAGCGTATATCATCAAAGCAGGAACGATCATTCTTGTGTGCAACACTGTCGTACAGATCATGCAGACATTTAACTGGCAGTTCCAGCTTGTAGAAGAAGGAGCGGAGAGCACCTCGATCCTTGCAAGTATTGCTCATCCGTTTGCAATCTTGTTCATCCCGCTCGGATTCGGTGTATGGCAGCTTGCGGCAGCAGCTATAACAGGATTTATTGCAAAGGAAAATGTGGTAGGAACTCTGGCGGTCGTATACGGAGTTACAAATCTGATCGATACAGATGAGCTGGCGCTTGTCGGAAGCGGAAGTGAAGTAGCTACGGTTATGGCGCTTACAAAGGCAGCAGCTCTCGCATACCTGATGTTCAACTTGTATACACCTCCGTGTTTTGCTGCACTCGGAGCGATGAATTCGGAAATGAAGAGCGGAAAATGGCTGTTCGGAGGTATCTGCCTCCAGCTGGCAACCGGATATACGGTAGCTTTCCTTGTGTATCAGGTCGGAACCCTGGTCACAACAGGCGCTCTCGGAACAGCGTTTGTTCCGGGTCTGATCGCAGTCCTGGCATTCGCGGCGGTCATCGTGTGGAGGATCCGGAAATCAGACAGAGAATTTGCGGCAGAGTACAGTCTGCATGCATCTTAACGCAGAAATGTAATCAGTCGGCGGTGGGCAAAAGAGAATGTTTTGTCCACCTCTTGACGTTGAAATAGAAAGGACGCTGTTTGTTATGGCAGATATTATTGTAATCATTATTCTTGTGCTTTTGATAGGGAGTTCTGCAGCTTATATGATCAGGGCGAAGAAAAACGGCGTGAAGTGTATCGGATGTCCTGCCGGGGGAAGCTGTCCCGGCAGCGGGAAAATGCCGAAAAAGAAACTTGCCGGACGCGTTGTCGGAAGGAAGACCATGGAGATATCGGGAATGAACTGTGCTCACTGTGCGATGGAGGTGGCGAAGATATTGAATCAGATCGATGGTGTGAGCGCAGAGGTCAATCTCTCTAAGGGCAGCGCCCGGATTTCCTATGACAGGGAAATTGGAGATGATGCCCTGAAAAATGCAGTGGAAAAGATAGGATATCATGTGACCAGCATCACATAGAAGAGGAAACGATGCCGTGAGCAAGAAAGAACAGATCATAGAAAAACTGAAGGAAAACGGATGCCGCATTACAAAACAGCGCCGTATGCTGATCGATATCATCCTTGAAAATGACTGCTCCAGCTGCAAGGAAATCTATTATAAAGCCCTGAAGGCTGATGAAAAGATTGGGGTGGCGACAGTCTACAGGATGATCAATGCTCTGGAAGAGATCGGCGCGATCAGCCGGAAGAATATGTACAAGGTGGAATGCTCCGAAGACTGCGGGGCAGAGGGGGAAGGATGCAGGATCGTCCTTGATGACTACACTACATGCCATCTGTCGCCGGGAAACTGGAACAAAGTGGTCAGGGAAGGAATGCGGAGATATGGATATCTGAAAGATCAGAAGATCATGGAAATAAAAATCCAGAGATGAGACAGCGCACACCGGGAACATGATCCGGTTGTGCGCTGATCGTTTGTATAAAAATAGAATTAAAAAACAAAGTTAAGAATGTTTCCAGGTATAAATCCTGATCGAGACAAGGCGGCTGAGCGTCAGTATCACCGCTCCGAGGAGCAGCAGACAGAGTACCAGCGCGGGACTGAGGCTGAAGATCGCTTCAATACCAAGCAGAGCGCTGGATATCCCATATATAATTGCAATCAGGCATGTTACGCTGATGAAAAAGATGGTTCCCCACCGTCTGCCCAAGAGAAAATATCCCACATATATGACTGAGAGAAAGATCATAGAGATACTGATCCCGATGCCCCATATGCGGAGCGCTTCTGACAGCCGGACTGTATGGTGGATATATACCTGTGCTATGGCGCACAACAGAGCAAGAAAATTGCATAATATTATAAAACCCAGTCCGAGAAGATATTTTGCTGTTACGATCTGCGCTCTGGAGACAGGAAAAGTGATCATAAGTTTGTTAAAGTGGGCGGCCTCCTCCTGTTCCGTGGGATACTCCAGGGCACAGCCGCCAAACAGCGGCAGGATGATCATCGAAAACAGAATATAATAGTACTGGGAACGGATCAGAAATCCGACCGGTATAGTGACCAGGGCTGCGAAAATGTAGGCGGCCGCATTTTTCGGAATACAGAAATTTTCGTATAAATCTTTTAGAATGATTCCTTTCATCGTATCTTTTCTCCTTTAATATAAAACAGCATAATATCTTCAATGGAGGCATTTTCAATCCGGACATCGGAGAAAATGCTTTTCAGCTTTTGTCTGTTGCTGACAAGCACCCGGCAGCTGTACGCTTCCTTTTTATACGCTGCGATGTCATCGGGGCTTAAGGCATCGAAAAGCTCTCTGCCGCAGTTGATGATTCCGTAGTTGTTCTGCAGGTCGTCATATGTCCTGACAAACAACAGCTTTCCTTCGTGAATGTAGGCAATATAATCCGCAATCTTATCCAGATCACTCGTAATGTGGGAGGACATCAGGACAGCGCGGTCTTCCGCCTCTGTGAATTCCCTCAGGATATCCAGGATTTCATCGCGCACCACCGGGTCCAGACCGCTTGTCGCCTCGTCAAGGATGAGCAGTTTCGGATCGTGGCTTAAGGCGGCGGCAAATTCCAGTTTTACCCGCATACCGGTAGAAAATTTTTTCAGCCGCTTCTTTTCCGGAAGATTGAATCGTTTCAGATAATCGAGGAACTTTGACTGATCCCAGTTTTTGTATATGCCGGAGAGCATTTTCCCCACGAAGAGTGGAGTAAAGCTCAGGTCATAGTGGGAATCGCTGAAAATGACGGAAATGTCTTCTTTTATGAGATTTTCCTGAGTCCTCAGATCACGGCCGAGGATTGTCACCTGATCGTACTGAGAATCTGTAATATTGAGCAGAGCGTTGATAAAGGTAGATTTTCCGGCCCCGTTCTCGCCGATTAGTCCCATTATTGTCCCGCAGGGGAGATCAAGGGAAATATTGTCCAGAATAAAATCTTTATATGTTTTGGTAAGGTTTTTTACCTGTATTGCATAATCGATCTTGTTGTTTTCAGTGAAAGTCACTGCTGAATGGTTCATATGTCAGTCCTCCGTGTAAACTACTTCCAGTGTATTTTTAAGGTCCTCAATGGAGAGTCCGTTTTCTTTTCCCAGGACAGCGGCATCAGACAGGAGTCTTTCGATCCTGCGCAGGTTTTCTTCCCTTATGAAATCCTGATTCTGGGCAGAGACAAACGTCCCTTTGGCGGGGACCGTGACTATGAAGCCGTCACGCTGCAGGTCGTCATAAGCCCGCTGGGTTGTGATCACGCTCACATGAAGGTCCCTGGCGAGTCTGCGCATAGAAGGCATCGGCTCGCCGGGTTTCAGCTCTCCTTTCATGATCATTTCTTTGATCTGCGAAGTGATCTGCTCGTAGATAGGGCGGTCGCTCGCATTGCTTAAAATAATTTCCATATATTCACCTCATATCACTGTATTTACCGTTCGAACCCGTTCTTCCGGTACAGCGCCAGAAAGATGATAACAGATACGAGGAATTCTGCGGCAAGGACAATGATGCCTTTCATATCTGTGACAGGAAGACCATTGTCTATATTCGCAATGGCGTTAAAGATAATCCCTGTGAACAAAAGTCCTGATACCTTTTCCAGTGTCTCGCCGAATCCGGAGAACATGGGAATCATCATGAAGATGAGAAGCGCGGGGGTTGTGATCGTGCTTGCAGAGACCTGTGTCTTTGCAAAGATACCGAAGATCATGCCTATGACCGCGCTGATGGAAGAACATGCCACAGTGATCGCAAGGAAAGAGATCCACTGGAATGGTTCCATGTCAAATCCGGCGATAAAGGTGCAGAGTACATTTACAACCGAAGACATCAGGACGACAGGTATCAGGCTTCCGAGAAAAAATTCCAGCCCGTTGACAGAAGATGTCATCAGTGTGCGGAGCGTATTTTTTTCTTTTTCCTCCGCAAGGGCGGCCGCCGTACAGTAGACTCCTTCCATAAGGATATTCATGAGCACGCCCAGCGATAGGGCGTAAGCGCTCAAATCAAAGGCGCCTTCCGTGACCGCCCTGTATACAAGTTTCATAAGGAATGTAAATCCAAGGGAAAAGATGGGCATAATGATAAAGTTCTTGCTGAACAGCGCTTTTCCTTTTACTTCCATGATTGCGGCAAGTTTCCGCAGATGTACGGGTTTCATTTTCATTGTAATTCCCTCCCTGTCACTTCTAAGAATACCGTCTCTAGCGTAGGCTCGCAGGAGTGGAGTGTTTCGATCTGGCCGCTGTCCATCCAGGACGCAATCTTTTCAGCTGCCTGAGAACTTTGCTCCAAAAGATGCCTGGTTCCGTCTGTGAGCTGTACTCTGTATTTTTTTACTTTATTATATTTCAGGCAGATCTCTTCCGGCGAGCCATACTCCACGATAACGCCCTCATTTAAAAGAGCCACATGGTCGCAGAGTTTTGTCGCTTCCTCCATATTGTGGGTGGTGAGGAAGATGGACATGCCCTCGTCCTTTAATTCCATCAGCATCCTGTGTACCTCAAGCGCTGTGGACGGGTCCAGACCGCTGGTGGGCTCGTCTAGGAAGAGCACTTTAGGTTTGTGGAGGATCGCCCTGGCGAGGATGAGCCTCTGTGTCTGTCCTTTGGAGAGCTTTGATGCAGGTTTTTTGCGGTGCTCGTACAGCCCGATCCTTTTTAAAAGAGGGTTGATCTCTTTGAGAGGAACATTCAGAAGCCGTGCAAAATACTTCAGGTTGTCATAAACACTCATCCTCTCATAGACACCGCTTACGTCCGTGACGATCCCGATCTGCTCATAGATCGTTTCATCAATCCGGTCGCATGGGTTGCCGAGTACTTCTGCATCGCCGGAAGTGGGGCGAAGCTGCCCGGTGAGGATCTTGATGGTGGTCGTTTTCCCCGCTCCGCTGGGACCCAGGAAACCGAGGATCTCACCTTTTTCAAGTTCTGCGCTGACATCCTTCAGCACAAAGTCCTTGCTGAATTTTTTGGAAAGATGCCGTATGGATATATAATGCTGATTCATTTGGTTCACTCCTTTGTGATTACTGTACTTATCTTGCATGTACAGATTAACATAAACTGTAATATCTGTCAATATTAAATATATACAGTTTGAAAATGTCAGAGCGCATTATTCTGTGCGGGAGGAAAGAAATATCAGAAAGTATAGAAAATCAGCATTCAGTGCATCCTAGATGTGAGTCTGATCTAGATTCGGGGGAGGCGCGGCATATGAGAAAACTGTATCAGAGACTGGCGCTTGTCCTTGGAGTGTCAACAATTCTTACAGTGCTGATCTTTACAGTCAGCCTGTATGAAAGAAGCCGCACGGAGAACAGCCGCTATCTGAGCCAGCTCCTGGACGGGGTGGAAGAGAATCTGTTACATGCCTCTGAAGATTACAGAGCGCGGCTGGATCTTCTGGAAAAAGACTATCTGAATCGTGCCTGGGCGGTAGAGTATATCCTGTCAGACGACCCGCGGCTGGTCACAGAAGAGGAACTGGACATACTGAAAGATCTTATGGAAGTAAGAGGAATTTCAGTGATCGGAAACTCCGGAGAGATACTGATAGGTACGGAAAGCGGAACCGGAGAGCTGTATGAAGGGCAGGAAGAACTGGAAGGTCTTAAGGAGTCTCAGGATGACTATGCCAGCCGGACAGTTATAAGTTTGCCGGAAGATTCCGGGGAAGAAGCGGTATTTTATGTGATAGTGAAAGCCCGGTCAGAGTATTTTGCGGCGGTGCGGATCGATGCGGATACGGAAAGGATGGGGCTTATGGACAGAGAAGAGCTGGTGAGCTCCATCCTAAGGCAGGCGACCACAGAATATAGGACAGGTATCCTTGCGGTAAATAAACAAAGCGGGAAGATAGCAGGGTTCACACAGAATAATGTCCAGAATTTTGATCTTCCTGAGATCGATACCGGCGCGGAACTTCTGGATTTTCTGGATTCCATTTCCGATGGGGAAACGGCGGTTCTCAGGGTGAACGGAATATATCAGAGAGTTCTCATACGGGAGACAGAAGGAATGTATCTGATCGCCTTTTCAGCTCTGGATACGGTATTTAAAAACCTGACATGGTCTTTCTGGGAGGGGCTGATCGGAATCGGGACTGTCAGTACAGCCACAGTCCTGCTCGTGCGCTATTATCTGAAAAAATACCTGTTTGGGTATTTTGAGATTATGAAGGAGGACATCAGCAAAATTCTTGCGGGCGCGGCAGGCTCAGCGGCTGCGGACACCGGGATACCGGAGGTGCGCGCATTTGTGGACGCTGTATCAGAGCTGGAGAGGGGATATCTGGATAAAGCAGAGGGAATGCACCGGATGGAGGATGAGCTGTCCCAGGCAAGGACAGAGGCTGAGAGGGATAAACTGACCGGGCTGTATAACAGGAGAGGTATGGAAGCGAGGGTCGAGACATTTCTGAAGCAGGAGGCTCCTGCGGGAACCTTTGTGCTTTTTGACCTTGACAACTTTAAAAGGATTAATGATTCGGAAGGGCATCCGGAAGGAGACCGGACCCTGGAGAAGTTTGCGGCATGTCTGAGGGATTGTTTCCGCAAGGATGACAGCCTGGGACGGCTTGGCGGCGATGAATTCGCAGCGTTGATAGCAGGATCGGTTCCTGATGTGAGGATTGAAGAAATTTTCTGTACAGTGATGGCCGGAGTCAGGAAAGAGCTTGAAATATATTATAAGAAATACGGAGTTTCAGTCAGTATCGGAGCTGTTCCCATAGACGGCAAGGTGCGGACATATAAGGGGCTGTACAAGTGTGCGGACACTGCGCTCTATATCGCAAAATATCTTGGAAAGGACCGCTATTATATCAATAAAGAGAAGATAGCCTGTATGAAGAAGGAATGCATCAGATGCCGGGAGAACTGTCCGAGGAGCAGGCTGCTGGATCTTAAGGGCAGGGAAGAGTGATGGAAATGAAAGAGTGTGAGAGTATGAAGAACTGGATCGTTATTCCGGCGCTGGAGCCGGGAAATGGATTGTGCGCATATATCAGGCGGCTGCAGCAGCGGATCTGTGCTTCTGTTCTGGTGGTGGATGACGGATCCGGGGATGCCAGCAGGCATGTATTCGACAGGATCGAGGAGATGGAAGGCTGTATTGTCCTGCGTCATGAGCATAACCGGGGAAAGGGCCGCGCATTGAAGACTGCATTTGCTTATGTGGACGAGCAGGGAGGGCGGAGAAGCCGTATTATCTGTGTGGACTGCGATGGACAGCACGCCCCGGAAGATGTGGAGCATATCCTCGGATCAGCCGCAGCAGAACCGGGGGCGCTCATTCTCGGCGTGAGAGATTTTTCAGAGGAAGGAGTGCCGTTACGGTCACTTTTCGGGAACCGGGCTGTCTCATTTCTTTTTTGGATTATATGCGGAAAGTGGATCAGTGATACACAGACAGGTCTCCGGGCGTTTGACAGCAGCCTGCTGGATCTGATGCGGGAGATCCCGGGAGAGCGGTTTGAGTATGAGACGCAGATGCTGATCTCCTGCGCCGGGGAGGGAGTGCCATTTATGGACATCCCGATACGGACAATCTATGAAGATGGAAATACGGGCTCCCATTTCCGTCCGTTCAGGGACAGTGTCAGTGTCCTTAAGATACTTTTCTCCGAACTGGGCCGTTTTGCCGCCAGCTCTCTTGCGTGCGCTGTTCTTGATGTGCTCTTGTTCTGGGCTGTTCTGGAAGCATTGACCGCAGAGATGAACCGCGGCGGATTCTGGCAGACTGCCGCGGCAACAGGAATTGCAAGAGCTGTTTCAGCAGGGATGAATTATATCCTGAACCGCAATTATGTATTCCGATCGGAAAGGAAAGCTCTGTTCAGGTATCTTGTACTGTGCACGGCCGTGGCATCAGCCTCCGCGGCCTCTGTCTTCCTGCTGAGCCGGCTTATCCCTGCGGCCCCGATATGGAAGATTATTTGCGACACAGTCTTGTTCTTTGCGTCATACAGGATCCAGAAGACGTGGGTGTTCGCTGAGGATAAAAGTGGCCGGGGCGCATACAGAGAAAAGGAGGAAAAAGATGGAGCCTGAAAATAAAAGAAACTGTATTTTTATGCTTGCGATCTGTTTTTCCTCGATCTATCTGATCTGGCGAGTGTTTGGCACAATTCCATGGACAGATGGAGCATTTCAGGCGGCGGCCGGAATCCTTCTGGTCCTGGCGGAGATCATTACCACGCTGGGGATGTTTGAGCTTATGATAAGCCGCATGAAGGCAAAAAAGGTCATCCGTGACCTGCCGGATGTGCCTGAAGAGCAGTACCCGGATGTAGATGTATTGATTGCCACGCACAATGAACCTGCGGAGCTTTTGTACAAGACGGTGAATGCATGTACATTTCTGGAATATCCGGATAAGGGAAAGGTGCATATCTATCTCTGCGACGACGGCGGGAGGAGGGAAGCGGAAGAGCTGGCGCAGCGGCTGGGAGTGGGCTATCTGGGATTTTCGGATAACAGGCACGCAAAGTCGGGAAACTATAACAATGCGCTTTCCCGTACATCCTCGCCTCTGATCGCTACGTTTGACGCAGATATGATACCGAGGAGAGAGTTTCTGGTAAAGACAGTACCGTATTTTCTGGATCCTGAAGTGAAGATGGGACTGGTGCAGACGCCCCAGAGTTTTTATAATCAGGATCTGTTCCAGTTTAACCTCTTTTCTGAAAAAGATATCCCCAATGAGCAGGATTTCTTTTCCAGAGAGATCAATGTTATGCGGAATGCGTCAAATTCTGCAGCATATACCGGCAGCAATACTGTGATCCTGCGCAGGGCTCTTGAGGAGATCGGAGGCTTTCCGTACGGAACAGTTACAGAAGATTTTGAGACAAGTCTCCGCCTTCAGAAAGCGGGATATGTTACCTATGCATCCACAGAAGTCCTGGCAGCAGGGCTTTCAACAACGACTGTGGAAAGCATGATCCGGCAGAGAGTACGCTGGGCGCGCGGAGTGATACAGAGCATTCAGAATACGAATGCCATATTTACAAATGACCTTCCGGCTGCAGGGCGTCTTGCCTATCTGAACGCCTATCTGTATTGGTGGTCGTTCCTCTGCCGGATGATCTTTATTCTCTCGCCTATTTTGTTTGCCCTGTTTGACTTCCGGCTTGTGGAGTGCGGGTTCTGGGAGCTGCTGGCCTTCTGGCTTCCGTCTCATCTGCTGTACAGTATTTCAGTGCGATATCTGAGTACGAACGTGAGGAATATGAGATGGAGCCAGATCATTGATACGATTCTTGCGCCTTACCTGATCCTCCCGGTTTTCTTTGAATCCATCGGGATCCATCAGCAGAAATTCAAGGTGACGGATAAAAAGAAGCGCAGGGGCAGGACGGCTTCTTTCCGCTTCCTGATTCCCCATGGGATCCTTCTCGTTCTTACGCTGGTATCATTGATCAAGTTTTCTTACGGGAAATATGGCATGGCACTTGTATACAGCAGTGTCATTCTTTTCTGGCTGTGCTATAACCTGATCGGTCTGGTCTATGCGGTGTTTTTTATGCTGGGAAGAGAGGTAAAGCGGAAAAATGAACGTATCCGGGCAGAGGAGCCTGTCCGGATCAGAACAAAACAGACAGATATGGAGGGTATGACGCTGGATGTGTCAGAGGATGGGATTGCCTTCCGTTTATCAGGCGGAGAAGCTGTGGCGGAAGAAGAGGAGGAACATTGCCCTGTGCTTAAAGGCGGAGAACAATTTTGCATCAGTGTCCTGACGGAGCGCTACACGGCGGATCTGGACGCGGAGCTTGCCTATTCGAAACAGGATGAAAAAGGCAGGATCTATGCGGCTTCGGTTATGCCGTTAAGTGAAGCAGATAAGAGGAACTGGCTTCAGATCATTCATGACAGAGAACATTCCCTGCCCAGGGAAATCGATCCGTGGAGGACGCTCTACGATGACGTGTGCCAGAATATCTTCCTGAGGCGGAAAGGAGAAGGGGTTTGGAAGAGATAAGAGCAGTGATTAAAGCAGCAGCGTTTATAATGTCTGCCTGGGGATATGGATTTGCTGTTCACAGAGTTCTGAAGATCCATGCTTATTTTACGCCTGTTTTTACAATGGCAGGGATCAGCCTCATACTCTATGCGGGCGGGCTTGCAGGGGTACTCAGGCCTGCGGCTTACCTGGTCCTGACAGGCGGACTGACAGGCTCTGCCTATTTTTTCTGCCTTCTGCTCCGAAAAAAGACAGGGATACACATGCCGGGATTTTTCGGAATCTGCTTTGGCGCTGTAACTCTGGTTTTTGCAGGGCTGATCCTGAGAATGAAGCTTCTTCATTATGATAACTTTTCCCACTGGGCAGTGATTGTAAAATATCTCCTGTCTGCGCACCGCTTTCCGGGAATGGATACTGAGATAGTCACTTTCCTGGATTATCCGCCGGGCAGCAGCGTGTTCATCTATTATGTCTGCCTGTTCCTCGGCAGATCCCAGGGAGTCATGCTGCTTGCGCAGAATGCGCTGATCTTTGCCTGTTTCCTGGCTGTGTTCGGCATCGTGGAGGAGAGGAGAAGATTTCTTCTGTATTCCTTTCTTGCAATGGGATGCGCCATGCTGTCTTACCTGAACCTGACGATCAGGATCAATAATCTCCTTGTTGATTTTCTCCTGCCTCTTCTTTCTATGGCGGCCATCGCCTGCGCGTACCGATACCGCCGGAAGATATGGAAAGGGTCTCTTTTGTCCGGGGTGATACTGGGATTCCTGGGGATCGTGAAGAACACAGGACTGATCTTTGCCGCATTCGCATTTGCCGGATGCATGAGAACTGTCTTTTCCCGGAAATCTCCGGCAGACCGTAAAGAAGAAAAAGACAGGGGAGATTTGAGGGGGAAGCGGTGGTGCGCGGTATTTCTTACAGCGTCTGCCGCTGTCCTGCCGTTTCTTCTATGGCAGTACCACTTAGGGACAGAACTTGCCGGATATGAGGGGAAATTCAGTATAAGCACGGCAGGAGAAAAACTGGGATACGACACCGTGGATGCGGATCTGTACAGTGAGATTGTCCGGCGTTTTATAAACGAAACTCTGGATCTTTCAGGACGGGCGATCCAGGTCTTTCTCCTTTGTAATATCGCCGCTGTATGCGCAGTGCTTTTCGCGCGTCTGCACCTGAAACGGAGATGGGGGATCTTAAGGACGCTGCTTCTGGCTGACGTGATGACTGCAGCGTATTATGCGGGTATCCTGTGTCTTTATCTGTTTGCTATGCCTGAAGAAGAAGCATTGCGCCTCGCCGGATTTGAAAGATATGCATGCAGTATCATGGTGTTATTTGCTGGAATCCTGTTTATGAGAGCGGAAGTCGATATGGAGCATTCCTTTGCCGTGGATATCGATGAGGCGGGGGCTTACCGGGCCTATTCGTCTCCTGCGGCAAAAAGGCGTTATCAATATGGAGTGCTTTTTACTTTTGTGGCGGCTCTGAATTTTATGTTTTCCGAATATAACGGACTGGCAGCAGTCAGAAGGGAATACGGAAGCTCCCTGCCGGGAAAAGCGGAAGAGATTATAGGAGACAGGTGGTACGCCGGCGGCATAGAGGATCAGAACAGGTATCTGGTGGTGGCGGCGGACAAAAATTCCCAGGTGACATACGGGGAGGCAGAGTTTGTGAGCCGGTATTTCCTGTATGCTCCGAACGTGGATGCCACAGATAATCTGGATGAAGTGACGGCAAAAACCGCTGCCGGGAAATATGACTTTATTGTGATACTTGACCCTGAGGCAGTAAATGGTGTGGCAGCGAAAATGTATGGCGGTATGTTTAATACCCCGGGAATCTACCCGGCAGACGGTATATCAGGTAATCAGAAATAAAAAGAAAATACCCGCGGGAGCGCTTCGGGTGATGTGCGGCCTAACGCGGGTATTTTTTGCATTTGATTTTACAATCGATTTTACGAATGATTATTCAGCCGGAGGAGTAAACTCACGGGATACAAGTTCTGTGCCTGCACTGTCGAGATAGCGTACCACGACGACAGGATTGTCGATCTCAACTGCGAGCGGGATCGTGGAAGCAATGGACTCAAAGGTAGATGCCTGAGAGTCAAGACTCGACTGGAGTGCTGCAACATCAAGTGCAGCCGCTACATTCGGGTCAGTGATAGTAAAATTATAAATCAGTTTATTGTCTTCAGCAGTGACCTCCGCAGTCAGACCTGTGTCTTCAAGGGAAGCAACCTGACTGTCTAACTGCTCCTGCATCATATCAGAATTCAGAAAATCTTCAAGGGTCGCATATTTGCCGGAAGCAGGGATATCCGAGGTATCCTCTTCGGTTTCCGCCTCGGGTTCTTCAGCTTCATCTTTCGCCGTATCGTCTTCCTCGACAACCCCGGGCTCAGAATTATCAGACTTCCCGCAGGCAGTGAAAGCAAGTGCAAACGCTGCGATACACATAGCAAGTAACATTTTTCGGATCAGATTTTTCATAATCTTTGTCCCTCCTCGTTTATATTATCTGTCAGTATCTTATCATATTTGCTATGTTCAGTCGAGTAAAATAAAGTAAAATGTATTCTGACAAATAACAGAATACATTTTACTTCAGGAATATCATTCCGCAGTTTCAGAACCGGGGCTTAAACAGCAGGTTTTTCATGTCAGCAGTCGATTCCCTTACGGCGGTAAAAGATATTAAACAAGATGTATCCCCCGATAATCCAAACCACGCACACGCACAGAGCGGTAAAACATTTGCCAGTAAAAATACCCCTGCCTGCGACAGCAGCTCTGTAAAGCGTCTGGAAAGAGGTGGTTGGAACAATTACAGCCAGCTTTGCAACGGTCTCGTTTAATTCGGAAAAAAACGGCGGCAGCATGGTAATAAGCATAAGGGGTGCGGAAAGGGTTCCTGCCGACGACTGGTCTTTCGCGGTCAGCCCTGCAAGAGCACCGAGAAAGCACAGACTTGCCGCTCCGATGAGCGCGGCTCCGATGTAAACGGGGAATCCCTCTGTGTTTCCCCCGGAGATGAAAAATACAGCCGCTGCATCGATCAGAACCATGAGAAGGCAGATTAGCATCTTAGAGGCAAGAAATTCTTGTCCCTGTACTCTCGCCAGCATCAGGGAGCGGAGCGTGTACTTTTCTTTCTCCTCCGCGATCATTACAGGCAGGATGCTGGAAGGAATGATGGAAATGGAAAAGACCGCGCACATGCTGAGCACATAAGTATTTACATCGTCTCCCAGACCACTGAACATATACTGGTAAATAAAACAGAAGACAATAGGGATCAGAAAGCTGACAAGGATGTTTTTGTTAGAAAGGCATCCTTTCAGGTCTTTTTTAAATAATGCGCAAATGATTCTGGTATTCATATTTAAGCATCCTCCTTTGTCAGTGTGAGAAATACATCTCTGAGGCTGGGTTCCTCGGAGTGAATCATGAGAATATCCTCCGCCTCTTCCAGTATTTTGACAATACGGTCTTTTTCCAGCGGCACTTCCGTCTTTCCATCACGGGTTGTAATTAAAACTTTTTTCTCGGCATATTTCAGTTTCAATTCCTCAGGGGATCCGTTTTCCACGATTTTTCCTTTGTTGAGCAGGGCAATCCTGTGGCACAGTTCCTCCGCTTCTTCCATATTATGTGTAGTAAGGAATATAGTCGCGCCGTTTCGATTCAGCTTTTTTATCAGTTCCCTGATCTCATCTGCCGTTGCCGGATCGAGATTCGCTGTCGGCTCGTCAAGAAACAGAAGGGACGGGCTGTGGATGATAGTCCTTGCAAAGACGAGTCTCTGTTTCATCCCCCTTGAGAGCTTTTCCACTTTCTTTTTTGCAGAACCCAGAAGGTCTACTGCCTGGAGAGCCTTTCTGATCATATTTTTCTTATCCCTGATGCCGTAGATGTCTGAAAAAATATCCAGATTTTCATAGACAGTCATTTTTTCATACAGACCGCTCATATCGCTCATAATGCCGATCTGCCTTTTGATGTCAGGTGAAAACGGGTCTTTTCCAAATACAGTGATCTGTCCGCTGTCACTGTGGAGCTGCCCGGTCAGCAGCTTAATGGTGGTCGTCTTGCCTGCTCCGGACGGTCCGAGGTATCCGAAGATTTCTCCTTTTCTGATTTCCAGATCACAGTGATCCAGAGCTTTTACATTTCCAAAGGTTTTGGTGAGCTGTGCAGCTTTTAAAATGTTTGTCATAGTGTTTGTCCTCCTTACAGCCTATATCTTACCTGTCTGGAGGATTTCTGCCTTATTTATCCGATGAATGGAGCCTGTACGGGGATGAATGGAGTAAAAAAGGAGATGAAACCTGCACAGTTTCATCTCCGGGTGAACTAAATTGTTGTTTTTGTATTGCTATTTATTGTCACAAAAGGTAAAAAATGCTCTTTTTTTCCGCACTGCATACAGAACAGCCAGACCTGCCGCAAACCAGATAAGGCAGACAGCAAAAGACAACGGGAGGGATATGTCAAGGAAGCCTTCCACAGGATGTACTTTGTTCAGGACAATTCCCATAAAGCTGGTAGGAATAAACATTGCTATGCTGCCAAAGGCAAGATTCCAGTAGGAAAATATGGGAATTATAAAAGCTATGACCACACTAAGCATACTGTATACATTTACACTGTTCTGATCCCTGGCGTATACCGCGGTCAGGAATCCATAGGGTAGAAAAGACGCCATAGCAATCAGGTTGATCAGGAGATACTGTGGCAGAAGGGAAGGCCTGGCTCCTGAGATAAAAAATACGATAACAGCCATGAGTTCTCCTGTGAGTAGAGAGGAGACTGCCTTAGATGCTGTAAACTGTGCTTCCGTTACTTTAGAACGGAACAGTAGAGGAAGAGTTCCCCGCTCTTTTTCCTCTGTGATCAGGAGAGGAAAATTGCACAAAGGGGCGAGAACCAGAATGTTTCCATCCATCCGAGAATGATCTTCTTAGAATTTTCGTCCTCAAAAGCAATCGGATTTAATATAAAATAGTCTTCAGCTCCTTTTGTGATCTCCCGGGCGATACGGACACGTTTTTTTTCTCCGTCAGTGCATTTGCTGAGTCTCTTTTTCATCAGTCCGGAGAGGTGCATCTGTTCTATGGCAGAATTCAATCTTTTTTCCGTTCCCTCAAAATGAACCGGATTTCCACAGGCGGCAGCTGCTGTCAAACTTTCTGTCATCGCTGGATCTCCTATGTATGCTTTTTTTCTGTAAGTGAATAAGTAATTTTTATTTATCCTTTTTAGGAATTGTACAATACGTTTTCATTGTACTGAATACCTGTGGAGATTTCAATATTTGCATCAGTTTTCAGTTGCGCGGATTTGAAAAATATGATAATTATGAGAATAACTATCAAAATTTTCTTGCTATTTGCTGAATGATAGTGTATTATATTTCTATGAGTTAGCCAAAACTAACTAGGATAGGCACAGGCATTTTTCGTTATCATCAGGAGGTTTTATATGAGTGTTGTTATCATAGGCGGCCATGACAGAATGGTATGTCAGTATAAACAGATATGCAAGAGGTTCAACTGCAAAGCAAAAGTTTTTACTCAGATGTCGGCAAGTCTCGGCAAACAGATCGGAAGCCCGGATCTGATCGTACTCTTTACAAACACCGTATCCCATAAAATGGTCCGCTGTGCGGTGGAAGAGGCGGAAAGGTGCAATGCAGACGTAGTCAGATGCCATACAAGCAGCAAAAATGCGCTGGAAGAAATCCTGGGGAACGTGTGTGCGTAAAATCTGGATTTGGCTGTGCGGACTTCCGGTCGGATGAACGTAGAAAATCGCTGAGCATCTTTTCGAAAGCACTTCAGTGCGGAGGTGTGGGTGGTTGAGGCGACTTCGGAATGAGGCTTGGAAAAAGTAGAAATCAGGGGACATGCGTTGGGATTGGAAGAGGGATTGTCTGAGGCGAAGCTGAGTTGCCCTCTTCCAATCCCTGTTTTTAGCGTGTTCCCTGATCTCGTAGTTTTTCCTGCCTCATGGAGCGGAGCCGATGCCAGCCATACCTCCGCGCTGAATACGTCCTCGACACATTTGCTCAGCGGTTTTCAGACCTTTTCAGACCGTCCGTCCTCACACACAAATCCAGATCTATTTTCTTTCTTCTCTGATAAAATACTTGATTGAACTGTCTGATATACTTATAATAAAATAGTTGTTTACCCGGGAAAGTGGAATATTTGCATAAGCGCAAAATTTTCCTCATTAAGAGCAGCGGGATGATATACAGAATATCAAGATTGGGATGAGACAGATTATGAAACAGGCAGCTCTATACAGATGGGGATTCTATCTGCTGGGACTTCTGATCCTGGCAATGGGACTTACTTTAAATACAAAAGCAGGACTCGGAGTTTCTGCGATCATCTCTGTATCCAGCAGTATATCTGAAGTATTCGGATACAGCTTTGGAAATACGACACTGGGGCTTTATTCTGTATTTATCGTCATTGAGATCATTTTACATATTATTCGTGACAGACGATATGAAAAGAATACGGCAGAGGCATTAAAGAATGCAGGCCGCAGAAACCGAAAGCTGGTGCTTCTGATGGATCTTCTTCAGCTTCCGCTGAGTATTGTTTTTACCCGTTTTTTAAATCTGTTTTCTGCGGGGATCCCGGATCTTTCTTCAGGAGGAAGGAGCACGCCGGGCTGGATGGCAGTGAGGGTGATCGTTCTGTTGACTGCGATTGTATTTACCGGAATCGGTGCGGCTATGTCCCTTAATATGAGGATCATTCCCAATCCCGGAGATGGAATTGTCCAGGCGATCGCAGACTGTGTTCATAAAGAAGTGGGCTTTACAAAGAACTGTGTGGATGTGGTGAATATTCTGATCAGTGTATCCATTGGTCTGATCTTTGCCGGGCATCTGGCAGGAGTTGGTATCGGCACTGTGCTTGCCGTGATCGGGGTAGGCAGGGTGATATCTGTGTTTAACCGCCTTTTTTATGACAGGATGAACCGGCTTGCCTGTGTGGAGCAGTAAATATTTTCGAGAATTAAAATCTAGGAAGGGTGACAGATCATGAAACGAAACGTTGACATAAATGAAATATCAGACGGAAGACTGTATTCTTCCGGTGATATGGTAAAGGCGGACTGCCATGACTGTGAGGGGTGCTCTGAGTGCTGCCGGGGCATGGGCAGTTCCATTATCCTTGATCCCATGGATATATGGAGGATACAGAAGGGCATAGGGAAAGGTTTTCAGGCATTGCTGGAAGAGGGAAAGATCGAGCTGAATATGGCAGACGGAATGATACTCCCTGATCTGAAGATGGACACAGAGCGGGAAGCCTGTCCTTTTCTGGACAGCCGGGGACGGTGCTCCATACATGCCAGCCGTCCGGGACTCTGCAGGCTTTTCCCGCTGGGGAGATATTACGAGGAAAATGGATTTAAGTATTTCATCCAGATCCATGAGTGCCGGAAACAGGACAGAGGAAAAATCAAGATCAAAAAGTGGCTGGGCATTCCCAATCTGAAGGCGTATGAAAATTACATCATGGAGTGGCATGCCTTTCTGAATCAGTGTGAAAACGCGTTGGAAACACTGAGCGAAGAAAATGTCAGGATCCTGGAGATGTATGTGCTCCGCAGATTTTACGAGACCGCATACATGGCGGCTGATGAGAATGGATTTTATGAAGAGTTTTCTTCAAGGCTGGGAGAAGTAAGAGAGAAGTTTGGTTTCTAAGCAGACAGGAAGCGATATTTGTGCAAAAATGCCTTTGAAAAATATCCGGGCATCGTGTAATATATGAAAAGACGTGTAGCATTTACTGCGTAAATCCAGTTGATGCCCGCGTCTTTTTTATTTTACAGAAAAGCTTTCCGCGTCCTTTGCGGCATTACATGTAAAGAGTATAAGCGGGCATGCGGGGACGCGGGAAAGAGGAGGAGAGAAAAATGCCAAAGAATAAAACACAGGGGATTATTTTCGGGATCATTATGTCTTATGCAATGGCATATGGCATGGAGGTCTACAACATTGCAATTAAAGAAGGCGTCAACCTGGCTGCAGGAGGATTCAGCAACATGACGAACCTGATCTTTTGGGAAGCTTTGAAAGAAGCGGCTTATATGGGAGTGATCGTATTTCTGTTCTCAAATCTCTGGGGAAACCGTCTGGGCGCTGCGTTTGCGGCGAGACACTGTGATCCTCAGAAGGATAACCCATACATATGCCGGCTTCTACGCCAGGCGGGGACTGTGGCAGTTATGTGTCCGACCATGAGTCTTGCGGCGTCCGTCCTGTTCAATATCATCCTGGGCGGGGCGCCGGTGTGGCAGCTTCCTGCGATCTGGGTGGGAACATTTATAAAGAACTTTCCCATGGCGTTCTTCTGGAACATGTTCGCTGCCGCGCCGTTCACACACTGGATCAGTGGGAAAATGTTTAAATGATAAACAAATAAAATTTGGCTCTGTCACAACAAATGGTTGATTTTTGACGAGAAATAGCGTATAATAA
>ERZ1643247.41-NODE-41-length-180081-cov-142.799385_pt1 | contig 180081 bp, 144 predicted proteins | sample MGYA00579264_ERZ1643247 | MGnify/ENA primary metagenome ERZ1643247 (study PRJEB29033, sample SAMEA4952262) | chicken gut metagenome | biome: Broiler Chicken; feature: Gastrointestinal Tract; material: Caecum | place: Ireland | collected 2018 | study: Broiler... | reverse complement strand
GCCTTCCGAGGTTGCAGCGGCTTGACGTCCGTGACCATCCCGGACAGCGTGACGAGCATAGGGAGTTCTGCCTTCTATGGTTGCACCGGCTTGACGTCCATCACCATCCCGGACAGCGTGACGAGCATAGGGCATCAAGCCTTCTATGGTTGTTATAAACTCATCGAAGTGTACAACAAGAGTTCACTTGACATCACCGCAGGGAACAGTGGAAACGGATATGTGGCGTATTACGCAGAGAACGTTTATACCGAAGAGGGCGGCTCATGGTTTACGGACACGGCGGACGGGTTCCGCTTCTTCTATGACGGAACAGACGGTTATCTGATTGGCTATTACGGTGAAGAAACGGCACTCTCGCTTCCCGACGGTTTCACTGCCCATGACGGCACGAAAGTAGCGGAATATGCAATATATGATTATGCCTTCGAATATTGCACAGGCTTGACGTCCGTGACCATAGGGAACAGCGTGACGAGCATAGGGGGTTTTGCCTTCTCTGGTTGCAGCGGCTTGACCTCTATCACTATACCGGACAGCGTGACGAGCATAGGGAGCCGTGCCTTCTATAATTGCACGGGTTTGACGTCCGTGACCATAGGGAACGGCGTGACGAGCATAGGGGATTATGCCTTCAATAATTGCGGCGGCTTAGATGCTGTTTACATAACTGACCTTTCAGCATGGTGTGGAATATGGTTCCATGGCAATAGTGCAACTGCAAATCCTTTGTGTTATGCGCACAACTTGTATCTAAACGGCGAACTTGTGACAGACCTTGTCATTCCTGACGGCGTGACGAGCATAGGGGATTATGCCTTCTATAATTGCGCCGGCTTGACGTCCGTGACCATCCCGGACAGCGTGACGAGCATAGGGGAGTATGCCTTCCGAGGTTGCAGCGGCTTGACGTCCGTGACGTTTGAGAATACGTCCGGATGGTATCGAGCTTCAAGCAGCACGGCAACGAGCGGGACTTCGCTTTCGAGCAGCAGCCTATCAAATCCGTCCACGGCGGCAAGGTGGCTGACGTCTACATATGTTAGCTATTACTGGAAACGCAAGTAAACATTAACCTTTGTCGGAAATTTCCCGGCATGTTCTGGCAGTGGGGAAGGGCGCGGAGTGTTCCGCGCTCTTTCCTTTTATTACATGAAAATTACATCGCGGGGCAAATTGGCTCTTTACACGGGGCGCGGCGGTAATGTATAATGTTCTTACTTGGTTTACGCGTTTTTTTGCCCGCGGCGTTTTCCGTGGATCTCGGGGGCGGGCGGCGCGTCCATTCGGGTAAGGAGGATCTTATGAGCGACAACATCAACGGCGCCGAAGCTGCCGCCGCGGCGGAAGATACCGCAGCCATGACGGAACAGCCTGCCGCAGACGACGGCGGCGAGCCGAAAAAACCGCTGAAGCTCGATTACGCACAGACATTCAAGGTCGGTTTCGCATTCGCGATCATCATGATTTTCTGGACGGCATACGATTTCGTCGTGCCGCTGCTCCTCGAACACGCATACGGACTTTCCAACACCATCCGCGGCCTTATCATGGGACTTGACAACCTGCTGTCCCTCTTCATGCTGCCGCTGTTCGGCAAGCTGTCGGACAACGCGCACGGCAAGCTGGTGAAGAAGTTCGGCAGGCGCACGCCCTTCATCGTGATAGGCACGCTCGCGTCCGTGGTGCTGATGGTGTTTGTCCCGATCTCCACGCTCAACCAGCAAAAGACCGCCACGAACATCGAGAACGGCTATCTCGCCAGGCTCGACGAGGACGCGTTCATGGAGGAGCGGCTTTCCGAATTCCTCGATTGGGAGGGGAGCTACGCCGACATGAATTACATGGCGATGAACGGGTTCACTGCGGACGATTTCATGATGATCCGCTATGACGACAATTTCACCGCGACGAAGGCGTTCCTCGGCATGCTCGGCGCCACGACCTACAAGTACAACGGGACGGAAGTGGCTCTCGGCGATCTCGTGCCGGAGCTCGGTTACACCCTCAACGACTGGAACGGCGACGGTTCGCTCACTTACGACGACATCAGGATCGGCAACGAAAATTACGAGAAATACGCCGCTACGGGCATGAATACGTGGATCAGCGACCAGATCTACGACCAGGCGACCAACACTCCCGCGGGACACAAGAGCCTTGCGGTATATATGGTCATTCTGCTGCTTGTGCTCATCGCGATGGCGACGTTCCGTTCGCCGGCGGTCGCGCTCATGCCCGACGTCACGCCCAAGCCCCTCAGGTCGCAGGGCAACGCCGTCATCAATCTGTGCGGCGGCATAGGCGGAGCGATAGCCTTCCTCATATACACCGTCGTGCTCTTCGGCGAACGGCTGGAGAACTACGTCATTATCTTCGCTTCCGTCGCGGGCGGCATGCTGTTGCTGCTTGCCGGCTTCCTTGCGTTCGTGCGCGAGAAGAAAATGGTGCAGCGCTGCCACGAGATCTGCGAGGAATACGGCATCACGGACGATGAGGAGGAATCCTCTCCGGCAACGGACTCCTCGCCTGCCGACGGGGCAAGCGGAGAACTTGTCGGCGAAATGCGCGAGGCCGTCAAGGCAAAGACGCGCAAACTCCGCACTCCCAAAGAGTGGTGGGAGGCGAAGTCCGGGGCGGAGCGTTCGAGATTTGTCAGCTTCCTGCTCATCCTCGCGTCCATATTCATGTGGTTCATGGGTTACAACGCCGTGTCCAGCAATCTCTCCGTCTACACCACCAAGGCGCTCAACCTCGACGCGGGCGTGGCGTCCATCATCTCCGGCATATCGATGGGCATAAGCGCGATCGCGTTCATTCCCGTGGGCTATATGGCGGCGAAACTCGGCAGACGCAAGACGATCATGATAGGGCTCGCGCTGGCGATCATCAGCTTCCTGCTCATCTTCGCTTTCGTCAAGCCGGATTCCAACGCGCTCGTCCCTGCCGCGCTCTTCGCGCTGTTCTACCTGATCTCCGGCTTCGGACTCATAATCATCAACGTCAACACCCTGCCCATGGTCGTCGAGCTGTCTACAGACGCGACGGTAGGTCAGTACACCGGCTATTACTATGTGGCGACAATGTCCGCGCAGGCGGTGACGCCCATGTTCGCAGGCATGGTCATGGACGCTTTCGAAGATAAAGGGCTCTTCATATACAGCGCCATTTTCGTGGCGCTCTCCATCATCCTCATGGCGTTTGTCAAACACGGCGACAGCAAGCCCGTCGGCAAAGGCAAGAAACTCACCAAAGAGGAGAAGAGGCAGATTCGTTTGGAGTCCCTCGGCGACGCCGACTGAGAGGGCACTATTCGGCGATCTGCTTTGTCAGCCCCCATATTCAGACCTCTTACGTACGACAAGTACGCGGCGAGTCCTGAATATGGGGGCTTTCGCGCATCTCATCCGAATATTGCCCTCTCAGTTGACGTAAAAGCATATGCTTCGGGGCCCCCGCCGAATTTCTGTAAGAAATTTGGTGGGGTAAATTTTCGGGGTCCCCATCACAAAATCTTTGATTTCGTGATGGGGCAGATTGGCGATCTGCTTTGTCAGCCCCCCCATATTCAGACCTCTTACGTACGAGAAGTACGCCGCCGCGTTGCAACACGCGCTTAACTTCACAAACGCCGCCCGAAAATGGCGGCGTTGCATTTGCCTGCGCGCGGTTGCGCCTTTGCGCGTCGAGTAAATGCCGGGCGTTCACATGCTCCGCGTTTTGTGGGACAAAACTATCCACATGTTCACTCATTTCCTCTCCGCGGTGTTTTTATGGGGGGCTTTCGCGCATCTCATCCGAATATTGCCCTCTCAGTTGACGTGCACTTATTTGGAGCGTATTTGAGCATGACGTTCACTTGTTCGGAGCGTTCTTATACACGACGTGCGCTTTTTCGGGGCTGGAGCCGCCCAGCCAAAAAACACCCCGCAAAAAATCCTTGCAGATTTTTTGCGGGGACCCCGGACTTGCACATCGGACAGGGGCAGAGTGCCGAACCGAAGGTCCAGCGATTGTTACGCGCGCAGCGCGTCAATCGCGTCGGGCTGGACGTGCCGTACGCCGGCAATGCGCCATCTCTTCGCGAAGCGGGCGCATTGCAAGTGGCATAATTTGCGGCACCGCAAAGGTGCCGCAATGCCGTCGCTCGTGCCCGAGCGCCGAAGGTGTCCCCCGAAATGGTGGGTTCCCTTTCAAGGGGGAACGATTTCGGGGGAAACCCGCAGGAAGGGGGGAAACAATATTTTTTATTATTTGGTCGCATACAAAAGCCCGTAGGGAAGGGGGGGCAACATTCCCCGCGGGACGTGAAGTTAGATTTGCCGGAGTCTCACGCACAACCCCGAAGCGGGGGAGGGGGATTAATATTCCCTCGCGAGACGTGAAGTAGGTTAAAGTTCGAGTTTTACACACACTCCGAAAGTAGGGCGCACATAAAGCAAAACGCGCAGAGGAACTCTGCGCATCTTGCTATGATAAGGGGGAAAATTATGAGCTGTTTTGTTGTAACCGGAGCTCGTTTGCTCTTGATTACAGTTGCATAATATCACCGCTCTTATGGTATGTCAAGCGTTTTTTGTAGAAAAAACAAAAATTTTTTTGAAAAGCTCTCAAAAACCTTACAAAAGTGCAAATCAAAATAATCGCAGTTAGGCTGTTTTGTTAAAAAATGCTTAAAATCCGCGCTCAAAAAAGGCATATCCGCGGACTGCAGGGCAGGATTTCTCCGTTCTGACGCGGTCGTTTCCGGACGACGCGGACTTTTGAAAAAAGTCGGATTTTGTCGTATCCGCGCGGGCCGTGCCGTGTGGCGCGGGAGCGGCGTCCGAAGATACGCCGCCGACATTCCGCCGCGTCCGGCAATACATAATTGCCGTACGGAGGTTAAACGGACATTAAACGCGGAGCGACTGCGGCGGACCGCGCTTGCTTGCGCGCGAGGGCGGCAAAGCCCGTTTTACTCCCGTACGGTGCGGCGGGGGACGGGCGGAAGCGCGTCACGGTATCGCGGCGCGGTGGAAGAGCGGGGGATAATTTCCCTTCGGCATTGACTTGCCGGGGCGGGGTGGTATAATTACGGTGAATACGGGTGCCGACGGACGCGCCGTCCGCGCTCGGCGCACGGACACGGGAGGAAGATATGAGCACGGGGTTTATTGCAACGGTGACGATAGCGTGCGTGCTGTTCGCCGTATTCATGGTTCTGCGCCTGACGGTCGCGTCCGGGAGCGCGTCGGGCGGAGTGGCGGCAATGTTCGCAAAGACGGCGGCGAGCCTCGGATTCATCGCCATAGCGATCGCCGGGCTGTACGAAGGGGCGGAGGATTTCCGTGCCGCGCTGTTCGTGCTTGCCGGGCTGGTGTTCGGGCTCATCGGCGACATTGTGCTCGACCTCAAGGTCGTGTATCTCGAAAAACCCGAAGAGGGCGTCTACCTTACGGGCGGCATGGTTTCCTTCGGCGTTGGGCACATCATGTATCTCACCGCAGTGTGTCTTTTTGTCGGAGAATTCGTGACGGGCGCGCTCATCGGCGGCTGCGTGGCGGTGGCGGCGGTGCTCGCGTGCGCAACGGTGTTCGGCGGCGCGAAGCTGATGAAGCTCGACTTCGGCAAATTCAGGATCCACTCCCTGCTGTACGCGTTCATCCTCATGTTCATGAGCGCGCTCTCCGTGGGTGTGTGCATTACGATGAACAGCTCCGACATGGCGCTTTTCGCCGCAGGCATGGTGCTCTTCCTGCTCTCGGATATCGTGCTCACGCAGATGTACTTCGGCGGCAAACCGCGCGACAAAGTGCTGTGCACCGTCAACCACACGCTGTATTACGCGGCGCAGATATGCATCGCCTGCTTCGTGTTTTTCATGTGAATTCCACTGAGGACAAAACGGCCAAATGCGGCGTTAAAACGCAATATTCGTCTGAATAAAGTGCCGATAATGCGGATTGAAACAAAAACGGCGTCCTTGAACGAAGGGGCGCCGTTTGTGTTGTTTTTGTGAGGGAATCGGGCTTTCCGCGCTCACGCCGCGCCGTTGAGGAACTTGATCGCGCTCTCCGCGGCGACCGCGCCGTCGGCGGCGGCGGTGACCACCTGCCGCAGAGTCTTTTTGCGCACGTCGCCCGCGGCGAAAACTCCGGGCAGGGAAGTGCGCATTTCGCTGTCGGTGACGATGTAGCCGCCGTCCAGTTCCACCCCTGTCAGACCTTCGGTGGCGGGCTTCTGTCCCACGGCGACGAACAGCCCGTTGACCGCGAGGGAGGAAGTGTCGCCTGATTTCACGTTCTTCAGCGTCACGGACTGCAGCTTTTTGTCCCCGTCGAGGGCGGTCACGACGGAGTCCCATACGATGTGCACGCCGCTTTTTTTCACCCTGTCCGCGAGTATGGCGTCCGCTCTGAGAGCGTCGCGGCGGTGTATGAGATAGACCTCGGAGGCGAATTTCTCAAGATAAAGCGCGTCCTCCACCGCCGTGTTGCCGCCGCCCACGACCGCAACGGGTTTGCCGCGGAAGAAGGCGCCGTCGCATGTGGCGCAGTAGGACACTCCGCCGCCCATGAGTTCGCTCTCGCGTTCTATGCCGAGAGTGCGGGGCAGCGCGCCCGTGGCGAGAATGACCGCGCGCGCTTCGAGGGTGCCGGAATACGCCGTGTCTACGCGCTTGACGTCGCCCTCCAGCGCGAGCGCGACGGGAGCGTCGAATACGAAACTTACGCCCAGCGCCTCGCACTGCGCCTGCATGAGGGACACCAGCTCGTAGCCGCTGACGGAGGCGAAGCCGGGATAATTTTCGATTTCCGCGGTGAGCGCCGCCTGACCGCCGACGGCTTTGGACTCCACGATGACGGCGTTAAGGCCGCCGCGCGCGGCGTATATTCCTGCGGTGAGCCCCGCGGGGCCCGCGCCGAGAATGATGAGATCGTACATACCGTTTACCTCTCGAAAGGGAAAATAAATCATAATCAGTATATCCCGAAACGTACGGATAAGTCAACTTATTCCGCATTGCGCTCCGCGACGGAACGCGTCCGTAACGCCGCGCGCGGCCGCGCGGACGGCGGGACGGAGCCGATTTTCGTGTGCGCGGGCGCAAAATCCTTTACAAAAACGGTGAAGTCACTTATAATGGTTACTCATAAGAGTTTATATACGGGTGCACGGGCGCGTGTCCGTGCCGAAAGGAAAGAATGAGTTATACCGATATTTCCGAGATCGTGCTGCACGGCGAGAAGTACGCCGGCACGAAGGTCAGAGTCGCGGGCTGGGTGCGTACCGCGCGCGACAGCAAGACGATGGCGTTCCTCGCGCTGAACGACGGCACGTCGCTCAAGCACCTGCAGATCGTCATCGACAAGTCGAAGTTTTCTTCCGATGAGCTTGCTCCGTGTCTGAAAAACGGGGTGTCCGTCGAAGCGGAGGGAGAAGTCGTCGCGGCGGTTGCCGCCGGCAGCGGATTCGAGATCAACGCCGAGGCTCTTTCCCTCATCGGGGACTGTCCTTCGGATTACCCTTTGCAGAAGAAGTACCACAGCATGGAATTTCTGCGCACCGTGCCGCATCTCAGAGTGCGCACCAACACGTTCAACGCCATGCTCCGCGTGAGGAGCAAGGTGAGTTTCGCGCTGCACCGCTTTTTCCAGGAGAGAGGGTACACCTACATCCACACTCCGATCATCACGGGCAGCGACTGCGAGGGCGCGGGGGAGATATTCCGCGTGACGACCAACGGCTACGAGGACGCGAAGACGGCGAAGGACGAGGCGGAATACATCGCGCGTGACTTTTTCCGCCGCAAAGCCGGGCTGACGGTGTCCGGACAGCTCGAAGGCGAAGTGGCGGCGATGGCTATGGGCAAGATCTACACTTTCGGTCCCACCTTCCGCGCGGAGAACAGCAACACGCCGCGTCACGCCGCGGAGTTCTGGCAGATAGAGCCGGAGGTGGCGTTCGCGAAGCTTCCCGACATCATAAAGATCGCGGAGAGCATGATCAAGTACGTCATAGGCGCGGTGCTTGACGAGTGCCCGGACGAGATAGACTTCTTCGAGAAGGCGTTCGAGAAGGGACTGCGCGCCAAGCTGGAAGCCGTGGTGTCGAGCGACTTCGCGGTGCTGGACTACACCGACGCGATAGAGCTGCTGAAAAAGGCGGACGAGAAGTTCGCCTATCCCGTGGAATGGGGGCTGGACCTTCAGACCGAACACGAGAGGTATCTCACCGAGAAAGTGCTGGGCAAGCCCGTATTCGTCACCAATTATCCCAAGAAGATCAAGAGCTTCTACATGAAGCAGAACCCCGACGGCAGGACCGTTGCGGCGACGGATCTGCTGGTGCCGGGAGTGGGCGAGATCATAGGCTGCAGCGAGCGCGAGGCGGACTACGACAAACTGCTCGAAGCCATGACCGAGAGAGGAATGAACCTCGACGACTACAAGGGGTATATGGAACTGCGCAAGTACGGCACCGTGCCGCACAGCGGATTCGGTCTGGGGCTGGAGCGCATACTCATGTATGTCACGGGCATAGGCAACATACGCGACGTGCAGCTTTACAGCCGCACGGCGGGCGACCTTATGGCATAAAGGAGAGAATATGTACGACCTGAAGATACCCGAAAACTACAAGCCGCGCATGAGCGTCCGCGAGACGGAGAAGGCGATCAAGTTCGTCAAGGACGCGTTCCAGCGCAATTTTGTGCGCAACTTCGGTTTCGAGCGCGTGTCCGCGCCCCTTTTCGTCGCGGCGCGCACGGGCGTCAACGACGACCTCAACGGCGTGGAGCGCGCGGTCAGTTTCGACGTGCTGGAGCAGGACGGCAGGACGGTGGAGATCGTCCATTCTCTCGCAAAATGGAAGCGCATGGCGCTGAAACGCTACGGTTTCAAGGGCGGCGAAGGGCTTTACACGGACATGAATGCCATACGCCGCGACGACAAGTGCGACAACGTGCACTCCATCTACGTCGATCAATGGGACTGGGAGATGGTCATCTCCAAGGAACAGCGTACTCCGGAGTTTCTTAAGATGGCGGTTTCGCGTATAGTCGGCGCGATAGTCGATACTCTGGAGGAAACGAAGAAGCATTTCCCCGTCATCGACCTCAAGCTCAGGCGCGAAGTGACCTTCGTGTCCGCGCAGGAGCTGCTGGACCGCTATCCGGATCTCACCGCGCACGAGAGGGAGACCGCCGCGACGAAGGAGTACGGCACGGTGTTCCTCACCGGTATAGGCGGCAAGCTGTCGAACGGAAAACCGCATGACGGCAGAGCGCCCGACTACGACGACTGGTCTTTGAACGGCGACATTCTGTTCCATGACGATATTCTCGGCGAGAGTCTGGAGATCTCGTCCATGGGCATAAGAGTGGACGCGGACAGCCTTGCGGCGCAGCTGAAAGCCGCCGGTGCGGAGGAGCGGCTTGCCTACGATTACCACAAAGAGGTGATGTCCGGCGAGCTTCCGCTCACCATAGGCGGAGGCATAGGGCAGTCGAGGCTGTGCATGCTGCTGTTGCAGAAGGCGCACATTGGCGAAGTGCAGGCGAGCCTGTGGCCGGACGAGATGAAAGAAAGATGCGAAAAGGCGGGCATACGCCTGCTTTGAGGGAGAGGATATGACTTACAGGACTCATACTTGCGGAGAGCTCCGCGAGAACAATATAGGCGAAACCGTCAGACTGTCGGGCTGGCTTGCCGGCACGCGCGACCTCGGTGCGGTGATATTCTTCGTGCTGCGCGACTTTTACGGCAGCACGCAGGCGGTCGCGTCGACGGAGGAGATGAAAGCACTCGTGCGGTCCATACCGCGCGAATCCACGGTGTCGGTGGAGGGCAAGGTCATCAGGCGCAGTTCCCCCAATCCCGACATGCCCACCGGCATGATAGAGATAGAGCCCGAAAAGGTGGAAGTGCTCGGCAGATGTTACGAGCAGCTGCCTTTCGAGATAGCGGCGTCCACGCAGTCGCGCGAGGATACGAGGCTGAAGTACCGTTTCCTCGATCTGCGCAATCCCGCGGTGAAGGACAAGATAGTGTTCCGCGCCAAGGTGGTCAGCTGGCTCAGACGCAAGATGACGGACATGGGATTCCTGGAGATCACCACGCCCATACTCACGAGTTCCTCCCCGGAAGGAGCGAGGGACTTCATCGTGCCTTCCCGTCTGCATCCCGGCAAGTTCTACGCGCTGCCGCAGGCTCCGCAGCAGTACAAGCAGCTGCTCATGGCGAGCGGTTTCGACAGATATTTCCAGATAGCGCCGTGTTTCCGCGACGAGGACGCGCGCGCAGACCGCAGTCCCGGCGAGTTCTATCAGTTGGACACCGAGATGTGTTTCGCCACCCAGGAGGACGTGTTCGCCGTCATGGAAGAGGTGCTGACCGGCGTATTCACCGAGTTCAGCAGCCGCAAGGTGGACAAAGGTCCTTACCGCAGGATAAAGTACGCCGACGCGATGCGCGACTACGGCACGGACAAGCCGGATCTGCGCAACCCGCTCGTCATCAGGGACGTCACGGACATTCTTAGCGGCAAAGCGCCTTTCTTCACCGCAGGCAAGACGATCAAAGCGGTCGCCGTGAGCGGCGCGTCCCCCACGCGCAAGTTCATAGACGGCGTCGCCGAGAAGTGCAGATCGAACGGCGCGGAGAATATGTATTGGTTCAAGACTGACGACAACGGCGGTCTTTCGGGCGGCATAGCCAAGTTCGCGGCGGAATGCGGGGACGCGCTCGCCGAGCGGCTCGCGCTCGCGCCCGGCGCGTTCGTCGCCCTCATTGCGGAGGAAAAGGACGCGGCAAAGCAAGCCGGTTTCCTGCGTACGGAGCTGGGCGTCGGACTGGATCTCATCGAAAAGGACGCGTTCCGCTTCTGCTGGATCGTGGACTTCCCGATGTACGAGTACGACGACGAGGGCAACCTCACCTTCTGCCACAATCCTTTCAGCATGCCGCAGGGCGGGCTGGAAGCGCTCAACACCATGGATCCTCTCGACATCCTCGCCTATCAGTACGACAGCGTCGTCAACGGCGTGGAGTTGAGTTCCGGCGCGGTGCGAAACCACGAGCCCGCCATCATGGAGCGTGCGTTCGAGATCGCGGGCTACGGCAAAGAGGTGATAGAGCAGAAGTTCTCCGCGCTCTACAATGCGTTCAAGTTCGGCGCGCCGCCGCACGCGGGTATAGCTCCCGGCGTGGACAGGATCGTCATGCTGCTCGCCGAAGAGCCTAACATCCGCGAGATCATCACCTTCCCCATGGACCGCAACGCGCGCGACATACTGATGGGCGCGCCGTCCGAAGTGACGGAGAAGCAGCTCAAAGACGTGCACATCAGGCTCGACCTCGGCGACGTGAAGGACGCCGACAAGGAATGAAACGTGAAAAACCGCGCGCCTGCGCGCCGCGGTTGTAAATTGCCGCGCAATCGGCTATAATATGTCCTGCAAATCCTGCCGGTCCTGTCGGACGGACGACTGTTGCGCGACGTTCCCGTTCCGGTACAGTCCTGTCGGACGGACGGCTGTTGCGTGACGTTCCTGTTCCGGTACAGTCCTGTCGGACGGACGGCTGTTGCGCGACGTTCCTGTTCCGGTACAGTCCTGTCGGACGGACGGCTGTTGCGTGACGTCGCGTTCAGGCGGCAGGGGGACATCGCCGTGCGTGACGGCGGCAGGGGAGTGCGCTTCGGCGCACGGCAACAAAACAAGCACAAAATCTCTCAGGAGAGTTTTATGAAAAGAAAGAAAGTCATCGCAATCGTCGCTCTCGCGCTGGTTCTGGCTCTCGCGGCAGGCGTGTTCGCCGCGTGCAACAGCTATGAATGGAACAGCATCGGCATGGGCGACTCATCCGCTTCCGTCGTGTCCAACGGCGGTTACTATGTCGAACAGGGCAAGTACGTCTACTTCATCAACGGTTATGTGGGCAGCGTGACCTCCAACGAATGGGGCGCCGCTTACAAGCAGAGCATCATGCGCGCCGAGCTCAACGAGGACGGTACGGTCAACAACGACACCGCTCAGGTGGTCGTGCCCCTCAGCATATACAACACCTATGCTTCCGGCGGTTTTGCGGTGTACGGCGACTGGATCTATTACGCCACGCCCAACACCGGCGCGGACACGTCCGGTACGGCTTCCACCACCCACACCGACTTCATGCGCACGCGCACGGACGGCGCGGTGACTCAGCGTATAGGTACGGTCAACAGCCGCAGCAGTCAGTATCTGTTCACCCCCACGCGCATTCTCTACATCACCGACAGTGCCACCGTGTATTACTTCGACTTCTCCGGCATGAGCACGAGCGACAGCGTGGACGACGGCAAGGGCGCGACGCAGGGCACTCTCATCGAGAACGCCACCGGCATCCAGTGGGGCTATGACGCCGACCGCGCCGCAGACGCGGGCGCGCAGGTGAGCGACTATATCTTCTATACCGAAACGCCCACCGGCGACGACAGCTACCGTCACTACAACAACCTCTGCGCCGTGAGATACGACGGGACGGACAGGCGCGTGCTCGCCACCTACGACACTTCGCTCGGAGAGGGTGACGGCGCCGCGAATTACGACAAAGTGTTCACCTACGCGCTGTCCGACATCTACTACGAGTCCGACAGCACCGTGACGCTCTACTACACCAAATCCATTTACGAGAACGGCAGCTCCACGTCCACGGGGCTTTACGCCAACACTTTCGACCTTACCGAGGGCTTCTCGGTGGAGGATGAAGTCAAGCTCGCGGAGTCCGCGCCTAGCGCGTTCTTCCCCCTCGGCATGGACGGCGGCATTCTCGCCACAGTCAACGACAAGGTCTATCTCGTGAACGACTCCACCGACGGTTATATCGACGACGGCGATAACGCCAACCTGGTCATCAACGCGGGCGAGGCGGTCACCGTACAGGCTGTCATAGGCGGTTACGTCTACTACCTCGACAAGGCCGGCACCGCGCTTTACCGCATCAATCTCGATCCCGCCGAGGGCGACAGCGTCAACGTAAAGACGGTCATCGCCTCCGGAGTCAAGAGCGACTGGCTCGCACTCGATTTCGCGGGCGACAGGCTGGTGTTCATCAACACCGACGACTATAATTACCTTCATTATGTCGATCTCGGAAGCGGTTCTTTCGAGAGCAAAATGATGGGCAAAATGACCGCGGAGGACGCGGAAGCAAAGGCGGAAGCGGAAAAAGAGGAAGAAACCGCAGCATAACGCCGGATCGTGGAAAAAGGCGGCAAAGACCGCCTTTTTCGTTTATGCCGGACAGGATGTGCGCGGCTTCATCCGGCAGGGCAAGAGCCGCAGGAGGAGGAAAGTGGCAACTGCATTCGTAACGGGTGGAAGCAGAGGGATAGGTGCCGCGATAGTGCGCGCGCTCGCGCCGCGCTGCAACGTGGCGTTTTCTTACCGCTCCTCCGAGCGTGAGGCGCGCGCCCTCGAAGAGGAGCTGGCGGCATACGGCGGAGTGAAAGCGTTCTTCTGCGACGTGTCGGACGCGGAGTCCGTGAGGGCGGCGGAGCGTGCGGTGAGAGAGAGATTCGGCGGAGCGGACATGCTGGTCAACTGCGCCGGGGTGTCCTCGCGCGGACTCTTTCAGGACATCGCCGACGCGGAGTGGCGGCGGACGTTTGACGTCAACTGCGACGGGGCGTTCTACGTCACGCGCGCGTTTTTGCCTTATATGATAGAGAAAAAACGCGGAAGCATAGTCAACGTGTCCTCGGTGTGGGGAGTCGTGGGCGGCGCGTGCGAGGCGGCGTACTCCGCTTCCAAGGCGGCGCTCGTCGGCATGACGCTCGCGCTTGCCAAGGAGGTTGCTCCGAGCGGCGTCACCGTCAACGCCGTGGCTCCCGGAGCCGTGGACACCGATATGATGAAGTGTTACTCCGCGGCGGAACTCGAAGAGATCTGCGCCGGCATTCCTCTCGGCAGAATGGCGCGTCCCGACGAGATAGCTTCCGCGGTCGTGTTTTTGCTGGAGCACGGTTACGTCACCGGTCAGGTGCTGACGGTGGACGGCGGGTTCACGGCGTGAGGAGGGTGTATGGGCGGCGATAACGATTATATTGTCGCGCGCGCGGAAAGAGAGGACGCGCAGGACGAACGTCCCGGCGCCGCCGCGGACGGCGCGGAGGACGCACGCGCCGCAGAGAAGGAGAGAGTGAACAGGTTCTGCGAGGAGCTTTCCGCATCTCTGTCCGACTACGCGGACGGACTCACCTCGACCGTAGAAGAAACGGCTTGCGCGAGAAAACTCCGCGACGAACTTTCTCCCTACGCCGTGACGCGCCTTGAGGCCTTCCGCACATCGCCGTACGCCGGCAGGAACTGCTGCGGACTGCTCGGCGCGGTCTACGCTCTTGCCGCGGTCTTTTATTTCGTATCCTTCGGCGGCAGCCGCGCGGACGGGGTGATCCTCGTGCTGGTGGCGCTGGGCATATTCGTATGCGGCGGCGTCGCCGCGGGAGCGGCTTTCCTCGGAGCGGAAAAGGCGGTGAAATGCCTGTATCCCAAGAAGGTTTCCTACAACGTATTCAGCGAAAACATGCCTCTCAAAAAACAGCAGGGGAACAAGCTAGTCGTCATCGCGTCCAACCACGACGCGTCGCCGGGCTCGTATTTCGTCAATTTTTCGCTGGTGCGTAAGGTCGTTTTTACGGTCGTTCCCGTATCGGCGGTATTGTTTGTGATGTTCTGTCTGGTCAAGATATTCGTCGGTTCGGACACGGTGGCGAAGATCACCTCCCTCAGCGTGATCCCGTTCATCAACGCGCTTGCGGGCATCTCCGCGCTCGTGCTGCATTTCTCGCCCTTCCAGCGTCACGCGCGCGAGAACAACGGCGTTGCGACCTCCGTTTCCGCCGCGGTCTACCGCAGGCTTCTTGCGTCGCCGGAGCTGCTGCCGGAGGGAACGAGAGTGTGTTTCGTGTCCTTCGGCGGCGAGAATTCCGCCCACGCCGGCTCCCGCGCGTTTGCGGCGGCGCACCCCGAAACGAAGGGCGCGCTCGCGCTCGTCATAGGAGATATACAAAGCTCCGCGACCGCGCTCGTCAAAAAGGACGCTCTCAGGGGGATAGAGTTCTCGCACTCCGCGCAGGAGGCGCTTTTCGGCGCGGTGGAGGACACGGGCGTGCCGTGCCTGCTCCCTCCCTGCGACGGACTGAAGAGCAAACTCAACGCGCTCCACGGATATTCCGCCGACGCGCTGGCGGGCACGGGCTGCGAGTGCGCCGTGTTCGTCGCCAAGGACTACGGCGGCAAGGGGGAGGACTTCAGGAGCAAGGACGCTTCGGGACTTTTCGAGCTTGCGCTCGGTACGATAGTGAAAATGGCATGGAAACGGGAGGAGAAGAACGATGATTGACCTGTTCCGCGACGGTACGGAGTACCGCCGCATGACGGCTGCCGACCGCGAAGAAGAGAGAAAGGCGGCGGAGTCAGCCGCGGCGGAGAACGGTGCGGAAGTTGCCGTAAATGAACACAACAGGGACTTGAACGGCGAAAAAGGCGCGATAAAACCCGAATTTTCGTGGAAATTCGTTTTTTATATTCTGAAGAAGGGTTTTGTGCGCTACTTTATAGACGCGTTCACCGGCATGTCGCAGGGGCTGTTCTGCACCCTCATCGCCGGTACGATACTCGGTCAGATAGGCACATGGATCTCGTCCGCCGGCACGGATGCGGGCGTAGTGATAGGGAGCGCGGTGACGGCAGTGGCGAATATAGCCAAAATGCTCATGGGCGCAGGCATAGGCATAGGTATCGCGCACGCGCTCAAAGCGCCCAAACTCGTCATGTTTACCGCCGCGGTGGCGGGACTTGTCGGCGCGTTCGCGGACGCGATAACGGACGGCTTTTCGGGGGCGTTCCTCACGTCGTCGGTGGCGGACGTGCTCGGCGGCATCGCGCCTGCCGCGCCCGGCAACCCCATAGGCGCGTATGTGGTGTCCGTGCTCGCGGTGGAACTCGGCAGGCTGGTCGCGGGCAGGACGAAAGTTGACATCGTGGTGGTGCCTCTGGTCATGTTCGTCGTGTGCCTTTTCGCCGTGTGGGCGGCGTGGCCGTTCATCGAGCTGGTCAATCTTATAGGCGAGGGTGTTGCGCTTGCGACGGCGGCGACTCCCGCCGTCATGGGCATAGTCATAGCGGTGGTCATGGGCATACTGCTCACTCTCCCGACGTCCTCGGCGGCGATATGGCTCGCGGTGGCGTCCCCCGTGGTCGCGGCGTATGCCGCCGGGGAAGTAAGTTTCGCGACATACGACGCCATACTCCTTGCGGGCGGAGCGTCCATGGTGGGCTGCGCCGCGCACATGGTGGGCTTCGCGGTGCAGTCTTTCCGCGAGAACAAGTGGGGCGGACTCATCGCGCAGGGGATAGGCACCAGCATGCTGCAGATCCCCAACCTCATGCGCCGTCCCCAGATCATGGTGCCGCCCATCGTCGCCAGCGCGATAGTGGGCCCTCTCTCCACATGCGTGTTCGGCTTGAGGTGCAACGCCGTCGGCGGCGGCATGGGCACTTCGGGACTGGTCGGCATTTTCGGCGCGATAGACGCATACGCCGAGGTCGGCATGCCGGACGAGGTAATGCTCGCGCTCGGCATAGTCATGTGCTGTTTCGTCATTCCGGCCGTGGTGTGCCTCGCCTTGTCCGAGATAATGCGCAGACTCGGCTGGATAAAGTTCGGCGATCAGTCGCTCGGCGTTTGACCTTGCGAACGGTCGTTGCGCACTTCCGCAGGGGATACCGTTCCGACTGCACGCTTCTCTCCGGAGGTCGTGCCGGGAGCGGGCGGAAGCCGCCCGAAAGGCTTTTTACCGCCCCACATACCGTGCGGCCGCGGCGGTAAAGAATGATGAAAGTAAAAGTTAAAGGCGCTTGACTAATCGGGAAGTATCGTTTATATTATATGAAAAATAATATAGGAATGCGGGAACAGCGGCTTCGGGAACAGACGGGGACGCTGTTTGCGCGGAATAAGCGCAGCGGCTGCGGAGTACAGCCGGCGGGAGGCGGAATATGAAAAAAAACATAGAAAAGATACTTGCGTCCGCAGGTTTGATCATTGCCCTCGTGCTGATCGTCATCCTCATCGTCACCGCATTCGGCGGCATCGAGCAGTCCGAGTTTGACAATCAGCTCGTGCGCGGACTGGTCATCACGCTCAGTGTGCTTTATCTCGTTCTCGCGGTCAGCTCGCTCACGATGCTGTTCCTGGGCAGCGACGCGGTGCGCGAGATAACCCTGCGCAGCGAGCAGGGCGGCAGCTGCAAGGCGACTCTCGGCGTCATCCGCAGGCTCGTGAAGGAAACATTCTACGGGCTTGAAGGCGTCAAGACCGGCAAAGTCACGCTCATCGTCAACGAATACGGCGTCAAACTGAAGGTCGCGGTGCGCATCACCGACCGCGACGTGTTCGAGACGGAAACTTATCTCAGGACGCTGCTCGAAGAGGTGTTCAAGGGCGCGTTGGGGTTCAAATTCCACGCCATAGAGTTCAAGATCGTGTCCCTGCAGGCGCGGTTCAAGCCCGACAAGGACAAGGTGGACGCCGCCGTCGCCGAGAAGGTGGCGGAGCACACCGCAAATTACGCCGTAGTGCCCAATTCGGTGGAGCAGACTTCTTTCGGCGGAGACGCCGCGGAGGAGCAGACTTCGACAGAGACGGAAGAGGGTGCGGCGGAGGCCGCGGGCGCGGAGAGCACCGCCGCCGAGGCGGACGCTGGTGCGGAGAGCGCGGCTTTGTCCGGAATCTCCGGCGGCGCGGCCGAAGAGGAGAGCGTCGAGGACGAATACGAACAAGTCGCGGACGGAGAAGAGGAGATCTCTCCGGAAGCGGACGAATATGATGAGGAAGAAAAATCAACGGAGGAGAAGGCAGAGGCGGACGCCGAAGCCGAAGACGAGAAATGAACGAAGTTTATCTCACCCGCGCAGGGCTCGAAGATCTGAAACGCAGGCATGAGGACCTGGTCGTCAACAAGCGCAAGGAAGTTGCGGAGAGGATAAAGATCGCGCGCGAGTTCGGAGATCTCAGCGAAAACGCGGAATACGACTCCGCCAAGGAAGAGCAGAGTTTCGTGGAGTCCGAGATCAAGGACCTCGAAGAGAAGATACAGAATGCCGTCATCATCGAAGAGGACGGGCTCAGCAAGCACGAAGTGTCGCTGGGCAGCACGGTCGTCGTGGCGTTCCTCATCGGCGACGAAGAGGACGAGGACGAGGAATATCAGATCGTCGGTACGACGGAAGCGGACGCGGCAAACAACCGCATCAGCAACGAGTCGCCTCTGGGCAAGGCCCTCATAGGCGGCAAGAAGGGCGATGTGGTGGAAATGACCGCGCCGGGCGGAAACACCATCAGATACAGGATCAAAGAGATCAAGTGAGCGAAAGAATGAAGGAAATGACACCCGAAAACGCCGCGCCGCAGCAGGACGTAAGCGAAGTCCGCAAGGTAAGGCTGGCAAAGCTCGCCGCGCTGACCGCGGAGGGCAGGGATCCGTTTGAGATCACCACATACGACCGCACCGCGACCGCGGGCGGTATCCGCGCGGATTACGACGCGTACGAGGACAAGGACGTGTCCGTTGCGGGCAGGCTCATGTCCAAACGCGTCATGGGCAAGGCGAGTTTCGGTCATATCGCGGACGGCGACGGCGAGCTGCAGCTCTATTTCAGCCGCGACGACATGGGCGCGGAGAACTATCAGGAGTTCAAGAAGCTGGACGTCGGCGACATCATCGGCGTGAAGGGCAAGGTGTTCAGGACAAAGACGGGCGAGATCACCGTGCATGTGAAAGAGTACACTTTGCTGGTCAAGTCCCTTCTGCCGCTGCCCGAAAAGTATCACGGACTGAAGGATCCGGAGCTAAGATACCGTCAGAGGTATGTGGATCTCATCTCCAATCCCGGAGTGAAGGAGATCTTCGTCAAGCGCAGCAAGATCGTGTCCGCCATACGCGAATATCTGGACAGGCAGGGCTTCTACGAAGTGGAAACGCCCGTGCTCGGCACGCTCGCGGGCGGCGCGAACGCGCGTCCTTTCATCACTCACCACAACACGCTCGACGTGGATATGTATCTGCGCATCGCTACGGAACTCAACCTCAAACGCTGCATAGTGGGCGGCTTCGACAAGGTGTACGAGGTGGGCAGGATCTTCCGCAACGAGGGCATGGATCCCAAGCATAATCCGGAGTTCACCACCGTGGAGGTCTATCAGGCGTACACCGATTACAACGGCATGATGGATCTTACGGAGAACCTTATCCGCCATTGTGCGATGAAGGCGTGCGGTACGCTCGACATCACCTATCAGGGCGAAAAACTGTCGTTTGCCGGTCCGTGGGAGCGACTCCCCATGACGGAGGCGGTGAAGAGATACGGCGGCATGGATTTCGATTCCGAGCCGCTCGGCGCACTCATCGCGAAAGCCAACGCCAAGGGGCTGGAACTGCCCGCGGATACGACCTGGGGCAAGGCGCTGTACGAGGTGTTCGACAACTTCGTCGAGGACAAGCTCACGGGGCCGGTGTTCATCACCGACTATCCCGTCGAGGTGAGTCCGCTTGCCAAGAAGAAGCCGACCGATCATCGCCTGACGGAGAGGTTCGAGCTGTTCATCGCGTGCAAGGAGCTTGCGAACGCGTTCAGCGAACTCAACGATCCCATCGATCAGCGCGAGCGTTTCGCGGCGCAGATGGAGGCGAAGGCGAAGGGCGACGAGGAAGCGCAACCCTACGACGAGGATTTCATCACCGCACTGGAGTACGGCATGCCTCCCACCGGCGGCATGGGCATGGGCGTGGACAGACTGGTCATGCTGCTCACGGACAGTTACACCATACGCGAAGTGCTGCTGTTCCCCACCATGAAGCCGCGCGCGTGATACGGTATCCGCGCGTGATATAATACTTCCTACGGAGATACAAACGCTTGACACATTTGCCGCGCACAGCATATAATGCAGCTACGACGAAAGGGAGTAGTTTAATGCCATTGTCAACATCATGGAGCGTATGTTCCTGGCACGGCAGCCCCTCCGGGGTTACAAGACTTTTGCACAGCAAAAGTCTTTTTTGTTAACGCGGAAGGGGATGGCACGCCGCCGAGCCTGTGCGGACGACGTTCCGCGAACGGCCGCCGCGTAGCTCCCGCTGCGCAAATGCGTCCTGGACAATATATAATATGCGCGTGCGCACCGTGCGCGCGTGAGCAAGGAATACGGATCGGACGGCGCGTACCGCGAAACCGCCGCACGATGAAGAAACCGTCAAAAACCGCTTCATGCGGCTGAAATAAGGAGACTGTATGGGAATCTTTCACAAGAAGTCCGCGCAGGACGAACGGGCGGCGCAGCCGGCGGAAGCCGCACCCGGTCCCGTTTACCACGACAAGACCGCGGACGAGGTTCTTCAGGCACTGTCCGCCACGGAAGAGGGACTCTCTTCCGCCGAGGCGGAGAAGCGCGCCGCCGAGTACGGCAAGAACGCGCTCAAAGAGGCTAAGAAAAAGAGCCTCGCAGTCAAATTCCTCGAGCAGTTCAAGGACGTCATGATCATCGTCCTCATCGTGGCTGCCGTGGTGTCGGCGGTCATCGCGATCGTGCAGGAAGAGCCTTCCGAACTCATCGACGCGGGCGTCATTCTGCTCATCGTCATCCTCAACGCCGTCATAGGCGTGGTGCAGGAGAACAAGGCGGAAAACGCAATGGAAGCCTTGAAAAACATGAACAAGGCTTTCTCCAAAGTGCTGCGCGACGGCGAGTGGAAACATCTCGCCAGCGAGGAGATAGTACCCGGCGACATCGTCAAGCTGGAAGCCGGCGACATCGTCCCCGCGGACCTCAGGCTGCTTACCTCCGCGTCGCTCAAGATAGAGGAGGCGGCGCTCACCGGCGAGTCCGTACCCGCGGAAAAAGACGCGGAAAAGACCGTCGCCGCCGACGCGCCTCTCGGCGACCGCTCGGATATGGCGTATTCCGGAGGCACGGTCGCGTACGGCAGAGGCACGGGCGTCGTCACGCATACGGGCATGAACACCGAGGTTGGCAAGATAGCCACCATGCTCACGGACGGCTCGCAGCAGACTTCGCCGCTGCAGAAACAGCTCGGCAAGACCGCGAAACTGCTCAGCATACTCGTGCTTGCCGTGGCGGCGGTCATATTCATAGTGCAGGCGGTGCGCGAACCCGGCAACATCATGGAGTCGTTCATGACCGCCGTCGCCATCGCGGTGGCGGCGATCCCGGAGGGACTGCCCGCCGTCGTTACCATCGTGCTCGCGATCGGCGTGCAGCGCATGTCCAAGCGCAACGCCATAGTCAAGAACCTGCCTTCCGTCGAGACTCTCGGCTGCTGCGAAGTGATATGTTCCGACAAAACGGGCACTTTAACCCTCAATCAGATGACCGTAAAAGGCTATTATCTGCCGGATTGCGGATTTAAGTCGGTCGACGAAGAGAGTGCGTCGGACGGGGAGGACTTCCGGACGTTCCTGCGCGCGATGGCACTTTGCAACGACACCGAAAAGACGTCCGAGGGGCTTACGGGCGATCCCACCGAGACCGCGCTCGTGCAGTATGCCGAGGACTGCGGCTGCGACTACCGCGAGCTCACCGCGGAATATCCCCGCGTGGACGAAGTCCCCTTCGACAGCGTGCGCAAGCTCATGACCACCGTCAACGAGCACGACGGCGTGAGAGAGGCATACGTCAAGGGCGCGCCTGATATGCTCCTGCCGCGCTGCGTTTCGATAATGGCGGGCGAAGAAGTCCGTCCCATGACCGAAAAGGACGTCGAGGAGATCAAGAAGGCGAACTCCCGTATGGCGAAGAAAGCGCTCCGCGTCCTCGGCGTCGCAGTCAAGAGCGGCGATCTCGAACGCGGGAGCCTTGAGAGCGAACTCGTGTTCGTGGGACTGGTCGGCATGATAGATCCTCCGAGAGCGGAGGTGAAAGAGGCGGTGCGCGTGTGCAAGGAAGCCGGCATGCGCCCCATAATGATAACGGGCGACCACATCGACACCGCGTCCGCCATCGCCGCGGAGATCGGTATCCTGCGCGAGGGCGACAAGGTCATTCTCGGCGCGGATCTGGACAAGATGTCGGACGATGAGTTCCGCGACACCATAGAGCAGTACTCCGTGTTCGCACGAGTCAGCCCCGAAAACAAGGTGCGCATCGTCACCACCTATCAGGGCAAGGGCAAGGTGGTCGCCATGACGGGCGACGGCGTCAACGACGCGCCGTCCATCAAGCGCGCGGACATCGGCATCGGCATGGGCATCACGGGTACGGACGTCAGCAAGGGCGCGGCGGACCTCGTGCTTGCGGACGACAACTTCGCCACCATCATAGGAGCGGTGGAAGAGGGCAGGAAGATCTTCGCCAACATCAAGAAGGCGATACAGTTCCTGCTGTCGGCAAACATCGCCGAGGTGCTGTGCCTGTTCATCGCCACCATGATGAACATCCCGTTCCTCACTCCGCTCATGATCCTTTGGATCAATCTCGTCACGGACAGCCTCCCCGCGCTCTCCCTTGGCATGGAAGAGGCGGAAAGCGACGTCATGAAGAAGAAACCGCGCAAGTCCAACGCGAGCCTCTTCGCGGGCAGGACGGGTGTGGACATCGTCATCCAGGGCATCATCCAGACCGGACTCGTCATGGCGGCATTCTTTATCGGCACCAATATCTTCGAGGCCATGGACGGAGCGCGCCACGAAGAGGCGATGACGATGGCGTTCGTCAGCCTTGCGCTCATACAGCTGTTCCATTCCTTCTCCATGCGCTCGCAGGATCACAGCATCCTCAACCGCAAGCTGTTCGCCAACAAGTACATCAACCTGAGCTTCCTCATCGGCGTGGCGCTCACCGTGTTCATAGTGGTTGTGCCCGGCGTCAATACGGCGTTCGGCACCGTAATGATCAACGGTGTGGAATGGGCGATCTCCATCGCCGTGGCGTTCGCCGTGATCCCGTGTGTGGAGATCTACAAGCTCATCGTGCGGCTCATACAGAAGCACAGAGCGAAGAAAGCGGCTTCCGCAGAAGCGTCTCCCGCTTCGAGCCTGTGACGCATCCGCGGAAAACGTCGCGAGCGACAAGAGTTCAACAATGCGGAAACGGCGGCATCTGCCGCCGTTTTGCTTGCAACAGTCCGGGGTGCGGGGGATAATCTCCCGCAAGGATTGCGTTTCGCCGGATATTGTATTATAATTGTCTAACCACCGTACACAAGAGGTAATTATGGCGGATTTTGACATCGAACTCGTAGGAAAGATAGGCTCCATGGCTCTCATAGACAGAGAGTATCAGGACATGAACTACAACATCATAGCACGCCTTTCGCGCGAACTTCGCCCCGGATACATCTGGGTGACTTCGGGTGCGACGGAGATAGGCAGGCTGGACTACATCAAGCGCACAGGCAGGGAACTCCGCGGTACGGACGAGGAGAACAAGACCGACTATTCCGCGCAGGGGCAGTCCATACTCATGCAGACGTACAGACAGTTCATCGACAGCCGTTTCAGCGTGAGGCAGATCCTTGTCGAGCACCAGCACTTCAACGACGAGGAAAAGCGCGCGCACCTCTACGACATGCTGTGCCGCTGTCCGGGGCAGAACGCCATACCGATCGTCAATTACAACGATCCCGTGAGCTATGAGGAGAACAGGAAGCACGAGATAGGCAGGATCCTCGCCGAGCGCGGCCGCGCCATAGAATGCGTGGACAACGACGAAACGGCGAGCCAGATCGCGTGCCTCGTCAAGTGCAAGACGCTGCTCATTCTCACCACCACCGCCGGGATATATGCCGACCCCGAAGACGAGAGCACCCTGGTCACGCGCGTGAGCGGCAAGGACGTGTACGAACTCATAGAAAACGTGGAGGAACTGCAGTCCCACTGCGAGGGAGCGTCCAGGAAGGGAGCGCACGGCGCGAAGGCGAAACTCGAATACATCAAAGAGCCGCTGAAGAACGGCACTACCGTCATAATAGGAAGCAGCCGCTACGGCATACAGCAGCTGCTGGACGGCTCCGTTCCCTGCACGCGTATAGGATTGTAAGCAGGCCGCGCGGAACAGGTGCGCGCCGTCCGTCCGCCGGGCGGGAACGGCACCGCCCCGCGGTTTCCGTCAGATCGGAATCGCAGGTAAAAACGGATAAAATTGCAAAAACGCGCGTTTACCGCGCGTTTTTGCATGTTTAACTCCTGATTGTTACTTTTTCATTGCCGCCTGCAATTCGTCTTTCAACGATTCGTACTCCGATTCGGAAAGGTTGGACGCGTAGATCTTCGCGTGTCTGCGCGCAAGGCGGAGGAGTTCGCCGTCGCCCATTGCGGCGAGCTGCGCCACGGGTACCGGCTTCGAGGTGCGCGCCATGAGGTCGGCGAGCAGCACGAGAGCCTTGAACTTCTGTTCGGACACTTTCAGTTCGGAGGCGGCGATGGAAAGCTCCGCGCCGCTCATGCCGGACACGAGCTCGCAGCCGGCGACGCGGCGTTCGTACACTTCTATGAATTCGGGCGTGATCCTGCCGAGCACATATTCCGCTATGCCGCACGTTGCGGAGTCGGAAGAGGGCGCGCAGCCGGTTTCGGGAGCTCTTTCGGAGCCGTTCGCTCCGCCGCGGAAGCGCGGTTCGGGGGCGCGGTTACCTCCTTCGCCGTAGGGGCAGGGGCGCAGGCCGCCGTTTTCGCCGGAGGGAGTTTCGCCTCCGCGGCGGTGTCCGCCGCCGTGTCCCCTATGAGGACGCGGGGGCTTTCCGGGATTTTCGTCCGCGCCGTCTTCGGGGGCGGGCAGATCCGTGTCGCCGGGAAGGGTGAAGGAAGGGTCGGTCTCCGCCTCGCCGGGAGAGGGAAACACGGTGTTTTCCACGGGAGTCTCCGCGGAGCAGACGGACGGAGCGTCGGACGCCATCGCGCCTCCCGCCGCGGGAAGAACGAGCGCAGCCAGTGCAACAGAGAGTATTGCGGATCTTATCATAACTTATCTCCTTTCTGTTTTTCCGCGCGTGCCGTCGGGCGGTTCCGCGCGGTTTAGGGTAGTGTGAGCGTACCGAAAGGAAATATACGCGGAAACCGTTTCCTCGAAATCGTTAATTTATGAACTTTTTTTTCCGCGCCCTATTGAAAAGAGGAATTTTTGATGTTATACTCGACTCGTTAAGGAGGAATGCCTATGCAGAAAGAAAAACTCGATTTTTTGACTGCCAAAGCGCGCAAACTCCGTGACGACGCGATAGAGATCATAGGTCACTTCGGCGTCGGACACATCGGAGGCACGATGTCCGTGATGGACGCTCTGACGGTCATTTACTACGACAAAGCAAACGTCGATCCCAAGAACCCCAGAAAGCAGGACCGCGACCGCGTGATCATGTCCAAAGGTCATGCGGGCCCCGCGATGTACGCCGTGCTGTGCGACCTCGGTTATTTCCCCAAAGAGTGGATGACCACGCTCAATCAGAACGGCACCAATCTTCCGTCCCACTGCGACATGAACAAGACCCCCGGCATCGACATGACGGCGGGCTCGTTGGGACAGGGGCTGTCCGCTGCGGTCGGCATGGCGATCGCGGCCAAGATCGACCGCAATCCCGCGACGATATACTGCTTCATCGGCGACGGCGAGAGCCAGGAAGGGCAGATCTGGGAGGCGAGCATGTTCGCCGGATCCAGGAAGCTCGACAATCTCATCGTGCTGCTCGACAGCAACCGAATGCAGCTTGACGGACCGGTGGAGAGCATCAACGGGCTCGAGCCGATCGCGGACAAGTGGAAGGCGTTCAACTTCTTCGTGCAGGACATCGACGGACACGACCTTTCCGCCATCTCTGACGCGATCGACGCGGCGAAGGCGCAGCACGACAAGCCTTCCATGATCATTCTGCGCACCGTCAAGGGCAAGGGCGCGTCCTTCACCGAGGGTGTAGCCAACTGCCACAGCATGTCCGTACCCGAAGAGGTATGGAGAAAGGAAACGGGGAGGTACGAATAATGACCGACGAAAAAGAAATCAGGCAAGTAATGGCAGCCGGACTCGTCGAAGCGGCGAAGAAGGATGACAGGATCGTCGTGCTCGACGCCGACCTCATGAGCTGTCACGCCACGAAATGCTTCCTCGAAGCGTATCCCGAAAGGTTCATCAACGTCGGCATCGCGGAAGCCAACATGATCGGCGTCGCCGCAGGTATGTCCGCGTTCGGCAAGATCCCGTTCGCGTTCAGTTTCGCCCCGTTTGCGACGAGGAGATGCTACGATCAGATCTTCATCTCCGTCGCATACAGCAAGCTCAACGTCAAGATAGTGGGCTCCGATCCCGGCGTCATGGCGGAGGCCAACGGCGGCACGCACATGCCTTTCGAGGACATGACTCTCATGCGCGCGATACCGAAGATGGTATGCTTCGAGCCTACCGACGCGACCATGCTGCAGAAGGCGCTGCCGCAGATCATCGACTATCCCGGCGCGGTCTATATCCGCATGTTCCGCAAAAAGACGGAGAAGATCTTCGACGACAGCCTCGACTTCAAGCTCGGCAAAGCGGTGAAGATCCGCGCAGGCAAGGACGTGACGCTCATCGCTTCCGGCATCATGGTGGACAGAGCGATCAAGGCTGCCGACGCGCTCGCGGAGGAGGGGATCTCCGCCGCGGTCGTCAACATGCACACATGGAAGCCCGTAGATGCGGACGCGATATGCGAAGCGGCGAAGGAAACGGGCGCGATCGTGACATGCGAGAACCACAGCACTTTCGGCGGACTGGGCAGCGCGGTCGCGGAAGTTGCGGTCGAGAAGTGCCCCGTGCCCATGGAGATGATAGGCGTGGTGGACAGCTTTGGCGAAGTGGGCAAGCAGGCGTACCTCAGCGAGAAGTTCCGCCTCACGGTGAACGACATCGTCGCGGCGGCGAAGAGAGCGGTCGCACGCAAATGAAAACACGCGCCGCACGGCGGCGCATACAAGGCATGACGGAAAAGGCGCGGTTCTCCGCGCCTTTCCGCATATCGGTGCCGCCGCGCCTTTCCGCACGCTCCGGAAGCGCGGTTGAAGCGGTGATTAAAATTATAAACAATTAAACTAATTTCGGATTTGGTATTGACACTTTCCCCGGCGTAAAGTATTATATTAGTCAGAACAAGTCTATTATGAAGCGGTTTCGGAGGGGGAGAGCGAGCTTTTTTCCTTCGCGCTGCGGTAAAGGAGGAATTATGGACAATGTCACAAGAGCAAAGATAAACCTGTTCGCCGTGCTGCGCAACATCGAAGATCTTTGCGCTATGGATCCCGAGTCGAAGAAACTCATCGAGGGCGTCGATCTCGGAGTGGAATTCAATGTGCCCGAAGTCGGGGCCGCGGTGCTGACCTTCAAGAACGGGAAATGCACCTTCACGAGAGGCAAAGGCAAGTCCGCGCTCAAGCTCTACTTCACCTCTCCCGAACACTTCAACAATCTTATCGCTCCGCCCGTCGATCCCAAGACCGGCAAGCCCAAGATGGTCATCCCCATCTTCTACAACGTGTTCAAAGTCGGCTTCCTGCTCAATACTTTCACGAAACTCGCGGACAGACTGAGCTATTATCTCCAGCCCGCTCCCGACAAGAAAGACGCGCTGCTCAAGGATCCCGCTTATTTTGAGGTCAACACCATTCTGACGGCGTACACCGCGTTCTATGCCATGAGCGAGATCGCCAACAGCGATTTCGTCGGCAAGGCTATCGCGCGCCGCATGCCCGACGGCGTCATCGCATGTTCCGTCGGCGGCACCGATCTCGCGGTGAACATCGCGGTGAAGAATCACAAGTTCGTCACCAACAAGGGCAAGGTGAAGGAACCGCGCGCCACAATGACGTTCGGCGATCTGCAGTTCGCGCACGACCTGCTCAACGGAAAGTCCTCCAGCTTCACGGGCATGGGCACCGGACAGTTCCAGATCAGCGGTTACGTCGAAATGCTCGAGCAGATGGCGAAGCTGCTCACTCAGGTCAGCTACTATCTCGCCTAATCTGATAAGGAGGAATCAATTATGAATCTCACCTACGAACCCAAAAAGATATATGACGTTTCAAAAGGACAGGAGCTGTTCAAGAAAGCTCTCAAATACGTCCCCGCAGGCATTTACGGACACCTCGGCCCCTCCGAAGGATGCATGATCCCCGTCAGCGCGTATCCGCTCTTCATGTCCCGCGCGCAGGGCACCTACATCTGGGACCTCAACGGCAACCGTTACATCGACTATATGTGCGCCTACGGTCCCAACTTCCTCGGCTACAACGATCCCGACGTCGACGCGGCGGCGATCGAACAGCTCAAGAAAGGCAACTGCACCACGCTCATCGCCGAGTCCATGGTGGAGATGGCGGAAGAGATGGTCAACACCATCAACATGGCGGACTGGGCGTTCTTCGGCAAGAACGGCGGCGATATGACCGCGTTCGCAGTCATGATCGCGCGTGCTTACACCAACCGTAAGAAGATCGTGCTCGTCAGCGGTTACTATCACGGCGTCGCGCCCTGGATGCAGAAGCTCGGCTACTCCGGCGTCACCGAGGAAGACATCGCCAACAACCTCTACATCGACTGGAACGCTCCCGATCAGTTCGAGAAACTCATCAAGAAGTATCCCGGTCAGATCGCGGGCCTCATCGCCACGCCGTATTATCATCCCACTTTCGTCGACAACCAGCTTCCTCCCGAAGGTTACTGGCAGAAGATGCGCAAGCTGTGCGACGACAACGGCATCGTCCTCATCTTCGACGACGTCCGCGCCGGCTTCCGCATCGACGAGAAGGGCAGCGACTACCACTACGGCATCGAAGCGGATTTGTCCTGCTTCTGCAAGGCGATCGCCAACGGCTACAATATGTCCTGCATCTGCGGCAAGGAGAAGCTCAAGAACGCCACCGCCGACATCGCGTACACCGGCAGCTACTGGCTCTCCGCGGTTCCCTTCGCGGCAGGCGTCGCCACCCTCAGAAAGGCTAAAGCGACGGGCGCCGTCGCCGAGAACGCCAAGAAGGGCGTCAAGCTCACCGAAGGTCTGAAGGAAGTCGCTAGGGACAACGGTTTCGATCTCCGCGTGACGGGCGAGCCGGCAATGTTCTATCTGCGCCTCGGCAACGACTATCCCTCCACCATACTGCATCAGGAATGGGTGGCGGAGTGCGTCAAGCGCGGCGTGTTCTTCACCTCGCACCACAATCACTTCATCAACTCCGCACTCAGCGACGAGGATATGCAGTACACGTGGGAAGTGGCGGACGAAGCGTACAAGATCGTCAGAGCCAACCATCCCGACGCGAACTACATCAAGTAATTCAAAAACCGTTTATCGACAAAAGCCCGCGCATTCCGCGCGGGCTTTTTTGCGGGGCGGGGGATTATACCCCCCCCTCCCTTGCGAGAGTGTTACACCCTCGCGCTCCCGCACTGTTATAAAAAGCGCAAGTATCATCACAAACAGACTGTGTGCCGTCCAACTTACTGATTTCTCACATCACGGCGGTGTCGCGGACGAAAGAGGAGATGATAGGGGCGGCGTCGAAGCCCGCGCGCGAGAATGCGGCGGCGAGAGCGTGCCCGTCCGCGACGGAGAAGGCGTTCGCCGCGTAATAGTCTGCAAGAGCGGCGGTCAGCTTTTCCTCTCCGGCAAGGGAGAGCAGCGTGTCGAAAAGGAGCAGTCCTTTGCAGTAGGCGACGGCGACGTATTCGCCGGCGGTGAGGTAGGAGGAGAGGGGACGGTCCATGCGCCCGTCGAAACCGACGTCCTCGGGCAGCCGCGAATAGACGGAGTAGCAGGCACGTGCGGAGGCGACCGAGTCGGTGTAAATTTGTTCGTCGCCGCGGCGGAGGAAGAAGTACGCCGCGGAGAATTCCGTCAGCCCTTCGTCCAGCCACGGGGAGTTGATCTGGTCCGAGCCGACGACGCCGAACCACCACTGATGCGCCGTTTCGTGCACGACGGTGAGAGCGTGTTCTCTTTCGTCTTTTACCGATGGATCCACGGCGGCGAGCGCGCCGTACTCCATGCCGCCCGCGCCGACGTGCGCCTGCACGAGAGTGAAAGAGTGGTAAGGATAAGCGCCGAAAGCAGAGGAGAAGAACTCTATCGCTTCCGCGGCGAGAGCGGCAGTTGCAGACGGATCGGCGTCATCGGTGTAAAAGTAGGTCACGTCCGTTACCGAGCCGCAGACGTTTGCAGTCGTTTTCTCCGTCCCGAAGTCACGGGAGAGGAAGAGCGCGAAGTCCCTGACGTTCTCCGCGGTGATCTCAGTGACCGTGACGCCGCCGTCGCTCTCGGAGGACGTGACCTCGCCGGACGCCGCGGGGACGAGTGCCGTCGGCGCGGCGAGCGTGACGTGGAATGAAGAGATTTCGCTGAAGAACGGATCCCCCACGGGCGAGTATCCCTCCGTGCGCCACTCTCCGTCATCGTACATACACAGGACGGGGTAGAACCCCGTGAAGTTCACGCCGGACTGCGTCACGCCGAAGCGCGCGTTGCATTCGGGCAGCGTGATCTCGGCGCTCCACGACACGGTGACGGTGCCGCCCGGCGCGACGGCACTCCGGACGGTAAGCAGCGTTTTGTCGGCATTAAGCTCAAAATCCGCAGTTTTTCTGTCGATTTTGATGTCTGAAAGTTCGATATTGCCGAAACTGTCGCCGTTGTAGTAGATATCCGCGCGTTCGGATTCGAGGCATGGCGGCGAGGACGCGTCCTCCGAAAAGGCGTTTGCGTAGAGGTGGAAGGCGAGCGACGTCAGTTCCTCTCCGGTGTCGTTGGTGTAGAGCAGTTCGCCGTCCAGCGATGCGGTGCGGCTGCCGTCGTAGGAGATGTCGAGGTCGTAGACGGGGACGGGCGTTGAAGGAGAGGGTAAAGAAGGTTCGTTGCATGCGCCGAAGAGGACAATCGCGCACAGCACGGCTGCAAGCGTGAGCAAAACCGCGGACAGCCGTCCGCGTGCGGATTTGCGTCCCGTATTTTTTGACGTTTTGCGACTCGGATTCATCTGGAAGAGAGGGTAAGGTCCATGAGTTTGCCGTGGCGCCGCGCTTTTTCCACGGTTTCTACACTCACGCGCTCGCCGCGGCGGGCGAGCGTTTCGCCGGAGTAGGAGACGAGGTCGTCCGCGAGCGTCCTGCCCAGCAGGAAGTTGTAGTCCGCTATCACCCGGTAAGGGGTGAAACTTTCCCCGCCGAATATGACGTCAATTCCGCCTGCCGCGTCGCTGACGTACACGGGACGGTCGCCTTCGTCGTCCGCAGCGCGGATGTCGGCGGAAGGACGGGCGGCTGCCGCGCCCGCGCCGACGGGAAATACCGCCGCACTCCTGTCGTCCGCGGCGGCGCGCGTGTCGGAGGGAGAGGGCGGCGCGGCGGAAAGTATGCTGACGGGATAGTCCTTTTCCGCTTTCGGGAAGGACGGCTTGCGCGTCTTGCGTTTCGCGCCCACGGCGTCTTTGAGTATCAGCACGTCGCCGAAAGCGCGGAAGGAAGCCGGCGAGTACGCCGTCCCGTCCGCAACGACGGACGCGACTCTGCCTTTGGCGGAAAAGAGCACGTCCGTTACCGTTCCGCGGCTCTTCCCGTTGGCAGTATATATCTTTCTGCCGATGAGCGCGGAGCGGAGCACCGTGAGGTCGGCGTCGCCGGGAGAGGTAAGGGCGAGGGAGTCCTCCGTCACGACCGCGTCGGCAACGGACGCCGCCGCCGAGAAGGGAAGCAGCATGCGCCCGTCCGCGCGGGATATGTCAAAATATACAATTTTTCCGCAAAATTCGTCAAAATATACATCTTCGACTTTGCCGGTGAGCGACGAGTCGGACTTGCATATCACGTCGGCGTGCAGGATGTCGGAAAGCCTTAACATAAGTCACCTCCTGAAGCAGAGTATGCCTCTGCGGCGGCAATTATGCGAAAAGGGCGGTCAAACCCGGTTATGAGCGCGCAAAAGCATATATTATAGCCGTAAACGTGTTTCCGACGTAAAGAGATTATGCCGCCGGGAACGGAGTTATGCACCGAGTTGTCCACAATTTCGGGCAAAAATGTGAACAACTCGGTGGATAAGGGTGTATTTTTATGCTTCCGTGAATATATTCAAAATTGAAACGATATGCAGAGATTCGTCATCGGGACGTTACGTCCGGGAAGGTTTGTAAAGTGGCTGCTCACAGCCGCGGCGGTGATCGCCGCCGCGGTGGCGGTGCCCGTTGCCGCGGTCAATGCCGCGCGGTCGGGGAGCGTGACGGTGGTGGTGGACGCGGGACACGGCGGCGCGGACGGCGGAGTGACCGGAGTCAATACGGGGGTGAAGGAGAGCGACCTCAACCTCGTCGTGGCAAGGCTGCTCGGAGAGTATCTGGAAAGCGGCGGATTCGACGTCGTGTACACGCGCAAGGGGAGCGGCGGACTGTACCGGCCGTCTGACGCCAACAAGAAGAGGGCGGACATGCACCGTCGCGGCGACATCATCCGCGATGCTGCGCCGGCGGCAGTCGTCAGCATACATATGAACACTTTTTCGGCAAGTTCCAGACGGGGAGCGCAGGTGTTCTTCGACGCCTCGTCGGACGAAGGCAGAGAGCTCGCCTCCGCGATCCAGGACGAACTCAACCGCACTTTCAATCTGCCGGACGCGGGGAGGGAGTTCGCTCCGCTTGCCGCGGACAAGTATATCCTCAAACAATCCCGCGCTTCGGTCATCGTGGAATGCGGCTTTCTCTCCAATCCGTCCGACGAAGCGCATCTGCTGGACGCGGACTACCGCGCGGAGTTTGCATACGCGGTGTTCCGCGCCGTCGCGGCATATCTGTCGGGAGGCGCGTAAGACGGAGGACGGCTTTTGCATACAAGGCTGTTTATCCTGCCGAAATGCGTGATAAAACATTTGTTGTGCGGCTAGCCGCCGCTGTTTTGCCGCGCGTGTGCGGCGCGTACGGCGCATGCGGTGCTTTCATGAGGCCGCTTTTGGCGGTATTTTGTTGATTTTGCGGTCTTTGTAATGTATAATCTTCGGGAATTATACTATACAAGCGCGTATGCGCGCGGGGCGGCTCCCGGAGGGGAACGCCGCGCGGGGGCGGATCATGGGTGCACACGACGGACACAGAGGGAGAATGAGGGACAAGATCGAAAAGACGGGACTCGGTCCGCTGCCCGACCACGAAGTGCTGGAATATATGCTGTTCCCTTTCGTCCCGAGAAGGAATACGAACGAAACGGGGCATGAACTGATGAACAAGTTCGGCTCCTTCGCGGATGTGTTCAACGCCGATCTCGCGGACATCGAGAGCGTGCCCGGCATGACTCACAACGCCGCGCTGTTCTTTTCCGTCATGCCGGAGATCATACGCAGATACATAGTGAGCGTGGCGAAGAAGCGTCCCCGGCTGTCCGGCAGGCGCGCGGTGAGGGACTACATCGGCAAGGAGATGTTCGGTATGCCCGTGGAGGCGGCGTGCGCGGCGGCTCTGGACGCGCAGGACGGACTGATCAGGTTCGAAAGGCTCGCCGTGGGCACGGGCGACGGTGTGGACCTTTCCGTCAGGGCGGTGGTGGAATTCGCGTTGCGCACAAATGCCGTTTCGGTAGTGCTTGCGCACAACCATCCGAGCGGCAACACCCGTCCGTCGCAGAGCGACTACGACATGACGCTGGAGATAAGCGACGTGCTCGGAAGCATCGGAGTGCGCCTCGCCGATCACATAGTTTATACGGGCACGGAGAGCTTCTCTTTCGAAGAAAACGGACTGTTGGGGACGTGCGACGCGTTCCCGAAGAGGTGAAAATGGACAAAACGGTCAGAACGAGATTTGCACCTTCCCCCACGGGATTCATGCACATAGGCAATTTGCGCACGGGGCTGTACGCCTACCTTTTCGCCAGGCACAACGGCGGAAAGTTCATACTGCGCATAGAGGACACCGACCGCGAACGCATGGTGGAAGGTGCGGAGGAGATGGTCTACCGCACTCTTGCCGCCGCAGGCATCGAATACGACGAAGGTCCCGACCGCGACGGCGGATGCGGACCGTATATCCAAAGCGAGCGCGCCGGCATCTACCGCGAATACGCGGAAAAGCTGGTGGAACTGGGCGGCGCGTATTACTGCTTCTGCACCAAGGAGAGGCTGGAGGGACTGCACGGCGAGAACGGCACGCACACCTACGACCGCCATTGCAGAGGGCTGTCTGTCGCGGAGGCGCGCGCGCGTATCGCCGCGGGCGAGCCGTACGTCATCAGGCAGAAAGTCCCGGACGGGATCGTGTCCTCATATACGGACATGGTGTTCGGCGAGATATCCGTGTCCTCCGACGACATCGAGGACGGCGTGCTCCTGAAGTCCGACGGTATGCCCACATACAATTTCGCAAACGTCGTTGACGACCACCTCATGGGCATCACCCACGTCATACGCGGCACGGAGTATCTCAGTTCCACGCCCAAATACAATCTCATCTACGACGCGTTCGGCTGGGAGCGTCCGCAGTACATGCATCTGCCGCCCATCATGAAGGACGCGGCGAGGAAGCTCTCCAAGCGTTACGGCGACGCGAATTTCGAGGATTTTATAGCCAAAGGCTATCTGCCTCAGGCGGTGGTGAACTATGTCGCCCTGCTGGGATGGTGTCCGAAGAACAACGCGGAGAAGATGACCATGGCGGAGATGATAGACGCCTTCGGCGTGGACGGCATATCCGTCAGCAGTTCCATTTTCGACGAGGCGAAGATGCGCTGGCTCAACGGCGAATACCTCAAAGCGATGAGCGAGGAAGAGTTCTTCGCCGCGGCGAAGCCGTGGATAGAGAGGAGCAAGGCGGGCGGCAAGTTCGACGAGAGAGAGATCGCGCGGCTCATGCAGACCAGAGTGGACGTGCTGGGAGAGATACCGGACAAGATAAACTTCCTGGACGAATTCGGCCCGTACGACCTTTCGATGTACGAGCACAAAAAGATGAAAGTGGACATTGAAGTGGCAAAAAAAGCCGTTGAAGTGTCGATAGGCGCAATAGAGCGCGTGGCGGAGTGGACCGAGGACGGCATAAAGCAATCCGTTGCGGCAGCCGCGGAAGAAGCGGGCATGAAGGGCGGACAGGTGATGTTCAGCATGCGCGTCGCGCTCACGGGACAGCCTTCCACGCCGGGTGGCGCGATAGAAATGGCTGCAGTGCTCGGAAGGGAAGAGAGCATGCGCCGTCTGCGCTTTTCGGCAAAGCTCCTCAAGGAGCATACCGCGGCGGAGTGAGAGAGCCGGGCGGACATAACGGGGAAACGAGATGACAGCAACGCGGAAATTCGGGATCTTTATAGTCATCGCGCTGGTATGCGCGTGCGCGCTCTGCGCGTGTATGCCGGCGGCGTCGGGCGGCGCGGCGTATGCCGCGGAAACGGGCGGCGCGGAAGCGACCACCGCTGGCATTTACGGCGGCATAGACACGGACGAGCTGTGGTATTTCGGCGGCAGCGAACTCAATCTGTCCGCCATACGCACATACGTCGCGCGGTTCGTACTTCCCGTGCTGGAAGCCAACAATGCCGAACCCGTGGTCATCGCCGTCGTGGATACGGGGCTGGACCTCGGCAACGACGTGTTCGGCGACGTGCTGCTGCGCGGCGACGACAATGCCGTGCTCGGCTACAACGCCTACTATGCCTCCAAGGGGAACACGGGCATGATCTCCGACATTACGGACGAGTCGGAGGACAAGCACGGCACTGCGGTGGCGAGCATAATCGCGGTGCTCATCAAAGAAACGGGACTGGAAGACTACATCAAGATATATCCCGTCAAGGCGTCTTTCCCGACGGGCGCGTCGGAAGGCGGCGTGAACGAGTTCAACCGCGAGACCGTGCGGCTCGGTATAGAGCAGTCCGTGTCCGCGGAGATAGGCGCCGACGTCATCAATCTGTCGTTGTGCTCCACCACGACCAGTGAGGCGGAATGGCGCACGGACGCGGCGTTGCAGGCGGTCATTTCGGACGCTGCCCAGACTGCGACTGTCGTCGCGGCGGCGGGCAACAACAGCACTTCCAGCACGTCGCACTATTACTATCCCGCGGCGTACAGCGGCGTGGTCGGAGTCATGGCGCATGACGCGGACGGCTATTACGACACCACCGATTACGGCGCGGCGTACGACATTTTCGCCCCCGGCGACGGCATCATGGTCAGCACGGAAAACGGCGTCTACCGCACGAGCGGTGACGGCACGTCCGGCACAAGCATGGCGGCGCCCATAGTTTCCTTCGCAGCGGCGCTGCTCAGACTCAGCCTGACCGCGGAGAACCTTGCCGGCGACCTGGAAATGCCGCGCAACACCGTCATCACGCGCATGGTCACGGGGCTTGCGGAGGACGACGCCACCGTCACCGCGCGCGACGGGAACGAGTATAAGAAGCTCGACATTCTGAAGCTCATATCCGAGGACATCAACGACATCGACTACGGCTGGCAGCCCGTGACGGGACTCAATGTCAGGGCGGAGAGAAACGGCAGCGCGCTCTCGTCCGGGGCGGCGGTCACCGTCCAGACCATACGGGAAACGGGGCAGGGCAGGTCGTATCTCGAATTCACGGCGGATCTCACGCCGGAGGGCGACACCGACCCCGCACTTGCGGACGCGGTGGAGTGGACGCTCGTCGAGTATACGACCAATGACGACGGCGAGGAAGAGCAGGCGTCCGAAACTGCGCTCGGTACGGGCGCCGGCGTGGGATATCTCTTCGACACCGCCGGAAGTTACGGCGTGCGCGCGAGCCTGACCACGGGCGAGGGCGAGGCGGCGCAGACATTCACGTCCGAGTTCCGCCTTACGGTGTCATGGCAGAGCTGGAACGGCAGCAGGGCGTATATCGTATCGACGGACTACATCTCGTCGGCGGCATACACCGGCGGCACGGGCGGCGCGGTGTCTACGGAAACGGTGATCTACGGACGGGGTTCCTCCGTCACGCTCACTGTCACCACCATTGAGGACGTGGACTGCGAAACGGTCAACTGGTACGTCAACGGCACCATAGCCGGCACGGGCAGGACGTTCACGTTCGAGCCGTCCGGCATGCCGGGCAAGGATTATACCGTCACGGCGAGGGTGGTGTTCTCGGACGACAGCGTGTCGTATGTGCAGAACGGCTTCACCGTGCACCACAGGTCGTGGGCGGCGAACCCTTATTTCGCCATCCTCTGGACGGCGCTCGGCATAGGCGTCATCGTCGGAGGTGTGTTCCTGGGACGCTACCTCAAACGCCGCAAAGCGGCGCGCCTTGCCGCGGCGGAGAACGAGAGCGTCCTGCCCGGCGGGCAGGAGAAAAAGGACTCTCCCATCCGCAAAAAATAGAGCCTAAATCGCTAAATCAATACTTAAACACCGCATAATGACGCAAAAAACTGCCTTTCAAGGCAGTTTTTGTTTTGAAACATTTCACTCATTCGAAGGCGTTCCTACGCGCCGCTCAGCCAAACTTGCACAGGCGGTGTAACCGCCGCTTGCAAGTCGCGGCGCGCAAAGTGAGTGCCGAGCACTAGACGTAACCTTAAGCAGACACGGGCGTAAGTGTGCGAGCGCCGAATTCCTCCGCCCGTGCAGGGATTTCAGTGGGTACCGTTTTCCGCTTGGTTATGTGAGTGCGATACCAAAAATTTTGGTATTCGTATAGCGTTAGTCCCGCATTTTGGGAGCACGGTAGCTTATTCTGCATGGGGGAGGAAAGCCCGTAGGGAAGGAGGGGGTACAGTATTCCCCGGTGACAAGAACGGGAAACTATTTAGCTTCACACATTCCCGTCGTCTTTTAAGAACATTATCCCGCGCGTGTGTACGTCGGAATAAGAGAAGGTGCGAATCTCTCCGCTTTCGAGTTTTACGGTAAACACGGCGGGGAATACGGCTATTATGCTGCCGCGGCAGAGCGAGCTGCGCGCCCTGCCTTCGCTGACTTTCATGAGGAGGGGAATGCCCACGAGTTTTTCCACGCGCGACTTTGTTTCGCCTATGCCTTTGCCTATCTCTCTCATGCCGTGATTATCCCCCGCGGCGTGCACTTTTATACTGCAAGCGGTGCGAAAGAAAGTTTTCATTCTTCCGCAGCGGCGGGGAGGGACTCAAATTCCGACGCTCTTTTCCGACGTGCGGACGCGGTTTTAAGATCGCTTCGCCTTTGCATAAACGCGTTCGGGAGAGCATAAGATGTTGAGGAATTGGAGGCGACTATGTTCAAATACGAAAAATTCAACGCAAGCAGCACCGTAAGCGCTCCGCCCGTCGAACGGGTGGTGGAATTCTCTCCGTCAGGGCTGGACGCCGGCGACGTGGCGCGCGTGCTCTCTCTCGCCGTCGACGGCAAAGCGGTCAGCGCGGAGGCAGGCGACGGATATGCCGCGGTGTCGGGCAGAGTGAACTTCCGCCTGGTATACCAGAACCGCGACGGCGCGGTGCGCGGCGTGGACTACAATGCGGATTTCAACCTGAAAGTCGAGGGCGGATTCGCCGCGGACGACAGTGTGGGCGCGGACGTTTCGGTGGTGGAAGCAGATGTCAGGACGTCGGACAGCGTGGTGCTCTCCGCAGTGGTGTCCGTAAGCGCGTCCGCGGTAAGGCGCACGGAGGAAGAGTGCCTTGTGGACGCGGAAAAGTGCTATAAGACCGTGGAAAGCGTGACGATGCCTTCTCTTGTCGCGGCGAAATCCGTGGTGGTCAACGTGGGCGAAGAGGCGGAAGCCGGCGATGTGGACAGCGTGCTTCTTGCCGACGCGCAGGCTGTTGTCACGGCAGCGGCGGCGGGCGACGGCAGGATCACCGTCGAAGGAAAGGTGCGCGCCGCCGTAACTTATACGGAGGACGGAGAGATCAGATTCCGCGACATGGTAGTGCCGTTCAGCGAGGAGATAGCTGCCGACGGAGTGGAAGAAGGCGACAATGTGTCCGCGTCCGCATATGTGAGAGCCTCCAAGATAGTGCTTGCCGGCGTGCCTGGTGCGAACGTGATCCGCTTCGAAGCGGACGTGGCGGTCCGCGTGAGTGCGGTGCGCTGCAGACTAAACGACGTCGTTGCGGACATGTTCATGCTCACCAACGAGGTCGAACTCGGCCGCGAAAGCAGAAAATTCGTCTTCCCGTGCGGGCTAAGATATACGGCGGAATCCATCACCGGCACCGCTTCGCTCGAGGACAGGGCACCGGCGGAGAGCGTCGTCGCCGTCCCGTACGCGCGCTGTTACGCCGCGAAGGCGGAAGTGACCGACTCCGGCGCGCTCGTGGAGGGCGTGCTCACCGCGGACGTAGTCTACCGCGACGAGAACGGGCTCAACTCCGTGAGAGCGGAAGTGCCGTACTCCGTGGAGATCGACGGCGACTTCGGCGCGGGCGTGAAAGCCGTGTGCTTTGTGGAGAGCGTCAAGGCAAAGGCGCGCCGCGGCGAACTCGACATCGAGGCGGAGGTCGGCATACTCGTTTCGTATTACGCCTGCTGCGAGGCGGAGTATATCTCTTCCGTCACCGTGGGCGAGGAGAAGGAGCGCAACGACTCCGCGCTCTCGCTGTACATCGTATCCGAAGGCGACGAGATGTGGGATGTGTGCAAGGCGCTCACCGCCACGCCGGACGACGTGCTGGCGCAGAATCCTTCGCTCTCGCTTCCGCTTGCTCCCGGCGACCGTGTGGTGTACTTCCGCACCCTTGCGTGAGGAGTCCGCATCCTGCCCGGCGTGACGGGTGCGCGACGCGCCCGTCACGTCGTTTTTATATGCCGAAGAAAAGTCGCATATTGACAATTTGTTGATATTTATTTATGGTAATATAGAGGGGCGTGTCGTGGAAAACGGAAGAAAGAGGAGAGTCGGACCTGCTGCGAAGCAGTACATACTGGGCGTAGTCATGCTGCTTGCTACCGTCCTGCTTGTGCTGCTCACCAGAATATGCTCCGATCATTTTCAGGAGATATACGATCAGCCCCGGCTCAACGACGGATATATCGACATGCTCGTCGGCAACGATATGATGGTATCGCTTCCGGGAGAGGCGGAGTTCTTCTACGGCAAGTGGATCGTGACGGACGGCATGCAGGACGCCGAGCCGGACGGGATGCTGGCGATGACGGACACATGGAAGGGAAGGACTTCGGCGGCGGAGCGCTTCCCTCGGAGGGGTATGCGTCGTACCGTTTCACCATGCGCGTCGCCTCGGAAGAGCCGTTCATCGTATATTGCACCAACTTCATCGGCGCGTACAGAGTGTACGTCAACGGCACGCTCAACGTCGCCTACGGCAGGATGTCGCGCGACGTCGCGGGGACGGCGTCCTCCGGGCTCCCGGAAGAATACCACGGTTACACCCCCTTCTCCGGCGAAACGGTCACGGTGGTCATCGAGCTGTCCGCCACCGACAAGGGAGGGTTGACGTCCGCCTTCTGCTATATGCGGGGCGGCGACGACAGGTTCGAGTACGTCGTCAATTACGGCAGAGAGTTCGCCTTCGGGGTGCTGGGCGCGCTGGGAGCGATGTTCCTCGTCAGCTTCATCATGAGCGCGGGGCTGTACCGCAAGGACAGGGAATATACTCTCACGCTGCTGCTGGGCGGTCTTGTGCTGCTGGACATATTCTCGCTGGACATATTCCGCTTTCTCGTCACCGCGTCGGGGACGATGATCTACAACATCGTGCCCGATCTTTTCTATGCCAGCGCGGTGGTCACTTCGCTGTTCTTCGTGCTGTACGTCTACAAGACGGGCATACTCGTTCCGACGGAGAAAACCGCCGCGCGCAAAGCGGCGGAAACGGCTTTCGGAGCGGTGTTCAACGCCGGGTGCATAGCCGCGTTCTATGCGCTGGACGACTTTTCGTACAAGATAATCCCCGTGTTTTTGCAGATGCTGTATTTCGCGCTGCTTTATTTCCCTCTCTTCAAGGCGGCTCTCGGCGGCAGAAAGTACGTCGTGCCGTATATCATCGTGCTGTTCGCCGTCCTGTTCATCACGGGGATAGGGCTTATGGATATGCTCGACTTCGTGACCCTGGGGACGGAATCGGTGGCGTCGTGGTCCTTCCTTGTGCTTGCGACGGGGATATTCCTGCTGTACATGCTGCAGATCAGGGACAAGAATCTCGCCGTGCTGCGCGAGGAAGAGATCAGGAGAAAACTCGTCGAAATGAGAGGCATTTCGCTGCGCGAGCAGATCAAGCCGCATTTCGTGTTCAACTGCCTGACGGGCATCCAGGCCACCTATCACCACGACCTTGCGGAAGGCGACCGCGCGCTGGGCAATTTCAGCCGCTATCTCCGCTACAGCATAGACGCCGGCGAGCACGACCTCGTCCCCTTCGAAACGGAGCTGAAAAACGTGCTCAATTATACGGAGCTCGAATCCATGCGCCGCGGCAGCGAGATCGAACTCATGCTGGACGTGGAGTACTGGGACTTCTCCGTACCGCCGCTTTCGCTGCAGCCGCTCGTCGAAAACGCCGTCAAGCATTCGGGCGCGCTCGACATGGAGGACGGGTGGATCCAGCTTGCCGTAGTGCGTGAGGGGAACGAGGTGAAGATCTCCCTTAAGGACAACGGCTGCGGTTTCGACACGGAAAAGATAGGCAGGGGCTCGGTGGGGCTAGCCAACGTCCGCGAAAGGTTCGAGCTGCTGCTCGGCGCGCGCCTCAACATCACGAGCACTCCCGGCGAAGGCACGGAGGCGACGGTCACGATCCCGCTCGCGGACGGGGGAGAGGGGGTGAACGCACCGTGAAGGAAATCAGGATCGCAGTCATAGACGACGAACTCAATCCTCTCAAGGTTTTTCTAGAGAACGTGGTGGACAGACCGGACGTGCAGTGCCGCTATTTCATGAACGATCCCGGCGCGCTCATGCGCTATGTGGAAGAGGGCTCTGTAGACGCGGTGTTCCTCGACATCAACATGCCGGTCATGAACGGAGTGGATCTTGCGGAGCGGATAAAGGACGTTTCGCCGAGGTCGGCGATAGTATTCATCAGCGCGTACACGCAGGACGAGGAAGAGATCAGGCGGCGTATAGGCGGAAATCTGCTCGGATTCTGTTACAAGCCTTATTCGCGCGGACAGATAGAGCAGATCTTCGACAGGATCGAGTCCGAGGGGCGGAACGCCGCCGGCATACGTTTCAGGACTTTCGGACAGTTCGACATGTTCAAGGACGGCAGGAAGCTGGAGTTCACTTCTCCGCTGTGCAAGGAGTTTCTGGCATATCTGGTGGACCGCGCCGGAGCCACGGTCACCTGCGGCGAGATAAGTGCGGTGCTGTGGCCGGACAAAGATCCCGAAAAGGCGAAGATGAGATACCGCAACGTCAAGAGTCTGCTCCGCCTGTTCCTGCGCGAGCACGGCATAGAGTATCTCCTCTCGGTGGGATACGGCAGCTGCAGTATAGTGAAGAAGTACGCCTCCTGCGACATGTGGGATTATCTTGCGGACGCATCCAGCAGGACGTACGGCGGCGAGTACCTCATCAGCTACGGCTGGAGTATGCCGCGGCAGAACAGCCTTGACGTCATCCGGTCTTTCCGCGAAAGAGGAGAGTCCGCGCACGAGTGACGGGCGGAGCTTTACATTGCGCGGCACGGCATGGTGCAGCCCTTGCGGAGTGAGCGTAAAACTCAAACCAGACTGACTGTCCGTCTCGCGGGGAATATTAATCCCCCTCCTTCCCTTCGGGCTTTCCTCCCCCGTGCAGAATGGAGTGACGTACTCCCAAAATGCGGGACTAACGCTACACGAATACCAAAATTTTTGGTATCGCACTTACATAACCAAGCGGAAAACGGTACTAACTGAACGACCTGCACGGGCGGAGGAATTCGGCGCTCGCACACTTACGCCCGTGTATACTTAGTTACACGTCTAGTGCGACGCGATTGACGCACTTTGCGCGTAACAATCGCTGGACCTTCGGTTCGGCACTCACTTTGCGCGCCGCGACTTGCAAGAGGCGGTTTCACCGCCTGTGCAAGTCTGGGGTCCCCGCAAAAAATCCGCAGAGATTTTTTGTGGGGCTCCCTTGGCTGAGCGGCGCGTGAGACCGTCTTCGAACGAGTGAGCGTTGGGTATAGGTTTTCTTTACCCGCCAATAAATTTTGTGAAAAAATTTATATAAAATTGTTGACAAAATTCAAAAACGGATATACTATGCAGACAAGGAGGCGGTGTATGAAAAAGAATATGTACAGTCTTATGCTTGCCGAGGACGTCATCCGTGCGGTGGACGCGCTTGCGGCGGAGCACGGGACCAACCGTTCCAATATGGTCAATCAGATACTTGCGGAGCACGTCTCGCTGACCACGCCGGAGAAGCACGTCGGGCACATTTTCGACGTTATAGAAGCGTTTATGGGCGGCAGAGGGGATTACAGGCTCTATGCCGAGCCCAACAATCTCACGATGTCCATAAAGAGCGTGCTGAGATACCACTACCGTCCCACCATACGCTACGAGGTGGAGATGGAGCGCACGCCCTCGCGCACGATAGGGCAGCTCAAGATACTGTTCCGCACCACGTCGCCGGATCTTCTGGTGGAGCTGACGAGGTTCTTCAAGCTGTGGATGCAGCTGGAGAACATTTATCTCAGGCAGTACTTCGGCGACAACACGCCGCGGTACGCGATGGAGGAGGGCAGGTTCCGCCGCACGTTCGCGCTGCCGGGGGAGGCGGTGTACGACGACGAACAGACAGGCGACGCCATCGGCAACTATGTGGCGACTTTCGACGAGATGCTGAAGGACTATCTCGCGGGGGAATATTCCTCCGCGCAGGAGATAGAGAATCGCTATCTCGCCTACCTGAACAGCGGAGTCAGGCTCATATAAAAGGAGGTGAACGCTATGAACGCACAGAAATTTACCAAGAAAGCGCTGGAAGCTCTCGGTTCGGCGCAGAGTATCGCAATAGAAAATCAGAACATGCAGGTCATGCCGGAGCACCTGCTCTACGCGCTCGTCGACCAGGACGGCGGGCTTATCCCAAACCTGCTGGGTAAGACGGGCGCGGATACGGACAAGCTGCTTGCGATGCTGGATTCCGCCATAAGCAAAATGCCGGCGGTGAGCGGCAGCGGCAGAGAGCCGGACAAGATCTACATCTCTCCCGTGACGGACAAGATACTGTCAGGCGCGGAAAGGCTCGCTGGCACTTCGGGCGACGAGTATGTGTCGGTGGAGCACGTCATGCTGTCGCTGTTCGACCATGCGACGGAGGAGATAAAGAACATCTTCCGCGCGCTCGGCGTGACCAAGTCCGCCTTCCTTGCGGAGCTGAAGAAGGTAAAGACGGACAGAGTGACGAGCGACGAGCCGGAGAATACCTACGATGTGCTGAGCAAGTACGGTTTCGACCTCGTGGAACGCGCGAAACAGCAGAAGCTCGATCCCGTCATCGGCAGGGACAACGAGATAAGGAACGTCATCCGTATCCTCTCGCGCAAGACCAAGAACAATCCCGTCCTCATCGGCGAACCCGGCGTGGGCAAGACGGCGGTGGTCGAAGGGCTTGCGCAGCGCATAGTGCGCGGCGACGTCCCGGAGGGACTGAAAGACAAGACGATATTCGCCCTGGATATGGGCGCTCTCATCGCGGGGGCGAAATTCCGCGGCGAGTTCGAGGAAAGGCTGAAGGCGGTGCTGAACGAGATCCGCAAGAGCGAAGGGCGCGTCATCCTCTTCATCGACGAACTGCACACCATAGTCGGCGCGGGCAAGTCCGACGGTGCGATGGACGCGGGCAATCTGCTCAAGCCCATGCTCGCAAGGGGCGAGCTGCACTGCATCGGCGCGACCACGCTGGACGAGTACCGCAAGTACATCGAAAAGGACGCCGCGCTGGAACGCCGTTTCCAGCCCGTCATGGTGGACGAGCCCACCGTGGAGGACACCATATCCATATTGAGGGGGCTTAAGGAAAGGTACGAAGTGTATCACGGCGTGCAGATACACGACGGCGCGCTCATCGCGGCGGCGACTCTCTCGCACAGATACATCTCGGACAGATTCCTGCCCGACAAGGCGATCGACCTCGTGGACGAGGCGTGCGCGACCATCCGTACGGAGATAGACTCCATGCCCACCGAGATGGACGACATCGCGCGCAAGATCATGCAGCTTGAGATAGAGGAGATGGCGCTCTCCAAAGAAACGGACAATCTCTCCAAGGAGAGGCTTGCCGACATCAGGAAGGAGCTTGCCGGACTCAACGACAAGTTCAACGAGATGAAAGCGCAGTGGGAGCGTGAGAAAGAGAGCATTCACGCCGTGTCCGATACCAAGGCGGAGATAGAGAAGGTGAACGGCGAGATCGAGGCGGCGCAGCGCGTGGGCGACTATGCCAAGGCGGCGCAGCTCAAGTACAGCCGCCTGCCGGAACTCCAGAAAAAGCTGGACGAAGCGAGCGGCGAGAGCAAGAAGAAGCACACGCTCCTGCGCGACACCGTCACGGAAGAGGAGATCGCGCGCGTGGTATCGCGCTGGACGGGGATACCGCTCTCCAAGCTCATGGAGGGCGAGAAGGAGAAGATCCTCCACCTCGACGACATTCTCCACAGGCGGGTAATAGGTCAGGACGAGGCGGTGACCAAGGTCACGGAAGCCATCATCCGCTCGCGTGCCGGCATCTCCGATCCCAACCGTCCCATAGGCTCATTCCTCTTCCTCGGCCCCACGGGCGTGGGCAAGACTGAGCTTGCCAAGGCGCTTGCGGAGAGCCTGTTTGACGACGAGCACAACCTCGTCAGGATAGACATGACGGAGTATATGGAGAAGTTCTCCGTGTCCAGGCTCATAGGCGCGCCTCCCGGATACGTCGGCTACGACGAGGGCGGACAGCTCACGGAAGCGGTGCGCAGAAAGCCCTATTCCGTCGTCCTCTTCGACGAGATCGAGAAGGCGCACCCCGATGTGTTCAACATTCTGCTTCAAGTACTCGACGACGGCAGGATCACGGACTCCCAGGGCAGGACGGTGGACTTCAAGAACACCATCATCATCCTCACCTCCAACCTCGGCTCCAACTATCTGCTCGACGGCATCAACGACCGCGGCGAGATATGCGACGAGGCGAAGGAACAGGTGTCCGCGCTGCTTAAGCAGAGCTTCCGTCCGGAGTTCCTCAACCGTCTGGACGAGATAGTCTACTACAAGCCGCTCACCCGTGCGGACATAGGCAGGATCATAGACCTGCTCGTGAAAGGTCTTGCCGACCGCCTTGCGGAAAGGCAGATAAAATTCGTCATGACGCCGGCGGCGAAAGAGCTCACAGCGGAGAACGGTTACGATCCCGTCTACGGCGCGCGTCCTCTCAAACGCTACCTGCAGAGCAAGGTGGAAACCGCGGTCGCGCGTACGATGATAGCGGACGACGTCGAAGGCGGCGACACGATAGAAGTCGGCGTGGACAACGAAGCCTTCACCGTCAGAGTGATAAAAGGCAAAGAAGAATAAAGCCTGCGCAATCGGGGCTTAAACAGCACAAAACGGAGCGTTGAACGCTCCGTTTTGCATTATAAGCTCTGTGCCAGACGCGGCATCCCGTTTTGCCGCGGTCAGGCTATGTCTATCGTCATGGTGTTCGCGTCCTCGACACCCGTGGAAGCGACGGCGACTATCGTATCGCCCTTGTGCACGAGGTTGAAGTATTTCGCGATCTTGACCGCCTGCGCCGCCGCGGCGTGGGTGGCTTCGGGCTGGTCCGCCGCAAGGATGGGCTGCACGCCCCATGTGAGCGCCATCTTCTGATACGACGCTTCGTGGCGCGTGACCGCGATGATGGGGCAGGAGGGACGGAAGCCGCTGATGAGTTTCGCCGTCCTGCCGCTCCTCGTCGCCACGACTATGGCGGCGCAGTCGAGGTCGTAGGACGCTTTGACCGCGGAGGCGCATATCGCGTCGGGGACGGTGTTTATCTCGAAGTCCGTGATGGCGAAACGCTTGCGGTAGTGGATAGCCTGCTCGGTGTATGCGGCGATGTCGGACATGGCTTTCACCGCCTGTACGGGATAGTTGCCCGCGGCTGTCTCGCCGGAGAGCATGACCGCGCCCGTGCCGTCATATACCGCGTTGGCGACATCCGAAGTTTCCGCGCGCGTGGGACGGGGCTTGTAGATCATGCTTTCCAGCATTTCCGTCGCGGTGATGACGCGTTTGCCCGCCGCTCTCGCTTTTTTGATGAGGATCTTCTGTATGGAGGGCAGCGCCTCCATGGGGATCTCGACGCCGAGGTCGCCGCGCGCGATCATTATGCCGTCGGACACGGAGAGTATCTCGTCGATGTTGGCGATGCCCATTTCGGACTCTATCTTGGCTATGATCTCGATGTTTTCGCCGCCGTTCTGCAGCAGGAAGTTCTTGAGCACGCGCATGTCGTCCGCACAGGAAACGAAGGAAGCGGCGATATAGTCCACCTTTTGTGCGATGCCGAAGAGGATGTCTTTCTTGTCCTGCTCGCTGAGGTAGGGCAGTCCGAGGTGCACGCCCACGACGTTGATGCTCTTATGGTTGGACAGCGTGCCGCCTATCAGGACGTCGAGCACGACCGTTTCGCCCTCTATGCGGTTGACCTGCGTCCGGATAAGCCCGTCGTTGATGAGCAGGACGTTGCCGGGTTTCACCATCTTGTAAAAGTCGGGACAGGTGACGAATGCATGTGCGGAGTCGCCCTCGATCTGCTCGTTCACGAGGCGGAATTCCGCGCCGGCTTTGACTTCCACACTGTCGCCTACGAATTTTCCGAGGCGGATCTCCGGGCCTCTTGTGTCCAGCATGAGCGCGACGGGGACGGCGAGCTCTTTGCGCACGTCCTTGACGATGCCCATGCGTTTTGTGTGCTCCTCGTGGGTGGAGTGGCTCATGTTGAAACGCGCCACGTTCATGCCTGCCTCCACCATATCGCGCACGATCTTCTTGTCGGCGCAGGCGGGGCCCATGGTGGCGATGATCTTCGTTTTTCTGGTATATGTCATACAAAACTCCTTTTCCGCAAGCATTATAATTCACGCGCGGACAAATGTAAACGGTTTGGAAAGATTTGCCTTTGCGCGGCGCGCCGCGCAAAGGCGCGCAGGTGCCCTCCGCACCGCGGTTTTTACGCCGCCGTTGTATTTGCCGCCGCCGCGTGGTATCATTGCATTGCGGACACGGCGGCACGGCGGCACGTCCGCGGAGGGACGGACGGATTTCCGCCGCATCGTCCGCGCCGACGGGACGTCCGGGGAACGGCTCTGCCGTTTTGACCGCAGAAAGGCGGACAGTATGCAGGCGCAGGCAGATCCGACCGTTTGCGGAAAAGGAGAGAAAGATGAAGAAAGTGAAGATCACGGTGCTCAAAAAGCATTTCGACGCGGAGCTCGCCGCGCAGTACGGAGCGGAGGGACTGGGCGCATGCCCGATGCTGAAAGAAGGACAGGTGTTCTATGCCGACTACGCGAAGCCCGACGGACTTTGCGACGAGGCGTGGAAGGCGGTCTACCAGTACGTTTTCGCACTCTCGCACGGAGCCGGAAAGGACGGCGGACTGTTCTATTACGGCGACTGGATCAGGACGCCGGGAGTTGCGATATGCAGCTGCAACGACGGACTCCGCCCCGTCATTTTCAAGTTGGAAGCGACGGACGAGGAGTCGGAGACAGACTACGTCCCCGTGGCGGAATGAAACGCGCAAACGAGCGCAACAGCATGTTTAAGTGCGCAATTATGTATTGTAAAGCCCGTTATATGTATGTAATCGGAAAAGAGGAGGAGCGGATGTGAGCGGCTGGCTTTTTGTCGTTCCCGCTGTCTTTGCGGTCATGAACGCAGTCGGATTCGCCCTCATGGGCGCGGACAAACGCCGCGCCGAAAAGGGCGCGTTCCGCATACCCGAAAGGACGCTCATCGCCGTCGCTTTTATGCTCGGCGGCGTCGGCAGCCTTGCCGGGATGTTCGCGTTCCGCCACAAGACAAGGCACGTTAAATTCGTGGTTCTGCTGCCTGTCGCGGCGATCTTTTCCGTCGCGGCAGCCGCAGCGGCGGAATATCTCGTGTGGACCGCCTGCGCATGAAAGTCTCTTTTTTGCCGTTTTCTTCCGCCGCTCTTGAAACGGCGTCCGCGCGTGTGCTAAAATCGTATAAAGAGTTGAAAGGGGGCAGATCATGAGCAACATTCCCGTACAGAAGGCAGACAGACTTCCGTCCGCACCGATCACGCACGGCAGATCCGCCGAGATCTACGATTGGGGAGAGGGTAGGGTACTCAAACTGTATTTCAAGGATTTTCCGGAGTCCGAAGTGGATCTCGAATATCTCAACACCTGCGAGGCGTTCAGGCTGGGGTGCACCCCTATGGAGTGCTTCGGCAAGGTGGAGTGCGACGGAAGATACGGCATTATCCTGAAGAAGATCCCCGGCATTTCCATGACCAAAATGCCGGAGAAGAATCCGCTCATACTCTTCAAGGCGGGCAGGATCATCGCCGGGCAGCACGCCATGGTGCAGAGCAAACACACCGACGCTCTCCCCGACCTCCGCGAAAAGGCTGCGGCGTGTCTTGACGGGGAGGCGTTCGCTTTCCTCTCCGCCGAGAGGAAGGAGAAGCTCCGCCGCTACATTCTTTCGCTGCCGGCAGGCGACAGCGTCATACACCTGGATTTCCATACGGAGAACATACTCATGAACGGGAAAGACGTCACCGTCATCGACTGGATGACCGCGGCGAAGGGAGTGCCGCAGGCGGAGGTGGCGATGATGTATTTCCTGCACCACCATGCGGAGCTTTTCCCCGGTTCGTCCAAGGCGCAGCTTGCGTTTTACACCGCCGTCAGGACGTTCATCTACAAGAGTTTTCTGAAAAACTACGTGAAGATCACGGGCATGGATCCGGAGTCCGCAAGACCGTGGTACGTCGTCGCGCTGACGCTGAGGAAGGGACTTTGGAACATCGCGAGCGAAAAGGAGTATCTGGAGAGTGAGATCGAAAGGCTCACGGACGAAATAAAATGAGCAGTCTTAAAAAACTTCGCAGGGAACTTGCCTCGCTCGATCCGTCTTTTTGCGCCGAACCGGACCGCGGATGTATTGTGCTGACGGGCGAGTCGGACGACTGGCGGAAGATAGTGCGCGCGGGCAAACTCGCCGTGGACAGGAAGAGGTATCTCGGCGTGGTCAACCGCATAAAGCTCAAAGGCTTCGTGCAGCGCATGCCGGAGCCCGTCATCCGCGACAATGCGCTGGACGGCGAATCTCCCGACGTGCTGGTGATAGGCGGCGGAATAGTCGGCTGCGCCGCGGCACGGGCGCTCAGGCGGTACGACATCGACGTCATGCTGGTCGAGAGGGGCTACGACGTGGCTCTCGGCGGCTCGTCCCGGAACGGCGGCGTGGTGCACGTCGGCATCAACTATTCGCCGCACGCGCAGAAACACATCTACAACAACCGCGGCAACGCGATGTACGAAGGGCTGTGCCGCGACCTCGGCGTACCCTTCGAGCAAAAGGGGCAGGTGCTCCTCATCGGCAAACGGTGGGAGACCTTGCTTTGCGCCGTGCTGAAACTCAACGCGAAAAGGCTGCGCATCCCCGGCGTTAAATTCATGAAGAGGGCGGAACTGGTGTCCGTCGAGCCGCACATCCCGGAGTGGATATACGGCGGACTCTACATGCCCACGGGCGGCATAACGTCGCCGTATCAGATGACCGTCGCGCTTGCGGAGAACGCGGTGCAGAACGGCGCGCGCGTCATGCTCAACACCGTCGTGGAGGGCATGAGGACGGAGGGCGGCAAGATCCTCGAAGTTTACACAAACAGGGGGATCATCCGTCCGAAACTCGTGATAAACGCCGCCGGAGTGTATTCCGACATCGTTGCCGACATGGCGGGGGACAGGACTTTCACCGTGCATCCGAGGAAGGGTACGGACATCATCCTCGACAAGAAGAAAGGGTATATGGTGCGCACCAGCATGGCTAAATCTCCCACCACGGTGCCCCCTCCGCTGGACGGAGAGGAGGAGAAACACGCGGGCGGGCTGAAGGCAGTCGTGCGCGCACTGCACAGCCATACCAAGGGCATCGCCAGCATACACACCGCGGACGGCAACATGATCATAGGCCCCGACGCGCTCGAAGTCCCCGACCGCGAGGACACCGCCACCACGGCGGAGAGCATGGACTCCATATTCGACGCGCAGGCGCGCATATCCGAGGGCGCGGGCAGACAGGACGTCATCGCCTATTTTGCCGGAGTGCGCGCGCCCACTTACGAAGAGGATTTCGTGGTCAGGAAAGGCGTCTACACCGAAAACATTCTCGAAGCGGCAGGGATACAGTCGCCCGGCATCACCGCCGCGCCTGCGATCGCCGAGGATCTCGCCGTATGGGCGGCGGAGTACCTTTCGCGTTTCGGAGAGGTGAAAAGGAACGCCGCATTCAACCCCGTGCGCCCGAAAAAGCCGTGTCTGCGCGAGCTGGACGAAAAAGCGCGCGCGGAACTCATCGCGCAGAATCCGGACTACGGCGAGATAGTCTGCCGCTGTGAAGAGGTGAGCAAAGGGGAGATACTGGACGCTCTGCGTTCGCCTCTGCCCGTGTACACCGTGGACGCGGTCAAGCGGCGCGTCCGTCCTGGCATGGGAAGGTGCCAGGGAGGGTTCTGCTCGCCGCTGGTGGTGAAGATCATCGCCGAAGAAGCGGGCGTGAGACCGGAGGAAGTGACGAAAGGCGGCGCACGCTCGACCATACTTTTCGGGGACACGAAAGGCGAACGCAAAGTACCGTCCCGCGGGGAATGTTGAGCCCCCCCTACCGGGGACCCCTTGGCTGAGCGGCGCGTATTCCGTCTTCGAATAAGCGAACGTCGTTCTCAGATACGCCCCGAATAAGTGAGCGTTAACAAACACCCATAAGTCACGTCACCCTATCGGGGTGTGGGGGCATTTCGCCCCCACTGGGGGACCCCAAAAAAGAGAACTCTGTTTTAATAGCACGTTGAACATGTTAAGCGTGCTATGTCGTTTTGCTCCGTCCCCAACATAGGAGAAAGGCTTTCAATCCTCTTGCGCGCCGCGGCACAATTTGCATGTTCGCGGAGTGTAATTCCGTCTTCGAAAGAGGGTATGTTTGCACACATAAGCCTGACGTCAGGCTTATGTGTTTTTAACGGAAATTGTCCAAGCGCGCGACGAGGTCGGCGGAGGAGTATGCTCCGTCGCGGTTGACGCGGCACACGCGGAAGAGGGTTTCGGGTGCGCCGCGCTCTATCGTGCTCACCCCCTCGTTGCAGGTGAGGAAGAGTTTCAGCCCGAAAGATCGCAGGACGGCGAGGGCTTCGCCGCAGTACGCGCCGAAAGGATAGGCGTACGATTCGGGCATGGCGCCCGTCGCGCGAAGTATCGCGTCCTGAAGCCTGCCGGTGTCCTTTGCGAGTTCCGTGCGGTACTGCGCCGCGCTTTCGCCCGGTTTCGGCTTTATGCCGAAGCGCGGCTCGTAGCGGTGCATGTTGTAGGAGTGCGAGCCCAGTTCCACACGTCCGCTCCGCACGAGTTCTCCCATCTGTTCCCACGTTACGTGGGAGTAGTTCGGGTTGGAGTGATCTCCCGATTCCGTCGAGAATGCCGAGAACGCTCCCACGGGATAAAACGCCGCTTTCGCGCCGTATTTTTCAAGGAGAGGCAGGGCGTAGTACATATTGTTGTACCGCCCGTCGTCGAAAGTGACGAGCAGGGGCTTTTCGGGGAGCGAACCTCCGCTGTAAACGAAGTCCACGACCTCGGAGGGGAAAACCGTCGTGTATCCCGCGGCGGAATATGCCGCGAGGTCGCTCTCAAACTGATCGGGAGAGACGATGTAAGTGCCTTTTCTGCTTTTCAGTACATTGTGGTACATCACGACCGCAAGACGGCGCGTGTCCGCGCCGCTTTCCGGGTTCTCTTTTTTCGCGCCGTCGGGCGTTTCTTTTTCGAACGTCGTTTCCGCCGCACTGTCGGCCGCGGTACTTCCGCCCGTGCGTACAAACAGCAGCGTTACCGCGCCGCATGCCGCGAATGCGCACAGGAACGCCGCAATAAATCTTTTTGCCGTGCCCATACGTCTAGTATGCGCAGAGAGTGTAAAAAACTTGTCAATTACATTTTCGTGAAAAAATCGGGAGAAAAGCGATACAACCTCCTGCTAAATTCGGATTGTAGGTCGGATCGGCGCCGCAGGGCGCAGCGAGGACCGGGAGGAAAAAGAAATGAAGAAATTTTTGACGATACTCATCGGAGTCATGCTGCTCGGCGCGGTCGCGTTTGCCGCGGTCGGGTGCAACAACGCGGGCGGGGACACCATCAACGTGTTCTCCCGCGAGGACGGCTCGGGCACGCGCTCGGCATTCACCGAACTCACGGGCGTGCTGGTGGAAAACGAGGACGGCACCGAGTCGGACATGACCTACTCGGGAGCGAGCTTTCTCAACTCCACCAACGCGATCATGACCGCTGTCGCGCAGGATAAGAACGCGGTGGGCTATGTGTCCTACGGCTCTCTCAACGGCACCGTCAAGGCGGTGAGCGTGGACGGCGTCGCGCCCTCTGTCGAGACCATCAAGGACAAGAGCTACGCACTGCAGCGTCCTTTCAACCTCGCCTACAAGCAGCAGACGGTTGAGAGCAACGAACTTCTCGCGGACTTTATCGCATTCCTCGCGTCCGCAGAGGCGCAGACGATCATCGCGGACGAGAACTACATCGCCACCGTCGAGAACGCTCAGCCTTACGAGGTGAAGACGGGGCTTTCGGGACAGCTCCGCATAGGCGGCTCCTCCTCCGTCAGCCCGCTCATGGAGAAACTCATAGAGGAATATGAGCGGCTCACGGGCGCGGACGGCATCGAGCTTCAGACCATCGACTCCACCGCGGGCATGAACGGCGCGATCGAGGGCACTTTCGAGCTCGGCATGGCGTCGCGCGACGTCAAGGACAGCGAACTCTCCGCGGGACTCACTCCCTATGTGCTCGCGTACGACGGCATTGCGGTCATAGTCAACAACGAAAATTCGATAGGCAACCTCACCACGGAGCAGATCCGCTCCATCTTCACGGGAGAGGTGCGCAACTGGTCCGGACTGACCGAATAAACGCGGGCAGAACACGGGAAAAAGAAGTTTTTCGGGCGGTTGCCCGAGAGATAAAGGCGGACGGGCGCGTGCCCGTCCGCACGGAATGAGAGAGATGACTTTTGCCACGTTCAGAGAAGTTTTCATGAAGGTCGTGTTCGCCGTCACGGCGGCGGTCTTTGTCCTCTGCGTCGCGGTGATATGCCTTTTCGTGTTCGCGCGCTCGGTGCCTGCGATAGGGGAGATAGGCTTCCTCGAGTTTCTTTTCTCCACCGATTGGCGGCCTGGGGACACCCCGCCCGCATACGGCATAGGCACCATGATCGTGGGCACGTGCTATGTCACCGCGGGCGCGCTCGTCATAGGCGTGCCGCTCGGGCTGCTCATGGCGGCGTTCATGGCGAGATACTGCCCGAACTCGCTGTATAAAGTGATGAAACCCATGGTCAACATCCTCGCGGGCATACCTTCCATCGTGTACGGCTACTTCGGCATGACTGTCATCGCGCCAATGATCAGGGACAATCTCGGGGGCACGGGATACAGCATTCTCACCGCTTCCGTTGTGCTGGGGATCATGATCCTCCCCACCGTCGTCAGCGTGTCGGAGTCCGCGCTCCGCGCGCTGCCCGCCACTTATTACGAAGGCGCGCGCGCCCTCGGCGCGACGCACGAGAGAGCGGTGTTCCTCACCGAATTCCCGGCGGCGAAGTCGGGCATCCTGACCTCGGTTGTGCTGGGGCTCGGACGGGTGGTGGGCGAGACCATGGCGGTGGTGATGATCGTGGGCAACAGCACCGCGCTGCCCGGGAGCATCCTGGACGGCGTGCGCACCATGACCTCGCACATCGTGCTCGAACTCGGCTACGCCACGGACCTCCACCGCGACGCGCTCATAGCGACCGCGGCGGTGCTGTTCGTGTTCATATTGTTCATAAATCTGCTCATCGCCGCGCTGCGCGGAAAGGGGAAAAAGCAATGAAACTCACCTTAGCTCTGCAAGGCGCCGCACGCCCCGCTCCCGCAAAGGATCTGAAAGGACGGCCCTTCGTCAACCGCCCATCCCTTAAGAAGAAACTCGGAGAATACGCGAAACATCCGTTCTCGTTCGTCATGATGCTCCTCGTCATTCTCTCCGCGCTCGTGACGGCGGCGGTGGTGCTGTGGATCGTCATCTACGTCATCATGCGCGGCGCGCCCAATCTCACGGCGGAGCTTTTCGCGCTCGAATACACCAGCGAGAATCTCTCCCTAATGCCCGCGTTCTTCAACACGCTCATCATCGCGGGACTGTCGCTTGCGATCTCCGTGCCCATAGGCGTGGCGGCGGCGATATTCGTGACGGAGTACACCTCGCCGACCAACAAATTCGTGGCGGTCGTGCGCACCGCGGCGGAAACGCTCGCGGGCATACCCTCCATCGTGTACGGCATCTTCGGCATGATACTTTTCGTGGAGATGCTCTTCAAGGGGTTCAGTCTGCTTGCGGGCATCTTCACCATGGCGATCATGATCCTCCCCCTCGTCATGCGTACGACAGAGGAGGCTTTGCGCGCCGTGCCCGATTCCTTCCGCGAAGGCTCGTTCGCGCTCGGCGCGGGCAAACTGCGCACCATATTCCGCGTCGTGCTGCCCTCCGCCATGCCCGGCATCATCGCGGGCGTCATCCTCGCGCTCGGCAGAGTGGTGGGGGAGACCGCGGCGCTCATCTACACTTCGGGCACGGTGAAAGCGGTGCCGGACAGTCTGTTCGGCAGCGGCGAGACGCTCGCCATCCACATGTACACCCTGTCAAGCGAAGGTCTGCACGTCAACGAAGCGTGGGCGACAGCCATCGTGCTCATTCTCCTCGTGCTCGTCATCAACGGCGCGGCGGAGTTCATATCCAACAAATTCAGAAAGAGGTATTGATGATAAGACCGGAACTCAGACAAAACGTTTACATCAGAGGGGACGCGGCGACGCCCAAATTCCGTGTGCGGGAGCTCGACCTCTTTTACGGCACTTTTCAGGCGTTGAAGAGTGTGGATATGGACATCGAGGCGAACGAGATCACCGCGCTCATCGGCCCGTCCGGGTGCGGCAAGTCCACATTCCTCAAGACATTGAACCGCATGAACGACCTCGTCACGGGGTGCAGGATCTCGGGAGAAGTGCTCCTCGATGGCGTGCCCGTGTACGGCGGCATGGACGTCAACGCGCTCCGGAAAAGGGTGGGCATGGTGTTCCAGAAGCCGAATCCCTTCCCCTCCAGTGTCTACGACAACATCGCATACGGTCCGAGGACGCACGGTGTGAAGAAGAAATCGGAGCTGGACGAGATCGTGGAGCGGTCGCTCCGCCGCGCCGCGATATGGGACGAGGTGAAGGATCGCCTGAAAAAGAGTGCGCTCGGGCTCTCCGGCGGACAGCAGCAGAGGCTGTGCATAGCGCGCGCACTCGCGGTCGAGCCCGACGTGCTGCTCATGGACGAGCCCACTTCCGCGCTCGACCCCATCTCCACGGGCAAGATCGAGGAGCTCGCGCAGGAACTCAAAAAGGATTACACCATCGTCATCGTCACCCACAACATGCAGCAGGCGGCGAGGATATCCGACAAGACCGGGTTCTTCCTCCTCGGCGAGCTCATCGAGTTCGGCGCGACGTCGGACGTATTCGGTTCGCCGTCGGATCCCCGTACGGGAGATTATATAAACGGCAGATTCGGTTGAACGGAACAGAAACGCTTATCGTCACGCGGCAGTGCAACGCACTGTACGGTGTATGTCTCTCTCAATGCAAAACGGACGGCTTTTGCCGTCCGTTTTGCCATTCGCGCGATTGAGAGAGGGTAAGTTGGAGAAACTTCACGTTCTCGTGACATGGGAGTATTGCCCCCTCTCTCGGAGTGAGGGTGCAACTCCTGCAAGACCGGCTGTACGTCTCGCGGGGAATGTTGTGCCCCCCCCCTCCTACCGGGGACCCCACAAGTTACCCCACCGAAAATACTTTCGGCGGGGCTCATGAGGGGGAAACCCGCAGGAAGGGGGGGGGCACAATATTCTGTTTATATTGCGTTCGGTCGGGAAAAACTTATCCCCCCAGCCCCACCGAGGTATTGTCGCGCGTGCGGCAGGCAAGCTCCGGCACGGGGTTCGGTTCCGTTTCGAAGCGGAAGTCCTCTCCGTGCGCGCAGAGATAGGAGTCTATCACCGCGTGCGAGGGCACGCAGCAGGATTTTCCGTTCACTTTTTTGTTGTGTGTGAAGAACACGTCGTCCTTCGGCAGGGACGCGACTTCGACGTAGTCCTCTCCTTTGGAAGTCATGCGCACGGTGTTTTTCAGCACTTCGCGCACATACGGGATGTTGTCCTTGCCGAAGGAGAGGGGTTCGGGGAACTCCGGTTCGGGGAAAACGGAAAGGTAATCCCTCTTTTCGTATTTTTCGAGAAGTTCCGCGGCTTTGTGAAGATGCGAAAGTTCCTGTTCGAGCATGATCTCCCATATCTTCCTGACGCGCGGATCGGTTTCGTCCCGCGCACAGCTGTAGTAGAGGTAGCACTCCGTGTACTCGTGCTCCAGCAGTCCCGCAAGCCATGTGCACGAAGTGTCCATAAGGCAGCCGTATTGCGTGACGTGCTGTTCCTCTATCATAGCGATCTCGAGGAAGAGCTTCTTGCCTTCTTCCGTGGGGTAGGTGTTGCCCACGTTCATGTAGAAGTTCATGGTCTGCTGCTCGGCGGCGGTGATGATGGACGCGTTAAGCCGCGTGATCGGATCCGCTTTTTTGTTGTCGCACGCGCGGCGCACGTCGTCATACGGATAACGGTGCTCCGCTATGGTGGGGCGCCCCGGAGTGATCTCGGTGCGCTTTGCCACCAGGCGCGACGCGTCGACGTTCATGTCGTGCATGAGCATGTTGGAAAAGCGGTACAGGTGGTCGAAGTCCTCCAGCAGGGCGAAATCCAGTGTCATCCTGACGTACGGATCTTTCTCCCTCCGCGCGAGATTTGCGGTGAGTTCGACGGCGAGCTGTTCGTAGCCGATCGTAGTTTCCAACACGCTCTCGTTGACGGGTTTCAGCGCGCTGAGTTTCTTTTGCTGCTGCTGTTCCACGCGGCGGATCAAAGCGATCTCGCGGCGCAGGTCGTTCACGGAGCAATGGCGGGAGAACTGGTGTGAATACCAGTTCGCCTCGAACTCGGTACCGTTCATGAGAATGATACGGAGCTTCGTGTAAGGGTCGGCGGCGTCCTTGTCGTAAGGCTTGACGAGCAGATCGTTCCAGCACTCGAAGGCGTCGCATACGGGTTTGACTTTCTGTTTGAATGGATCGAATGACATAGGCTTCTCCTTTGAAAAGATGTGGACGCGCTTCGGCGCATCCGTCCGAAACAGTTTGTGTAAAAAATGCCGTCGTATGCAAAAAGTCCCTTCGGGATCTTCGACGGTGAAGAGACCGGGGCAGGCGCGGTAAGGAGCGTATGCGGCGAGCGCCCGCGCCGTTCGGAACGGAAAACGATCGGACGAATGTAAACAAAAACGGCGGTTTAGTCCGCCGTTATCGGGAATAAACCGCCGTTTTGGCTATTAAGCGCGATCCGCACCGGAGCGGCCGTGCTCCGGCTCCGGCGGCTTTGCTGCCCGGGAGGACTCAGCCGAAGAGTTCGATGAACAGAGTCACCGCCGCAAAACGCGGCTGCCCGGAATGACGGGCACGTCACGGCGCGGCGGCGGAAGTTTCGACAACGGTCTTGTATACACACATGCAATAGAGTATAATACCTTTATGAGCAAAAAGAAAGCCGTTTCGGCATACGCTTCCGCGGAGCGTCATACAGTGCGCGCCGGGGACAGGGTGATAGAGTTCGAATTCGTGCGGGGAGGAGTGCGCAATCTCAACGTCCGTATCCGTGCGGACGGGAGCGTGCGCGTGAGCGCGCCTTTCGATATGCCCTTTGCGGAAGTGGAAAGGTTCGTCGCGGAGAAAGCGGGCTGGATAGCCGCGCATTCGGCGGAAAGGAAAGCCGGCGGCGGATATTCGTACGCGGCGGCAGGCAGCGTCCCGGTGCTCGGCGAAAAGCGTCCGCTGAGAGTGGAAAAGACAAAAGAAGGTACGCGCGCTTATGTGCGCGAAAGCGGGGACGGCAGTCTTACGGTATACGCTCCGGACGCCGAGGCGGCGGACAGGGCGGTGTCTGCGTGGCTTCTGCGCCTTGCGGGGAAGAAACTGCCGGAGATATTCCGCCGCGCGGAGGATTCGCTCCGCGGCGAGTTCGGCGCGCCCGTGCGGCTCACGGTGAGGTACATGCGTTCGAGGTGGGGGTCGTGCACGGCGGCGAAGCGGGAGATCAGGCTCAACGCGGCGCTCGTCACCGCGCCTCCGGAGTGTGTGGAATATGTCTGTCTGCACGAACTCGCCCATCTTAAGGCGCGCGGGCACGGGAAGGACTTTTACCGGGTGCTGGGCAGGATATGCCCCGACCACCGCGAACTGAAAAAACGGCTGAACGCGTGCGCGCTCGGCAGACTGACATAGAGTCCGGATTTTTTCCGCTGAAGTGTAACTTTTCGTCCGTCCGTTCGTTTTATTGACGTACGACGGCGGAAAGGGCCCTCGCTCCGCACGGAATAACACTCTGCGGAGGACAACTATGAAAAAACATGTCGGAAAATATACGGAAAACGGAATAGGCGCACTTGTGTCCGGACAGGGCATTGCGCATGGGAACAACGAGGCGAATGCAATGCGCGGCGCAGCGGTAAGAGCCGTGTGCTATGCCGGGTTTGCGCCGCCGCCCGGCAGTCCCGGACAGACTGCGCGTGCGTCCCGCGGCGGAGAACGGAAAATTTTTCGCGGAAAAGTGTAACCTTTTCCGTGCCGGCGCGTTATATAAACGTAAGCAAGGGCGGCGGTCGGGTTTCCGCGCCGCGTAATATGCGGAAATAATCTCTGCGGAGGATAGTATGAAAGAACGTTTCAAAAGGTATCTCGAACAGCAGTTCAGATCCATCCGTCCCACCATGGCGGCGGCGGAGTACCGCGAAAAGGTGCTCAAGCAGCTCATGGACCGCGCGCAGGAACTGCGCATAAAGGGTATAGACGACGAGGATCTCATCTACGACATGTGCATAGAGGAGCTCGGCGATTTCCAGGCGACCCTCACCGCCTTCGACGAGCAGGAGCACAAGATCGCCAACACGAAGCGTAACGCGCTGCTCGGCGCGGTATGCGGAGTGGGCGCGGTGCTCGCCCTCGTCATCATCTATCTGCTGGTCAGTTTCTTCGTCCCGAACTCTTGGGGGCTCACATGGCTCATTCTGGTGGGCGGCGCGTTCCTCGGCGTGATCGCGCTTGCGGTGTTCATGCTCGTGAAGCTCGGCAAAGCGAAAAAATACCTGCCCATGCGCCTGATGCCGGTCGTCGTGATAGTGCTGGTATGCGTCTATCTGTTCCTGCTCCTGCAGCTTGTGGCGCATGCGGAATTTGCGTGGATCACTTTCCTCGTCATGGTCATAATGATAGCGGCGTTCGACGCGGTGCTGGCGTTCCTCACCGACTTCAAGTTCCGCTGGGTGGAACTCCCCATAGCGATAGAGATCGTCTGCGTGATGATCTACGTCATAGTCGGCGTCACGGTGCCCGGATTCTGGCATCCCGGCTGGCTGCTGTGCCTCGGCGGCGTGGTGGCGGCGATAGCGGAAGCGATCGCGCTCATCGCGGTGCGCAACGGCAAAAAGGACAAGAAAGAGAAGATCCGCCTCAAGGACAAATACACCAAAGAGGACGAATCCTACTACACGTCCTGGAAAGACTGATATCGCGCGCACGGCGGCGCCTGAACGGACGCCGCGTGCCGAAGTGTGCTGTCCATGCGGCGCCCGCATCGGAGCGTATCGCATGATATTGCAAAAACGACGGCTTCACCGCGCCGAAAGCGGTGACAAAAGGTGCTTTTATGGCAAAAACTCTCAAAGCGGAAATGTGGGACAAGATGCAGTATCTGTTCCGCAACTTCTATGACAGAATGGTGCATTGTGTGCAGTATTACGACGGGCTGATCGACGTGAACGTGTTAAAACGCGTGCTGGTGTTCACCACCGAGAAGGTGCCCGTGCTGCACAGCTCTTTCAGGAGCAATGCGGTGGACCCCTACTGGCAGGTGGAGGATTATACGGTGAACGACATCCTCACCGTGCGCGAAAGCGCGGATCTCGAAGCCGACGTCAACGCGTTCATATGCCAGAGCATTCCCGTCGAGAGCAACGTCCAGTACAAAATGGCGGTGTTCAACAAAGACGGTAAGTCCACGCTTTGCATGATCGTCAACCACATGTGCATGGACGGCGGCGACTTCAAGTATTTCATGAAGAAGCTCGCCGAGAACTACAACAAGCTCCTCGACGGCGAGCGCAGCCTCGACATCAAGACGGGCAGCCGCAGTTACGACGAGGTCTACTCCAAGCTCACTCCCGAAGAGGAGGAAGTGGCGAGGGGACTTTACAAGAACATCAGCCAGATCAAGGACGAGCATTATTTTCCTCTCACTCCGTCCTCTCCCGCGGACGTCACGCGCATCTGCCGCAGGAAGGTGGGGACGAAACTGTTTGCGGATTTCCGCAAGATAGGCAAAGCCCTCGGAGTCACCGTCAACGATCTCATGCTCGCGTTCTACGTGCGTTCTCTCTATGAGATAGGCATGTTCCGCGACGACGAGAGGCTGACCATCCCCTGCATGGTGGACCTCAGACGCCACATCGTGGACGGAGGCATACACACCGGGCTCACCAACCATACGGGATTCATGCAGTGCTCCACCGAGAAGAAAGGGGAAACCATCAACGACACTCTCATCGAGGTGCTGCGGTCTGTCCGGAAGAGCAAGGACGACCCGTATATGGGGCTGTACAGTCTGCCGCTTCTCAAGCTCGCCTACACGATATTCCCGTACATCATCAGCGAGCAGGCCATCAAAATAGGCTACCTCAACCCCCTCATCGGCATGTCCAACATCGGCGTCATGGACGACCGCGCGCTGAAGATGGGCGACGCCAACATCATCGACGGTTTCATGACCGGCGCGGTCAAGTACAAGCCGTATATGCAGCTTGCGCTGACCAGTCTGCTCGGCGACATCACCATGACCATCGCCATCCGCGGCAACGACGAGGACGAGAAGATCGTCGAGCGTTTCTTCGACATGATCATCGCCAACATGAACGAGTTCGTGCGGCTGAACAGCTCGAAGCTCGACGCTTCCGCTAAAAACTGAAAGCCGTCATTCCCGACAAAAAAGCTCCCGTACGGGAGCTTTTTTAATGCGGTTTTTACGATTCCGGAAAAAGTCACGCGAGGATGGCGTAGCCGCCGGAGGGTTCGCCCGCGGCGAAGGGCGCGGCGGCGTACTCCTTCACTATGTCGGCGAAATCGTCGTAGAGTACGAAGTTTTCCGCCGTGGAGCAGGAAGTCCACGCCTGCATGATGTCGTCGTAGCTGTCCGTCTCCGGATCCGCTTTCGCGGCGTCGGTGAGCCCGATGTAGCAGTTGTAGAGCCCCCATGTGGAGTTCTCGCCGAGCCCGTTCACGGTGACCTTGTATGTCCATGTCGTCCAGTGCCAGCCCTCGCCGTTGTACAGCTCCAGCACGCCGGCGATGGCGTCGAAGTCGGTCTGATCCGTGTCGCCGACGCCGCCGCGTTTGCTGTCTCCCCACGCGTTAAACTCGCCGACAAGCACCGGGACTCCGTTTTCGGAAAGGCTCTCCGCCGCGCGTTTGAGCGAATAGAAGAGTGCGTTGGTCATTTTGTTGTTAGCCCAGTTGTAGTGGTGGTACTCGTATACTACGTTCTCCCAACCGTACGCGGAGGGGACGGGCAGATGGCCCGGCTCCCATACGGCTTCGATGAAGATCATGTGATCCGCGTCTTTTGCGCGGACGGCGTCGTAGAGCACGTCGTAGTAGTCCCACTGGGTTTTGCCGGAGGCCCTGCCCGGCTCGTTGAGCAGGTCGTAGCCCGCGACGTACGGGTTGCCCTCGAAATGTTCGGCGATCAGTCCCCACAGCTCCGCGGTCTTGGCGCGGTACGCCTCGCCAGCCGCGCTGTCCTCGTAAAGGTTGGTGAGCCGGGTGTCGCCGCTGTGGTCGTTGCCGTTCTGCGAGCCGACCGCCCCGTGCATGTCGAGTATGGCGTACAGGCCGTATTTTTCGCACATCTCAAGCGCCCAGTCCAGCCGCGCGAACGCGTCCGCGCGCAGCGTGAACTGATCGGGAGAGAGCAGCTCGCCGCCGTCCGAAAGGTAGTTGTAGAAGTTCATGTAGGTGAAGGGTATGCGGACGACGTTGAGTCCGAGTTCCTTTACGCGGGCGAAGTCCGTCTCCGTGATCCAGTTGTCCTGATAGACGGAGATGAGAGCTTCCGCGTCTTCGCGTCCGAAGCGCGCGTACAGCGTCATGGCAGTGGACAGCGAGTCGTCCTGGTCGGTGGGACACATCCAGCTTTCCTGCACCAGCCAGCCGCCGAAATTGGTGCCGCGGAGCGCGACTTTCGCGCCGCTTTCGTCCACTATATCCTTCCCGGAAGCGGAGAGCATTGTGAGCGCGGGCGCGTCCGTGCCGTCGTCGTTGTTGCATGCGGCAAAGGCGAACAGCGCGGTAAGCGCGACGAGCAGAGCCGCAAGAATGAGCGCGAGTTTTTTCATATTATCCTCCTTGTCTTGATTTTATTCCCGCGCCGCCCCGGTGTCAAGAGGGAGTCTTACGCGCGCATAACGCGCATAATTAGATTATTCGTTTGACTAAAATGCGTTTACGTATTAAACTGAAAAATGTTTTCAAGGAGAATGTATGGATCTCAGACAAGTCGAAAAGAAGTGGCAGAAGATCTGGGCGGATACGGGACTTTACAAGTTCGACCGCAGCAGAGTGGACAAGAAATGTTACGTTCTGGAAATGTTTTCCTATCCGTCCGGCGCGAAACTTCATGCAGGACATTGGTACAACTACGGTCCGGCGGATTCCTATGCGCGTTTCAAGAGGATGCAGGGGTATGAGGTGTTCCAGCCCATGGGCTTCGACGCTTTCGGTCTGCCTGCCGAGAATTACGCCATAAAGACGGGCATCCATCCCCAGGACAGCACCATGAAGAACATCGCCACCATGGAGGAACAGCTGAGGAAGATAGGCGCGATGTACGACTGGGACTACGAAGTGTACACCTGCGTGCCCGAATACTATAAGTGGACGCAATGGCTCTTCCTGCAGCTTTACAAGCACGGGCTTGCCTACCGCAAAGCCGCGCCCGTCAACTGGTGTCCTTCCTGCAACACGGTGCTCGCCAACGAGCAGGTGGTGCAGGGCGAGTGCGAACGCTGCGGTTCGACGGTGGTGAGAAAGAACCTGACGCAATGGTTCTTCAAGATCACGGACTACGCCGACGAGCTGCTGCGGGATCTCGACAAGCTGGACTGGCCGGAAAAGACCAAACTCATGCAGAAAAACTGGATCGGCAAGTCCTACGGCGGCGAGATAGAGTTCGCGGTGAAGGGCAGAGAGGAGAAATTCCGCGTGTTCACGACGCGCGCGGATACGGCGTTCGGCGTGACGTACGTCGTGCTCGCGCCCGAAAACCCGCTTGTGGACGTCATCACGACTCCGGAGTGCAAGGCTGCGGTGGAAGAGTACAAGTACAACGCGTCCAAGGTCACGGAGATCGACCGTCTTGCCAGCAACCGCGAAAAGACGGGCGTCGTGACGGGCGCGTATGCTATCAACCCCGTCAACGGCAGGGAAGTGCCCATACTCGTCGCGGACTACGTGCTGGCAAGCTACGGCACGGGCGCGGTCATGGGCGTCGCGGCGCACGACGAGCGCGACTATGTGTTCGCAAAGAAGCTGGGGCTCCCCATCGAGCGCGTGGTGAAGAGCGCGGACGGCTCGGACGACAGTCTGCCTTACACCGAATACGGCGTGATGGTGAATTCCGGCGAATTCGACGGCATGAGTTCGGAGGAGGGCAAGATCGCCGTCATCAAGAAACTCGAAGCGGAGGGCAAGGGCGCGCTCAAGACCAACTACCGTCTGCGCGACTGGCTGGTCAGCCGTCAGCGTTACTGGGGAGCGCCCATACCCATGATCCACTGCGAGCACTGCGGCGTGGTGCCCGTGCCCGAAGAGGATCTGCCCGTTAAACTCCCGTACAACGTGGACTTCACTCCCGACGGCGTGAGTCCTCTCGCAAAGTGCGAAGAGTTCATGAACGTCACTTGCCCCGTGTGCGGAAGACCGGCAAGGAGGGACCCCGATACCCTCGACACTTTCGTGTGCTCCAGCTGGTACTATCTGCGCTATCCCGACAACAAGAACGACAAGGAAGCCTTCAACCGCGAGTGGATAGACAAGATGCTGCCCGTGGACAAGTATATCGGCGGCGCGGAGCACGCGTGCATGCACCTGCTCTACGCGCGCTTCTTCACCAAGGCGCTCCGCGACATGGGATATCTCGACTTCGACGAGCCTTTCCTCTCCCTTGTGCACCAGGGGACGATCCTCGGCTCGGACGGCAACAAGATGTCCAAATCTCGCGGCAACGTCATCTCTCCCGACGACAGCATCGCCAAGTACGGCGCGGACGTGTTCAGGGTGTATCTCATGTTCGGGTTCAGCTACATCGAGGGCGGTCCGTGGAACGACAACGGGCTGGACAGCATAGGCAGATTCTTCGACAGGGTGGAACGCGCCGTCAAGAAGTGCTATGAGATGAACTACGAGGACAGAGCGCCCGAAAAAGCGGAAAAGGAACTTAACTTTGTCAGAAACGCCACCATAAAGTCCGTTTCCGCCGATATCGAGAGTTTCTCGTTCAACACCGCGCTGGCGAGGATAATGGAATTCGTCAACGCGATATACGCTTACGACTCGGCAGTTCCGAAGAAGAGCACGCTCTTCAAGGACTGCGTGAAGGACCTCGTGCTGCTGCTTGCGCCGTTTGCGCCGCATTTTGCGGAGGAACTGTGGGAGATGCTTGGTCAGCCGTATTCGGTGTTCAATCAGCGTTATCCCGAAGCGGACGAGAAGGCGCTCGTACGCGACGAGATCGAGCTTGCGGTGCAGATCAACTCCAAGCTCCGCGCACGCGTCACCGTTCCGGCGGACGCGTCGAAGAGCGAAATCGAAAGCGCGGCGTGCGGGGCGGTAAAGGCGCAGCTCGGCGGCGCCACGCCAAAGAAAGTCATCATCGTGCCCGGCAGGCTCGTCAACCTCATCGTCTGAGAGCGCAGTCAGGCTAAGGAGAATATCATGCTCGACATCAACAGAATCAAGGAAGATCCGGCTAAGGCGGCGGAACTGCTCGCCAGAAAAGGTTGCGAAGCGGATTTCGCCCAGGTCCTCGCGTGGGACAGCGAGAGAAAGGCCGCCATCAACAGTGTGGAACAGCTCAAAGCGCGCCGCAACAAAGTGTCGGCGGAGATACCGAAGCTCAAAAAAGAGGGCAAACCCGTCGAGCACATTTTCAAGGAAATGCGCGAGATAGGCGACGAGATCGCCGACCGCGACGCGGACATCAACGCGCTTGTGGAGAGGATAAACGACTTCCTGTCCCGTCTGCCCAACTTCCCGGACGAGGATCTGCTCCCCGGCGAGAAGGAGAACAATCAGGTGGTGAGGATGGTCGGCGAGAAGCCGGAGTTTTCTTTCCCGATCAAAAACCACGTCGATCTGTGCACGTCGCTCGGTCTCATCGACTACGAACGCGGCGTCAAACTCGGAGGCAACGGGTTCTGGATCTACCGCGGACTCGGCGCGCAGCTTGAATGGGCGCTGCTGAACTACTTCATCGAAGAGCACCTGAAGGACGGTTACGAGTTCATTCTGCCTCCCCATCAGCTGAACTACGCGTGCGGATACGGTGCGGGGCAGTTCCCCAAATTCAGCGACGAGGTGTACTGGCTGGATCTCGACGAGGACAGACACCGCAACCGCTTCATGCTGCCCACGGCGGAGACCGCGCTCGTCAACATGTACGCCGGCGAGATCATCGACGAGAGCAAACTGCCCATGAAGTTCTTCGCATACACTCCCTGCTACCGCAAGGAAGCGGGCAGCGCGAGGGCGGAAGAGCGCGGCATGATCCGCGGACATCAGTTCAACAAGGTGGAGATGGTGCAGTACGCGCACCCCGACCGCAGCATGGAGGCCTTCGAGGAGCTCGTGGACAAAGCGGCAAAGCTCGTCGAGGGGCTGGGGCTGCATTTCAGAGTGTCCAAGCTCGCCGCGGGCGACTGTTCCGCTTCCATGGCGAGGACGTACGACGTAGAGCTGTGGATCCCCAGCATGGGCATATACAAGGAGTGCAGCTCGGTGTCCAACGCGAACGACTACCAGGCGCGCCGCAACAATACGCGCTACCGCGATTCCAGGACGGGCAAGCCGGCGTATGTGCACACGCTCAACGGCAGCGGACTTGCGACCAGCAGGCTGATTCCGGCGATAGTGGAGCAGTTCCAGAACGAGGACGGCACCGTCACCGTGCCCGAAGTGCTGCGCAAGTGGCTGGGAGGCCGCGAGTTTATAGGCAAATGACCGCAACGGCGCGCGTCCGGCATACGAACGCGCGCTTTTGATAATGCGGCGGCGAAGCGGAAAACCGCTGCGCGAAAAAGAAATAAAGTGCCCCGGAGGGCGTTGGAGGTTATATGAGAGAAGAACTGAAAAAGTATGCCGACGAGGCTTACGGCATCGTCGAAACGGCGGCGAACGAGATAGGTCCGCGTCTGCCGGGATCGGAGAACGAGAGAAAGTTCGCCGACCACATGGCGGACAAGCTGCGCGAGATCGGAGTCACTCCTGTGAAGGAGAAGTTCCTTGTCGCGCCGCGCGCCAGCATCGGCGGCATCCCCTACGCCGGCTGGGTAGGCATCGCAGCGGGCGTGCTGATGCTCTTCCCGTCCACCCAGGCGTGGGGCGCGGGATTCCACGGGCTTGCGTTCTTCGCGTGCGTCGCAACGCTGGTGTGGCTGGTGTGCAGCGTGTTCCTTTACAAGACGTGGTTCGACTTCGCCTTCAGGCAGGAGCCCTCGCAGAACGTGTACGGCGAAGTGCTCCCTAAGAGCGGCAGTTACGACTATACCATAATGGTATCGGGGCACACCGACACCAGCTGGAACTGGAAGCATTCCGCCGCCACCAAATACATGCCCGGCGGTCCCGTATCGGCATTCGTCAAGATGGGCGTGGGTATAGTGGCGTTCCTGTTCGTGTTCGCGTCCGCGGCGGCGATGTTCATAGGCGAGCTGCAGATCCTCACGTTCGATTATGCGACCGCGACGGAAGCCGAGTATGTCGCGATGACGGAGCTGGCTGCCGGTCTGCAGAACTTCTCTGTCGCGCTCTATGTACTCGTCCCGCTGTTCGTCATACCCGGGTGCTTCTTCATCACGATGTGGGCGGACAAGAACCCGCGCACCGCTTCTCCCGGAGCCATGGACAACGCGACCGGCATAGGCATTGCGTACGCAGTCACGAAGTATTTCAAGGAAAATCCCGACAAAATGCCCGAAAACTGCCGCATAATCGACTTCAACTGCGGCTCAGAAGAGGCGGGGCTCAGAGGCTCGATCAACTTCACGCGCAGACACAAGGGAGAGGATATCCTGAAGAACTGCTGGAACATCAACGTAGACTCCATCGCAGACCACGACCATTTCCAGGTCGTACACGGCGACACATGGCAGTTCACGAAGTTTGACAAGGAGTTGTGCGATATGCTGAAAGACTCCATCAGGGAAGCCGGCATAGAAGAGCCCGGCGACATCGCCAATCCCGTCGGCGGCTGCGACTCGACGCCTTTCACCAAAGCCGGCGTCAGGAGCGTGACTTTCGCGGCGCAGAATCCCGTGCTCACGCACTACTATCACACCTTCTACGACGTGCCCGAACGCTTCGAGAAGGAAACGGTGGGGCTCGGCATCGACATCGTCCTGCGCGTCATCGACAAGATAGCCGCTTACGAGGAAGCAAAGCGCGGCGGACAGGCTGCGGCGCCTGCAGGAGAGGCTGTCGCAAAAGAGCCTGCGGCGGCAGACGCAAACGCGGCGGCGGATGTGCCTGAAGCCGCGGCAGACGACATGGAATTCGTCGAAGCGGAGATCGAAAGCGAGGAGTGATCTCCTGACGGCGGCCGCGCCTTTCCGTGCGCGGTCCGCCGCGGAAGTAACCGACCGAACGCGTAAGAAAACGCCGTCCCGTAAGGAACGGCGTTTCCGTTTGTCTGTCCGTACCGCGCTCCGACGCTCAGTCTTTCGCGGCTTTCTTTGCGGCTTTTTCCGCTTCTTTCTGCGCCTGCGCTCTCATCTTTTCCGCCTCTTTTTCCATTTGTTTACGCTGCCTCTTGGGCAACTCCATGGGCGGAATGGGATCTCCGTCGAATTCGAGGTGCGAAGCATACCATTGCTGATATTTGATGGGGATCCAGAGCGCGTAGATGCCGACCGTGAAGAAGGTGAGGAAGAACCACTTGATGAAGCAGCCTATGAGCTGGCTTCCGCGCGCGGTGAGTTTGAGGCGCTGACCGCGTACGATCGTGTGTTTGAGGATCCATTTCTTGCGTTTGATGATCACCCACGGCGTGCCGATGAAGAGAGTGAACACGAGCTGCAGGAAGCAGACGATGTTAAGCCCTATCAGATGACGCAGCTTTCCGTCGAAATAGGACGGAATGTTCGGGTTGAACAGCATCGCCGCGGCGTTCCCCGCGGCAGGGGCCGGGGCGGGAGCCGGGACGGGCTGTTGCGTCCCGGCCTGTACAGGGGCGGGAGCCGGGGACTGCGGCGCCTGTGCGCGCGGAGCCATCTGTTCGTGACGCGGCGCGGCAGGGGGCGCAAGGCGGAGTTTCGCGCCGCATTTCGGGCACACGGTCTCCGTCGTGTCGTCGGGCACGCCCATGATGTACTGGCAGTTGTAGCATCTGATGTTTTTCATGATTTTACCTCCCAAAATCATAATTTTATCCGATAAATACAATATAAAACAGTTATTGTAATTATGTCAATATAATTTATTAATATGCCGTAAATATAAAATGCGCGGCGCGTTCTCCGCTCCGCACGGGCGGAGAATGCCGTCTTGATTTCGGACGGAGGAAGGGTTATCATATATACGGAAACACGTCCGCGTGCGCGGTATGCCGCGGACGCTCACGCCGTCCGCCGCGCGCGGCGGCGCGTATGATGAGAGGGGATATGGAGAAAAAACTCAAGCTCGGCAGCTATGTCGGCTACGGGATAGCCGACCTGGGCAACAACATCGCCTTTGCCGCTGTAGGGGCGTATCTGCCCGCGTTTTATTCCGACGTGCTCGGGGCGGATTTCGACGCGGCGACTTCCGCCGTATGGCTGACCGCCGTCACGGTCATCATGGTCATCGCGCGCATTTGGGACGCGATCAACGACCCGATAATGGGCTGGCTCGCGCAGAGGGCGAAACCGACCAAATGGGGCAAATTCCGCCATTATCTGCTTTTCGGCGGCATACCGCTCGCGCTTTCCGCCGTGCTGATGTTCGCGCCTATACCCGGCATGTCGCTCGCGGAGTGCATAGTTTTCGCATTTTTCACCTACATCGCATACGGAATGATATACACGGTCGTGCTAGTGCCTTACGGCTCGCTCGCTACCGTCATGACGCGCAGCGAGAACGAGCGGAGCAGGCTTTCCATCGCGCGGTCGATAGGCGGCGGCATAGGCGGCGTGCCCGCAGGCATCTTGTTCCCTCTGCTGGTCTATTCTTCCGTCTACAACGCGGAGGACGGGAAGTACGTCGACGTGCTGGACGGCGAAAAGCTGGTGATCTGCATGGCGGTCATCGCGGTCATCATGATAGTGAGCTACTCGGTCGCATTCGCGTTCACGAAAGAGAATTACGCTTATCCGCATGCCGTTCAGCAGACAAGCCTGAGAAAGGCGTTGAAATCGCTTGTGAAAAACAAGCCTTTCGTCATCATGAGCCTTGCCGGAATGCTGCTTATCGCGTCGTCTATGTACATCAGTTCCATCAACGTCTACCTCGCCAACGTCTACTACCGCAAGCCGCTGCTCATGACTTTCGTCACCATTGCGACCTACGCGCCCATGGTGATCATGATCCCGTTCACGGAGAAGATAATAAAGAAGATCGGCAAAAAAGAGATGTGCGTCTACGGGCTTATCCTTTCCGTTGCGGCGACTCTGGTCATGAGCGTGTGGCGCATCCCGAACCCGTGGGTGTATCTGGTGTTCTGTTTCCTGCAGGGGAGCGGCGTGGGATTCTTCACGCTTGAGATATGGGCGCTCGCCATGGACGTCATCGACTGCCACGAGCTGATGACGGGCAGGCGCGAAGAGGCGATAGGTTACGCCGCGTTCACTTTCATGCGCAAGATAGGACAGGCGATCGCCGCCATAGTGCCTTATCTGCTTGCGGTGGTCGGGTATGTGACGGGCAGCGGATACGGCGGACAGACGCAGGAGGCGGTGGACGGCATATACCTGCTCGCCACCGTCGTGCCGCTCATAATGTTCGCGCTCATGCTTCTGCTCATGATACTTTATCCGCTCGGCAAACGCCGCGACGGCGAAATGCGCGCCCGGCTTGCCGCCCTGAGGGCTTGCGCGGAGTCCTGCGGGGGCGGATCGCGGGACGGCGCAACAGAGCGGACGGAAGCGGAAGAGCCGGGCACCGATGTTGCCGGGCAAGCCGACTCGATCCGGCGGACGGCAGGAGAGGAGCCGGACAGCGGCGTTTTTCCGCCCGTCGGCGGTGCGCGGGCTGCAGGCGGCGCGGACGGAGAAGAGGTGTGATATGGAGAAAAAACGTCCCAATCTCGTATACGTTTTTGCGGATCAGCTCAGGTGGGCGTCGCTCGGATACAACGGCGACGCGCTTGCGCGCACTCCGCACATAGACGCGCTCGCGGCGGAGAGCGCCGACATGGTGAACGCCGTCAGCGGACATCCCGTGTGCGCGCCTTACAGAGCGTCTTTGCTCACGGGCAAATATACCACTTCCACGGGAATGGTCATCAACGAGATCCGCATGAACACGCGCCACCGCTGTTTCGCGCATGTGCTGAACGACGCCGGTTACGACACGTCCTACATCGGCAAATGGCACTTGTACGCCGCACAGCTCGGGCATCACTTCGACGCGAAGAACTCCTTTGTGCCTCCGGGACCCGACAGGTTGGGGTTCGACGGATATTTCGCCGCGTACAACTTCCACCACAGGTATTACGCGCCGTACGCCTACTACCATCTGGACACTCCCGAGAAGATATATGCCGAAGGATACGAGCCGGATTTCATGACCGATCTCGCGCTCGCGCGCATGAAGGAAGCGGCGGCGGGGGACAGACCTTTCGCGCTCTTTCTGTCGCTGGGCACTCCGCACGATCCCTGGACGGCGGACAACGTGCCGCGGGAGTATCTGGATATGTTCGCGGACACGGATTTCCCCCTGCCGCCCAACTACCGCGCGGACAACGATCCGCACTCCGACATGTGGGCGAGATTCTTCCCCTTCGAGCGGCGCAGACTCAAGGAATGGATGAGGGTGTACTACGCCATGGTCGCCAACCTCGACTACAACGTCGGCAGGCTCCGCGCCGCGCTGGACGGGCTGGGCATTGCGGAGGACACCGTGTTCGTGTTCACGTCCGACCACGGCGAGATGTTCGGCGCGCACGGCAGACGCGCGAAGAACATCTTTTACGACGAGGCTGTGCGCGTGCCCTTCCTCCTCAGGTGGGGAGAGCGCATCGCGCCGGGCAAACGCGATTTCTGCTTCAATACCCCCGATATAATGCCGACTCTGCTTTCGCTCATGGGGCTGGAGTGCCCCGCCGAGGCGGAGGGCAGCGACCTTTCCGCGTGCATAAAGGGAGAAGCGGACAGCGACGGACCGTCCCTGCTCATGGGGACGGGACCTACCGCGGTGTTCGGCAGCGGCAGGGAATGGCGCGGCGTGCGCGACAAGCGTTTCACCTACGCCGTCTACCGCAAGGACAGGAAGGAGTATCTTTTCGACAATGTCGAAGATCCTTTCCAGATGAACAATCTTGCGCAGGAACCGAAGTTTAAGGGTGAAAAAGAGCGGCTTAAAGCCGCGATGTATGCAAAGATGCGCTCTCTCGGCGACGACTTCCGCGACAACCTGCGCTATATGGGCACATGGGTAAAGCACCGCCGCATTGTAAAGACCGCAACGTTGAAATGAACGAGAGATGAATGGCGCGCGTCCGGCGGACGGCGTGCGTAACGGGCAGCGGAAAGCCGCGGCATGTGCCGCGGCTTTCCGTATGCCTGTATCGTGGCGTCTTTAAGCGGAACCGCGCCGCAAGCGTGCGCCGCGGTCCGCGTAAGCGTTTATTCCGCCGTGTCGGGATCCTCTATGTCAAGGCGCGGTCCGTCGGAGGTGGCGTGCCAGAGGCTGCCTTCGAGGTTCAGCCCGTCGTTGTCGGTGAGCCATTCCTCGTCGGTGTAGTGCGCGCTCTCGGTGCCGCTGACTCCCGTGCGTGTGACCGCCTCCTCGGCTTCGCCGTTGAGCGTTACGGCAACGTCCGTCGCGTAGTAACAGCCCGAGAGGGTGACGGTGTTTTCGGCTGCGCCGATGAACGCGTTCACGCGGGCGGAAGTCAGCGCGCTGCCCGTGACGGTGATGTCGGCGTCCGTGAAGGAGCGTTCGGAGCGCATGTTAGTCATGCGTCCCGCCACGCCGCCGGTATATACCGACGCGGCGTAACCGCCGGCGTCCACGGTGACGGTGCCGCCGCCGTAAGACGCGTTGATGTCGCCGGTCGCGCTCGACGAGGACGACGCGGACATGGAAACGCGCGTGGAGTCGCCGGCTATGCCGCCTGCGTAGAGCTGCGCTCCGTCGGCTGTCGCGCCGAGCATGATGTGCGTGACTGCGCGCGAGTTGGCGATGAGGGACATACTGCTGCCGGCTATGCCGCCCGCCTTGCCCGTCCTCGCCGCGTTGACAGTGATGTAGGAGTCCGCGAAGCAGACCGTGATCTCGCCCCTCAGTGCGGAACCCGCGAATCCGCCCGCGTAGACCGCGTCGGCGGTGACGTTGATGTCGGAGGAGCGCACGCCGCATTCGGTCGCGTTGAAGTAGTTGCCGCTGCCGACGAATCCGCCGACGTATGTGTCGGACGCCGTCGCCGCGATCGTGAACGCTTCGACCTCGGAGGAGGATACGGAGGAGTAGGAAAGGCACGCGCCTGCCGCTCCGCCCGCGTACAATCCTGTCGCCGTGACGTAGATCCTTGCCGATTTCACCGTGCAGTCGGTCACGCTTCCGCCGCCGAGTCTTGCCGCGATCGCGCCGACATAGACACGCTTGCCTTCCGCCTGCAGACGTGCGGACGGGGAGCCTGCCGCGAGCGTGACCGTTACGTTTTCAATGTCGCCGGAACTGATGCCGATAAGTCCGATAAGAATGTCCGCATTCTCCGTTTCGCCGAGCGCGGCTACGGAGATGACCGTCGTCAGATCTGTAAGAGTGCCTTCGGATCCGCCGATCAGCGCATATACTGAGCCGGTATAGGAGGCGGTGTAGTTCAGGGTTACGCTTGCGCCGTTACCGTTCAGCGTGCCGGCGAAGGGATCGTCGCCGTCATACAGGGGCACGAAGTCGGTGAGAGTGAACGCCGCTCCCTCCGCGAACGTGATGTCCGCATGCAGCAGGGCGTATTTTTCGAGGTCGTCTTCACCTGTCAGCGCGGCGTTGAGTTCGGTGCGGAAAGCTTCGAGATCCGCGGCGCTCGTTACGGTGACGGAGCGCACCCATTTGGCGTGGAGTTCGAGGGTATAGCCGCCGTCTTCGCCTTCGGTGCCTATCGCGGCGGTGAGCAGGGTGGGATCGGGCAGATCCGTTTCGCCTTCCTCCGCTTCCGCGGCGAAAACGAACTCTCTTTCCACAGTCACGGCGTCGTCGCCTTCGCCCGTGGTGACGTAGTAGTACCAGCCGTCAAAGACGTATCCTCCGCGTACGGGATCCGCCACCGCGCCTTCCGCGACGGAGTCGTTGAGTTTGGCTGTCAGCGCGTCGCCGTATCCGCCGAAGGTCAGGGTGTAGTCGGGCAGCTGGCTGTGCATCTTGGGGTAGAGAGTGAGCGCGGTCAGCATGTCGTATTCGCTCGCGAGTTCCTCCGGTGCGGTGCCGTCCGCGTCCGCCCATTCGGTGAAAGGCACTTCCGTCACGACGCCTTCGGAGTCGACCGTGACGTAGTACCAATAGACAAACCAGTCGCCTTCGACGTCGGTGGTCACGACGGGAATGTCGCCCACCGGCTTTTTGCTGCCGTACTGCGTGACGAAAGTCGGATCGACCTCCGCATCCTCGGCTCTCTTGAGCGCGACGGAGCCGGAGTAGGTCCACTCTCCGTTGGCCGCGTCGCCGCCGTAGGGGTAGTCCGCGCTGTTTGCGGACGTGACGAGAGTGTGCGTGTACGTCGTTGCGGTCCACGTTGCGGTTACGGTGACGTCGTCGGTCACCGCGGTGGGGACGTCGCCGTCTTCAGCGGTGTCGGAGAAGATGAATTCGTTGTCGTCCTCGTCCACCCAGCCCGTGAAGGTGTAGCCGGGACGCAGGGGAACGAGTCTGTCGCCGTTTGCGAGTGTGGGATATTCCACCGTGCCGCCGTGCGTGACCTCGACGTCGAACTGCGTGCCGAGATCCTGTCCGCCGCCGGCGTCGAAGTGCACCGTGTGCGTGGCGGGGGTGGGAGTGTCGCCGCCCGGCGTGCCGCCGTTGTTGCCGGTGTTGCCGGGGTTATCGTTGCATGCGGCGAGCGCAAACACGAGCAGAGCGGCAAGGAGAAGCAATAGAAGTTTTCCTGCGTGTTTTTTCATATTCTTTCCCGTGACGGCAAAGCCGTCCTTTGTTTGCCGCCTCAGCGGACTTTATTTATTATAGCATCAGTATGATTTATTTCAACTTAATTTTTATCATATTGCATATGCGCGTTCTTATACGAGTCTGGCAAATGAGTAGGCAGCGGAGCGACATTATGGTAAATTTTGGTTGGGTGTTTTCAGGAGGTGCCTATGGCAGGAAAGAAGAATTGCGTGACGGAAATATTGCGCTTTGTGCTGAGCATTTTTGTCGTGGGATACCACACCAGGAGTATTGTCGATTACGGCGGCAATTCGCTTTTTCAATTCGGATATTTCGCGGTCGAGTTCTTTTTCATTCTCTCCGGATTTCTGCTGGCAAGGTCGTTGGAGCGCGCCTATACGGCAGAGAGGTTCAGACTTCTGCCCGATACGGGCAGGTTTATGTGGCGGAAGATAAAGTCGTTCCTTCCTTTCCACCTGGTTGCCGTCGTGCTCATGATGATCGTCATAGCCGCTTTCGATACGTCTTCGTTCGCCGCGCGGATGGAGAGCGGTTGGACGGGTATTTTCCTTTTGCAGTCCGCGGTGGTATGGACGACCTGCGAGGGGCTGATCGTGCCCGAATGGTATTTGTCTACGATGCTCATTGCCATACTCATAATTTACCCCTGCGCACGTCTTCTCGGAAGAAAAATCAGACGCAAGGTTTTTGTGCCCGTTATCCTAATTGCGGGATTGGGCGTGGTCGCCGTGGCGGTCGGGTTCGGAATAAACTGGTCGTTCAGCTGGAATCTGTCCAACGACCTGCGCGGTTTCGGAGAAATGTGCGCGGGTATGCTTTGTTTTTATCTCAGCCGTTATCTTTCGGGCAGAGAGTTCGGGGAAAAAACGCGTACGGCACTTGCCTCCGTTGAAACCGTTTGTTATGTCGGAGCATTTGCGGTAATGTGCCTGCCTTTCGACATAATCGGAACGATCGGTATACCGCTTGTCATCGTACTTTCGGCTGTCGCCGTTACGATATCATTTTCGGGACACGGGCTTTCGTCTGCAAAACTGTCGGAGAAGATATGCCTGAAAATGGGCGCATTATCGCTGCCTCTTTATCTCCTTCATCCCGTAGTAATAGAATTCGCTTCGCATACCATGACGGCTTTGCCGGGATGGGCAACGGTGCTCCTCGTTTTTGCCGTTTCGATAGCGTTGACGTTTGCGGTTTACGAAATATACGCGGCGCTGAAAAAACATTCGGTGCGCCGTGCGGCAAGAACAGAGGCGGTCGGCGGCGTCGCAGAGAATTTGTCCGCATATGATGTTTCGGTCGCGGAAAAGAAGCAAGAGGATAAGGACGAAGCGAAGGAAGACAAATAATACCTCTCCCTCCTTACAATTTAACGGTTCGCCGCACGGTCGCTTACCGCCGTGCGGCGATTCAATTTGTGCTAAACGGAAAATATGCGGCTTTTTGTGCGTGTAAAATCAAATCCGAAAATCTGCGCAAACTTAAAAACGGAGAAGAAACATCGTTGCGCGGACAACTCGTAAACGCGAGTTTTCCGCATTCCGACGGGGTGTTTTCGGATGTGAAACAAATGCACGGAAAAGTTTCACAAAAAAACAAGATTTTGTGGTCTTACCGCCATTGACAACAACATATTGTTGTGGTACGATTGTCGTGCATTCTTCGGGAGGGACGACAAATTCCGACCGGAACTACCATAATCCGACATAGGGAGAAGAGAGCTATGATCATCAAGATTTTGAAGCGTGACGGAAGAATCGAATTCTTCAACAAGCAGAAGATCGCGGACGCCATTTTCAAGGCGGCGCAGGCGTGCGGCGGCAAAAACAAGGATCTGTCCATGGAACTTGCCAACCTCGTCGTCAAGGCGGCGGAAGTGAAATTCGTCGACAAGATCCCGTCCGTCGAGGACATCCAGGACCTCGTGGAAGAAGTCCTCATCAACGAGGGACACGCGCAGACCGCCAAGGCGTACATCCTGTACCGCGAAAGACGCCAGGAAGCGAGAAAGATCTCCGCGCTCATCGGAGAAACGTCCGAGCTTTTCACCGGCTATCTCGCCGACAAGGACTGGGGCGTGAAAGAGAACGCCAACATGCAAAAGAGCGTCAACGGACTCAACAACTACGTCCGCGAGCACTTCACCAAGAAATACTGGCTGTATAAGGTCTATCCCAAAGAGGTGCGCGAGGCCCACGAGAGCGGCGACATCCATCTGCACGACCTCGGATTCTTCGGTCCCTACTGTGCCGGCTGGGACGTCAGACAGCTCCTCACCGACGGGTTCGGCGGCGTGAGCGGCAAGGTGGAATCCCGTCCCGCAAAACATCTGCGCTCCTTCCTCGGCCAGCTGGTCAACTCCACGTTCACCACGCAGGGAGAAACGGCGGGCGCACAGGCGTGGAGTTCCATCGACACTTACTGCGCTCCCTTCATCTACTACGACAACATGACTTACGAGCAGGTCAGACAGTGCCTGCAGGAGTTCGTGTTCAACATCAACGTCCCCACGCGCGTGGGCTTCCAGTGCCCCTTCTCCAACCTCACCTTCGACATCAAGGTGCCGCGCACGCTTGCGGATCAGCCCGTCGTCATCGGAGGGGAGATCAAGGACAAGACGTACAAAGAGTTCCAGAAGGAGATGGACATCTTCAACAAGGCGTTCTGCGACGTCATGCTCGAGGGCGATTCCAAGGGCAGAGTGTTCACTTTCCCCATCCCCACCATCAACGTCACCAAGGAGTTCGACTGGAACAGCGACGTGGTCAACGCCTTCATGGAGATCACCTGCAAGTACGGCATTCCGTATTTCGCCAACTACATCAACTCCGACCTCAACCCCGAGGACGCGGTCAGCATGTGCTGCCGTCTGCGCCTCGACGTCAGCGAGCTCAGGAAGCGCGGCGGCGGTCTGTTCGGTTCCAACCCCCACACGGGTTCCATCGGCGTCGTCACCATCAATCTGCCCCGCATAGGCTACCTCAGCAAGACGGAAGGCGAATTCCTTGAGCGCGTGCGCCATATGGCGGTCATCGCCAAGACTTCGCTCGAGATCAAGAGAAAGATCGTCGAAGCGCAGTCCGAGAGAGGTCTTTATCCTTACTCCACGCACTATCTCCGCGGAGTCAAGGAGCGCACGGGCGAGTATTGGTCCAACCACTTCAACACCATCGGCATCGTGGGCATGAACGAGGCGTGCCTCAACTTCATGGGCAAGGACATCTCCACTCCCGAAGGGCAGGAATTCACCATCCGCGTCATGAACTACATGCGCGAGATAATGGTGGAGTTCCAGAAAGAAACGGGGCATATGTACAACCTCGAAGCAACGCCCGCGGAAGGCACTTCCTACCGCCTCGCGCTGCTTGACAAGAAGTACTATCCCGGCATCATCACCGCGGGCGAAGATGATGTGTATTACACCAACTCCGCGCAGCTTCCCGTCGGATTCGGCGAGGACATCATGGAGACGGTAAGACTGCAGGACGAGATACAGTCCCTGTTCACGGGCGGTACCGTCCAGCACCTCTACCTCGGCGAGAGCGTCAAGGACATCAATGCGGCGAAGAAGCTCATCAAGAAGATCTTCGAGACCTCCAAGATGCCTTACATCTCCATCACCCCCACCTTCAGCGTGTGCCCCAACCACGGTTACATCGACGGCGAGCACTTCACCTGCCCCGAATGCGGCGCGGACGCGGAAGTGTACACCAGAGTCGTGGGCTATCTCCGTCCCGTCCAGAACTTCAACAACGGCAAGAAGGAAGAGTGGAGAGAGAGAGTCAAGTACGAGCTCAAGCCCGAACAGCTCAAGAACGTCAAACTGTAAGAATAGCATGTTCATCAGGCAAAATGGACGGTTAAACCGTCCATTTTGTGTCTATACGGATATGCCGCCGCGCGGAGGAACGTACATCCTTCAGTCCCGCGGAGGCTCGGAAAGGAGAGAGCGGATATGAGAATAGCAGGTTACAATCCCAACAGTTTCGTTGATTTTCCCGGCAACATCGCGGCGATAGTTTTCGTGGGCGGGTGCAACCTCAGGTGCTGGTACTGTCACAACGCCGAGATCCTCGACACCAAGGAGTTTCTTTCTGACGACGCGATACTCGCGCGCATAAAGGACAATTTTCTGCTTGACGGAGTGGTCATCTCCGGCGGAGAGCCGACTCTTCAGCCCGACCTTTTCGAGTTCGCCGAGAAACTCCGCGCCATAGGTATGCAGGTCAAGCTCGACACCAACGGCATGCGCCCCGAAGTGGTGAAAGAGGGGGTGGAACGCGGACTTTTCGATTACGTCGCAATGGACGTCAAGGCGCCTTTCGAGAAGTATTACAAGGTTTCTCCGACGCGCAACGCCGATGCAGCGAAGCTCCGCGAGACCGCCGCGTATCTCATGGGACAGGATAGGATCCCGTATGAGTTCCGCATGACGGTCGTTCCGCAGTTCGAAGTCGCGGATATAGTCGAGGCGGCGAAGGAGATCGCCGGCGCGCGCGTGTTTTATCTCCAGCCCTACGTCGACCACGGCATGGGGTTCAAGTCCCCGTCCAAGGAGTTCCTCGCCGCCGCGCGCGAAGCGTGCCTGCCTTACGTCAACACCGAACTACGCTGATTATTTCCGGCCAAACGCAAAATGGCTGTTGCTCAGCCATTTTGGCCGGACTACATTCCTTGTGCTCCGCTTCGCTTACCGCACTGCGTCATAGCGGGCGCACTTTCACCGCGCATGTCGCTGAAAGCGCGGAAGTATATGCGAGGGGATTATCCCCTCGCGCTCCCATATTGTTGCCAGACGTCACGCGCATCTTTCGCCATTAACGACAGCTTTTGCGTGACGTTCTGCTTTTTTTAGGCGGCTCGGCGCAAGCCGCGCGCTGCGTCATAGCGGGCGCACTTTCACCGCTCATGTCGCTGGAAGTGCGAAAGTATATGCGAGGGGATTATCCCCTCGCGCTCCCATATTATTGCCAGACGTCACGCACATCTTTCGCCATTAACGACAGCTTTTGCGTGACGTTCTGCTTTCTTTCCGCTAAAAAAAACCGCCGTCCTTGCGGGGACGGCGGTTTTTTGTGTAATTTCTTATTTTTTGTGCAGTTTCTTATTATTTTTGTGTAACTATTATTTCTTGTAAGTGTTTATCAGGTCGCGGAAGGCGGGGAGAGAACGCTCTATCATGTCGCGCCCCACGCAGTAGGAGATGCGCACATATCCGGGCGCGCCGAAGGTGTCGCCGGGGACGATGAGCAGTCCGAAAGTCTTTGCGCGCTCGGAGAAAGCGTTCGCGTCCGGTTCGGGGGAGCGCACGAAGAGGTAGAACGCTCCGTCCGGATGCACGCAGTCGTAGCCCATTTCCGTGAGAGCGGAGTAGATGAGGTCGCGGTTGCGGCGGTAGGCGGTAATATCCGGGCGTTCGTTCACGCACGCTGCCGCCACGCGCTGGAACATGCTCGGCGCGCAGACGTATCCGAGCGCGCGCCCGGCTCCGCATACTGCGGCGTAGACGTTCTCTTTCTCGGTCATGCGGGGAGAGATCGCAATATATCCTATGCGTTCGCCGGGGAGAGAGAGTGACTTTGAGTAGCTGTAGCACACCACGGTGTCGGGATACAGGTTGGGAAGATACGGCACTTCGATGTCGTCGTAGACCAGCTCGCGGTACGGCTCGTCGGCGATGAGGACGATCTTTCTGCCGTATTCCGCGCTCTTGCTTTCCAGCAGCGATACTATGCTGTCCAGCGTTTTTCGCGTGTACACCGTGCCGGACGGATTGTTGGGAGAGTTGACGATGATGCCTTTCGTGCGCGGCGTGACAGCCTTTTCGAGAGCTGAAAGGTCGGGCGCGAAGGTCTTTTCGTCGAAGGGCACTACGACGGGAGTGCCGCCCGCCGCTTTGACGAATACGGAATATTCCGGGAAGAACGGGGCGAGCAGAATGAATTCGTCGCCGTCCTCGTACAGCGCGTTGAGTGTGATGGTGAGGGACGCCGCCGCGCCGCATGTCATGTAGATTAGGTCGGGGGACACGCCTGCGCCGAAACGCTCGTTGATACTGTCGGCGACAGCCTTCCTCACTTCCGCGTCGCCCTGCGCGGACGTGTAGCCGTGCAGGACGGTGTTGTCGGGCATGGCGAGCAGTCTTTCCGCCGCTTCTTTCACTCCGTCGGGAGCGGGGACGTTGGGGTTGCCGAGCGAGAAGTCGTACACCTTGTCCGCGCCGACTTCCGCGGCTCTTTTTTTGCCGAATTCGAAAAGATCTCTGATGACGGAGCGGTGGCTGCCCAGCTCGTACATCGTCTTGTTGTACATATCTGCCTCCGTGCGCGGTCCGCCTCCGCGCGGAGCGCGGGAACCGCTTGATACGGATATGATTATAATATGTTTTCGCGCGTATATCAAACGATTTCGGGAGAATGTGCATTCCCCGTTGCGTGCGGAGGCGGCCTGAGGGTATAATTGTTGCGGCGGAGCGCAGAGGAGCCGGCTTCGGCTCCCGAAACCGCCGGGACGGGAAACGGAAATGGAAAGCATGCGCAATATCGTGAAACTGAAAAAAGTCATAGACGGTGCGAAACGCATCGTATTGTTTACGGGGGCGGGATTTTCCGTGCCCAGCGGCATACCCGATTTCAGGAGCGCGGGCGGAGTATATGACGGAGAGTTTGCGGGATACAGTGCGGAATATATGCTCTCGCACGAGTGCCTGACGCTGCATCCGGAGCTGTTTTTCGCATTCTACCGCGCTAAAATGCTTTATCCGGACGCGAAGCCCAACGTCGCGCATTTGTATTTCGCCGGGCTGGAGAGGCAGGGTAAACTGCTTTCCGTCGTCACGCAGAACATCGACGGACTGCATCAGGCGGCGGGTTCCGAACGGGTGTGGGAACTGCACGGCAGCGTGAAGCGGAACGTATGCACCCGCTGCGGCAGGGAGTACGACGAGGAGTTCATCCTGCACAGCGCGGGAGTCCCGAGGTGCGAGGTCTGCGGCGGCACGGTGCGTCCGCGCGTCGTGCTCTACGGCGAGAGCCTCGATTCCGACGTGCTCTCCGGTGCGATAGAGGACATCACGCGCGCAGACGTGCTCATAATTGCGGGCACATCGCTCGCGGTCTATCCCGCGGCAATGCTTCCCGACTATTTCCGCGGCGGAGAACTCGTGCTTCTCAACAAGACTCCCACCGCACGCGACGGCATAGCGACTCTCGCGGTCTACGGCGACGTCGCGGATACAGTCCGCGGGATTAGCGGCTCATGATTGCACGGTTTTACGTTTTCGCGGGGAGTATTAATCCCCCTCCTTCCCTACGGGCTTTCCTCCCCCACTCGGAATAGGGGACAATCCTCCTATCATGCGGGACTAACTTTTCGTCCTTTTGAAAAAAATTTTACTCTCGCACTGACATAATCGAGCGGCGAACAGTACCGACTGAACGTCGCTCGTGGGCGGAGGAAGGCGACTCGACGCGCACTATGCCCGTGTCTGGTTAAGGTACGTCTAGCTTGCGAGGTCGCAGGTCGCGCCGCGACTTGCAAGAGGCGGTTGTACCGCCTGTGCAAGTCCGGGGTCCCCACAAAAAGTCTTTGAATTTTTGTGGGGCTCCTTTGGGTGAGCGGCGCGTATTCCGTCTGCGAACGAGTAAGCATTAAAAAAACACGGTTCCCTTCTGCCTTCAAGCAAGTGCACGTCGGATATGAGTATTTATTTTCCGTTTTTGAAAGAGTATCCGTCGTGCTCAAACACCTCCCGAAGAAGCGAACGCACGGGGCGGAACAGTGCGGGGGTGCGGGGGAATAATTCCCCCGCCTAAATGACGGTGACGCTCTTTGCGAGGTTGCGCGGTCTGTCGGGATCCCGTCCGAGGCGCAGCGCACATTCCAGCGCAAGGTTCTGCAGCGGTACGACCGCCGCCGCCGGGGCGAGCAGACACTCTTCCGCCGCAGGAAGAGCGTACGTCACGTCCGCGCCTATGTCGCCGACGGAGGAGTAGGCGTATACTTTCGTGCCGCGCGAGCGCAGTTCGCTGACCGCGGCGCGCATTCGCGGAACGTTGCCGGCATCCGTGACGACGGCGACCGCGCACGAGTCGCCGTCGGCGAGCGCGATGGGACCGTGTTTGAGTTCGCCTGCCGTGTATGCGTCCGCGGTGCGCCATGTGATCTCCTTGTATTTCAGCGCGCCTTCGCGCGCCGTGACGGAGTCCGCGCCTTTGCCTATGAAGAAGATCTTGCCGCGCTCCGCGCATTCGGTCGGTACGGGCACGCGCAGCGCTTTCCGGCAGCATGCCGCGATGTCGGTTACGGATTCCTCCTCTCCGCCGGAGCCTTCCGCCGCTTTTGCCAGCAGCCACAGCGCGAGCAGCTGACAGCAGTACGATTTCGTCGCCGCAACCGCCGTTTCCGTGCCCGCCGCAAGCAAAAGGCACGCGTCGGCGCGGAGGGCGGCCGTGCTCCCGGCGGAGTTGGTGACCGCGAGCGTGTATGCGCTGCGCTTTTTGCACTCGTCGAGGGCGCGCAGGGTGTCCGCGGTTTCGCCGCTCTGAGTGACGAATATGCAGAATGTGTTCCCGTCCGTGAAGGGCAGGTCGTCCGCTTCCCCCGCGGATACGGCGCGGCAGGGGATGCCGGCGAGCTTTTCCAGCACTCTGCACCCGTAAAGGCACGCGTGGTATGCCGTGCCGCAGCCGAAAAGTTCTATGCGCGCACACTTTTTGAGTTTTGTTACAGCCGTATCGCGGTCGGGGAAGGCGAGGGTGAATGAGCGGTAGGTCGAGAACAGCGCGTCCGGGATCTCGTTAATCTCGTCGCGCATATGGCATTTGCTCGCTCTCACGGGCGCGGCTGTGACGGGACGTACCGTGCCGTCGGTCTGCGAGCCGTCCGGCGCGTAAATCTTTGCGCCCATGGGGGATAGGACGGCGCATTCTCCGTCCGCCAGCACCGTGACCTCTTTGACGTACTGCGCAAGCGCGGTCATGTCGCTTGCAGCGAAACATTCGCCTTTGTTTTCGGCGACGACCAGCGCCGCGCCGCGGCGGTAGCAGTATATCCTTTCGTCGCCTTCGCGTACCGCGAGTACGGTCATCGCGCCGACCGCCCGTTGCGCAACGGCGAAAATGCGGTCTTTCATTTCTCCTTTTCCGAGGGCGAGCATGTGCGCGATGAGTTCGCTGTCCGTCTGCGAGGCGAGGGGGATGCCTTTTGCCATGAGTTCGCGGCGGAGTTCGTCGTGGTTTTCGATGACGCCGTTGTGTACGATGGCTATCTTGCCGTCGAAGGAGAGGTGCGGATGCGCGTTTTCCGCGCAAGGTGTGCCGTGAGTCGCCCAGCGCGTGTGACCTATGCCGGCGCGCGCTTTGGACTGCGGCATCATGGCGGCGAGAGCGGACACCCTGCCGCTGCATTTGCATACTGCGAGTTTTCTGCCCGCAAGCGCGACGCCCGCGCTGTCGTATCCTCTGTATTCGAGCGCGGTAAGCCCCGCGACGAGGACCTTTGCCGCCCGTCTGTATCCCGTATATCCCACTATTCCGCACATGGCCGCCTCCGTACGTTCGCCGCCGGACGGCGTCCCCGTCCGGTACACGACAATATATGAAAAAACGGGGTTTTGCGCGCCGTATATGAAACTTGCGCTTTGAATACGCTGCCGTTGACTTGCAGCGCGGAATTTGCTAAAATATACGGGAAAATCGACGCGGTTGCGCGCAAAACGCCTTCCGCAGGACTATACTGCGCGCTGCGGCGCGCGTTCGAGGTGAATGTATGAGCAATTCCAACACCAAAGAAATAGCGGAACGCCTCAAAGGGCTCCGCGAGATGATGGAGATCTCCGTCGCGGACATGGCGGCTGCCGCCGGCGTGGACGAAAAGACGTATCTAGCGTACGAGAACGGCGAGAAGGATTTCTCCGTCACGTTCCTGTACAACTGCGCCGGGAAATGCGGCGTTGACGTCACCGCGCTGCTCACCGGGTATACTCCCACGCTGTCCTCTTACAGCATAGTGCGCGCGGGGCAGGGCGTGCTTACCGAACGCCGCCACATGTTCAGCTATCAGCACCTGGCGCAGAACTTCCGCGGCAGGACGGCGGAGCCGTTCTATGTGACAGCGCCTTACGAAAAGGGCGCGGAGGACAAGCCCATCCCTCTTTCCGCGCACAAGGGGCAGGAGATGGACTACATTCTCTCCGGCAGCCTTATGGTTAACGTCGCCGGCAATATCGACGTGCTTCACGCGGGCGATACCATCTATTACGACAGCGGTCAGCCCCACGGCATGATAGCGGTGGGCGGCGCGCCCTGCACCTTCCTTGCGGTGGTGCTGAAACCCGAAGAAAAATAATGACATTGCGGCGCGGACGCGCCGCGGGGAGTGGATTATGTCGCTGTACAACGACGGCGGATCGCGCACGGCGGAGGGGTTCGTGATAAAGACGGGCGACCTCCGTCTTTCCGTTTTGTCCGAAAGGATACTGCGCGTGGAAAAGAGTGCGGACGGCACGTTCACGGACGAGCCGACGCAGACGGTCGTCAACCGTTCTTTCGCAAAACCTGAGTTTGAAGCGTCGGAAACGGAAGATAAAGTCACCGTTACGACAAAAAAAGCGGTCTTTATCGTGAACAAAAAGACGCTTAAGACAGAATGCGTCACGGACGGAAAGAGGGTGAAGCCCTCTTGCGGCAGCAACCTCGGCGGTACGGCGAGGACTCTGGACGGGACGTTCGGAGTCGTGCGCATGAAAAAAGGCGGCGGCGGAAAGGATCTCTTCTTTTTCGCCAACGTGCGCGGCGGCGTGATGTCGAAAAACGGAGTCGCGGAGCTTGACGATTCGCGCTCTTTCGTGCTGCTGCCGGACGGCTCGGTCGAGCCGAGGAAGAAGGGCGCGAAAGACAAGTACGTCTTCGCCTTCGGCAGGGATTATCTCGGCGGACTCAAAGAGTTCTATTCCCTCACGGGGTACACTCCGCTGCTGCCCAAGTACGCGCTGGGCAACTGGTGGTCGCGCTACCACGCGTATACGCAGGACGAGTATATCGCGCTGATGGACGAGTTCGCGGCGAAGAAAGTGCCTCTCACGGTCGCCACTGTCGACATGGACTGGCACATCGTGGACGACGTGCCCAAGGAGTTCAAGGCGCACAACCCCACGCAGTGCGCGGGGTGGACGGGCTACACCTTCAACCGCAAACTTTTCCCCGACCACAGGAAATTTTTCGCCGATCTGAAATCGCGCGGACTCGCCGTCACCATGAATCTTCATCCGAGGGACGGCGTGAGGTACTACGAGGAGCAGTATCCCGAAATGGCGCGCGCGTGCGGCATCGATCCCGCGACGAAGCGGACGGTGGAGTTCGACCTCACCGACAAGACCTTCCGCGACGCGTATTTCCGCATTCTGCATCACCCTTACGAGGAAGAGGGCGTGGATTTCTGGTGGATAGACTGGCAGCAGGGGACGAAGTCGAAGATGAAGGGACTCGATCCGCTGTGGCTGCTCAACCACTACCATATGCAGGACATCTGCCGCGACGGAAAACGCGGAATGATCCTTTCGCGCTACGCAGGTCCCGGATCCCACCGCTATCCGCTCGGATTTTCCGGTGACACGATAGTGTGCTGGAACAGCCTGAAACTTCAGCCGTGGTTCACCGCCAATGCGGCGAATATAGGTTATACGTGGTGGTCGCACGACATCGGCGGGCACATGTTCGGCAAGGGCGATCCGGAACTTTACGTCAGATGGCTGCAATTCGGGGTGTTCTCGCCCGTCAACCGTCTGCATTCCACCAAAAACGGCATTTCCAAAGAACCGTGGCTGTACGGCGAAGAGGCGGAAAAGATCGCGGAGGACTATATGCGTCTGCGCCACAGGCTGCTGCCGTACCTTTACACCGCGAACGTCCGCACCGCGGAGGACGGCGTCCCGATCTGCGCTCCGCTCTATTACTATTGGGACAGCCCGTTCGCGTACGCTTTGAAGAACGAATATGTCTTCGGCTCGGAACTGATCGTCGCGCCCGTTACGGGCAAAGCAAAGCGCGACGGTTTGGCGCGTACGACGGTGTGGCTGCCGGAAGGCACGTGGACGGATTTCTTCACCGGCGAAACATACGAGGGTGAACGGCTCGTCACGGTGAAGAGCCCGGCGGATCACATCCCCGTGTTCGCAAAGGCGGGTGCGATCATTCCCATGCTCGCGGAAAGGGAGGGCAACTCCCAGACGTTCGACGAGTTGGAAGTCAGGGTGTATTCGGGCGACGGCGAGTACGTCATGCACGACGAAAAAGGGAGCATATCTTTCCGCACCGAAACCAACGGAAACGTGACGCGTTTTTCCGTAAAGCCGAGTTCAGACTGCGAAACCAAGACGATAAAAGTGCGTTTCTGCAATATTGAGCGCGCGCGCTATTCCGTGCCGGAATACGTCTCCGCCTCCGGCAACGTCATAGAGATCCCGTGCAAAGAACTGAGCGTTCTCGCCGAGGCGATCCCTTCCGGGAAAGAGCAGGACGAGGCGCAGACCCCGGGATTTGTCGAGGAGTGATAAAGTAAAACGTTTACTCATTCGGAGAAGGAAAAGAAAAGCGTATACCTGATGTTCACTTATTCGTAGACGGAATAACGCGCTGCTCACCAAAGGGAGCCCCACCGAAAGTATTTTCGGTGGGGTATATAATCGGGGTCCCCGCCGAAAGTATTTTCGGTGGGGTATATAATCGGGGTTCCCGTCGCAAAATCTTTGATTTTGTGATGGGGCTTCATTGGGGTCCCCGGTAGGAGGGGGATTAATATTCCCCGCGAGACGTACAGTTGGCTAATGTTTGAGTTACATGCTCACTCCGGGAAGGAAGGGGTACACATTCCCCTGTCACGAGAACGTGAAGTTTAACGCCCTTTTCCTACATCTTGTATGTTTTCGTGACGGGGGAGCGGAATTTTTATTTGTGGCGAAATTCGCTTGACAGTGTTTTTTCTTTTTACTATTATATTTAAGCGTCTGTACGCAGGTGCGCAAGGATATTATTGTAAGCGCGAACCAGCCCCTCGCCTTGCAGTCTGTATATAGAATCACATACGAAATTTTGGAGGTCTGTAATGGCTAAGGATTTGTCCGCAATGGCAAACAACAATAAGTCTTACATGGCGAAACCCGGCGAAGTGGAGAGCAAGTGGTACGTCGTCGACGCCACCGATATGGTGCTCGGACGTCTTGCTTCGCAGGTGGCGGCTGTTCTCAAAGGAAAGAACAAGCCCGAATACACCCCCCACGTCGACTGCGGCGACCATGTCATCGTCATCAACTGCGACAAGGTGGTCCTCACCGGCAAGAAGCTCGAACAGAAGTATTACCGCTATCACACCGGCTACATCGGCGGCCTTAAGGAAGTGCAGTACAAGAAACTCATGAACGAGAAGCCCGAGTTCGCCGTGTACAAGGCGGTCAAGGGAATGCTCCCCAAGAATTCCCTCGGCAGAGATATGCTCAAGAAGCTCCGCGTCTATGCGGGCAGCGAGCACAATCATCAGGCACAGTGCCCCGTCGCGTTGGAACTGAAATAAGGTGAGGTGTGCAAATGGCTACGAAGAAAACCGTTAAAAAGAAAGTTCAGTATCTCGGCACCGGCAGGAGAAAGACCGCCATCGCCCGTGTCCGTCTCATGCCCGGCGAGGGCAACATCACCATCAACAAGCGCACCTTCGAGGACTACTTCCCCCTCGACACCATGCGTCTTATCGTCAATCAGCCCCTTGAGGCTGTGTCCGCGACCGACAAGTTCGACGTCATCGTCAACGTGCACGGCGGCGGCATGACCGGACAGGCGGGCGCGATCCGTCACGGCATCGCCCGCGCCCTCTGCGTCTGCGACAAGGAAGCCTATCGCTCCATTCTCAAAAAGGCAGGCTATCTCAAGCGCGATCCCAGACAGAAAGAGCGCAAGAAGTATGGTCTGCATAAGGCGCGCAAGGCACCTCAATTCTCGAAACGCTGACATCACTATTTGGCGAATTGCTTTGTCAAAACCCCTTCCGCAATGCGGTCACGTACGATCAAGTACGCTCCCTTTTGCGAAAGGGGTTTTTTCGCACACTTCATCCAAATATTGATGTCAGCGGCAAAAGCGTATGAACCGCGCTATTCGGGGTCCCCACCGAAAGTATTTTCGGTGGGGCAGAGTGGCGTGATACTGCGTCAAAGTCCCTTCCGCAATGCGGTCACGTACGCTTTAGTACGCTCCCTTTTGCGGAAGGGGCTTTTCCTTGTCTGACGCTCAAATATCGCGGTTATCTAAGTGATTGCAGTTGCGTGCCTATCGGGGGCCCCATTTAATTTTTGCAAAATTCAATGGGGCAAAATTGCTTTGTCAAGCGCTTTGGGTTCTCCACCTAAAATACTTTCGGTAGGAAAGATGGCCATAGAATTTATTTATAGAATGCAGGCGAACAATATACTATTAATATGCAATTTATTATTTAAATAATACGTAAACTATATTTAATAATTGACAAATATTGCTATTTCATTTATGTTAAATTTGAAGATTAATTTCTTCAAAATAATATTACAGGGGGTAGCAATGTATGAAAAAAACCACAAAACTTGCGGTAATTGTTCTTTGTTTATGTTTGATCTGCTTTGTTTTTATGGCTTGTAACAAAGTAGACTCTTATTCATTGACGGGACGCTATAATTGCACGGATGACACATCAAGTTATATTCAAATCAACACAAGCACGGCGGATTTGAATCGTGTTTATGTGGCTGATTATAATGGAATCCCTGCATATGTCACCATTAAGGGGGTAAATTATAGTGTATCTAATGGCGCAATTACGTTTAGTTTCGTTTATAATGGAATCACAGTAACTGCAACCGGCAATGTAAGCACGTCAACCGGAGTCTTAACTCTTTATGGGAAGACGTATCAGCATGCTTGATTGTATCGCCCATTAATGGGCGATACAATCTATGGTGATCAAATGATAAGAGCGACAGACATTAAGAAATCATATGGCAAAAAGAATAATAATTACATAAACGTTCTCCAAGGAATCAGTCTTGAGATACATACCGGAGAGTATGTTGCTATTTGTGGAAAATCAGGGAGCGGAAAGACAACTTTACTAAATATATTGAGCGGATTAAGTCTTCCTTCTGCCGGAAATGTTTTTTATGATGATATAAACATTAATATGCTGAAAAGCGAAGAGATAGCCTCTTTTCGCAGAAATAACATCGGTTTCGTGTTTCAAAGTTTTTATTTAGAACCTGAGTATACGGTATATCAAAATGCAGAGCTGCCACTGCTGTTTTCTAATAGTGAAAAAGTAAGAGACGAAGTAATAAGGCAACTTGAAAAAGCAGGGCTTTCCGAAAAGCAAAAGGTAAAAGCGAAATATCTTTCGGGAGGCGAACAGCAACGCCTTTGTATAGCGAGGGCGTTGGCAAATCATCCCAATGTTATATTTGCCGATGAGCCGTGTGGCAATTTGGACTCGGAAAATACTGAAACGATAATGAAAATTTTTGACGATCTGCATGAATCCGGAAAAACAATAATTATGGTGACGCACGATTTAGAATCTGCAAGGCGCGCGGATAGAATTATATGGCTAAAAGACGGCAAAATAGTCAATGAAGAAGACGTGCTTTAAATTAGTTGGCATGGAGGCAATGCGATTGCTTCCGGTTATACTTCTGTTTTTCTTAATAATGACAGTCATTTTGTCATTATCGCTTTGCTTGATACATTTAGCCGTACAAATTCCCCCCGCATATTTTGAGTACTTGGATTCTATGCGAGAGGTTTACGTTTTTGACGTTTCGGAATTCCCGGTATATAATGTTGAGGAAATTACACAAATAGGAGATTTTTCGATTGTAAACGGCGACGGATTTACCTATAATGTTCCACTTTATAATGAGGCGGGAGAGCAGCTTCCGCCGGTAATTACAGAAGTTTTGCCCAATGGAATAGAGATTCGTTATATTTCAGGGGCGGCAATAAAAACTGGTAACACAAATAATGATTACTCACTGTCACTGTCTGATTGTTTTACACAGGGAACATTATGGAACAGCAGTGACAATGAGGGCATTTGGATCAATGAGTATGTAGCAGAATCTTTAAATGTTGGTATAGGAGATAAGATTTATATTGGCGAAAACAAAGCGCTTTTTGTTGTAAAAGGGGTTTATTTTGCACCAACTAATAATGAGTTTTCCTATTATGATTTTTATATTGATATAGGACGGGCGCAATCTTTTAATGTGGAAACATTGAGTACAAGTGTATGGTTCGGTCAGGCTAAAGAAGTATATTCTGCATATGGAAGTCTTTCGAATGCAGGATTCTCTGTAATAATTGACAATGATGTGTTGTCAATGTTACGCGGGACGGAAACGGCAAGAGTGACATTGTCTGTTTTTGCGGCAATTCTTACAGCGTCATCGATATGCATTTATTATAGTGTCTTGCTGATTATTTTGCAAAAGAGGCGGGGATTTATAGGTATTACGCAGTTATGTGGCGGAGGAAGTGCCATTGTCTATGTATATTTGACACTGCTCATGGTGCTGAGTATAGTCGCACTAGCCTGTGCTTCCGGGTTAGCAGTACTCTTTAATCATGAGTTTGAAACTCTTTTCGCGGGATTATTCGGTTTTGATGTGACATTAGAGTATATTGTGTTTCTGCCGTTCGCGATGTTAGGATTGTTGTTGGGTATTTGCTATGCTTCTTGTGTCTTCATGATAAAATACTCGCTGCGGAGAAAGCTCGCGGAAAAAATGCGGGGGGAGGAATAATGAAGGGCATAATAATAACGGCGTGCCGCGATGTCATCAATATGTCCGGCAAATACTCCAAAATAATAATACTTTTGGCTTTAGTTATAGTCGTTATAATAGTCTGGTTTTCATTTGCGCGTACGGCTGATGATGTGGCGTCGGCATATGCGTTGGAAAATATATCGGCAAATTACTTTATTTCTGATATGGATATAGAAGGGAAGAATTCAACAAAGTATGCATATTTTGACACAAGAACGTTTTTACTTAACAAAAACATTGAAAACGCCGTATCATCGACTAAAAATATTGTTCTTTATGTAGACGGAGAGAGAAAAACATCTTCGCTTAACTATAGCGAAGGTATTGTGTTTTATGGAACAACGGGCGATATCTTAAGTCAAAATGATTTGCTGGAAGCTGAAACGATAAATGCTTCATTGCTTGCATCTGGCGGGAGCAGTGTGAAAAATGATGGGCTCATTATCACAGATAAATTCGCACAGGCTTATGATTTATATCAATATAATATAATTGGAAAAACGCTGGAATTTGCCTTTGTGGTTGACGAAAAAGAAATAATATTTCCCGGTACCTATGAAGTCACGGGAGTATTATCGGAACAATTCGAGCATCTTTCCGGAAGAATAGACGAAACACAATCGCCCGCAATCTATTTTTCGCTTGATTCTGATTTATTTATAAACAATAATGACTGTGTTATTAGCTATTATAAAATTTATTTGGACTCGTATTCGGGATATGAGAATGTTATCGGCGCGCTTAACAATGAAGGGGCAAATTGGATGTTTGCCGGTGCTGATATCGTCGACGCGATGTTTTTATTAGAAAATCAAAGCCTATACGCGGGGCGGCTCACTTCATTTGTTGGCATTCCTCTTATCATAATACTTTCTTTGGGTGCCGTTCTCGCTGCCTTTGAAGTAATCTCCATAAAAAGAAGGAGCTTGGGATTGCTTATGGCTCTTGGCAATTCCCCCAAGAGGAGTATATTAATTTTTAGTCTGGAAGTCATGTTAATTTTGATTATCGCTTTATTTATCGCGTTGTGCATAAGCGGCATAATCGTGGCGATCTTGAATGAAGTAACTGCAGAGAGATTCTATTTGAATATGACCATAACGTCCCAATTATTTGGTTTAGGGATAGCGGTTGCCGCTGCGGTTATCGGAGCATTATGGTGCGTAACAGTGGGAATCACTGCTATAATAATACGACGTAAAGAAATTTCCGATCTGCTTAAAAAGTAGAACTACTGTCTTATGATCTACTGCAGCAGGACGTAGGCGCAGGCGGCGATCGCTTCCGCGCTGCCGATGTCGCCGATACCTTCGTTGGTAGTGGCGGTGATGCCTATCTTGTCCGCGGGCAGGGAGAGCGCACTCGCCATACGCGCGCGCATTCTGTCGATGTGGGGCGCAATGACGGGTTTTTCCGCGATTATGCACACGGAGAGGCTCGCTGCGGAGCGTCCTTTGTCGTGCATGATACGGAGCACGCCTTTTAAGAGTTTCATGCTGTCGGCACCGTCGTATTTAGGGTCGTCCACCGGGTAGAGATGCCCGATGTCCTTTTCGCCGAGGGCGGAGAGTATCGCGTCCATGACCGCGTGTATTGCGGCGTCGCCGTCCGAGTGCGCGACGAAAGAGTACGGGCAGGGTATACGCTCGCCGAGCAGCTTGATGCCTTTGCCCGCGGTGAGTTTGTGAATGTCGTAGCCGAAGCCGACGAGAGAGGTGCGCAGATCGTCCTTGACGGTGATCTTGACATTTTTGGGATCGCCTTCCGTGATGAGCACCTCGCCGGGTGCGTACTTGTGCGCCACGGTGAAGTCGTCCAGGCAGTCCTCCTCGCAGAGGGAGTAAGCCTTTTCTATGCGCTCGCGCGAGAAGCCGGCAGGCGTCTGCACGCGGCGGTAATCCGTGCGGTCGAGGGGTTCCGCGCCGCCGTCGGTCAGCCGCAGAATATTGTCCGTGAAGGGGAGCGCGGGGATGCACGCGCCGCACTTTTCCGCGCCGTCTATCACGCGTGCGATGAGCTGTCCCGTGACGAACGGGCGCGCGCCGTCGTGGATGAGCACCAGGTCGCATTCCTCATCCAGCGCCTGCAAGCCGAAACGCACGGTCTTGGTGCGGCTCGCGCCGCCGCGCGTGAGAGTTATGCGTCTGTCCTCGTCGAGGTGCGCGGCGGACAGACTGTCCAGAAACTCGTCCGCAGAGTCCGTGTCCACGGCGATGATGACGCGCTTGACTTCGGGGAAGGCGAGGAAAGGCTTCACCGCTTCCACGAGCACGCAGGAAGAGCCGCACGGTTCGAGCAGCTTGTTTTCTTTGCCGTAACGCAGGCTTGAGCCGCCCGCGGCGATGATGACGTTGATGTGTGACATAGGCGATATGCGCGCGTCCGCGTGTATATGCGTATGCGCGTCCGTACCTATTATAAATGAAGAGCAGCGCTCTTTCAAGAGGGAAGTTTTTTCGTTAATGCTCACGAGAATTTTATTAAATCGCATTCTCCAATATAAGAGAGGATTGGGAGCTTTTCCCTAGGTTGGGGACGGAGCAAAAATGCAACACGCCGAAGCAAGTCGGCGTGTTGCATTTTTGCTCCGTCCCCCAGTGGGGGTATATACACACCCCCACACCCCGATAGGGTAACATGATTTATAAGTGTTGCTTTGACGTGCGTTCATTCGGAGCGTGTTTGAGCACGACGTTCACTCGTTCGAAGACGAAATAAAACCTTATTTTTCCACGTTCACTCATTCGAAGACGGAACTACGCGCCGCTCACCCAAACTTGCACAGCGGCATAGCCGCTCTTGCAAGTCGCGGCGCGCTATCTGAGTGCCGAGCACTAGATGTCACCTAAGCAGACACGGACGTAAGTGTGCGAGCGCCGAATTCCTCCGCCCGTGCAGGGATTTCGGTGAGTACCGTTCTCCGCTCGATTATGTGAGTGCGATATTAAAAACTCTTGCAGAGGTACGGCGTTAGTCCCGCATTTTGGGAGTACGACAATACATTCTGCACGGGGGAGGAAAGCCCGAAGGGAAGGAGGGGGATCAATATTCCCCGCGAGACGTGCAGCCTGTCCAGCGGGAGTTATACGTTACCCCGGTAGGAGGGGGTGCAATACTCCCATGCCAGAGGACGTGAAGTTTGTTAAATTTTATCCTCTAACTTCAGCTTGGGAGAGGAAGAGTTTTTTCAAACAAGAGGACGGAGAGCTTTTCCCTAGGTTGGGGACGGAGCAAAAATGCAACACGCCGAAGCAAGTCGGCGTGTCACATTTTTCCTCCGTCCCCCGGCGGGGGTATAGTCACACCCCCACACCCCGATAAGGTGACGTGTTTTATATAGGTGTTTTCAAATTCGTCCGAAGGGAGTGCAGGCGCTGTCACTCTATCACCCTGTACATCTCGGAGGCGGACTGTTTGGTCTGTTTTTCGTCGACGTTCAGGACCTCGAAGGTGAGGGAATTGCTGCCGAAGGATACCGTGACGGTGTCGCCGGGTTTGACTTCCCTGGCGGGTTTTGCCGGCTTGCCGTTGATCTCGATGCGGCCGCCGGAGCACGCTTCCGCGGCAACGGTGCGGCGTTTTATGACGCGCGAAACTTTGAGAAATTTGTCGATACGCATATTTTCACCTGTTTTTTGTCCGCATTTACGGGAGGGCGGAAGGCGGCGGACGGGCGCGGTGCGCCGCGGCGGACAGGAGTCAAAAAAAATTGCGGATCTCCGAAAATCACGGCTCGCAAGCAGTTGACAGTCTTGCAAAACGCTGATAAAATAGGAAAATGCGCAATAATGCTTATTCCTGCCCTCGAAATCCCGTATTTTGGGGGTAGGGGGTTATATCCAACGGCGTTAGTATAGCGCAGAGCAACAAAAAAAACAAGTGCTTTCCGCGAAAGTCGGATTTTCTGAAAAATTTTTTTGCGGGGAACAAAATCGGTAATTTCAAGGAGTAAAACATGTCCCAAAGAATTCACAAGGTCATGTACGGAACCACCGAGCGCCAGGATTTTTCGAGGATCAAGGACGTGCTCGACATTCCGTATCTCATCGAGGTGCAAAAGGATTCCTACCAGAACTTCATCCACGACGGCATCAGAGAAGTCTTCAAGGACTATTCGCCCATCGTCGACTTCGCCGGCAAGCTGAAGCTGGAGTTCCTTTCCCACTCCCTCGAAGGCGAGCCCAAGTACTCCGTCAAGGAGTGCAAGGACCGCGACACCACCTATGCGCTGCCTCTGCGCGTCAAGGCGCGCCTCACCAACCAGGAGACGGGCGAAGTGGTGGAGCAGGAAGTGTTCATGGGAGATTTCCCGCTCATGACGGAATCGGGTTCTTTCATCATCAACGGTGCGGAACGCGTCATCGTCAGCCAGCTTGTGCGCAGCCCCGGCGTGTACAGCGAGAAGTCGCTCGACCGCAACGGCACTCCGCGCTACAAGACCACGGTCATTCCCAACAGGGGCGCGTGGCTTGAATTCGAGCAGGATCAGAACGATGTGCAGTGGGTGCACGTCGACCGCACCAGGAAGATCACCGCGACCACGCTGCTCAGAGCGCTCGGCATAGGCACGGACGAGGAACTCTCGGAGCTGTTCGGCGGTGACGAGATGATCGCGGCGACCTGCAAAAAGGACAGCGACTGCAAGTCGGTGGAAGAAGGCAAGAGGGATCTGTTCAAGCGTCTGCGTCCGGGCGAAGTGCCCACCACGGAAGGCGCCGACATCCTCATCAACAACACCTTCTTCGAATACAAGAAATACGACCTCGCAAGAGTCGGCAGATACAAGTACAACAAGAAACTCTCTCTCGCCAACCGCATCGAGGGCAACGAGCTTTCCCGCGACGTCGTCGATCCCGCGACGGGCGAGATCATCGCCGCCAAGGGCGAAAAACCGTCCGAAGAGCTGGCGAAGAAGATCCAGAACAGCGGCGTGAACGTCGTCTGGCTCGCCTACCGCGACGCGGACGGTGTGGACAGAGAGTACAAAGCCATCGGCAACAACACCGTCGACCTCGACGCGTTCGTGGACTGCAATCCCCGTGAGCTCGGCATCCTCGAAAAGGTGTACTATCCCAACCTCGCGACCTTCATGCAGGAGTACTCCGATCCCGACGAGCTGCGCCTTGCCATCAAGTCCAACGTCGACACCCTCGTATATAAGCACATCACGGTGGACGACATCGTGGCGACCGTCAGCTACAACCTCGGACTGCGCTACGGTTTCGGCACGTGCGACGACATCGACCACCTCAGCAACAGACGCGTGCGCCCCGTTGGCGAACTGCTGCAGAATCAGTTCCGCATCGGCGTGTCGCGCCTGGAGAGAGTCATCAAGGAGAGGATGGCGTCCGCCCAGGACTCCGCGGAGATCACGCCGCAGAACCTCATCAACATCCGCCCCGTGACGAGCGCGGTGAAAGAGTTCTTCGGTTCTTCCCAGCTCAGCCAGTTCATGGACCAGCCCAACCCCATTGCGGAGCTCACCCACAAGAGGAAGCTCTCCGCACTCGGCCCCGGCGGTCTGAACCGCGAGAGAGCGAGCTTCGAAGTGCGTGACGTCCACCACTCCCACTACGGCCGTCTGTGCCCCATCGAGACTCCGGAAGGTCAGAACATCGGACTCATCTCCTCGCTGTCCACTTACGCGAGGGTGAACGAGTACGGCTTTATGGAATCTCCCTACCGCAGGATCGACAAGGCGACGGGCGTCGTCACCGACGAAGTGGTGTACATGACCGCGGACGAAGAGGACAAATACGTCGTCGCACAGGCGAACGAGGAGCTTGACGAAGAGAGTAGGTTCGTGCGCGACCGCGTCACCTGCCGCATCCGCAGCGACATCCGCGAAGTTCCGAGAGAACAGGTCGACTTCATGGACGTCTCGCCCAAGCAGCTGGTCTCCATCGCCACTGCGCTCATCCCCTTCCTTGAGAACGACGACACCAACCGCGCGCTGATGGGCTCCAACATGCAGCGCCAGGCAGTCCCGCTCCTCAAGCCCGAGGCTCCCATGATCGCCACCGGCGTGGAGCACAGGATCGCCTACGACAGCGGCGCGATCAAGCTCGCGAAACGCGACGGATACGTCAAATACGTGGACTCCGACCGCATAGTGGTCGAGGCTGAGGACGGCACGACGGACGAGTACGTCATGTCCAAGTTCGAACGCAGCAACCAGTCCACCTGCATAAACCAGCATCCCATCGTCGCCAAGGGCGACAAGGTGTACGCCGAGATACGCGAGAACGGCAAAGTCGTGCGCGAAGCCACCGTGCTTGCGGACGGTCCCGCGACGGACAAGGGCGAGCTCGCTCTCGGCAGGAACATCCTCGTCGGCTTCATGAGCTGGGAGGGTTACAACTACGAGGACGCCATCCTCATCAGCGAGGATCTGGTCAAGGACGACGTGTTCACCTCCATCCACATCGAGGAGCACGAGATAGAGGCGCGCGACACCAAGCTCGGCGAAGAGCAGATCACGCGCGACATCCCCAATCTCTCCGAGGACGCGCTCAAGAACCTTGACGAGGACGGTATCGTCCGTGTGGGCGCGGAAGTGCGCAGCGGCGACATCCTCGTGGGCAAGGTCACGCCCAAGGGCGAGACGGAGCTCACTCCCGAAGAAAGACTCCTGCGCGCGATATTCGGCGAGAAGGCGAGAGAAGTGCGCGACACCTCTCTCAGAGTGCCCAACGGCGAAGGCGGCATAGTCGTGGACGTCAAGATCTTCACCAGGAAGAACCGCGACGAGCTCAGCCCCGGCGTGAACAAGCTGGTGCGCGTGTACATCGCCCAGAAGAGGAAGATCTCCGTCGGCGACAAGATGGCGGGACGCCACGGCAACAAGGGCGTCATCTCCCGCGTGCTGCCCAAGGAGGACATGCCTTTCCTCGCGGACGGCACTCCGCTGCAGATCGTGCTCAACCCCCTCGGCGTGCCTTCCCGAATGAACATCGGTCAGGTGCTTGAAGTCCACCTCGGACTCGTCGCCAACATGCTGGGCTGGAAGGTCGCCACCCCCGTCTTTGACGGTGCGGACGAGCGCGACATCAAACAGCTCTTCGCGGAGTGCGGCATAGTCAACGAAGAGGGCAAAGTGGACGGCAAGATCAAGCTGTACGACGGCAGGACGGGCGAGCCTTTCGAGAACCCCGTCACGGTCGGGTACATGTACATGCTCAAGCTGCACCACCTCGTGGACGACAAGATCCACGCCAGAAGCACCGGTCCTTACAGCCTGGTCACCCAGCAGCCGCTCGGCGGCAAGGCGCAGTTCGGCGGACAGCGTTTCGGCGAAATGGAAGTGTGGGCGCTGGAAGCGTACGGCGCGGCGAATATGCTGCAGGAGATCCTCACCGTCAAGTCCGACGACGTGGTGGGCAGAGTCAAGACCTACGAGTCCATCGTCAAGGGCAACAACATCTCCGAGCCCGGCATACCGGAATCCTTCAAGGTTCTGGTCAAGGAACTGCAGGCGCTCGCTCTCGACGTCAAGGTGCTCACCGAGGACCGCGACGAAGTCAAGCTGCGCGACTACGACGAGGAGATGGACTTCGACACTCCCGTCACCAAGCGCCGCGACGAGCTCAAGGAAGTCGACATTCTCGGCGACGGACTCTTCGAAGGGCTCGGACAGAGCGAAGGCGGCATAGACAATATGTTCGACACCGGCGCGGACGACGATGACGACATCTTCAGTGCGCTCACGGGCGCCGGCGCAAGCAGCGCGTTCGACATCTTCGGCGACAAGGACGACGCGTCCGACGATGAGGAATAAGGAGGCAGTATAGTATGTACGAACTCAGCAATTTCGACGCAATACAAATCGGCATCGCCTCTCCCGAAAAGATCAGGGAATGGTCTTACGGCGAGGTGACGAAACCCGAAACCATAAATTACCGCACGCAGAAGCCCGAACGCGACGGTCTGTTCTGCGAAAAGATCTTCGGGCCCACACGCGACTGGGAGTGCCATTGCGGCAGATACAAGAGGATCCGCTACAAGGGCGTCATATGCGAAAAGTGCGGCGTCGAGGTCACCAAGAGCAAGGTGCGCCGCGAGAGAATGGGACACATCGAGCTTGCTACTCCCGTATCCCACATATGGTATTTCCGCGGAGTGCCTTCCCGCATAAGTCTGCTGCTCGACATCTCCCCGAAGGACCTTGAGCAGGTGCTGTACTTCGTGGCGTTCATCGTGCTGGATCCCGGCAAGGTGACGGAGATCACCAAAAAGCAGGTCATCACGGACAGAGAGTACCGCGAACTGCTGGAAAGATACAAGCCCGAGGACTTCAGAGTGGGCATGGGCGCGGAAGCCATCAAGGAACTCCTCATGGAGATCGACCTCGACAAGGACAGCGAGGAGCTCAAGCAGATCATCGCCAACAGCACCAGCCAGAAGCGTCTGCGTGCCATCAAGCGCCTTGAGATCGTGGAAGCGTTCCGCATCAGCGGCAACCGTCCCGAATGGATGATCCTGGACGTGCTGCCCGTGCTGCCTCCCGAACTTCGCCCCATGGTGCAGCTCGACGGCGGCAGATTCGCCACCTCCGACCTCAACGACCTCTACCGCAGAGTCATCAACCGCAACAACCGCCTGAAGAAGCTCAAGGAACTCGGCGCCCCCGACATCATCGTCCGCAACGAGAAACGCATGCTGCAGGAAGCGGTGGACGCGCTCATCGACAACGGCAGAAGAGGCAAGCCCGTCAGCGGCCCCGGCAACAGGGAGCTGAAGTCCCTCTCCGGTCTGCTGAGAGGCAAACAGGGACGTTTCAGACAGAACCTGCTGGGCAAGCGCGTGGACTATTCCGGACGTTCCGTTATCGTCGTAGGACCCGAACTCAAACTTTATCAGTGCGGTTTGCCCAAAGAAATGGCTCTTGAGCTGTTCAAGCCCTTCATCATGAAGAAGCTGGTGGAACAAAATCTGTGCCACAACATCAAGACGGCGAAGCGTTTCGTGGACACCGGCAAGAATCAGGTGTGGGACATCCTGGAAGAGATCATCAAGGACCATCCCGTCCTCCTCAACCGCGCTCCCACGCTGCACCGTCTGGGCATTCAGGCGTTCGAGCCCGTCCTCGTCGAGGGCAGAGCCATCAAGCTCCACCCCCTCGCTTGCGGCGCGTTCAACGCGGACTTCGACGGCGACCAGATGGCGGTGCACGTGCCGCTGTCCATAGAGTCGCAGGTCGAGGCGCGCATACTCATGCTGTGCACCAACAACATACTCAAACTCTCCGACGGCAAGCCTATCGTCTCTCCGACGCAGGACATGGTCATCGGCTCGTACTATCTCACCATCATCCGTCCCGGCGACAAGGGCGAAGGCAAATGTTTCAGCTCCTTCGACGAGGCGGTCATGGCGTATCAGGACGGCGACGTCACGCTGCAGTCTTTGGTGTGGATCCGCACTCCGTACACCCGCGAGGACGGTACGCAGGGCACGAGGATGCTGCACACCACTGTCGGACGCTGCATCTTCAACTCCAACCTGCCGCAGGATCTGCAGTTCGTCAACCGCCGCGATCCCAGGAACGCGGGGCTGCTCGAACTCGACGGCATACTCGGCATCAACGCCTGCATAGACGAGAAGCAGTTCGCGGCGCTCGCGGACGCGCTGCGCGGTAAGAATATTACGGACGCGGAGCGTGCGGAGGTGCGCGCGATACTGCGCAATCCCGATCTCGCGGACGCGAAGATAGACGCCATTGCCGCGGCTCTGAACGAGGCGGCGGACGTGGACGTGAAGGGCGCGGAAACGCACGAAAAGACCATGCTCCGCAAGAGGATACTCAAAGTCCTCGGCGAGAAGGCGATGGCCATCGGCAAAAAGCAGCTCTCCCTCATCGTGGACAACTGCTTCAAGTATCACGGCGCGACGGAGACCGCCGCTGTGCTGGACAAGATCAAGGCGCTCGGTTACAAGTATTCCACCATCGGCGCCATCACCGCCAGCGTGTTCGACATGCACATTCCGGCGGCGAAGAAGGATATAATAGCAGAGGCGGAGAACACCGTTAAGCGCGTGGAGAAGAACTTCGCAAGAGGTATCCTCACCGATGACGAACGTTATCAGACCGTCGTCAAGACGTGGAAAGAAGCGTCCGACAAGGTGGAGCAGGAGCTCATCAACGGCGCGGAGGACTTCAACCCCATTTGGATGATGGCCAACTCCGGTGCGCGAGGCAACATGGGACAGATCCGTCAGCTCGCGGGTATGCGCGGTCTTATGGCGGATCCCTCCGGACGCACGATCGAGCTGCCCGTCCGTTCCTCCTTCCGCGAAGGGCTGTCCGTTCTGGAATACTTCATTTCCTCGCACGGCGGCAGAAAAGGTCTTGCGGACACGGCGCTCAAGACGGCGGACTCCGGTTATCTTACCAGACGTCTTGTCGACGTATCCCACGGCGTCATCGTGCGCGAGCAGGACTGCGGCGACAGCAAGGGTACCGAGATCACCGCCATCCGCGACGGCAAGAGCGAGATCGAGTCGCTTGCGGACCGTATCGCGGGCAGGTTCACCATCGAGCCTATCGTGCATCCCGAAACGGGCGAAGTCATCGTCGAAGCGGACAGCATGATCACCGACGACCAGGCGAAGGAGATCGAGGCGGCGGGCATCAAGAAAGTGCTCATCCGCTCCGTGCTCACCTGCAAGACGAGGAACGGCGTGTGCGCCAAGTGCTACGGCAAGAACATGGCGAGCGGACAGCCGGTCAAACTCGGCGAAGCGGTCGGCATCATCGCGGCGCAGTCCATCGGCGAACCCGGTACGCAGCTCACGATGAGAACGTTCCACTCCGGCGGCGTCGCAACCGGCGACGACATCACACAGGGTCTGCCCCGAGTCGAAGAGCTTTTCGAAGCGCGCAAACCCAAGGGACAGGCGGTCATCACCGAGAATTCGGGCGCAGCGGTCGTCAGCGACGACAGCCGCGAGATCACCGTCACCGGCGAGGACGGGGAAGTGAGAAGCTACGCGATCCCCTTCGGCGCGAAACTCAAGGTGGAGACCGGCGACATGGTGGAAGCGGGCGATCCGCTCACCGCAGGTTCCATCAATCCGCAGGATATGCTCCGCGCAAAGGGCGTCAAAGGCGTGCAGGAATACCTCACCAAGGAAGTGCAGTCCGCTTACCGCCTCTCCGGCGTCGAGATCAACGACAAACACATCGAGGTCATCGTGCGCCAGATGCTGCGTAAGGTCAAGGTGGAGAATCAGGGCGACACCGAAATGCTGCCCGGCTCGCTCGTGGACATCTTCACTTACGAGGACGAGAACGAAAAGGCTCTCGAGAACGGCGGCGTGCCCGCCAGTGCGAAACGCACGCTGCTCGGCATCACCAAGGCGGCGCTCGCGACGGAGTCCTTCCTCTCGGCGGCGTCCTTCCAGGAGACCGCGCGCGTGCTCACCGAAGCGGCGATCAAGAACAAGGTCGATCCGCTCATCGGACTCAAGGAAAACGTCATCATCGGCAAACTCATACCTGCAGGCACGGGAATGAAGATCTACAAGAACATCTCCACCGCGCCTGCGGATCCCGACACCGCAGACAGCGGCGCCGCGAACGAAATGATCTGATATGAAAAATTCCGTTCAGAAAAGGTTTTTCACCTCCGAAAGCGTGACGGAGGGACATCCGGACAAGGTGTGCGACCAGATCGCGGACGCGATCCTCGACGACATCTTCACGGAGGATCCTTCCGCCCGCGTTGCGGTCGAAGTGTGCGCCACGACGGGAATGGTGATGGTGTTCGGCGAAGTGAGCACTTCCCATTACTGCGACATTCCCGGCATGGTGCGCGGCGTCGTGAAGGACATCGGCTATGACGACAGTTCTCTCGGCTTCGATTACAAGACGTGCGCGGTGCTTTCCTCACTCGACGAGCAGTCGCCGGACATAGCGAGGGGAGTGGACGAGGCGTCGGATTACGTCGGTTGCGACGAGATAGACAAGCTCGGAGCGGGTGATCAGGGCATGATGTTCGGGTGCGCCACGGACGAAACGCCGGAGCTTATGCCCCTGCCCATTATGCTTGCCCATGCGCTGACCATGCGGCTTACCGAGGCGCGCAAGTCGGGGGAGATCCCCTGGCTGCGTCCGGACGGAAAGGCACAGGTCACGGTGGAATACGTCGACGGCAAGCCCAAACGCGTGGACGTGGTAGTGCTGTCCTCCCAGCACAGCGACGATGTGGACAGGCAGGAGCTTGAGAGCACTCTCATCGAGAAGGTCGTCAAAAAGGCAGTCCCGGCGAAGTGGCTGGATAAAAACACCAAGTATTACGTCAATCCCACGGGCAGGTTCGTCATAGGCGGACCCGCGGGGGACAGCGGCGTGACGGGCAGGAAGATCATCGTCGACACCTACGGCGGCTACTGCCCGCACGGCGGCGGCGCGCTTTCAGGCAAGGACCCCACCAAAGTGGACCGCAGCGGAACGTACATGGCGAGATACATATGCAAGAATCTCGTCGCCGCAGGCGTGTGTAAACGCGTCGAACTGCAGGTGGCTTACGCCATAGGCAGAGCGCATCCCGTTTCGGTGTATGTCGACACATTCGGCACGGGAGTCGTGGACGACGCCACAGTGGCGAAGATCGTTTCGGAAGTGTTCGACATGCGTCCGCAGGCGATCATCCGCAGGCTGAAGCTCAACCGCCCGATCTACCGCGCGACATCCAATTACGGACACTTCGGCAGGGCGGAGTTCAGTTGGGAAAAGACGGACCGCGTCGACGAACTGAAACGCGCGCTTGCAAAATATACGCTGTAAAACCGATAATTACAAAAGAAAAGCAAGGATAAGCCTTGCTTTTTCTTTCAACGACGCTCCTTTTTGCGCGAAGTTTTCCGGGGAAGAAAGTTCCTCCGGAACGTACGGCGGCGAGGGGCGGGAATACATGACGCAATGGAACTTAAAGGAGAAATCAGGAACGTAATCTTCCGCAGCGAAGAGACCGGTTATACCGTACTTGATCTGAAGTGCGAGGACGGCGTTTTCACAGTCGTGGGCACGATGCCCCCCGTCAGCGAGGGGCAGAATCTGCGTGTGGAAGGAGATTTCAAAACGCGCAGTATGTACGGCAGGCAGTTCACCGCGGAAAAGGTGTACGTTTCTTCTCCTTCCAGGATAGACGGAATGGTCAGGTTTCTCGGCAGCGGACTCATCAAGGGGCTCGGTCCCGTCACGGCGCAGGCGATAGTGGACCGTCACGGCGTGAATGCGCTGGAGGCTATGAAATATCCCGTCGAAATCGCGAAAGTCAAGGGCATATCCTTAAAGCGCGCGACGGAATTCTGCCTCGGATATTCGGGGCTTCAGAAGATGCAGTCCGCGGTCATGTTCCTGCAGGAGCTCGGCATCACCGTCAATCTCGCGCTCAAGATCTACCGTGTGTACGGCGACGCGACGGAAGAGCGGGTGCGCAAAAATCCGTATTCTCTCGTGGACGACGTGGACGGAATAGGCTTCCAGACTGCGGACCGCATAGCCGGAGAACTCGGCGTCGCGCGCGACAGCGACTACCGCATCTGCGCCGCGGTGACGTGCATACTCAAGGACGCGTCCGTAAAGGGCGGACACAACTTTTTGCCGGAAAACGAACTTGTTTCGGCAGTTATCGGACTTTTAAGGTCGGATAGTGACGAAACGGAGCGCAGAGTGCGCGACAACATAGAGGATATGATCATGCTCGGCGACCTCGTGCGCTACGACACGGGAGAGTGCGTCGCCGTGCTCACGAAGCAGAACTTCGCCATAGAGCGCAACATCGCGCGCAGGCTCATACGACTGCAGGCGGAGGCGGCGGATTTCAGGGCGGACGTGGATTACGAAGTGGCGCAGTTCGAGAAGGAAGCCGGCATCGAACTGCACCCCAACCAGACCGCAGCCGTGCGCGCCGCTGTGGAAAACGGGCTGCAGATAGTGACGGGCGGTCCCGGCACGGGCAAGACCACCATCGTCAAGTGCATAATGCACGTATTCAAGAATCTCGGTCAGCGCGTCGCGCTGTGCGCCCCCACGGGCAGAGCGGCCAAAAGGCTTTCCGCCGCGACTGGGGAGGAGGCAAAGACCATCCACCGTCTGCTGGATCTCGACTGGAAGGACGGCGGCGGAAGATTCGCATACAACAACGACAGGAAGCTCCCCCTCGACGTCGTCATAGTAGACGAGGTCAGCATGGTGGACGAATATGTGTTCAACGCGCTGCTTTCAGCTATGGAGCGCGGCAGCAGACTGGTGCTGGTCGGCGACAAGGACCAGCTCGCCTCCGTCGGCGCGGGCAACGTGCTGAGCGACCTCATCAAGTGCGGCAGGTTTCCCGTGAGCGAGCTTACGCAGATTTACAGACAGTCGGAAGACAGCAGGATCGTCGCCAATGCGCACCGCATCAACCGCGGCGAAATGCCGGAGCTTGACAACCGCAGCAGCGACTTTTTCTTCGAGGAAAAGGAGGACGCGGAGTCCATCGCGCGCACGACGTCGGATCTGGTCACGCGCCGTCTGCCGGGCTATCTCAAGGTGCCGCCCATGGAGATACAGGTGCTGTGTCCCATGAAGCGCGGCAGCGCCGGCACGGCGAGTCTCAACCGTATCCTGCAGGAGAAGCTCAATCCGCCGTCCCGCGACAAGAAGGAAGCGCGGCAGGGGGACACACTCTTCCGCGAGGGCGACAAAGTGATGCAGACGCAGAACAACTACCAGCAGGAATGGGTGCAGACGAGCGGCGGCAAGGTGGAGACTGGCACGGGAGTGTTCAACGGCGACATAGGAGTGATTGTGAGCATCAATCCGCAGATCATGCAGTTTACCGTGCGTTTTGATGACGATAAAGTGGCTGTTTATCAATATTCCGACATCGAGCAGCTCGCTCTCGCGTACGCCGTGACAATACACAAATCGCAGGGGTGCGAGTTCGATGCGGTGGTGATCGCGCTGGACGCCAACTATATGCTCCAGACGCGCAATCTGCTTTATACCGCCGTCACGCGCGCCAAGAAACTCGTCGTGATAGTAGGCGCGAAAAAGACGGTGGCCAAGATGATCCGCAACAACGAAACGGCGAGGAGATATTCGCTGCTCATCAACCTCATCGAAGAGGAGTGCAGGGGAGAGATCTTCTGATGAAAGACGGAAGGAGCGCGGCGCGCGACGGCGCGGAAAAGTTTTTGGTTTGCGCCGCGCAAAAGTTGAAGGACGCGCTCTATCCGGAGGGGATCACCTGCGATCTGTGCGGGGCGGAACTCGTCGCGGACACGCGTTATACGCTTTGCGCGGATTGTCTTGCGCACATGCCTTTTGCCGGCGGACACAGGTGTCTTGTGTGCGGCGTGCCGATATCCGACGAGGCGGACTACTGCCTGAGGTGTCAGGCAACGGAAAGCGTCTTCCTGCGCAACGTATCGCCTCTTATCTACGAAGGGCGCGCGAAAGAACTCGTCTACGCCCTGAAGTTCGGGAAGAAGAAGTATATCGCGCGATTGCTCGGCGCAATGATGTCCGACGCGTACATCGGATCGGGCGCGGAGGCGGAGATCGTCGTCCCCGTACCCATGAGCGCGTCGGAGCTGAAGAAGCGCGGGTTCAACCAGTCCGCGCTGCTTGCGGACGAAGCGGGCGGAAGGCTGCATATGCCCGTGCTCCCGGCGCTCGTGAAAGTGCGCGAGACCATGCCGCAGAAGGAATTGTCGGGCAAGGCGAGAGCGGAGAACGTCAAAGGCTGTTTCGCCGCCGCATACGGCGATTACGTCAAGGGCAGGAAGATACTGCTCGTAGACGACGTATTCACCACCGGCGCCACCGCGAACGAATGCGCCCGCGCTCTTCTCAAGGCGAAGGCGAGAAGCGTGACCGTGCTCACCGCGGCTGTCGCCGTGCCGCAAAACCGCGTGGAGCCCGGCTCTGTCGGGAGGGCGGACTAGCGCAAAATAATTGCTATTTTAAGAAAATCGTCTTATGATTTAATAAACTCTACCGCGCGGCGCGCGCAACGCGTGTGCGGCGCGTCCCCGGTCCGTCCGGGAAAGGAAAGTAAATGGCTTCTATTTTCAACGAAAACGAAAGAAAGGTGCGCAAGCTGCGCAAGACCGCGCTCAAGGTCGACGCGCTCGCGGCAAAATACGAGGCAATGACGGACGACGTCCTCGCGGCGCAGACGGACGCGCTGAAAGCGCGGCTCGCCGCGGGCGAAACGCTTGACGACATTCTCCCCGACGCGTTCGCGGCGGTGAGGGAAGCCGCCGCCAGAGTGCTGGGCATGCGCCCGTTCTTCGTGCAGGTGATGGGCGGTATCGCGCTGCATCAGGGCAGGATAGCGGAGATGGGCACCGGCGAAGGCAAGACGCTCGTCGCCACCATGCCGTCCTATCTCAACGCGCTCTCCGGACACGGCGTGCACGTCGTGACCGTCAACGATTATCTCGCGCAGCGCGACGCCGCGTGGATGGGCAAGGTGCACCGCTTCATGGGACTTACGGTGGGAGTCATCGTGCCAGGCATGTCCAACGAGGCGAAACGCAGGGCGTACAAGTGTGACATAACCTACTGCACCAACAACGAGCTGGGGTTCGATTTTCTGCGCGACAACATGGTGGTGCGCAAGGAGCTCAAAATGCAGCGCGAGCTGAACTTCGCCATCATCGACGAGGTGGACTCCATCCTCATCGACGAGGCGCGCACGCCGCTCATCATTTCGGGCAGAGGCGGGAAGTCCAGCGAGCTTTACAAGACGGCGGACGCATTTGCCAGGACTCTCCGTGCGGAGGCGGATTACACCATAGAAGAGAAGGAAAAGACGGTCATGCTCACCGACGACGGCGTGGCGAAAGCGGAGAGATACTTCCACGTCGACAACCTCACCGACATCGACAACGCCGACCTTTTCAACCATATACAGCGCGCTCTCAAAGCGCATTACATCATGAAGAAGGACCGCGACTACATCGTGTCCGACGGCGAAGTGCTCATAGTGGACGAGTTCACGGGGCGCGTGCTCGTGGGGCGCCGTTACAGCGACGGTCTGCACCAGGCGGTGGAAGCCAAGGAGCATGTCGCCATCAGAAGCGAAAACAAGACGCTCGCCACCATCACTTTCCAGAACTTCTTCAGAATGTACCGCAAACTTTCGGGTATGACCGGTACGGCAAAGACGGAAGAAGAGGAGTTCAAAGGGATATATTCCCTCGACGTCGTCACCATACCGCCCAACGTTCCCTCGCGGCGCCGCGACGAGAACGACCGTATATACACCAAAGTCCCCGGCAAGCTGAACGCGATCATCGCGGACATCGAGGGGTGCATCTCGCGCGGACAGCCCGTGCTGGTGGGCACGGTCAGCGTGGAAAAGTCGGAGGAACTTGCGGACAGGCTCAAGCGCGACATCAATGTGAAACACCTTTCCGGCGTGACGGGCAGACCCGTGAGAGTCAACGTCCTCAATGCGAAACACCACAAAGAGGAGGCGGAGATCATCGCCCAGGCGGGCAGGCTCGGCGCGGTGACCATCGCCACCAACATGGCGGGGCGCGGCACGGACATTATGCTGGGCGGCAACGCGGAGTATATGGCGAAAGCGGCTCTGGAAAGCGACGGCTTCGAGCCGGAAGTCATCGAAATGGCTGCCTCTCCCCATGCGTACGACGAGCGCATGATGCGCGAGGCGGAGGAGAAGTACAAGGAGAAGTATCCCGACTTCAAGGCGCGCTGCGTCGAAGCGGACAGGATGTACGAGAAGGTGTACGCCGAGAAGAAGGCGGAGTGCGACCGCGAACGCGAACAGGTGGTCGCGGCGGGCGGACTGCGCGTCATAGGCACGGAGCGCCACGAGAGCAGGCGAATCGACAACCAGCTGCGCGGCAGAAGCGGACGTCAGGGCGATCCCGGCAGCACGGCGTTTTACATCTCCATGGAGGACGACGTGGCGCGCATTTTCGGCGGCGACAAGATGAAGTCCATCGCCGAAACGATGAAGTTCGACGACAGCGAGCCTATTGCCAACGCTTTCATCACCAAGCAGATCGAACGCGCGCAGAAGATGGTGGAGAACCGCAACTTCAGCGTCCGCAAACAGGTGCTGAGCTATGACGACGTGATGAACGCGCAGCGCGAGATCATCTACAAAGAGCGCGGCAAGGTGCTGGACGGTCTGGACGTGCACGATCAGATCCTCGACATGATAGGCGAACTTGCCGAAGAGATCATCGGCTACTATGCCGACTACAAGACGGACTACAACACCTGGGATTACGAGGCGTTCAACAACGCGCTCGAACAGCGCATGCTGCCCAAGGGCACGGATATAATGAATCCCGAACTCTGCTCCTGCTACGACGTGTACAAGCTCAAGGACGCCGTGATGAAATGCGCGCTGGAAGCGTTCGACGCGAAGAAGAAGGAGGCGGAAGCGGACGGTCTGCCGTTTGCGGACATAGAGCGGACGGTACTCCTCAAGACGGTGGACGCGAAGTGGATGGACCACATCGACGCGATGGACGCGCTGCGCAGAGGTATAGGACTGCGCGGATACGGTCAGCGCGATCCCGTCGTGGCGTACCGCCAGGAAGGCTGGGAGATGTTCGACGACATGGTGAGCCGCATCCATACGGAGACCGCGAGCATACTGCTCAAAGCCGTGTTCGTGAAACGCGAGCCCGCGCCGCAGCCGGGACAGCCGGCAGGCGCGCGCAGAAAGCCGCAGGAGCCGCTCCGTCCCGCCGCGTCCAAGGGCGCGAAGGTGGGGCGCAACGATCCGTGTCCCTGCGGAAGCGGCAAGAAATACAAGAACTGCTGCGGAAAAAACGCATGAGCCCCGTGGAGGAATATGCTTAATTATCAGGATAAGAAAAACGAACTTAAATCGCTGAAAACGGAGTTGAACACCGCATATCAGGGGATAAACCCCGATAAAGTGCGCGCACGCATTGCGGAGCTCGAAGCCGCGCAGAATGCGGAGGGCTTCTGGAACGATGTCGAAAACGCCCAGAAAGTGTCGCGCGAATCCAGCCAGCTTATGAGGAAGCTCGAACGCTTTGAGAAACTGCTCGGAGAGATAGACGACGCCGTTGAAACGGTGGACATCGTGGAGCTTGAGAACAGCGAGGAAGAGGACGCGGCTCTTTTGCAGCGCATCGCGCAGCTCGGCGAAGAGGTGGAGCACCTCACTCTTTCCACGCTGCTTTCGGGCAAATACGACGCGCTCAACGCCATTCTCACACTGCATGCCGGCGCGGGCGGCACGGAGGCGCAGGACTGGTGCGAAATGCTGTACCGCATGTACACCCGTTTTGTGGAGCGCGAGGGGTGGAGCTGCACGGAGCTGGACAGCCTTGCCGGCGACGAGGCGGGACTGAAGAGCGTGACTTTTCGCGTGGAGGGCGACAATGCCTACGGCTACCTCAAGGCGGAGAAAGGTGTGCACAGGCTTGTGCGCATATCCCCTTTCGACAGCCAGGCGCGCAGACACACGTCCTTTGCTTCTCTCGAAGTCATGCCTGAGATAGTGGATACGTCGGAGATAGAGATCCGTCCCGAGGATCTCAAGGTGGACACCTACCGCTCAAGCGGCGCGGGCGGACAGCACGTCAACAAGACGGAGTCCGCGGTGAGGATCACGCACATTCCCACGGGCATCATCGTCGCGTGCCAGAACGAGCGCAGCCAGATACAGAACAGGGAAGTGGCCATGCAGATGCTGAGGAGCAAGCTCATCGAACGCCGCGAACGCGAACGCGAAGAAGAGGCGGCGGCGATCTCCGGCAAGCTGAAAAAGATAGAATGGGGCAGTCAGATACGCAGTTACGTGTTCTGTCCCTACACCATGGTCAAGGATCACCGCACGGGCTACGAAACGGGCAACGTGCAGGCGGTCATGGACGGCGATCTCGAAGGATTCATCAACGAATACCTCAAGATGTCCGTCGCTCAATAATCAAAAACAAGCGGTTAGATAGCCGAAAAACACACAATTTTCCATGAAGATACTTGCGATCGAAAGCAGCTGCGACGAAACTGCCGCCGCCGTCGTCGAGGACGGCAGGCGGGTGCTTAGCAACGTCGTCGCCTCACAGATAGAGATACACCGCAGGTTCGGCGGAGTAGTGCCGGAGATTGCCAGCCGGAACCACACGCTTGCCATTGACAACGTGGTCGCAGAGGCGCTTGAGCAGGCGGACGCCGGCAAAGACGACATTGACGCCGTCGCCGTGACTTACGGCGCCGGACTGCTCGGCGCGCTGCTCGTCGGCGTGAACTATGCCAAGGGGCTTGCGTATGCGTGGAAAAAACCGCTCTACGCCGTGTCGCACGTCAAGGGGCATCTTGCGGCGAATTACATTGACAGCACGCTCGAGCCGCCGTATCTGTGTCTGCTTGCCAGCGGAGGACACACCGCGCTGCTTTCGGTGAAGGATTACGAGGCGACGGAGCTGATCGGGCAGTCGCGCGACGACGCCGCGGGCGAAGCGTTCGACAAAGTTGCGCGCGTGCTCGGACTGCCTTATCCGGGCGGACCGGAGATACAGAGGCTGGCAAAGCAGGGGCGTCCCGTTTACAAAATGCCTCTGCCTTCTTTCAAGAACGACTCGGAACTCCGTTTTTCATACAGCGGGCTGAAAACTTTCGTCATCAATCTCGTGCACGGCATGGAGCAGAGGGGGGAGGAGATCCCGCGCGCCGACATAGCGTGCTCTTTTCAGGAGTGCGCGGTGGAGCAGCTTTTCCGTGCGGCGGAGTGCGCGGCGGAGCGTACCGGGGCGGAGAAAGTCGCCGTCGCCGGAGGCGTGAGCGCCAACGAACGCCTGCGCGCCCGTTTCGGCGAGTGGGGGAAACAGACGGGTAGAGAGATCTTCTATCCGCAGCTGAAGTATTGCACCGACAACGCGGCGATGATAGGCGCCGCGGCGTATTACCTCGTCCGCTCCGGCGCGGAGAGCGCGGGAGCGGATCTCGACGCCAGGGCGACCGTGCCGCTGTAATTTGCAGGCGCGCACGAAATATGCACGCAGTGTGTGCGCAGAATGCGTATGAGCGTGTGCACTAGTGCATGGACGCGGACGCGCGCCACTATATCTAGTCACTAGAAAAATTATATATTTTTTTTGGGAAAAGTCGCGTCATTTCGTTTGACATTGCCCTTTCGAGTTGCTAATATGATATGGCTTGCGAATATGCGAGCTGTTTTTAGCTTATGGAAAAACGAGCATGAGCAGAGAAAACGAACTGAAAACATTGCTAGCGAGCTCCTCGAAAGTTGTGGGAACGAAACAGGTTTTGAGGGGTATATCCGAGGGGACGGTCGGGTGTGTGATCGTCGCCGAGGACGCCGACCGCATTCTGAAGGACAGGGTGACAGGGGCTGCCGAAAGCGGCGGAGTTCCCGTGTTGACCGCGCCGTCGATGGCGTGGCTCGGGGAAGTCTGCGGCATAGATGTGGGCGCCGCCGCCGTGGGGACAGGAAAGCGCGAGGACTAGATTGATTGCACTTGCAAGGGTTGAGCAGGTACATTCGGAAATAATACAGGAGGAACGAGAATGCCAACGATTAACCAGTTAGTGAGAAAGGGCAGAGAAAGACAGACCAAGAAGTCCATGACGCCTATCATGGGACAGTGCCCGCAGAAGCGCGGAATATGTCTTTCCGTCACCACCACTTCTCCCAAGAAGCCGAACTCGGCGCTCCGTAAGATCGCAAGAGTGCGTCTTGTCAACGGTCAGGAAGGTACCATTTACATTCCCGGCATCGGACACAATCTGCAGGAACACAGCGTCGTTCTCATCAGAGGCGGAAGAGTGCGTGACTTGCCCGGCGTGCGTTATCACATCATACGCGGCACTTTGGATACGGCAGGCGTTGCGAAGAGAAAGCAGGCCAGATCCAAGTACGGCGCGAAACGCCCCAAATAACACAAAATTTTTCGAATGTAAGTATACCCTAAGGAGGACAATATGCCCAGAAGAAGCGGCGTGCCCAAGAGAGATGTTCTGCCCGATCCCGTTTACGGCAGCAAGGTTGTGACCAAGCTCATCAACCAGATCATGCTGGACGGCAAGAAAGGGACTGCGCAGACCATCGTCTACGAGGCTTTCGATATTGCATCACAGAAACTCGGAGCGGAGGCGATCGACATTTTCACCAAGGCTCTGGATAACGCTATGCCCCTCCTCGAAGTCAAAGCGAGAAGAGTGGGCGGTTCGACCTATCAGGTCCCCATGGAGATCCGTCCCGAGCGCAGACAGACGCTGGCGATCCGCTGGATCGTCCAGTTTGCCAGAAAGCGCGGGGAAAAGACCATGAAGGAAAGACTTGCGGGCGAACTCATGGACGCTTACAATCTCGCCGGCGGCGCGGTCAAGAAGAAGGACGAAATGCACCGTATGGCAGAGGCGAATAAGGCGTTCGCGCATTACAGGTGGTAGTCTTTATGCAGCGCAACTTTGCACTTGACAAGGTCAGGAATATCGGCATCATGGCTCACATCGACGCCGGCAAGACCACAACGACCGAGCGCATCCTGTTCTATACGGGCATGACGCGCAAACTCGGCGAGGTGCACGACGGCGCAGCGGTTATGGATTACATGGAGCAGGAGCGAGAAAGGGGGATCACCATCACTTCCGCTGCTACTACCACCGTGTGGAAAGGTCATCAGATCAACATCATCGACACTCCCGGACACGTCGACTTTTCCGTTGAAGTCGAGCGCAGCCTGAGAGTGCTGGACGGAGCGGTCGCGGTGTTCTGCGCCAAAGGCGGCGTGGAACCTCAGTCCGAGAACGTGTGGCGTCAGGCCAACACCTACAAGGTGCCCCGCATCGCTTTCGTCAACAAAATGGACATCAACGGAGCGAACTTTGACAATGCGGTCAAAATGATGCACGACAGACTGCACACCAACGCGGTGCCCGTCGTGCTCCCCATAGGCAGCGAGAGCAATTTCAGAGGTATAATAGACCTCATCACCATGAAGGCGCTCTACTATTCCGCCGACGACAACGGTATCACCGTTAAGGCGGAGGAGATACCTGCCGATATGAAGGACGCAGCTGCGGACGCGCGCAGAAAGCTGGTGGAAGAGGCGGCGAATTTTGATGACGCCATCTTCGAGAAGTGCATCATGGACGAAAGCGGGTCCGTCACAGAGGACGAGCTCAAGAAGGCGATCAGAAAAGGGACGATCGAGATGGCGATGACGCCCGTGCTGTGCGGCAGTTCCTACCGCAACAAGGGCATTCAGCGTCTGCTCGACGCCATAGTGGACTTCCTGCCCGCGCCCACGGACGTTGCGTCCATCACGGGCAAGAATCCCAAAGTGGACCGCGACGAAGTGCGCCATCCCGGCGACGACGAGCCTCTTGCGGCGCTGGTGTTCAAGATCCTGACCGACGAATACGTCGGCAAGCTCGCGTTCATCCGCATATACAGCGGGACGATCAAGACGGGGATGATGGTTTACAACCCCGGCAAGAACGAGAACGAGCGCATAGGCAGGATACTCAGGATGAACGCCGACGAGCGTGAGGATCTGACCGAGGCGGGAGCCGGCGACATAGTGGCTCTCGTCGGGCTCAAGAAGAGCACCACGGGCGACACTCTGTGCGACAAGTCCCATCAGATCGTGCTGGAGAACATGGTGTTCCCGGAGCCGGTCATCAAAGTGGCTATCGAGCCCAAGACCAAGGCGAGCCAGGAGCGCATGAACACCGCGATCCTCAAACTTCAGGAAGAGGACCCGACCTTCAAGGCGTACACCGACAAGGACACCGGACAGATCATCATCGCCGGCATGGGCGAGCTGCACCTTGAGATCATCGTGGACAGGATGTTCCGCGAGTTCAGGGTGGAGGCCAACGTCGGCAAGCCGCAGGTCAGCTACCGCGAGACCATCACCCGTCCCGCCAAGGCGGAAGGCAAATTCGTGCGTCAGACGGGCGGTCACGGTCAGTACGGACACTGCGTCATCGAGATCGAGCCCAATCCCGGCGGCGGCTACGAGTTCTCCAATGAGACCGTGGGCGGCGTCGTGCCCAAGGAGTTCGCAAACGCGGTCAGCGAGGGCATCAAGGAAGCGGCGAAAGCCGGCATCATGGCGGGCTACGAAGCCGTGGACTTCAAGGTCAGGCTGGTGGACGGCAGCACCCACGAGGTGGACAGCTCGGAAATGGCTTTCCGCGTCGCAGGTTCGATGGCGTTCAAGAGCGCGGCGGAAAAGGCCGGTCCCGTACTGCTCGAACCCATCATGAAGGTGGAGATCGACGTCCCGGACGAATACGTCGGCGACGTCATGAGCAACCTCAATTCCCGCCGCGGAAGCGTGCGCGGAATGGAAATGAAGAACGGCATCCAGGCCATCGAAAGCGACGTGCCGCTGTCCGAGATGTTCGGATACGCGACGACGCTGAGAAGCATAACGCAGGGCAGGGCGACGTTCACAATGCTCTTCGACCATTATGCCGAAGTGCCCCAGAGCATAGCGGAAAAGGTCACGGGCAAAAAATTCCAGAGATAATATATATCGGTATTATTTCTAATATCCTTATATATTCTCTATAAACACTACTCAAAACAAAAACCAATTGGAGGAATTCAAAATGGCAAAAGCGAAGTTTGAAAGAACAAAGCCCCACGTGAATATCGGAACGATCGGACACGTGGACCACGGCAAGACCACTCTTACCGCCGCGATCACCATGTACTGCGCGTCCAAGGGCCAGGCCCAGGTCATGAAGTACGACGAGATCGACAAAGCGCCGGAAGAGAAAGCCAGAGGCATCACGATCAACACCGCGCACGTCGAGTACGAGACCGCAAAGCGTCACTATGCGCACGTTGACTGCCCCGGCCACGCCGACTATGTCAAGAACATGATCACCGGTGCGGCGCAGATGGACGGAGCCATCCTCGTCGTTGCGGCGTCCGACGGTCCCATGCCCCAGACCCGTGAGCACATCCTGCTCGCCCGTCAGGTCGGCGTGCCCTACATTCTCGTGTTCCTGAACAAGTGCGATCAGGTTGACGACGAAGAACTGCTCGAGCTGGTCGAGATGGAAGTGCGCGAACTCCTCAACGAGTACGGCTTCCCCGGCGACGACACCCCCATCATCCGCGGTTCCGCTCTCAAAGCGATGGAAGCAGGCCTCGCGGGCAAGTGGGACGATCCCGCTCTCAACTGCATCCAGGAGCTCCTTGACGCAGTCGACAGCTACATTCCCGATCCTCAGCGCGACACCGACAAGCCCTTCCTTATGCCTGTCGAGGACGTCTTCACCATCACCGGACGCGGCACCGTCGCCACCGGCAGAGTGGAGCGCGGTATGCTCAAGCTCGGCGACAAGGTTGAGATCGTCGGTCTCAGCGACGAGAAGCGCGAGACGACCGTCACCGGTATCGAAATGTTCCGCAAGCTGCTTGACTTCGCAGAGGGCGGCGACAACATCGGCGCACTGCTCCGCGGCGTGCAGCGCAACGAGATCGAACGTGGACAGGTTCTTGCCAAGCCCGGCACGATCCATCCCCACACCCACTTCACCGCTCAGGTCTACGTCCTGACCAAGGAAGAAGGCGGCCGTCACACCCCGTTCTTCGACGGCTATCGTCCCCAGTTCTACTTCAGAACGACGGACGTCACCGGTTCCATCAAACTGCCCCAGGGCGTTGAGATGGTCATGCCCGGCGACCACATCGACATGGAGATCACCCTCATCACCCCCATCGCGATCGAGGAAGGACTGCGCTTCGCAATCCGTGAGGGCGGCAGAACGGTCGGTTCCGGCGTCGTTGCAAAGATAATCGAGTAAGTGTTCTTTCAAACTTGCGTTACCTTGCGCGGCGGCGGAATGCCGCCGTGCAGGGTATGCCTGTGAGTCGGAACACGAAAGGAGGCTGAAATGGCTCAGAAAGGAGCACGAGTGAGGATTACGCTCGCTTGCACGGAGTGCAAACAGCGCAATTACAACCTCAAAAAAAACAAACAGAAGCATCCCGACAGAATGGAGCTTCAGAAGTATTGTAGATTCTGCAAAAAGCACACCTTGCACAGAGAAACCAAGTAAGGTTCAGGAGGCAATATGGCAAAGAAAACGCCGGATAACAACTCAATACCCGGAGGAGCTTCCGACAGCAAGATGCGCGGGCGCATGAAAGGCGAGCTGGAGAAACCCGTCGTCTACGAAGATGCGCCGCAGCAGAACGCGTCTGCAGATAAGAAGGTCAAAAAGACCGCCAAGTCCGCGAAATCCGACAAGCCCAACATCTTCAAGAGAATGTGGAAGGGCATAAAGGGCGTGATCTCCGAACTGAAAAAGGTCACTTGGCCGAAGGGTAAAGACGTTGCAAAATCCACCGCGGTCGTACTTGTCGTCGTCGTAGTGTTTTTCGTCGTACTGTTCGTGATCGACTACGCGCTGTCCGGCTTGTCAAGTCTTGTTGTCAGCGGAGACTGGGTGCACATCTGGAACTGAGAGGTGAAATATGGAAAACAAGGAAACTCCCCAGTGGTACGTCATCCACACCTACTCCGGTTATGAAGCGATGGTGGAGAACAACCTGCGCAACATGGTTGAGAACAACAGTCTGCAGGATTGGATCTTCGAAGTGAAAGTCCCCGTCGAAGACGACGTCGTTGAGAAAAACGGCAAGAGAAAGGTGGTGCAGAGGAAGAAATTCCCCAGCTATGTTTTCATTAAGATGATCTATTCCAATCACATTTGGTTTATGGTCACCAACACCCGCGGAGTCACGGGATTCGTCGGACCCGCAGGACGTCCTCTGCCTTTGCGCGACGACGAGGTCAAACGTCTGGGGCTCGAAGTCATCGATTTCGAGGATCTCGACATCAAGCCCGGCGACAATGTCCGCGTCATCAGCGGCGCTCTCGAGAACTTCGACGGAGTCATCGATTCCATCAGCGCGGAGCGTCAGAAGGTCAAGGTCATCATTTCCATGTTCGGCAGGGATACCCCCGTCGAGCTCGACTTCTCGCAGGTCGAAAAACTGTGAGCGTCCGTGCGTCGATACGCACGTGTGGGAGAAGATAAATCTTTCATGTCTTCGTCAAACCACGTTAGTCAGGAGGTATTATGGCTAAAAAAATCACCGCAGTAGTCAAGCTGCAGCTCCCCGCAGGGAAAGCAACCCCCGGTCCTCCCGTCGGTTCCTCCCTCGGTCCTCACGGCATCAACATTCCCGCTTTCACGAAGGAATTCAACGAGAAGACTTCCAAGCAGGCAGGTCTTATCATCCCCGTGGTCATCACCATCTATCAGGACCGTTCCTTCACCTTCATCCTCAAGACACCTCCGGCGCCCGTCCTCATCAAGAAGGCTTGCGGCATCGAGAGTGCGTCTGCGCGCCCCAACCGCGACAAGGTCGCGACCATCACCAAGGCGCAGGTCAAGGAAATCGCCGAGCTGAAAATGCCCGACCTCAACGCAGGTTCTCTCGAAGCTGCCATGAGCATGATCGCCGGCACCGCCCGCAGCATGGGCATCCTCGTCGAGGAATAAGGAGGCAGTATGAAACGCGGAAAGAATTATATCGATTCCAAGAAACTCATCGAAAGCAACAAACTGTACGACAGCGCGGAAGCGATGGCGCTCGCCATTCAGACCGCAAAGTCCAAGTTTGACGAAACGATAGAACTTCACGTCAAGCTGGGCGTCGATCCCCGTCACGCAGATCAGCAGGTCAGAGGAGTCGTCGTCCTTCCCCACGGCACGGGCAGAACGGTCCGCGTCCTCGTCATCGCCAAGGGCGCGAAGGCGGACGAAGCGGCTGCCGCCGGTGCGGATTACGTCGGCGCGGAAGATATGATCCAGAAGATCACTTCCGAGAACTGGTTCGATTTCGACGCAGTGGTCACCACGCCCGACATGATGGGGCTTGTGGGCAGACTCGGTAAGATCCTCGGCCCCAAGGGACTCATGCCCAACCCCAAGTCCGGTACCGTCACCATGGACGTCACGCGCGCCATCCACGACATCAAAGCCGGTAAGGTGGAGTACCGCGTGGACAAGACCGCGATCGTGCACGTTCCCATCGGCAAGAAGTCTTTCGGTCAGGAGAAACTGATGGACAACTTCAACACCGTCATGGAAGCGCTCGTCAAGGCGAAACCCGCGGCGGCGAAAGGGCAGTATCTCAAGTCCGTTTACATCGCGTCCACGATGGGCCCCAGCGTGAAGATCCTCTACAAGCTGGCGTAAAATAGCACGTTCCGCGCGGCATATGCCGCGCGGGGCGGCAAATGCTCTCAAACGTTTGACAAAAAGCCCGCGCTTTGCTAGAATAAGCGCGTTCCTGAGACAGCAAGCGGCGAAAGCCTCAATGCAATGCTTGCCGAGGAGTGTTAATACCGCTTGCGTATTCGTCATTCCGCGTCTCGGGGTGACGATTTATTTTATAAGGAGGTAAAGATGGCATCCAAGGAAGTTCTCGAGCTGAAGCAAAAGCAAGTCGAAGACATCAAGGCGAAGATCTCCGCCGCGAAGTCCCTCGTCATCATCGATTACATGGGACTCAACGTCGCGGAAGACACCGCTTTCAGGAAGCAGCTCCGTGACGCCGGCGTGGATTATCAGGTGCTGAAGAACCGCCTGGTGAAACGCGCGTTCGACGATCTCGGATACACCCAGTTTGACGAAGCGCTCAACGGACCCACCGCCGTCGCGTTTTCGGACACCGACGCGGTCGCACCCGCCAAGATCATTGTCGAAAACATCAAGAAGCTCAACAAGATGAAGGCGAAATGCGGTCTGGTGGAAGGCGAGTATATGGACGAAAACGGCGTCAAGGCAGTCGCGTCCATCCCGTCCAGAGAGATCCTCATCGCGAAGATGCTCGGCAGCATGCAGTCGCCCATCACGGGCCTTGCGGTCTGCCTGAACAAGATCGCGGAAAAGATGGAGCAACAGGCATAACCACACCATGCCGCATGGGCGGCGCAATCAAAATAAAAATTTACGGAGAATACAAAAATGGCAGATCTTCAGAAACTTATGGAAGAAATCAAGAGCATGACCGTTCTCGAGCTTTCCAAGTTCGTCAAAGAGCTTGAAGAGGAGTTCGGCGTCAGCGCGGCGGCACCCGTGGCGGTCGTCGCAGGCGGTGCGGCTGAGGCTGCTCCCGCCGAAGAGGAGAAGACGGAATTCGACGTCATCCTGAAAGAAGTCGGCCCCAACAAGGTCCAGGTCATCAAGGTCGTCAAGGACGCGACCGGACTCGGACTCGTCGAGGCGAAGGGCGTTGTCGACGGCGCGCCCAAGGCAGTCAAGGAAGGCATCCCGAAGGACGCGGCGGAAGCGCTTGTCGCGAAGTTCAAGGAAGTCGGCGCAACTGCGGAGATCAAGTAATTACCGCCCGACGGCACAGCCGTAGTTTACGGTAACACGCAAGAGGACGCGGAAACGTCAACGATGTCGTTTCCCGTCCTTTTGTCGTCTTTGCGGCGGCAAGCATAGGGGATGCACGCCGCATTTTACGAAAGATAAAGGATTATGAAGAACAGATTTACGGCGAATTACGCCAAGATTGCGGTCATCGCGATCTCGCTTGCCATTGCCGTTTCCTGTACCGTCGCGGGCACTCTTGCCGCTTTCAGCGCGACATATACCTGGTCCGGCTCCGCAACGGCGGGCGACATAAATTTCAGCGATACATCTTTCGCACTTGACATTTTCGACGACGGTTACGTATTCCCCGGCGAATACGGATCCTCCGAGCTCGGCGGAGTGGATTTCGGCGCAAATCCCGTTGCGTGGAGCTTTTCGTCATCCAACTCCTCGGTCATGCCCGTCGTGTTTTACACCTTGTCGGAGAGCGGCTCTCCGGAGGAAGGCTCGTTCTATTCCGAATACGGTTTCGCGGAAATGGCGGAGTATTACGTCAAATGCCCGGACGGGACCGCGGTGGCGCTCGGATCGGTGTCGGACGACGTCACGGCAGTCGCTTCGCATCTGGCGATAGGCGGCACGCTGTGCTGGGCGTGGTTTGACGAGTTCTACATCGACGCGGACTGCATGACGCCTGCGGAAGGAGAGGCTGTCGACGGCTACCGCGACTACTGCCTTTCGATATGCAGCGCGGCGTACGGGTTTTCCGCAAGCATCTCGACTTCGGCAGGGGACGGCGTTGTGCATGCGTTCGTGACGGGACAGACCGGACAGACGCTTTCGGTGCATTCGTTCTCTTTGCAGGAGTCATACATCGGCATACGGGACGGGCTGCCGTTTATATGCGATGTGCCGGTGAGCGTCGAAACGGGAGGCGTGTTCGGCACTCCGGCGTCTTCCGCCGGGCTGACTGCAGACAGCGCGATGTGGCTGCTGGTGCCCGAAGGCAGAGTCACCGCGTTCGAGAGTATGCTGGACTCGGCGGACGTGCGTTATACGGCGGAAGGCAAATATTCCATGACCGCGTCCGCGGACAGCGCTGACACCGCCGTGCCGGACGAAGAAAACGGTACGCGCATACTGTACAAGGTATATCCGTCGTCTGTCGGCGAAAAGGCGCAGATCTCCGTGACGGTTACGGCGACGGTGACGTTCTGAAACCATGGGATGCGGCAAACACGGGCTTTTACGTTCGGCGGCGAACGCGCTTTTTGTTGTCTTCACGTTTGCGGGTGCGTTTATTCTGACGGTATGCGTCGCGGCGGCAGCGGAAACCGTTGCGCGCGGCTATCCGTCGCTGTTCGGGACGGGGTATACCGTCTTTTCGGCCGCGGACGGGTCCGTGCTGCCCGACGAAACGCTGATAGCGTTCGAACCGTGCGCCGCGTCGGAGATCGGAGAAGGCGGGTGGGCGGTGTACCGTTCCGCAAGAGGAATGCGTGCCGGAGCCGTCGTTGCGGAGTCGGACAGCCATATTGCCGTCCGCACTTCGGCGGCGGAAGTGACAGCGGTTCCGCGCGAGGCGGTGCTGGGCAAGGCGACCGGGCACTATCCTGTCGCAGGGAGGATACTGTCCGCGCTTGCCGACGCGCGTGCGGCAGGGACGGGAGGCGGACTCGCGGTCGCGCTTTTCGCGTTCTTCCTGCTGCTGCGCGGTACGGGGAAAGACGCTTCGGACACTCTGTCCGCCGCACCGTAACGCGGGGACGGTAATATACTGTTATCGTGAAACGCCGACGCCGCGCAATGCGCGGCGTTGAAATCTGTCCCGGAAAGTGCAGACGGGTACTATACCGCCGCGGAAGCCGCTTTACGGCAGGAGCCTGAAGTCCGGACTAAAGCCGTCCAGGGCGGCGAACCAGGCGTTTTTGTCGAAGCGCGGATTGGCGGGGCTGGTGGAAGGCAGGCACATCACCATCGGCGAGAGCGCGGGATAGGAGTCCAGGAGTATGTCCAGTGCGCGTTTGCCGTTGACGAATATGCGCTTTATGCCGCACGACCGCACCAGCGACGGGACGTCCGCCACGGCGTAGTCGCGTATGCTTGCGTCCTCCGAGCCTTTTATCTCGCATTCCGTCACCACATCCCACAGCGCGATCCCGTGTGCGGCGAGCATCGCTTTCTTTTCCGCGACGCCGGAAGGTACGGGGCAGCCGAAGTATTCCGCCAGCGTACGCCAGAAACGGTTCTGCGGATGTCCGTAATAGAAGTCCGTTTCGCGCGATTTCACGCTGGGGAAGCTGCCGAGTATGAGAGTGTCGCAGTCCCCCTGACAACACGGGGCGAATCCTTTCGCTTTCATGACGCAATATTACCGCCGCGCACGCGGTTTGTCAACAAAAGCTCCCCGTCGTCTTTTCCGCTTGTGTACGGAGCGGAATGATGATATTATATATTCGGGCGCGGACGTGAGCCCGGCGGCGCGCACCGCGCCGGGACAACGCGTCCTATGGAGATGACGATGAAAGAGTTCGCGGCGGAAACGGCGGCGAAATTCGCCGCAAAGTTCCGGAAATTCGCTTATACTGATTTTTATCTGTTCGCATTCGCGGCAATAGTTTTCATAGGCTGGACCGCCGAGAGTGCGGAATTCGGCTTTATCGCGCTGGTGCTGCTTTCGTGTATCGCGCTGGTCACGCTTGACGACATCCTTCCGCTCACGGCGCCGCTGTTCTATTCGATGTGCATGATATTCACGGACAAGGTGGAGGATTTCATCTTCATGTGGCCCGTGTTCATTCCGCTGGCGGCGGCTATAGTGATCTTCCTTGTCAGGAACCGCCCCAAGCGCCGTCCGGGAGCCATGACGCTGCCGCAGACCGCGGTGGCGGCCGCGCTGCTGCTCGGAGGTGTCGGAGTGTGCACGGTGCAGGAGTATACGCGCGCGCTGCCCAACTCTCTTTTGCTGGGCATAGGTGTGCTTGCGGTGTACCTGCTCATCTACTGCTATGCCGGCAGGGACGACAGGCGGGACGTGGGACTGTATTTTTCCAAAATGCTCATGTGGTTCGGTTTCGCCGTGCTGGCGGAGACCGCGGTGTGGTACATCCGCGCGGATCTCGATCCTTCCGCGTGGGGTGACGTTCAGCGGGACTTCGGCTGGGGCATAGAGAACAACGCCGCCACAATACTCAGCCTCACCGCACCGATGTGCTTCTACCTCGCTTCCCGCTACAGATGGGGCGGCATATACGCGCTGTGCGGCGTGGCGCAGTATATCGGCATCATTCTGAGCTATTCGCGCGGAGGAATACTCATGGCGGTCGTCACCGGTCCCGTGTGTGCGGTGTGCGCGCTCGTGAAGTCCGTTGACAGAAAGCGGCTGCTGATGTTTTACATCGCTGTCATCGTCGCGGCGGCAGCCGCCGTCGGCGTGTTGTTCGGCAAGATAAGCGACGTGATAGGCAGCCTGCTCGGTCAAGGGTTCGGCTGGTCCAACCGCGATCTGCTGTATCAGGAGGCGTGGCGGCTGTTTACGGAGCATCCTTTCCTCGGCGTCGGACTCGGCTATGTCGGCGTCAACTTCGATATCAACACGATACAGTTCTACTGGTTCCATTCCACGCTGTTCCAGGTGGTGGCCAGCATGGGCATAATCGGCGCGGCGGCGTATGCGGTCTATTACGTCGCGCGCTTCCGCATCGTATGCCGCAGGCTCTCCAATCCATTCAGTCTGTTCACGCTCGTGGCATGGCTGGGCTTCGAGGGTTACTCCCTCATGGACACGGGGACGTTCGTCCCGTTCCCGACCATGGCGCTCGTGCTGGTCACGGCGGGCGTGCTGGAGATAGCCAACTCACGTCCGCAGTTCAAGGGAGAGCCGGACGAATACAACCGCACGTTCGCACGCGGCGGAGCGAAAGCCGCGGCGCGCAGATATGCCGCCTTTACGGCGGAATATACGCGGAAGAGCGCTTCCGCCGCGGCGTGATTCCGAAGCGCGTCCGGGGCGCGTGCAAAAAGACGCTCCGCGCGCTGCGATCCGACAAAATGACAAAAACGCCGCTTGTGCGGCGTTTTTTGTGTGTTCAACCTGCATTTTCGTCATTTTTCCGACGACGCTATGCGCGACTTGCATTTTGCCGAGAAGAGCACGTCCTTTACGGTGATCTTGTCGGCGGTGCAGACGCCGCCTGAGTTCAGGGCGCATTCTGCCGAACACTGTACTATGCTGTCGGTTTCCGCGCCGCGGAATTCCTCGCCGGCTTCCACGTCGGCGAAAGACTGCGCGAGCGCGCCGCCTTCGCGCTTTATGCGGCTGAGGCACTTCGCGCTGTCGCCGACGGATATTATGCCGGCAAGACATTTGCATTTGAGGTTGTGCTCACAGTTGGACGTTTCGCAGATTATTTCTTTCATAAATACCTCCTGGAATAGTTTTGCCAAAAATTTTCTTTTTAACCCTGTTTGCGGATTTTTCCTTTCGGCGCGCCGCGCAGCCGCGGTGAGGGGAAGTCTGTTCTTGTCATCGGGCGGAGCGTGTGGTATAATGCACCAAAAGGAGATCATTATGAAAGTCATTCTCAATCAGGACGTCAAAGGTACGGGCAAAAAAGGCGAGATAGTCGAAGTGAACGACGGCTACGCGCGCAATTTCCTCATCAAAAAAGGACTCGCCGCGGAGGGTACGGCGCAGAATCTCTACGTCGCCGAGCAGCGCAGGAAGTCGCAGGAGGCGAAGGCTGCCGCCGAGCGCGCGGCAGCGATCGAAACCGCGGCTAAACTCAAAGACGTTACGGTGACCGTGAAAATGCGCGGCGGCGACAACGGCGGCAAGATGTTCGGCTCCGTGACGGGCGAGAACATCTCCGAGGCGCTTGCGGCGATGGGGCACGACATCGACAAGAAAAAGATCGAGATCAAGGAAGCCATCCGCGATTTCGGCGATTTCGAAGTCACGGTGCGCGTGTATCCGGAGATCTCCGCCAAGGTGAAGATCCGCGTCGAGCGCGCCTGATGGAATACGCCGTAGATCTCGGCAACGGACATTCCGTCCTGCAGGATACGGACGGGTATCTTTTTACGCAGGACTCCGTCGTCTGCGCCAATCTCATGCGCGCCGGCAGCCGCGACAGGCTGCTCGATCTCGGCTGCGGCACGGGGATAATGTGCGTGCTTGCGCTGCTCAAAAAGGGAGTGAAAGAGGCAGTCGGGCTGGAGATAGATCCGCGCGCCGCCGCTCTTGCGCGCAAAAACGCGGAAAGATGCGGTCTGTCCGAAAAAATGCGCGTGGTATGCCGCAACGTAAAGGGCGCGGCGGAGGAACTGGGCAGAGAGTGCTTCGACAAAGTCGTGTGCAATCCGCCGTATTTCGATTTCCCCGACGGCACCGACGGCGGCGCCGCCGCCTGCGCCAAACGCGAGAACGGAGCCGTGCTTGCCGATTTTGTCCGTACGGGGGCGGAATGCCTGCGTTTCGGCGGGGATTTCACTCTGGTAATGCGCGCGGAGCGGCTCTGCGACGCGGTGACGGCATTCAGAGCCTGTGCGCTCGAGCCGAAGACCGTGACTTTCGTCTTTCCGCGCCCCGGCGCAAAAGCGGGTGCGTTCGTCATGACGGCGCGCAAGGGCGCAAAGCCCGGCGTCATCACCGACGCGCTTTACGTGTGCAATGAGAGCGGCGAAAAAACCCGCGAGTGGGAGGAACTCTACCGCTGATGGCGAAACTCTACATCGTAGGCACTCCGATAGGCAATCTCGGCGATCTTTCTCCGCGTGCGGCGGAGACGTTAAAGCGTGCGGACATAATAGCGTGCGAGGACACGCGGCACAGCCGTCCGCTGCTCGCCGGTATAGGAGCAAAGGGCAGAACGGTCGCGTATCACAAGTTTAACGAGGCGGAATGTGCGCGTAAAATAGCGGATGCGGTGAGAGAGGGCAAAAACGTCGCTCTCATCACGGACGCCGGGATGCCCTCCGTTTCAGACCCAGGCGCGGAAGTCGTCGCACTTTGCAGAAAGGAAGGGATCGAGGTCGAAAGCGTGCCGGGACCGAGCGCGGTCACTACCGCCGTCGCGCTCTCCGGGGTGCAGGGAGGAGGATTCGTATTTCTCGGATTTCTTCCCGAAAAGCAGAGCGAGAGAAAGAGAGCGGTGGAAAGAGCGGCAAAGGCATGTCTGCCCATAGTGGTGTACGCCGCGCCGCACGACGTGAAAAAGACGGCGGAGGAACTCGGCGGATTGCTCGGCGACAGAAAGGTGTACGCCGTGCGTGAAATGACGAAATTGCACGAATGCGTTCAGGAGAGCACCCTGCTTTCCTTCGAGTGCGAGGAGAGAGGGGAGATAGTGTTGGTGATCGAGGGAGCGGAAGAGGAAAACGAACTTCTGCGGCTTCCTCCCGAGCAGCATCTTGCCGAATATCTGAGCGCGGGCATGGACAAAAAAGAGGCAGTCAAGCGCGTCGCGGCGGAGAGGGGAGTGCCGAAAAACGACATTTACCGGCTCACGCTGTGAAGCGGCGGACGCAGGGGAGGCGACAGGGCGCGCGCCGGTCGGGAAGCAGGGCTTCCGCGGCGCGCGCCTTTCCGTGTCCCGGATCTGCGTTTTCGCGTTTATTCGGCAAGAAAACAAAGGATTTTACGTTTTGCGCCGCCGCTGGCGTGGTAGGGTGTACGGGCGGAGGTGCGTATGCAAAGAGAAGTCAATCCTCTTCCTTCTCCGACGGAGAAGATCGGGGAGGCGGAGATATACACGGGGCGCGGATTGCTTGCTGCGCTGCCGGAGGCTGTGGACGGCATGACGGGCGGCGGACGGGTGCTGCTCGTGCGCGACGGCGAGGGCAGAGAGCCCGCCGGGCGCGCGGAAGAGCTGCTGAAAGGATTCGGCTTCCGCGTGACGGCGAAGGACGCGGCGGACGCGGATGAGGCGGAGGAATGCTGCCTGCTCTCCCTCGGTATAGGCGGTCGGGAGGCTGCGGAAGCGGCCAAGCGCGCGGCGCGGAAACTCGGCGCGGAATGCGCGCTGTTCCCCGTTGTGCCGTGCGAGGACGGATTGCTGAAAGGGGGCGGCGTGCGCGCCGTGTACCTTGACGACGACGTGCTTGACTCGTCGCCTGCTGACAGCCGCGCGGCGGCGGCGGGAATCGTGCTCTCCGTCCCGGTGCGGAAATTCGAGGACGCGTATGCCGCCAAAGTGCTTGCCGAAAAGCCAGTAAACGAATGGGACTTTTCCTTTTCGGAGGAAGAGCCGCTGTCGTCGTGCGCGCTCAAAGTGATCAGGACGGGCGCTGCGGAAGGCGTCTATGCGCCCGACGTCACGGCGGACATGCTGAGGAGCATCGCGTGTGCGCGCGGCAGGGCGCCCAGAAGGAAAGGCGAGTACGTATTTGTCGCCGCATGCGCGCTGGCGGCGTTCTACAAGGCGTATCTTTCCTCGCCGGCGATAGACACCCTCGTGCCTGCCGACCACGGTGCGGCGCTGGACGAGATCGCGCGGCTTACGGGCGGCGAAAAGGGGAAACTGATGCAAGCGTTTGACATTTTCGACGTCAGCGGTTATTTTAGAATAAATTATATACTGGGAGAGTACAGAATGGATCTGCTGTCCGAGCTTTCGTCCGCGGATCTCGGAGGGGCGGAGAGAAAGTGGCGGCGGATGTACGACGACGCCGGGTTCTGGATGAAGAGCGCGTTCACTTCCGCGGATGTGATCCGCGCCATGGCGCTCGGCGGCGAACTCTCCGGAGGGCTGCTGGCACTTGCCGCGGCAACGGGATTTTTCGGCGCGATGACGCCGGAGGAGAAAACGGGAGATAAGAAAAAGACTGCCTGACGGCGGGCTGCACAAAGGAAGGATAATGGCAAAGAACATAAAGGACGTCGAGCTTTTCCTGTTCGACCTCGACGGCACCGTCTACATAAGCGACAGAGAGATAGAAGGCTCTTTCGCCGCAGTGAACCGCCTGCGCGAAATGGGCAAGCGCATTTGCTTTTTCACCAACAACAGTTCGAGGATGCACACCGACTACATAGCCCGGCTCAACCATCTTGGACTGCGCGTGTATTCGGACGAGATCTACACCAGCGGACAGGTCACCTGCGAATATCTCCTTGACAATTGCCGAGGTAAAAAAGTTTTTTTGCTCGGCAACGACAGACTGCGCGCGGAGTTCGAAATGTACGGCATAGAACTCTCCGACGACGCACCCGACCTCGCGGTGATAGGCTTTGACACCTCTCTCACTTACGACAGGCTGTACAAATTCTGCTCGTATGTCAACGCGGGACTTCCATTCATTGCCACCCACCCCGACAATTTCTGTCCCGCGGAAGGCTGCCCCATGCCGGACGTGGGAGCTATGCTCTCCGCGATAAAACTCACCGTCGGGCGCGAACCCGATCTTGTCATGGGCAAGCCGCACAAGACGGCGGGGCAGAGGATAGCGCTGAAGTACAATCTCCCGCCGCGCAGGATAGCGATGGTGGGGGACAGGCTGTACACGGACATCGCGTTCGGGAAAAACTGCGGCTTCGTGTCCGTGCTCGTGCTGTCGGGGGAGACCACGGCGGAGGACGCCGCGCGTTCGCGCATTAAGCCCGATTACGTTCTCGAAGCGGTGCGCGACATACCCGATATGCTTTTGTAGACAAGTGTAAATGCGCGTAAATGCGCATTTTATCATACGTTTTCGCATGCTCAATGCCGCATATGTGCAAATGAAAGGGTTTTCATATGCTCATATGCCGCGGCGGGCGCATGCCGCGGTGCGGCGGTGCGGACGGGTGCGCATATGCGGATATGCACATGCGCGAAGAGGAGGAAATCATGCTCTCGCTTTTATCGGCGGCAGACGGAGCGGTCTGGCCGCAGTGGCTCATCTTCGGCATCTATATGGCGGTCATTCTCGCCGTCGCTCTCGTCACGCGCCGCAAGAGCACGAGCGTGGAAGGCTTCATGTTCGCCAACAAGGGCGTGGGAGGGTGGCTCTCGGCGTTTGCATACGGAGCGACCTATTTCTCCGCCGTCGTATTCGTGGGATATGCGGGCAAGTTCGGCTGGAATTTCGGGCTTTCCGCCGTGTGGATAGGCATAGGCAACATGCTCGTCGGCACGCTCGCCGCATGGCTCGTGCTCGCAAACCGCACCAAGAACATGACCGTCGCGCTCAATGCGCGCACGATGCCGGAGTTCTTCGAAAAGAGGTACGAGAGCAAGTATATCAAACTGGTCGCGGCACTTACGATATTCGTGTTCCTGCTGCCGTATTCCGCCTCTGTCTATCAGGGCATGGGGTACATCTTCGAGGCGGCGCTCGGCATTGATTCCGTGTGGTGCATACTCATTCTCGCCGGTCTGACCGCGGCGTATCTCTTCCTCGGCGGCTACTTCGCCACCACCGTCACGGACTTCATACAAGGCATAATCATGATCGTCGGCATAGTCGTCACGGTCTTTATGCTGCTGGATCTGCCTCAGATGAACTGGGGAGAGGGGCTCAGCGCGCTGTTTGCCGACCCCGACCTCACGCTTATTCCGAATCCCGTCACGCCGGAGGGCGGCACTTTCCTGGACAATCAGCTGTTCAGCATAATCATTCTCGTGTGTCTGACCTCTTTCGGAATGTGGGGCATGCCGCAGTCCATACACAAGTTCTACGCCATAAAGGACAAGGCGGCGATAAGGAAGGGCGCGGTGATCTCCACGCTGTTTTCCGCCGTCGTCGGCTGCGGAGCGTATTTCATGGGCAGCATGATCACGCGTTTCGTGAGTGAAGTGCCGGACGGCAACTACGACAGGCTCGTGCCCACGATGCTGGTGGAGAATCTGCCTTCCGCGCTGCTCGGACTCATCATAGTGCTGCTGTTCTCGGCGTCGATGTCCACGCTCGCCGCGCTGTCGCTCTCGTCCAGCTCCACCGTCACGGTGGACTTCTATAAAGGTTATATTAAGAAAAAAGCGCCCGAAAGCAACCTCAACATCATGATCCGCGTGCTGTGTCTGGTGTTCGTCGCCATATCCGCCGTGCTCGCCATAGTGGAAGTGGACGCGATAGTCAGCATGATGAGCCTTAGCTGGGGCGCGATCGCCGGATGTTTCGTAGGTCCTTACGTCTACGGGCTGTACAGCAGGCGCGCCAACAAAGCCGGCGCGTACGCGTCCATCGTGACCTCTCTGCTGCTCACCTTCGCGCTCATCATAGGCATAGGGTACTTCGTACAGCGTTCCGCAGGAGCGGACCCGACCTTCGGGGAGGCGTTCAAGGCGGGCATAGGGCAGTCGCCGTTCATAGGCGTGGTGACGATGGCGTCGAGCATGATAGTGACGCCCGCGGTCAACTTCGTATTCCGCAACAAGTGCGCCGTGAGCAAAGAACTGCTGGACGCGATCTTCCCCGCGAAACTGCCCAAGGATCTCGAATACGTCCGTGTGCAAAGCAGATGAGAGGCGCGCAAGCGTTTCGCGCCGGGGTATAAGGAACGGTCTTTGAGTGACGCAAACACAAAAAAGTGAAAGGAAAAGCGCGGCATTTGCCGCGCTTTTCCGCATAAGGGGGAGATTATTTCATCATAAGTGGGAGCATTGTCGTTTGTTTTGCCGTTTACTTTTCTTCGAGTACGAGCACGTCGAGGGGGTTGATGTCCGCTCCGTCCTTGCTCATCTCGAAGTGCAGATGGTTGCCGGCAAGACTTTCCGAACCGCGCGTCGCCGCCATCGTGCCGAGAAGCTGTCCCTTCTCCACCGTGTCGCCTTTTTCGACCTGCAGTTCTTCGCCGAGAGAGTAGTAGCGCGTCTGATAGCCGTCCTCGTGGTCGATCACGACGTAAGTGCCGTCGAGGGGATCGGATCCCACTTCGGACACTGTGCCGGCTTCTGCGGCAAAGACCGAGAGATCGTCGCCGGTGAAGTCAACGCCGAGATGCGCTTCGTACTGTCCGAGGGTGGAGTTCCACACCAGCGCGGTGTCGCTGTATTCCAGCGAAACGGATCCGTTGACGGGAGAAGCGAACGAAAGCGCGGGCTTCTGGGGTTCGTCCGGCTCGTCCGGATCGTCGGGTTCGTCCGGCTCGTCGGGGGTTTCGTCGCCGCCGGGTGCGGGCTGGATGACCTCCGTGCCGGGATCGGACCCGAAATCTCCGCTCGCAGCAAGCGCGATGACAGTTGCCACAGACGCGATGCAGAGCAGGATGAGAAGATAAAATGCGTTCCTCTTGATAAATTCGCCGACTTTCTTTGCGGCAACCGAAATTTTGCTCATTGTGTTACCTCCGTTTGCCGGGATTATTGACGGAGGAGGCGAGGTTTATACACAGTGGACAAAAAAAATTTTTTGTACTTTTATCCTGCGGCGAGTCGGATTTGCATATTGACTGTGCGCGCGTGTGCGGATTATAATCGTGGTATGATAACGGAGAGAATGTCGCTTTACGATTACATGCGTGCGTACCGTGCCAAAAACGAGTCCGGCACCGCAATGATCAGGGGCGGCAGGAAGATGAGTTTCGGCAGGCTTTTCAGAGAGATCGAGAGAGTCGCCGGAGGGCTTAAAGCGCTCGGAGTGGGGCGGGGCGACGTCGTGATGCTCGCGCTTCCCACCATGGAGCAGGGCATAGTCGCTTTTTATGCGGTTTCGCGCCTGGGCGCGGTGGCTTCCATGATACATCCTCTCATGGCGGGGGGAGAGTTTTTGCGGGCTGTTGCGGAACAGCGTCCCAAGGCGGTTTTTCTTTCCGACATCAATTTCAACAGGCTCGGCAAAGGGCTGAAAGGCGTAAGGCGCGTCGTGTGTCCCTACGGCGTTTACGGCTATCTCGGGCTTCCGCGTCCCGCGGCGTTCGAGCCGTATTCCGGCGACGGGAGCGAGCCTGCCGTATACATGCGTTCCGGCGGCACTTCCGGGGACGCAAAGACGGTGGTGCTCTCCGCGGCGGCGGTCAATGCGCTCACCGGCAACCTGCTCGCCACGCTTGCGGAGGAGAACTTCGGCGAGAAGGACAGAATGCTGGTCGCGCTCCCCATGTTCCACGGGTTCGGGCTGTTCGTCGGGCTTCACACCGTCATCTGCATAGCGGCGCCGCCCGTACTCATGCCCGTGTTCAGGGCGGAGAAGGCGGTGCGCGCGATCGCGCGGCACAAAGTCACGCTGATGATCGCGGTGCCGGGCATGATCAACAAGCTGCTCGCGGAGCCTGAGTTCCGTGGCGAGAATGTGCGGTCGCTCGCGCACGTTTACGTCGGCGGCGACACCGTTGACGCGGAACTGGAGGACAGATTCGACGCGCGCATGAGAGAGGCGGGCACGGACTGCGTGCTGTCGCCCGGTTACGGACTTACGGAGACGGGGAGCGTATGCGTGCTCTCTCCGCGCAAAGCCGGAGGAGCGGTGCTGGGCAAGCCGCTCGTCAACATGCGCTGCCGCATAGTCGGCGAAGACGGATGCGACGTCCCGCAGGGCGAAACCGGAGAGCTGCTGCTCACGGGCAATCAGCTCATGACGGGATACCTCGGCGACGGGGAGGCGACCGCGGCGGCGTTCACGGAGGAGGGCGGCGTGAAGTGGCTGAAGACGGGGGATATGTTCCGCGCGCTCCCGGACGGCTCGCTGTATTTCATGGGCAGGAAAAAGAGGCTCATCAAGATATCCGGCGTCAACGTGTTCCCTGCGGAGATAGAGCGCGCGGCGGTGCGGCTTCCTTTCGTCGGGCAGTGCGCGGCGATAGAGGTGCGCGAGAACAACAAGCCGTTTATCGCGCTGTTTGTGACAGGTAAACTGTCAGATGAGCAAAAAAAGATCCTGAAACGGCATATCGTGAACGAACTTTCGAAGTGGCACGAGCCGAAGTATATCGTCTGCGTGGACGCGCTTCCGCGCACGCAGGTGGGGAAAACCGATTACGTGAGGTTGAGCGATGAATTTGAACGCTGTCGCAAAGAGGGTGCATAAGATAGCGCCTTCCGTCAAGGTGGAGGAATACAGGGGCTGCGTGCGGCTGAGCGGAGAACTCGACAGTTGGGATCTCATCTACCGCTGCGGCGTCGCCGCCGTGTCCGGGAAGTCGCTGGGCGTGCTCAACGACATCAGGCTGAAGGGCTTCTCCGAAGAGATGAAGAAGCCGTCTGTCCGCGATACCGCGCTGGAAGGGCGGAAGCCGGACGTGCTCGTCGTGGGCGGCGGTATAACGGGGTGCGCGCTTGCGCGCGAGCTTTCGCGCCTCGACATCAGCGTGCTGCTCGTCGATAAAGCCAACGACGTCGGCACGGGCGCGTCGTCGCGCAACGACGGGTGCATACATCCCGGCATCGATCTGCACCGCGGGCAGCTCAAGCTGCACTATGTGCTGCGCGGCAACGCCATGTACGAGAATCTCTGCAAGGAGCTCGGATGCGACTTCGAGCGCTGGGCGCAGACTTTCATGTTCAGCACCAAGTGGGAGCGGTACATAATCGCGCCGCTCATGCTGCTCAAGGGCAAGCTGCTCGGCGTACCGGATATGAGCTTCAAGACTCCCGCGGAAATGCGGAAGATCGAGCCGCATCCTCCCAAGTGGCTGACGGGCGCGGTGTATATGGCGTCGGCAGGCGTGGTGTCACCCTACAAGGTGACCATCGCCCTTGCGGAGAACGCCGTTGAGAACGGCGCCGAAGTGTCGCTCAACACCGTCGTGGAGAGCATGGACGTACAGGGCGGCGTCATCAGAGCGGTGCACACCAACCGCGGCACCGTCTATCCGCGCATAGTGGTCAACGCCGCGGGCGCGTACAGCGACGTTATCGCGGAAATGGCGGGGGACAGGACGTTCACCATCCATCCGCGCAAGGGCACCGATCTCATTCTGGACAAGAAGAAGGCGTATTACGCGATATCGTCGTTCGCGCGCAGCTATTTCGCGCCGCTGCCCAAAGAGGCGCGGGAGCAGACGCACGCCGCCGTGGGGCACACCAAAGGCGGCGGAGTCATGCGTACGGTGGACGGCAACATTCTGGTCGGCCCCAACGCGGTCGAACAGCCGTACCGGGAGGATACCACCACGAATCTGGACGACGTCATGGCGATCATACGCAAGCAGAAAGTCGCGGCGGAGGAGCTTTCGACGGCGGACATCATCACCTATTTCGCAGGCGTGCGCGCGGCGACGTACGAGGAAGACTTCGTGGTGCGCAAGGGCATTTTCACTAAGAATGTCATCGAAGCCGCGGGCATACAGTCGCCCGGCATCACCGCCGCGCCCGCGATCGCGTGCGACGTGCGCGACTGGGTGAAAGACATGCTCGGCGCGAAGATGAAGAAAGACTTCAATCCCGTGCGCAAACACACGCCGAAACTTGCGGAGCTCTCCGAGGCGGAGCGCGGGGAATACGTCAAGCGCAATCCGGCGTACGGAGAGATCGTATGCAGATGTGAAGAAGTGAGCAAAGGAGAGATAATCGATGCGCTCGAATCCCCCCTCAAGGTGTGCACGGTGGACGGTATCAAACGCCGCGTGCGTCCGGGTATGGGAAGATGTCAGGGCGGATTCTGCTCGCCGCTGGTGGTGAAGATCATCGCGGAGCACGAGGGGATCGCGCCGGAGGACGTGCTCAAGGGCGACGAGGGCAGCGTGATACTTTACGGAAATACGAAGAAGGCGGCGGAGGTCGGAAATGAAAAGTTATGACGTTATCGTGATAGGCGGCGGACCTGCCGGGCTTGCCGCGGCGGAGAGCGCGTGCAAAGCGGGTGCTAAGACCGCGGTGCTGGAGCGCGAGGCGAGACTAGGCGGCATACTCAAACAGTGCGTGCACGACGGGTTCGGGCTGATACGTTTCGGCGAGAAGCTCGCCGGTCCTGAGTATGCGGAAAGGTACATCGACTTCGTGAAGGAACTGCCGATAGACGCATATACGCTGACCTTCGTCACGAAGATAGAGAAAAAGGCGGACGGTTTCGCCGTGACGTGCGTGAGCCGCGAGGGCATGCTGGACTTCACGGCAAAGGCGCTCGTGCTCGCCACCGGCTGCCGCGAGAGGACGGCGAAGCAGGTGCTCATACAGGGCACGCGCCCCGCGGGCGTGTTCACCGCCGGCACGGCGCAGAACTTCGTCAACCTCATGGGCAAGATGCCCGCGAAGAAGTGCGTCATCCTGGGCAGCGGCGACATCGGGCTGATCATGGCGAGAAGGCTCACCCTCGAAGGCGCGGAAGTGGAGGGCGTCTACGAGGTCAAGCCCGAACCGAGCGGACTGACCAGGAACATTCATCAGTGTCTGCACGACTTCGATATTCCGCTGCATCTTTCGCACACCGTAACGCGGGTGTTCGGAGTCGACAGGCTCACCGCGGTGGAAGTGGCGGAAGTGGACGACAAAATGAAGCCGATAAAGGGGACGGAGAGAGTGGTGGAGTGCGATGCGCTCATACTCTCCGTAGGTCTGATCCCGGAGAACGAGCTTGCGGAAAGCCTCGGTGTGAAGATCAATCCTTTCACCAAAGGTCCGGACTGCGACCAGACGTACATGTCCTCCGTGGACGGCGTTTTCTCGGCGGGCAACGCGCTCAACGTGTTCGACCTGGTGGACTATGTGTCCGAATGCGCGGCCGATGCGGGCGCGAACGCGGCGCACTTCACGCCTTCGGGCGGGTGCGTACGGCTGGAGAGGGGCAAAGGGCTGCTCTCGTATGTGCCGCACCGCATAGATCTTTCCAAGCCGCATGACAAGGTGGTGTTCTTCTTCCGCTCCGCGAAGGACATGGACCGCGGGACGCTTAAGATCACCGCCGACGGCAAGGAGGTGTACAAGAAAAAATTCGCTTTCCTGCGTCCCCCGGAGATGCAGAGAGTGGAGATAGATTGCTCCGCGTTCGGCTTGAGTGCGAAGAGCAGTCTTAGCGTCGAATTGGAGGAAAACTGATGGAACTTGTCTGTATCGTGTGTCCGAAAGGCTGCAGAATGACCGTCGAGAACGGCGTCGTGACCGGCAACACCTGCAAGAAGGGGGAGGCTTTTGCAAAGTCCGAAGCGACATGCCCGATGCGCACGGTGTGTTCCACCGTGGCGACGGCGTTCGATTCCATGCCCGTGCTTCCCGTGCGTACCGACGGCGAGATACCCAAGAGCAAGATCGGGGAGCTGATGCAGCTCATTAGCGGCATCAGAGTCACCGAAAAAGTGCGTCGCGGCGATGTGGTCGCGGCGTCCGTGGCGGGAACGGAGGTCAATCTCATCGCCACGGCCACAATATATTGAGAGCGTAAGCGAAAGGAGAAAATTATGTCAAACAAACCCTACAAAGAGTTCGAACCGAAATGGATCACCGATCCTCCCGTCGAAAAGAGTTACCGTTCCATCATGAAATGGGGCGATCCCGCGGCATACAAGCGCCCGAAAGAGGGGCTTTACAAGCTGGTGAAAGAGAAGTTCCACCTCACCGACGACGACTTTAAGGAGATGGTGGACGTCGGCAACGAAGTGGTGGACATCCATGTGCCCACCCGCCTTACCGTAGAGCAGATAAACGAGCTCCGCGCCATCGTGGGAGAGGACAACGTCACCACCGACGAGTGGCCCCGCGCGCAGGTGTGCTACGGCAAGACCATGGTGGACATCATGCGCCTGAGGAAGGGCATCATCGAGAACCTTCCCGACGTCGTCGTCTATCCTTCCACCACGGAGGACGTGGAGAAGCTGGTCGCTTTCTCCAAGAAGCACAAGATATACCTTTACGTCTATGCCGGAGGGTCCAGCGTCACGCGCGGCACGGAGTGCATGTGCTCGCCGAACATGATCCTCGACCTCAGGAAGAATTTCAACAAAGTCATAGCGTTCAACGAGATCAACCAGACCATCACCGTCCAGCCCGGCATCAGCGGACCGCAGCTTGAGGACATCCTCAACCACGCGCCCGAAAACTTCGGCGCGAAACACCGCCTTACCTGCGGGCACTTCCCGCAGTCCTTCGAGTACAGCTGTGTGGGCGGCTGGGTAGTGACGCGCGGCAGCGGTCAGAACTCCACCTACTACGGCTGCGCCGCGGATCTCGTGTTGTGCCAGGAGTACGTCACCCCGATAGGCAGGATACGCACCGATTCCGCGCCGAGGAAAGCCACCGGTCCCAACATCGACCAGATCATGATGGGCAGCGAAGGGACGTACGGTATTTTGACGCAAGTGACGCTTAAAGTGTTCAAAAAGTCCGCTAAACACCGCAAATTCTCGTATATGTTCCCGACATGGGAGGACGGCATGGCGGCGATGCGCGAGGTAATGCAGGGCGAGTTCGGCTATCCGTCCGTGTTCAGGCTCTCCGACGCGGAGGAGACGGATATGATGATGCACATGTACGGCATCGCGGAGTCGCCGCTCAATACGCTTCTCGCCGCGAAGGGCTTCAAGCCCAACCGGCGCTGCCTGCTGCTCGGCTTCGCGGACGGCGAGGACGGACTGCAGAAGAATATCGTGAAGAACGTCCGCAAGATCGCCCATAAGTACAACGCCATGTCCCTCACCGGTTACGTCACCACCGCGTGGGAACACGGCAGATTCTCCGATCCGTACCTCCGCGACACCATTCAGGACTACGGTATCATCATCGATACGCTGGAATGCGCGGTCAACTGGGACAATATGGCGCAGGTGCACCTCGATGTGAGAAAAGCCGTCAAGGCATGGCCGAACGCGATGTGCACGACGCACATCTCCCACAGCTATCCGCAGGGCGCCAACCTCTACTTCATCTTCGTCATCAAGACGACGGATCTGGAAGCGTTCAAGAAATACCATTACAGCATTCTCGACGCCATAACCAAATCCGGTGCGGCGCTCTCGCACCATCACGGCATAGGCAAGCTCTTCGCACCTTTCATCGAGGAGTCGATCGGCACGGCGCAGCTCAACGTCTACAAGGAGCTCAAGCACTATTTCGATCCCGACGGACTGCTCAACGCCGGCGGTACGCTTGCGCTGGACGGCACTCTCACCGAAGAGGGCGTGTTCGGGGGCAAAAAGACGGAGAAGGAAGAGGATGTGCCTGCAAAGACGCACACCGAGATAAAGGAGTGAGCCGCGGGAGAGGACTGAACTCTCCGTTCGGCGCGGCACAAAATAAAGCGAACGAAAACCGCCGCTGATGCGGCGGTTTTCGATTGCTGTGTTCAGGTACGTTTTCTCGGATGTGTTTCCGGCTTACCGGCATACCGGCGTACGGGCGGCACGCGCCGCGGCGCCGCGCGGTCACCCGTCCGCGCCGTCGCCGGTAAGCAGCTTTGCGTACTCGTCAAGTATGCGCCGCGTTATCGCATGGCGCGTTTCCGCATTGAGCGGGTGCGCGATATCCCGGAATTTCCCGTTCGCACCGGCGACCGCCGGCATGGCTACGAACATGCCTCCGTCGCCGTGGATTATCTTGATGTCGTGCACGGCGAAACAGTCGTCGATAACGAGCGACGCAGTGGCTTTCAGCTTGCCCCGGCTTTTTCCCGAAAGCGTCACCCTGATGTCGGTGATGTTGATCATAATATCCGCCCCTTTCTCCCGTTGTGGCTGAAAAATCATAGCATATCTAAATCCTTATTTCAAGCGATTTTCAATCTCAAATATATCAAATTCGTCTTTTCCTCTCCTGCCGCCTTATGTCCGCACGGCACGGCGCGGCGCGGCATATAATTCAGTATGCCGGATTTTGCGGGGGAAAGGATACATTTCGTCGGGGTGGGCGGCGCGAGCATGTGCGCTCTCGCCGAATATGCGATGCTTGCCGGGGCGGAAGTGAGCGGCAGCGACAGGACTCAGAGCGCCGCTACGGAAAGACTCGCCGCTCTCGGCGCGGAAGTTTATTCCGGCGCAAGACGGGACATAATCGCACGGGCGGGGCTTGTCGTGCGTTCATCCGCGGTGCCTCTGTCTGACGAAGAGGTCGCGGCGGCGCTTGCCATGAAGAAGAGAGTCGTAGAGAGGCACGAGTTCCTGTCCGCGGTCGCGGAGGATTTCCGCACCGTCGCCGCTGTCGCCGGGACGCACGGCAAGACCACTGTCACCGCGATGACCGCACACATACTTTCGCGGCTGGGCATACCGTTCGTTGCCCACATAGGCGGCGAGCCCACCGGCATGGGCAATCTCACCGTGGTGCGCGAAAAGGACGGATCGCTGCCGCGCGGTATTTTTCTTACGGAAGCGTGCGAATTCGGCAGACACTTGCTTGCGCTGTCGCCGGACGCTGCCGCCGTCGTCAACATGGAATGCGACCATCCCGACTGTTACGCCGGCATAGAGGAAGTGCACGGCGTCTTTGCGGAATTTGTCGAAAAATGTCCTCTCACCATAGTGCGTGCGGAGGATTCTTTCATATGCAAAGGTGCGCATATCGCCATACGGGAGAATGTCCGGAGCGCAACGGCCGGTGCCGCGGAGGGCACGGCGCGCGCCGGAGACGCGGAGTGTTCTCGAATGCCTGTATGCACATACGGGGTTTCGAGAATTCTCGAACGGCCGGACGGACAAACGGACGAACTTTCGCTTCGCGGTGAAAAGGCGCGTTTCACCCTGCCGTATCCGGGGGCGCACTACGCCGCGGACGCCGCTTTCGCCGTCGCGCTGTCCGTCGCGCTGGGAGCGGATTTCAAAGACGCGTGCGCCGCGTTGTCCTCTTTCCGCGGAGTGAAGAGGAGGTACGAAAGGGCGGGGAAGCTCGGCGGCGCGGAAGTCATCTTCGATTACGCGCACCATCCCACCGAGCTTGCATGTACGCTGAAGGCGGCGGAGAGCGGCGACGCGCGCGTGCTCGCCGTATTTCAGCCCCACACCTATTCGCGCACGGCGAGGTATATGGACGATTTCGTCAGGGTGCTGGGCGGCAGGGAAGAAGTCGTGCTCATGCCCGTCTATGCCGCAAGGGAGCGCGGAACGCAAGGCGCGTCCTCCGTGGACCTTGCGCGCGCAATAGAAAAGGATTTTCCCGAATGCGATGTTTATCTTGCCGTTTCGCACGATGACGCGCTCAATCGTGCGGCAGAGCGCGCCGCCGACTACGACAAAGTGCTCTTCCTCGGTGCCGGCGACATCTACGACATAAAATCGAAACTCGCCGGCTTGACGTGAAGTTTATTTACTTTACACTCTCCCGCACTCAGATGATGTCCGCGGCGTTGAAGTCCAGCAGGTCGCGCAGATTCTCCGCCATCGTGAGAAGCGACTGGCATTTGCTCAGCGCGTTTTTGTCGTCGCCGCATTCGAGAGAGCCTTCCGTTTCCGCCAGCGCGACCGAAAAAGCGCGCATGTCGGGCGACCATGTGAAGAGTTCGAGTTTTTTCCGTTTGTTTTCCCACCACGCGGTAAGGCTCCTGACTTCGTCCAGCGCGTCGTCGGACGGATTTTTTATCGCGCTTTCCAGGGCGGCGATGCGCTCTTCCAGTTCGCCGAAGGTGCCGTCCACGTATACGGCTTCGGCGATGCCGGCTCCGATTATTGCGGCGAGTATCACGAGCGCCGCGACAAGTCTTTTCATTCTCCGTCCTCCGCGGGAAACGACACCGTCATGCTGTCGCCTTTGTACGGCTGTACGAACACCTTGTCCCCGGTGACCAGCAGCAGGAGTACGTCGGACTGCTTCATGCCCAGAGTGTCGAGCAGATGCATGACGCGTCCCTTGTCCACCGCGCGTAGTCCCTTCATGTTCGCGCCCATGAAGTTGCCTTCCATGACCACGGTCACGGGCATGTCGGCAGGCTCCGTCCTGAGCGATATGTCGGACGGGGTAAGGGGTTTGAACTGGGACTTGGGCAGCACGGTCATCGTGCCGTTGGTTTCGATGATGGCGTATTCCACCTCGCCGGGATCGAAATATCCTCCCGACCGCAGAGCTTCCAGCATATCGTCGATGTTCATGTTCAGTTCTTTGAGCACGTCGGGGAGCAGGTTGCCTTTTTCGATGACGACGATGGGTTTGCCGTTGAGCAGTTTGCGGAAGCGCAGGCTCCCGGAGGCGAGTTTTGTGATGATGATGTGCACCACGAACAGCGTGAATACAGGGATTATGCCGTAGATTATCGGAATGGTGGGATCGCTCATGGGAATACACGCGAGGTCGCTCGCCACCAGAGTTATGGCGAATTCGAAAGGCTGCAGTTCGCTTAGCTGCCGCTTGCCCATAAGCCGCATGGCAACCAGCAGGAAAAAGTAGACGACGATGCACCGCATGAACAGGTTGAGCATACGGCTATTTTGCGGACGTATCCCGTTTTTATGCGTCAGACGCGCCGCCGCGGCGACGGGAGGAACATCGAGAAGAAGCCGCGTATGTCCACTATCCCGAACACGGATACGAACACCGCGAACAGCCCGAATACGGGCACGGTGACCGCGATGATGACGAACACGTTGCCGAGGTGCGGAGCTACGAGCCGCTCCGTGAACAATCCCAACACGGCAAGCGGCACGGAGAACGCGCACACTCCGACAGGACGGGCGAGCCCGTGGAAACGCCCCAGACGTTTCGCCAGAAAGACGAAATTGACCAGCGCCGTGACCGCGAATCCGGCTCCGCTTGCGACGACGGCGGCGTAGATGCCGATGTACTGCGGCAGGAAAAAGATGCAAGGGAGAGAACAGATAAGTCCGCACACATATCCTATGAAGGAACACTTCTCCATGCCCAGCGAGTTGAGCACGGGCGTCGTGACGCTGCCGAGAGCGAGAGGAAAGATGATGACCGCGGCGTAGGACACGAGCTTTCCCGCCTCTTCGTCGCCGAAGAAGAATGCGCCGAGTTCGCGGCCGAGAGGGACGTAGACGGCGAAAAACGCGGACGCCACGATCGCGGCGAAGAGCAGCGCCGTGCGCAGTTTTGCGCGTATCTCGTCGTATTTGTCCGCCGCGGCAAGTTCCGCAAGATCGGGTATGAGCACCACCGACAGGGCGGAAACGATGGTCACGGGAGCCATGATGAGCGGGAGCGCCATCCCGGCGACTCTGCCATATTGAGCCGTTGCGACGGCGGCGGACAGCCCTCCCGCCACCAGTTGACGGGGAATGATCAGCGCGGACAGCGACGCGGAGAGCGAGGTGAGTATGCGTACGGCGGAGAGGGGAAGGGTGGAGGAGACGAGCTCACGCGCACCCTGCGGACGCGCGAATCTGCCTCCCGTGCGGAAGAAGAGCAGGAAGAGGAGCAGCACGCACACCGCGTCCGACGCGACGAGCGCGAGCGCCACTCCGGCGGCGCCGGTCAGCGCGGCGAAGAATCCGCCCGCGAACAGCATGGCGAAGCCGATCTTCAGGACTTCGTCCACGAGCTCCATCGCGGAGAACGCGAGGAAATTTTTTCTGCCCCAGAACCAGCTGCGCAGCGGCGCGTAAAGCGACGAGGTGACGAGGGCGGGCAGCATGACGAGGAATATGGGCACGCATCTTTCGTCGGCGAAGATGCCGCCGAGATGCCCGGACAGCGCGAGGAATACGGCGACCGTCGCCGCGGACGAAACGAGTCCGATGACGAGAGAGGCCGTCGTGAGCGAATTCTGCCGTCTGACGTCGCCGCGCGCGGCGCATTCCGCGACCTTGCGCGAAAGTACGGTGGGCGCGCCCGCCGTGAATGAGAAGAGCAGCACAAGCACGCTGAAAGCGATCTGATAAAGTCCCACCGCTTCCGCTCCGAGCGTGCGCGACATCCAGATCTTGAAGAGGAAAGACAGCAGCCTCGTCGCCACCGAAAATCCCGTGACTATGGAAAAAGATTTGATCGTTCCGTTCAATTTTCGCCTCGCAGTAACGATATGCCCGTCCGACGGAAAAAATTCGGGCACGGACCGGAGGCGCGCGTGCCGGGATCCTGCAGAGCGGATTTTACGGGAGTTTGTCTCCGGACAGGGCTCCGCGTCCGTCTAAACAAAAACCCTCTCCGCAGTGGAGAGGGTTTTCTGTGTGTTGTTCCGACGCGTCTTACTCGCCGAACGAGTCGTAGTCGTCTTTCTTCCTGCGCACGTTGGAGGAGGAAACGCTGTCCGTGGGTTCGTCGGGAGTCTTCTTGGTGAACTTCTTCTTGTACTTCCTGACGAAGAACACTATGACTACCGCGATGATGGCGAGCCCGATGACTATGGTCGGGATCATCCACCACAGGCTGTCGAGGTTGAAGGTGGCGGAAGGCACTTCGGTGTCGCCGCCGTCGTCGTCGCCCGTGGAGCCCTGTTCCGCCTCTTCGGGGATGCGGTAGGTCGCGTAGAGATCCGCGTCCGCTTCGGGGATGGAGTCCACCGCGGAGGAGTATTCGATCTCGCCGCCTATCTCCTCGATGGTCACGGCGTCGAAGAACGCGAAGCCGCTGACAAGCTGCGTGTCGTCGTCCGCGTCATAGCGTCCGAGTCCGAGGCGCAGGGAAACGTTGGTCACGTCGTCTGCGGGAGCGAGCAGATAGAGCGTGTATGTCGTCCAGCCGTCCGCGGTGTTGACGTTGTCGAAGTGCAGGGGATTCTCGTCGCTGTCCGCCGAGCCGAGGTACAGCTCGATGTATGCGCCGCGGTCGTCCGCCGCAGTCCATACGTTGTTGTCGTCCACGTGTCCGATGCCGTAGGTGAACACACGGACGGTGATCTTGTACGCCGTTTCCGCGCTCAGGGTGTAAGAGGTCGAGCCGTAACGGTACGCGCTGTCGAGGGTGTTGTTGATGACGAGCACGTTGTTGCCGTCCGCGCCGGCGTGCACCGCGTCGGAGACGCTTTCGGGCAGCATCCTCGCCGCGATCGCCGCGTAGTATTTGCTCTCCACGATAGCCGTGCGCGCGCGCTCGACGTCCGCGTCGTTGTCAACGCTGCCGCCGTTTTCTTCGATCCACGTGCGGATCTCTTCGTCGGAGGCGGTGAAGTCGTCGAGCGAGAGGTCGGGACCGAGCCCCGTCACATAGGACACGCGCGTGTCCTCTTCACCGTTGCCGGGCACGGGGCCCATGACGGTGGAGGTGGGGTTGGAGGTGTCGAACACGCCGGAAGTGGTGTTCTCGCGCTCCTGATCGGTGCCCACCGCACCCGTCCAGCCGTTGGGGGTGCTGAGGATGTTGTTGCCTTCCTCGTCCACGGTCTCGGTGCTGCCCTCAAGGGTGTCGAAGGAGTCGGTGTAGAAGGTGATCCTCTTGACGCTCTCGTAGGAAGCTGCGGTGTAGTCGTCGAGCTCTTCCCCGGTGAGTCCGTCGTGCAGAGTCACGGAGTCGTAGAGAACGATACCGGACGACTTCGCGGCTTCTTCGTCGCCGCCGGTGACGTCGGTGTTCTCACCCAGCCACAGACCGAGCTGCAGGGACACGTCGGTGAGTCCGACCTCGATGTTGAAGGTGTATTTGTGCCAGAGTCCGTCGGCCTCCACTTCGAAGTAGAGCGTTTCTTCCGCGCTGCCGTTCACGAGGGAGCCGGACGCTTCGCCCTGCAGGAAGATCATGCCTCTAGTGCCTTCTTTCGCTTTCGCCCACACGCTTATCGAATAGTTGGTGGAGGCGTCGAGCGTGAAGCTGTCGGAGAGATAGCCCGCCGAATAGCTTGCGCCGTTAAGCCCCGCGAGCGCGAGCATGTAAGGCGCACCCTTTGCCTCGTAAGGATCGTTTGCGCCGTAGACGGAGTCGAAGAAGGACGCTTCGCTGCCGAACAGATTCTTGATCTGGGTGCTTGCCGTCCATGTGCCGGGGGTGCTTTCGCTTTCCGCCGCCTTGATGACGCCGCCCACGAAGTTCGCGTTATGGCTGCCGTCCTCGTTCGTGGTGATGGTCTGGTCGCTCAAGGTCCAGTCCTCGGGCACGCCTGTGACGTCGCTCTCCTGCAGAGTGCCGTCCGTGCTGTCGGAAGCGGTGATCGCGTCCATGAACTCGTCATAGTCGATGTTGCCGAACGAGCCGTTGGCGAACGAGCCGGACACCGAGCCGCTGGAGAGATCCGCCTTCTGCGCATATGTGCCGGAAGTCGCGCCGGTGTAGTCGGAGTAGGTGATGTCGAGCATGCTCATGTTGGAGAAGTACACCGCTCCGTCCGCAAGCGTGGACGCGCTCCATCTCGTGCCGGAGCCGAGCGCGAACTCGAGCCACACGGTTTCTTTGCCTTCGTCGGAGCCCTTGATGTAGAAGGTGTATTCCGACCAGCCGTTGTAGGTCTCCACCTCGGAGGTGTTGACTGCGGAGAAGGAGGCGAGAGTGGTTTCCTCGTCCTTCTCGTCCAGTCCCTTGAGGTAGAGGTACGCGCCCTTACCATCCCCGACGCCGTCGGTCTTTGCCCACACGGAAACCGTGTAAGTGCTGTTGGCGCGAAGTTCTATCCCGCCGGATTTCAGCGCGAATGCGGTGGGCTCGGTCGCGCGGATCATCATGCCCGTGGAGGGCACGCCGTCGTAGGGGAGTCCGGGCACGGAGAGTCCGAGGTCGGTGTAGAAGGACTCGGAAGTGAGATCCACCGTGCCTGCGGTCACCATGTCGGAGTCGTAGACCGCGCCGTCGGATTCGGGAGTCTTGACCGTCCAACCGGCGGACGCGCCGAGAGTGCCGTCGGAGTAGTCGTTCGTGCCGCTCGCGGCGAAGTCGCCGCTGATGCCGCCGTACTGTTCGGAAGCGTTCTCGAAGTAACTCTCGGAAGAGAGGTCGGTGTAGAGCGCGGTCGCGTCGCCGCCTTCCACATCCAGGGTGTAGCCCGCGGCTTTGCCGTCGACCGCGGCATCAAAGTCGCCTTCCTCGTCCGCGGAGTATTGTCTGAGCGTGACGTCGTCGAAGAATGCCCAGCCGGACGCGAACGTGCCGTTGGCAAGGTAAGTCGTGCGCTGAGTGCCCGTCGCGGAGGAAGAAGAGTAGTAGTCGTACGTTGCTTCGGTGTTTTCCTCTACCGAGCCGGTGCCCAGCCACAGCGTCAGATTGTAGGACATGTCCTTGTACTGATTGCCGCGGATATAGAATGTGTAGGTGCGCCAGCCGGGGCTGGATTGCTCCGTTTCGCCCGCGCCGAAGAGCACGGTGCCGTCCACGGGATTCTCCGCAATGCCCTCTATGACGATGTCCTCGCCGTCGCCGGAAAGGATGAGGGACACGCCGCCGCCGTACACGTTGTAGGTGAGCACGCTGACCTGCAGCGCGTAGAGCCCGTTCTTCTCTATGACGATCTGGCGGGAGGAGCGGATGCCCTGCGCCGTCATCATCTGCTGGGAGAGCATATAGAGGCTGTCGCCGACGCTGTCGTTCATGTGCGCGGTCATGTCGTCGTAGACCTCGTTGAGCAGAGAGGCGGGAGTCCATGTTATGCGGTTGCCGTCGCCGTCGTTGATGTAATAGGTGCCGGCGTAGGACGAAACGTTGTCGGTGAAGAGCGAGGAGCTGATCACGCCGTTGAAGCGGTAGGAGGTGGGGGCGTCGTCGCCCGTCACGAGCGACCAGCCGGAAGGCGCGGACGTGCCGATCGTGGTGGAACCGAAGTCGAACCTGCCGTTGGAGGTGCGCAGCGTCATGGTGCGCGTGGTCATCGCGGAGTAGCGCGCGGCAAGAGGAGTGACGTCGGTTTCGTCATCGGCGGTCGCGGTTTCGTCGAGGTACGCGGTGCGGATCTCGTCGTATGCGGTGAGTTCCTCCGCGACGGCGGTGTCGTACTCTTCCTTAGCCTGCGCGGCGGTGACGTCGCCGTCGTTGATCTTCTCGAGCACGACGTTGTCGAAGAACGCGTAGCCCGTGGTCAGGCCGTCGCGGTAGTAGGAGCTGTATTTGCCGAGTCCGAGATTGAGAGTGAGAGAGGTGGAGGAAGTCGCCGCGCTCTCGATGTAGACGGTGTAGGTCTTCCATTCGCCCTGCGTGTCTATGCCGGAGATCTCGGCGTAGCCCGCGGAGGAGAGATATATCCTCGCGCCGGGGACGTTGTCCTCGTCGTCCGTGCCCGCGATGTCGTAGGTGAGGACGTCGACGGTGAGCTTGTAGTAGGAGCCCGCGTCGAGGGAGAAGGACTTCGAAGTATAGCCGTATGCGGTGGGACCGTAATCGTCGTTGTCGCTCTCCGCCATATCCGAAGTGGGCATGTGGATCATCAGCACGTTGTTCACCGCGTCTTTGTCGGCGGAATAGTGCGACTTCAGCCTGTCGTACAGCGTCAAGCCGTCTTCGGCGGAGCCGTCGTCGTTCCACAGTTCGCGGTTGGCGGCGTAGAGCGCCTCTTCGAGGCTGACGGCGCCTGCGATGACATCGCCCGGAACAGTGGAAGAGGAATAGATCTTCGCGCCCGACCAGTCGGTTATCGTGCGGGGATAGTCGCCGCTTGTGCCGATGACTTTGAAGTCGGAGTTGGAGATGAGCAGCCCTTCGGTGGCTTCGATCGTACTTCCGTCGTCAGTCGACTGACTGTCGTTGCACGCCGAAAAAGCCGCTGCGGTGAACGCGATCACGAGGATCATGAACAAAATAAGGATCGAAAGTTTTTTTCTTCTCATAGTTTCCTTTATAAAACCGTTTGTTTGCCTGCATATGCGCGCGTTTCGCGCGCCCACGCCCAAAATTATAGGCTTTTGTATTCTAAAACATATCACATCATTTTGCAAACGTTTTGGGAGTGCAATTCATATTTTCACCCAAAATATAAAGACTACGTTAAAAAGGAGGGAAAAATGGGTACGGCAAGCGTTGTTACCAAGTGCGGCACGTCCAAATTCGCCGCGCCCTCGCCCCGCGACAGGAAAAGGCGCGCGGTGCTGCTCGCCGTCTGCGGGGCGGCGATAGGAGCGGTCAACGGGCTCTTCGGCGCGGGGGGAGGAATGCTCGCCGTGCCGGTGCTCACCTATGCCGCCGCCCTCGGAGAGAAGAAGGCGCACGCCACGGCGATAGCGGTCATTCTGCCGCTGTGCCTGGTGAGCGCGGTCGTGTATTCCGCGGGCGGAAACTTCGACTCATCCGTGCTCGCTCCGACGGTGCTCGGCGTGTTCGCCGGCGGCGTCGCCGGCGCCGCCGCTCTTAAGAAACTTGCCGTGCCGGTGCTCAACTTCCTCTTCTACGGGCTGATGCTGTTCGCCGGCATCAGGATGATGCTGTGACCGTCTGCAAAAAATAAATCGCGTAAACCGCGTGTTTATTATGCAGAAATGCAGAGATGAACATCTGTTTTGCGCAATTTCCGTTCCGCGCACGCTGTGCGCCGGATAATGAGGAGGGGATATGAAACTGTTGTTGTACGCGCTCGCCGGAGTGTGCGGCGGAGTGCTCGCCGGCATGGGGATGGGAGGAGGCACTCTCACCATCCCCATACTCGTGCTGCTGCTTTCCGTCGATCAGCTGACGGCGCAGTTCGTCAATCTCATCGCCTTTCTGCCCACGGGTGCGGCGGCGCTCGGCATGCACCTGAAGAACAAGCTCGTCGAGCCTGCCGCGCTGCCTTACATCCTCATTCCCGCGCTCGCCGCGACGGCGGCGACGTCCTTTTTTGCGCAGAGCGCGGCGGAGTGGCTGGGGAAGCTGTACGGCGGATTTCTGGTGCTCATCGCGCTTTTCGGGCTTGCGGGCGGAGTGGTGCGCGGCGCGCGCGGGGAGGGGTGACCGCGCCCGTCCGCGGCGGCGTGCGCGTTCTCCGGCGCGCATATATGACGTTTACGCCAATTTTCGGTATTTACATCGGCTCGATTTTGCTTTATAATTAACGTGAGTGTAAGCGATTGCGCTCGGTTTGGGGGTCATAACACTAGGAGAATCAGACTTGCAGTTTGCGTTCAGGACGTTCGGCAGGGGGACTCATCCTCCCGCCCGTAAGATCACAGCAGGTGTTCCGCTCGCCGATTTCGACGTGCCGGAACGTCTTTTCGTTCCGCTGTCGCAGCATGTCGGCGCGCCTGCGTCGGCGGCGGTTAAACCGGGCGATCCCGTCGCGGTCGGACAGTGTATAGGCGAGAGCGGCGGTTTTATTTCCGCGCGCGTGCACTCGCCCGTATCGGGAACGGTGGAGTCGATGGCGGAGCTGCCCGTGCCTTCGGGCGGCAAATGTCTGCATGCGGTCATAGTCAACGATTTCGAATACAGGACGGCTTATCTTCCTCCGCTGGAGGATCCCGCCCCCGAAAGCATAAGGGAGCGCGTCCGCGAATGCGGCATAGTCGGCATGGGCGGCGCGGGGTTTCCGACGCACGTCAAACTTGCGCCGAAGAACAAAATCGATTATTTCCTCGTCAACGGGGCGGAATGCGAGCCGTACATCACATGCGACTGCCGTCTTATGACGGAAAGGGCGGACGAAGTCGTACGGGGCGCGGAGCTGCTCGCCGCCGCCGCAGGTGCGGAATGCGCGCTCATAGGCGTGGAGTCCAACAAGAAGGAAGCCTTCGCCGCTCTCGAAACCGCTTGCGCGCGGCTCGGCGGCGCGAAGGTGAAGCCCGTCCTGCTCCGCACCAAATATCCGCAGGGCGCGGAGAAACAGCTGGTATACGCGCTTACGGGGCGGAAAGTGCCGCCGGGCGGACTGCCTGCGGACGTCGGATGCGCGGTGGACAACGTGCATACGGCGTATGCCGTTGCCAGGGCCGTGGACTGCGGCGAGCCTCTTGTCGCGCGCGCCGTGACGGTGGGCGGAGGCGAAGCCGGAGTGCAGGGGAATTTCTTCGTCCGCGTCGGGACTCCGTTCTCTTTCATCCGCGAAAAGACGAGAGGGGACAAGGACGACGCGGATCTGGTCAAGGTGATAAGCGGCGGACCCATGATGGGCATCGCGCAGTCTGACCTTTCCGCGTGCGTGGGCAAGACGACGTCGTCGCTGCTCTTTTTCGGGGAGAAAGAGGCGGGGGCGCAGGAGCCTACCCAGTGCATCAACTGCGGCAGGTGCATAAGACAGTGCCCCATGAAACTTTCTCCGCGCGACATCGAGCGCGCGGTGCTCGCCGGCGATTTCGACAGGACGGAGGACCTTTACGTCACGAGCTGCATGGAGTGCGGCGTGTGTTCCTACGTATGCCCGGCAAGGCGTCCCCTCGTGCAGGCGATCCGCCTTGCGAAAAAGACGCTGAGAGAGAGGAGGAAGTGATATGAAGAACCTGCGCGTTTCCTCTTCTCCGCACATAGTTTCTCCCGCGAATACGCAGCGCATCATGCTCGACGTCATCATTGCGCTGTGTCCCGCGGTCATCGCTATGGTGCTGCTTTACGGGTTCTATCCGCTCTTTCTGACCGTGCTGAGCGTTGCGACGGCGGTGTTCTGCGAATGGGCGTTCAACCTCGTCACCAGGCGGCCGCAGTCGGTGCGCGATCTTTCCGCGGTGGTCACGGGCATTATCCTCGCGCTCAATCTGCCGCCCGTCGTGCCGTTCTATGTGCCCATAGTCGGCGCGGCGTTTGCGATCGTCATCGTCAAGATGCTCTTCGGCGGTATAGGCAGGAATTTCGCCAATCCCGCCATCACCGCGCGCATATTCCTCATGCTGGCGTGGACGGGCGTCATGACGCAGTTCGTCAGCCCGATAGACCTGTCGGACGGAGCGAATCTGTTTGCGTACTTCAATCAGGGCGTGAGCATCAGCCTTCCCGACGCGATCACCACCGCGACGCCTTTGCAGAACGTCAAGGACGCGATAAGTTCGGGCGCGAATCCCGCGGAGGGACTTAGCGCGCTGGATATGTTCCTGGGCAGGATAGGCGGCAGCGCGGGTGAAGTGAGCGCGCTCGCGGTGCTTATCGGCGGCGTGTATCTCGCCGTGCGCCGCGTGATAGACGTGAAGATACCCGTGCTCTACATCGGTTCCACCGCGCTGTTCACGGCGATATTCTTCGCGGACAGCGGTTATGCAGGGGAGTATGTGTGGACATATCTGCTGGGCGGCGGTCTGATGTTCGGCGCGTTCTTCATGGCGACGGACTACGCCACTTCGCCCAAGACGCCGGTCGCGGTCGTCATATACGGAGTGGGACTGGGGCTGCTTACTGTCATAATCAGGAAATTCGGCACGATGAACGAGGGCGTGTCCTTTGCGATACTCCTCATGAACATAGTCACGCCTCTGCTTGAGAAGATAAAGCGCAAGCCTTTCGGTACTCCCGTGAAGAGCCTGCGGGATATCGCGGCGGGCGTGAAGGCGAAATTCTCCCGCAAAAATACCGCGGACGCCGCGGAAGGAGGTGAGAGCATTGGCTGATATACACAGCGACGATATGACCGTCAGAAACGCTCTCACGGAAAGCGGCGCGCAGGGCGGAGGAAAAAAAGAGCGTTTCGTGACCAAGGACGTCGTGATGTGCGTGGCGGTGCTTGCCGTCATCGCGCTCGTTGCGGGCGTGCTGCTGGGGCTTGTGAACTGGCTGACGTACGTCGATCCCGACGCGGCGGTCATGGAAAGAGTGGCGGAAAAGTACGGTATCGCCGCGGAGCAGGTGACGGCGGAGGATGGCAGAGTGCTCAACAACCCCGGCTCCAACAGCTCGGTTTCGTCCGTATTCGCCGCGGCGGACGCGGACGGCGAACTTGTCGCGTACGCCTATTTCGTTTCCGGCGGCGGAGCGTACAAGGGGACGGTGGACTTCATCGTATACGTCACCCCCGACGGCAGGATAGACGGCATAGAAGTCTATTCTTCCTCCGAAACGGTGTCCATCGGCGGCAAAGTGCTTGACGACGACAATCTGGCGAAGCTCGAAGGATACGACCTCACTTCCGTCACGGATTACGGCACTATAGGATCCTCGGCGATCAAGGACGAGGACGTGTACATCACGGGCGCGACGTTCACGTCGAAGGCGCTCATGAACGCGGTGCGCGCGACCGCGTACGCGTTCAACAATTACACTGCGGAGGCGGAGATATGAGAAAGACCGTTATGCCGCAGGAACTGAGGGTAAGCCTCAGAGGAAAAAGCAAGATAGTAGCCAACGGCATCCTCGCCTCCAACCCCGTGTTCAGGCTGGTGCTCGGCATGTGCCCCACGCTCGCAATATCGACGAGCGCGTTCAACGGGCTGGGCATGGGGCTTGCCGCGACGGTGGTGCTGGTGTGCTCCAACGCGCTGGTGTCGCTGCTGCGCAAGGTCATTCCGGACAAAGTGCGCATACCGGCGTACGTGCTCATCATAGCGACTTTCGTGACGCTGGTGGAGATGCTGCTGAGAAAGTTCGTCCCCGCGCTGTACGACGCGCTGGGCATCTATCTGCCGCTCATCGTCGTCAACTGCATCATCCTCGCGCGCGCCGAAGCGTTCGCCAGCACCAACAAGGTGGGCGACTCCGTGCTGGACGGACTCGGCATGGGACTGGGTTTCACCCTCGCGCTCGTGCTTCTCGGCGTAATAAGGGAATTTCTGGGTTCCGGCACATTCTTCACGGGGACGTTCGGCGACGCGGAGTTCGGCGTGGTGATAGGCAGCATGCCCGACTACGCGATGTCCGTGTTCGTGCTGCCCGCGGGCGGATTTTTGACTCTCGGACTCGTCATGGCGGCTATCAACGCCATATCCGACAAGGCGGCTAAGAAGAGGGACGAACGCCACGAAGAGGAAGGAAAGATCATTGACGAGCGCGTGCGCGAGCATGTGGAAAACGAACTTGCAAATGCAGCCGAATACGCAGAACAGGCGGTTGAACATGCCGGAACGGCGCATTCAAGTGCGGCTGCCGGCGTAAACGGGGCTGAAAAGGAGGAAGACAAATGACCTATTTTCTCCTGATCGTAGGCGCAATGTTCGTCAACAACTTCGTGCTGTGCCAGTTCCTCGGCTGCTGTCCCTTCCTCGGCGTGTCCAAAAAGACGGACACCGCGCTCGGAATGGGGCTTGCCGTCATCTTCGTCATGGGGATAGCGTCCGTGTTCACGTGGCTGGTGCAGAAACTGCTCGTGGCGGCGGGGATAGAATATCTGCAGACGATAGCGTTCATCCTCGTCATCGCCGCGCTGGTACAACTGGTGGAGCTTGTGCTCAAGAAGTTCATGCCCTCGCTGTACAGCGCGCTGGGAGTTTATCTCCCCCTCATCACCACCAACTGCGCCGTGCTCGGCGTGGCGATACTCAACATCCAGTCCTACGGCATAGCATCGGCGGAGAGCCTGCTCATGTCCTTCCTCAACGGCGTGTTCAGCGGAGCCGGATTCACCATCGCGATCCTGCTGCTGGCGGGCATACGCGAGCGTATGGAGATCAATTCCGTGCCGAAGCCGTTCAGAGGATTCCCCATCACGCTCATCGCGGCCTCCATCATGAGCCTCGCGTTCACGGCGTTTTCGGGCATGATCTCGTGAGGAGGGCGGAAAGATGAGTCGGTTTATCCTTTCGGCGGTGGATCCAATGACCGTGCTGTGGTCGGCGCTGGTGCTGCTCGCGCTCGCCGCGGTGTTCGGAGTGCTGCTTGCGGTCATGGGCAAGAAGTTCGCCGTCAAGAAGGACGAGAAGGAAGAGGAGATACGCCGTCATCTTTCGGGGGCGAACTGCGGCGCGTGCGGATATGCCGGCTGCGACGCTTTCGCAAAGGCGCTCGCGGAGGGCAAGGCGGACGTCAACGCCTGTTCCGCTACGGCGGCGTCGGAGAAGAAGATCATCGGCGGCATTCTGGGCGTGTCCGTGGACGCGGGCGAAACCAAGATCGTCGTCGCCTGCAACGGCGGGAGTGCCGCGAGGGACAAGTACGAGTACATGGGCTACGGCGACTGCCGCAGCATGGAGCTGCTCGGCGGCGGACGTAAGGTGTGCCCGTGGGGGTGCCTGGGCATGGGGTCCTGCACCGACGCGTGCCCGGTGCACGCGATACAGGTGGGCGAAGGCGGATATGCCGAAGTCGACCGCGCGAAGTGCATCACGTGCGGCAAGTGCGTCGCCGCGTGTCCCAAGAAGCTGATAAAGCGCGTGCCCGCGGACGCCAAGGTGTATATCGCGTGCTCCAACTGCCTGAGAGGCGGCAAGGAAGTGAGGGCGATGTGCGCTCACGGCTGCGTGGGGTGCGGGCTTTGCGCCAAGGTGTGTCCGTCGCACGCGATAGAGCTCAGCGACAATCTGCCCGTGATAGATTACGACAAGTGTACGGGGTGCGGACTTTGCGCGTCCAAGTGCCCTGCGAAATGTATAAAACAATGTGACTAGTCCGTTGTCCGCGTTGTGCGGAAACGTGCGGCGGCGCTCAGCGCCGGAAGGAGTAGATATGGAAAAAATCGCTGTCATCGACCTCGGATCAAACTCTGCAAGACTCGTGCTCGTCAACATTCTGGAAGGCGGCTATTTCGTGGTGTTCGACGAGCTGAAGGAAACGGTCAGGCTCGGACAGGATATGGACTGGGACGGCATCATCAAGCCCCAGCGCGTGGCGCAGACCATCAAGACGCTGAGTATGTTCAGACGTCTTTGCGACGCCAACCACGTGGATAAGATATTCGCCTATGCGACTGCGGCGGTGCGCAGGGCAAAAAACCAGAAGAGCTTCCTCGACGAGGTGGCAATGACCTGCGGCATCAAGATAAAGGTGCTCACCGTGGAGGAGCAGGCGCTGCTCATCTATCAGGGCGTCATCAACTCCATGGACATTCCCAAGGGGCTCATCATGGAGATGGGCGGAGGTTCGACCAACCTCATCTACTATAACCGCCGCAACCTCATCCACTACGAAACGCTTCCTTTCGGCACGGTGACGCTCACCGATCTGTTCAAGAGTTACAGCTCGGAGCCTGAGACCAGGGCGGACAAGATAGAAGCCTTCATCGGCGAACAGCTCGACAAGATAAGCTGGCTGGACAGCATAGAGCCGGACACCGCTTTCGTGGGCGTGGGCGGAGCCTTCCGCAACCTCGGCAGGATAAGCCGTATGGTGCGCAAATATCCTTTCAACATGACGCACGGGTATGAGATCCCCATGGCGGAATTCGACGGACTGTATGCCACGATACGCAAGCTCGACCTCGACTCCACGATGAAGATCAAAGGTCTCTCCAGCGGCAGGGCGGACATCTTCCCCAGCTCGCTCGCGGTCATCAAGGCGGTGCTTTCGCGCTTCGATTTTCCGAAGATCACCATCAGCGGCTGCGGACTGAGAGAAGGCGCGATGTTCCGCTACGCGGTGCCCGGCGTCGGCGAGCGTCCTCTCACGGACGTGCTCGGACACTCCCTGCATACGCAGATGAAGTATTACGACGTCAACGTCAACCACGCCGAACACGTCTATAACTTGTGCATACAGCTCTTCAAGCAGCTCAAAGTCCTGCACAAGATGCCCAGGATGTACGTGCGCGTGCTCAAGATCGCCGCGCTCATGCACGATACGGGCATGCGGATAAAGTACTACCACCACGAGCAGCACTCCTGCTACATCATCCTCAACAGCAACCTCTACGGCGTGCCGCACAAGGACCTCGTGCTCGCGGCGTTCGTGGCGGCGGGACACCGCAAGAACGAGATCGTCAAAGAAGATCTCATGCGGTATAAGGATATGCTCACCGTCGAGGACGTGGACGCCATGCGCAAGCTCAGCGTCATCCTCCGCATTGCGGAGAGCTTCGATCGCAGTCAGAGCGGCGTGATCACGGGCATCACCTGCGACGTGCTCGGCGACAGCGTCATCATCAAGACGGAGACGGAAGGGGACTGCTCGCTGGAAGTCAAGGACGCGCTGTCCGCGGCGCAGGAGTTCAAAGCCGCATATGGCAAGAACCTGGAAATTCTGTGAGCCGATAGTCCTCGCCTCCGCCTCTCCGCGCAGGCTGGAGCTGCTCTCCGCCGTCGCCGATGACATCACGGTCGAGCCGTCGGACGTGGACGAAAGCACGGTAAGCGCAGGCTCGCCCCGCGCCCTGGTGAGGGAGCTCTCCCGGCTTAAAGCGCTTTCCGTCGCGGCGCGCGCGGAGAACAGAGGAAAAGTGGTGATTGGCGCGGATACGGTGGTTTATCTCGACAAATTGTACGGTAAACCCCGCGACCGTGCGGACGCGATAAGGATGCTCACGGAGCTGAACGGCAGGGAACACAGCGTTTTTACCGGTGTTACGGTCGTCAGGGACGGGTGGACGCGCACGTTTTCGGTGCGCTCCGCGGTGAAGTTCCGCAACATGACGGCGCATGAGATAGAAGAGTATGTGGACGGATACCGTCCCTATGACAAAGCCGGCGCGTACGCCGTTCAGGAAGGCGTGGTCGTCGGGAGCTACAGGGGCAGCCTCACCAACATCATAGGACTGCCGATGGAGAAACTCGTAAAGGTACTCAAAGAGGTGCAGAATGGCGCAGATAGAACTGTCCGTTGATCTCGGCAGTAAGTTCATCACCGTTTATCAGAAGGGCATCGGACTCGTGCTCCGCGAGCCCGCCATCGCCCTTGCGGAAAAGAACGGCGACAAGTACGTCATCCGCGAAGCCGGCTACCGTGCCGAAAGCATCATGTCCTCCTCCCTCGGCGGAGCGAAGGTCATCGCCCCGATAAGAGAGGGGCTCATTGCGGACGACGAAATGTGCGTCATGCTCCTCAGGCATTTTCTGAGGAAGATACTCCCGTCCGGGGCGATACGTCCGCGCGTCAACGCCATCGTCAGCGTCACGTGTTCCATGACCGGCGGCGACCGCAGGGCGGTGGAGAAAGCCTTCATAAAGGCTGGCGTGAAGGAAGTCACGCTCGTCGAATCGCCGCTTTCCCTGCTCGCGTACACGGGCAGTATAGGCGGTCTTTTCCTTGACATCGGCGGCGGTAAAACGGAAGTTGCCGCGGTCACCAACCGGGGCATTGCGTGCGGAGTCACCGTCAACATCGCCGGCGACGCGTTCAACGCGGCGATAATCGACGCAATGTACACAAATTACGGGGTAAAACTCGGCGACTATACGGTGGAGAAGATCAAGACTTCCGCGCTCTCGTTCTACCTCAACGACGAGGGCAGTTACGCCGTGTCCGGCGGAGGCAAGGACGGCGCGCCCAGGAGTGTGGCGATCACCGCTGCCGACATGCGCGACGCGGTGCTTCCTCTTGTGGATAACATCATTGAAGTGGTGATGAACGTGCTCGATCAGACTCCTCCCGAACTTGCGGCGGAGATCCTCCGCAAAGGCATCTTCCTCACGGGCGGTTCCAGCCGCATACCGGGGCTGCAGGAATATCTCGAACAGGCTTTCGAGCTTCCTCTCACTCCGCTTTACGACGGTCCGTCCAGTGTGGCGATCGGCGGCGCGAAATTCCTCGACGACAAGCGTTTCCTCAGCGACCTCCTCGGCGTCAAACTGGACTGAGAGGCGCGGCGGAGCGCGATTTTATTGCCGTGTCAGAGTGTGAACTTAACGGAGTTCAAGTGCGGCAGAATAAAGTAAAACGCAAAACGTCCCTTGAAAAGGGGCGTTTTTGATAGCGGTGAAATAGCAGGGGTGCTTGCGCACGGCTGACTTGAAGATGACGAGTCATGCAAAAGCCGTTGCATGCGACAAACACCGTGCGTGACGTCAAGCAAATAGCATGGGAGCGCGAGGGGTGCTAGCGCACGGCTGCTGGCGCAGGGCTGACTTGAAGATGACGCGTCATGCAAAGCCGTTGCATGCGACAAACGCCGTGCGTGACGTCAAGGAAATAGCATGGGAGTGGGGGGGGCTAGCGCACGGCTGCCGGCGCAGGGCTGACTTGAAGATGACGCGTCATGCGAAAGCTGTAGCTTACGACAAACGCCGTGCGTGACGTCAAGGAAATAGCATGGGAATGGGGGGGGGTGCTAGCGCACGGCTGACTTGAAGATGACGCGTCATACGAAAGCTGTAGCTTACGACAAACGTCGTGCGTGACGTCAGGCAAACAGTATGGGAGCGTGGGGTGCTAGCGCACTGCTGCCGGCGCAGGGCTGACTTGAAGATGATGCGTCATGCGAAAGCTGTTGCTTGCGACAAACGCCGTGCGTGATGTCAAGCAAATAGCATGGGAGCGCGAGGGGATAATCCCCTCGCTAATGGCGGGCTTCGTCGGGGTGGGGACCGAGACGGCCGACGGAAGAGACGGCGTCGAGCCGCGCCATGTCGTCCGCGTCGAGAGAGAAGGAGAACACGTCCGCGTTTTCGCGGATACGCGAGGACGTGGCGGACTTGGGCAGGGGGAGCACCCCGTGTTCAAGGCACCAGCGGACGAGCACCTGCGCTTCGGTCCTGCCGTGTTTTGCCGCGACGGCGGCGAGGACGGGATTGCCGAAAGCCTTGCCGCGGCAGAGGGGAGCCCAACCTTCCACGATAAGTCCGTTTGCCGCGGAATATTCGGCGGCTTCGAGCTGATCCGCATCCGCAAAACCGAAGTGGAACTCTATCTGATTCACCATAGGCAAGACGCGGCATTCGCCGAAAAGGACGTTTAAGTGGCTCATTAAGCAATTGCAAACACCGATTGCGCGGACACGTCCGTCACGGTAGAGAGTTTCGAGTGCGCGCCAAGTGTCGATGAAACGGGCGGGATACTCCGCCTTGAAATCCTTTGCTATGGGCCAGTGGACGAGGTAGAGGTCGAGTACGTCCAGCCCCAGCCTGCGCATGGACGCGTCGAAGGCGGCGAGAGTGTCGTCGTAGCCCTGGTGGGTGTTCCACACCTTGGTGGTGAGGAAGAGTTCGCCGCGCGGCACGCCGCTTTCCGCGACGGCTCTGCCCACGCTCTCCTCGTTGAAGTAGAACTCCGCGGTGTCGATGTGGCGGTATCCCGCCTCGATCGCGGTTTTCACGCTCTCGACGCAGGTTGCTCCGTCGGGAGTCTTGTAGGTGCCGAATCCCACGCAGGGGATCTTTACGCCGTTTGAAAGAGTGAAACAGTCGGTGAGGGAGGAGAACACGGTGCACCTCACTTTGCGGTTTTCAGCCCCGGTATGGGGACGTTGATGAAGCGCGGACGTTCCGCGCCGACGAAGAACACGGCGAGCGCGCCGGGGCCTGCGTGCGCTCCGACGAGATAACCCACGTTGCAGAACTTTATCTCCGCGCCGGGGAGCGCCGCTCTTATCTTGTCCGCGAGCTGTTCCGCTCCTGCGATGTCGTCGCCGTGCTCCACGAGGATGAAGTCGTTGAGTTCCGGTTTGCAGAATTTGACCACCTGTTCCGTAATGGCGGTGAGGGCCTTCTTCTTGCCCATGACTTTGAGCAGCGGCATGATCTTGCCGTAGTGGTTGAGCTCGAGCAGAGGTTTGATGCCGAGCACGGTGCCGACCGCGGCTTCCAGACGGCTCAGTCTGCCGCCGCGGTAGAGGGTGCTGAGATCCTCGACGATGAAGAAATGGTGGTAGTTCATGCGGTCGGCTTCCAGCTTGTCCGCTATCTCGTCCACGCTCATGCCCTTGTCGCGCATTTTCAGCGCGTCGTACACCATGAGCCCCTGACCGCCGCAGCCGGAGAGACTGTCCACCACGCGGATCCTGCCGCCGCGGTACTTGACGAGCAGTTCGCCTGCCGCGGCGCAGACGTTGGCGTAGCTGCCGCTCATGCCGGAAGAGAAGGAGATATGCAATATGTCGCAGCCCTCTTCGAGCAGCCGTTCGAACTCCTTCATCGCGGCATAGCCCGAGGTCTGGGACGTGCTCGCGGACGCGCCGCCGCGCATTGCGGAATAGAACTCCGCATACCCCGGCAGTTCGCCGTCGAAGTAATCTTTGCCGTCAAGCGAGAAGGGCATGGGCAGCACGGTGACTCCGTGATCGGCAAAAAATCCCTCCGGCATATCCGCCGCCATATCCGTCGTTATCGCAAGTTTTCTCATAAAAGCTCCTTATGTGCCGCGCCGTCGAACGCGGCATTGCAATAATGATAGCACCGTGCGGAAATTTTTTCAACACGTGTCACGGCTTTGACAAAACTCGACCGTATTTTTCACACTTCGCCCTCCCGCGGCGCGCGCGGTAGATTTAGACTTGGGGTATGAGAAAGATAGTAGTCACATCGGGAAAGGGCGGCGTGGGCAAGACCACCGTCACCGCGTCCCTCGGCAGACATCTTGCCGACATGGGGTACAGGGTGGTGCTCGCGGACGCCGACGTCGGGCTGAACAATCTGGACGTGGTCACGGGGGCGGACAGCCGGGTAGTGTACGACATCGGCGACGTGGTAAGCGGCAGATGCGGCATATCGCAGGCGCTTGTGGCGGATCACGAGAGCACGGCGCGGATACTGCCCTCCGCGGGCGGCGGCGCGGAGATGTCGGCGCAGGCTTTCAGGGGAGTGATAGACTCGCTTGCGGACTGCGATTTCGTGCTGATAGACTGTCCCGCCGGGATAGAGAACGGGTTTCACCGCGCGGTCTCGGCGGCGGCGGAAGCCATCGTCGTCACCACGCCGTCGGCAAGCGCGATACGCGACGCGGACAAGGTGCTGTCGCTGCTTTCGGCGTACAGACTGGAGGACGTGTCGCTGGTGGTGAACCGCGTGCGTCCCGATATGGTCGCGCGCGGAGAGATGATGGAGGCGGCGGACATTTCGCGGCTGCTGCACACTCCGGCGGTGGGCGTCATACCGGAGGACGACTGCGTGACGCTGTATCAGCAACTGGGCAGAGTACCGTCGTTCGCGCTGTCGGAGAAGGCGTTCTGTCTGCTCGCCGACAACGTCGCCAACCGCACGAAAAAATGCGCGGAACTACGCACATACGGCAGAAGGAGGAGAAGAAGATGGCTGTAAGGCCCTCCCGGCTGATGAAGGAAAGGGTGAAAGAAATGCTCATCCGCGACAAAATGGGGGTGGGGGAAGGGTTTTCCGCCGCTTTGACGGGCGATCTTTCGAGGGTGCTCGGCGATTACTTCGACATCCTCTCCGAACCCGTCGTCGCGGTCGGGCGCAACGAGGACGGGGAGTACGAAGTGAAAGTGTCCGTGCTCGCTTCCGGCGTGAAACGCTTCGAAACCACCGCTCCGCCGCCCGAATGCTGAGTGTCATATCCGCTGCGCTTTCCGAATAGGCTTTAAGGCGAGGTGAATTATGGATTTTGACCAAACCAAGAAGATCGAAGTCGAAGTCAGTGAGAACGTCATCGCCGAGAACGAAGTCGGCGTGCGTTCCGAACGCAAAAAGAGCAGGTTCGCATCTTTTAGAAAAGTCGATCCTCTCGACGTCGCCCTGCTGCCCGTCATCGTCGGGGTGTTCATATCCCTCGGATTTCTTTTCGCAGGGCTGTTCGGGCAGTCGTCCACGGCTGCCGAGGTCGTGTCGGGTATCGGCAGTACGGTGGCTTCCGTGTTCTGATGAGATTCAGGATCCATCCTCTCTTTTACGCGCTGGCGCTGCTGCTCGTGCTGTTCGGGCAGGCGGCGGCGTTTTTGTGGACGCTTGCCGCCGTGTGTCTGCACGAGGCCGGACACGCGCTTGCCGCGCGTGCGCGCGGATACGTTGTAAGAGAGGTCACCCTTTATCCGTACGGCGCGGCGATGAGCGCAAACGAACGGATGGACGGCGCAAGCTGCGTGATAGTAGGGCTGGCAGGCCCCGCCGCCAACTTTCTCGCCGCGGCGCTGATACTCGCTTTGTGGTGGCTGTTTCCCGCAATATACCCTTTTACGCACCACTTTTTGGCTGCTAATCTGGCGATCGCGCTGTTTAACCTCATCCCCGTCTATCCGCTGGACGGATCGCGCGTCGTTACGGGACTTGCGCGCAACCGCCTTAAAGCCGTGCGTATAATGCAGCGCGCCGGGGTGGCGGCAAGTGTGGCGCTTTTCGTGCTGTTCGCGGTGTCGTTCGCGCTGAAAGCCGTCAGTTTCACTCTCGGAGTGACGGCGGTGTTCCTCTTTTGCGGCGCGGCGTTCGGCGCGGAGCGCGATACTTATACGAGCGTCCTCGCCGCCGGCAGGAAGAACTATCTTTCGGGGGTGCGGCAGCGCACTGTTGCCATATCCGCGGACGCGCCGCTGGTGAGGCTGTTCCACCACGTCGACGGGCGCAGCGCCACGACTTTCCGGGTGGTGGAAGGGGGCGGCGAAGAGGACGACTCTCCGCCGAAGGAACTTTTTACGCTCTCCGAATCGCAGCTCCGCGAGATCGCGGCGAAAGGGAAGCTCTCGCGCACCGTACGCGAAAGCGCGGCGTCCGGCGGAAAAACGGAGTAAATCCGAAAGGTTGACAGGCGAAAGGTAATGTTTTAGAATAACTCACGGAAGAAAACGCGTACGCGCGGCGCGCGCAACGGAGGAGTTATGCTTTACATCGGCGTTGACATCGGCGGCATGAGCGTGAAAGCCGGACTCGTGGACGAAAAAGGCAGTATCCTTTTCAAGGACACCGCGGTCACCAGGGCGGCTGCGCCCGCGGAGGAGATCGTCGCGGACATCGCGGCGCTCGTACGTTCCGTGGCGGAAAGGGGCGGAGCAGCGCTCTCCGGGCTCGGCGGCGTGGGAGTGGGATCTCCCGGTTCCGTGGACGACGCCGCGGGAGTCATCCGCTACAGCTGCAACATCAATTTCGTGCGCACTCCTTTCGCCGCGCTTCTCGGCGGAATGCTCGGCATGGACAACGTGAAGATAAGCAACGACGCCAACTGCGCCGCGTTGGGCGAAACGGTGTTCGGCGCGGGACGCGGGGCGCGAAACAGCGTCACCGTGACTCTCGGCACGGGAGTGGGCACGGGCATCGTCGTGGACGGCAGACTGCTCACGGGCAACAAGTCCGCCGGCGCGGAGGGCGGCCACGTCATCATCAAGGCGGGCGGCGAGAAATGCGGCTGCGGCAAGAGAGGATGTTTTGAGGCATACGCCTCCGCGACGGCGCTGATGCGCCAGACCGCGAGAGCTGCGGAAAGACACTCCGAAAGCGGGCTCGCCGCACTCGCAAAAGAGAGGGGAATTGACGGAAGAACGGCGTTCATCGCAGCAAAAGCCGGGGATAAAACGGCGAAACGGGTGGTTGCCGATTACATCCGTTATGTCGGTACGGGGCTTGTCGGGTTCGCCAACGTGTTCTATCCGGAAGTGTTCATTATAGGCGGCGGTATATCCAAGGAGGGGGACGCTCTCATAGAGCCTCTCCGCCGTTTCGTAAAGAAGAACGCCTACGGTGCGGAGTTCAATCCGCCCATAGACGTGGTGGCGGCGTCACTCGGCAACGACGCCGGCATAATCGGCGCGGCGGCGCTTGCGATGAAGGACTGAGCGCGCCGCACCTTTCGTTCGATGGAAAATTTTTCGGATAAATTGCTTCCCCTGCTTTCGCAGGCGGAGAAGCCTTCCCGTTACACGGGAGGGGAATGGAACGCGGTGAAAAAGACGCATCCCGTCCGCGCGCGTTTCTGTTTGTGTTTTCCCGACATCTACGAGATAGGCATGAGCAATCTCGGAATGCAGATACTGTATTCCGAGATCAACTCGTACGACGACTTCGCCTGCGAGCGCTGTTACGCGCCCGCCGAGGACATGGCGGCGCTCATGCGCAGTCACGGCGTGCCTCTCCTTTCGCTGGAGAGCGCGACTCCCGTCAGGGATTTCGACGTCGTGGGGTTTTCCGTGCAGTTCGAATTGCTCTACACGGGAGTGCTTTACATGCTCGATCTTGCCGGCATACCTTTCCGCGCGGAGGACAGGGGGGAGGAATATCCCATTCTGCTCGCCGGCGGACCGTGCGCGGTCAATCCCGAACCCTTTGCGGACTTTTTCGACTGCATAGTCATAGGCGAGGGAGAGGGTGTGGACTCCGCGGTGCTCTCGCTCGTCGCGGAGGGCAGGGAAAAGGGGTGGAGCAAGCGCGAGATACTCCGCCGTGCCAAAGAGATTACCGGTGTGTACGTGCCGTCGATGTCGGAGAAGGGGGAGAAGGTCGTTAAGGCGGTGTATCCCGATTTCGAGAACGCGCCTTATCCTCTCCGTCCCGTCGTCGCCAACACCGAGGCGGTGCACGACCGCGCCGTCATCGAGCTCTACCGCGGCTGCGCAAGCGGCTGCAGGTTCTGTCAGGCGGGGTTCTATTACCGTCCCATACGCGAGCGTTCGCCGGAGAAGTGCGCCGCTCAGGCGAAAGAGATCGTGAAAAACGCCGGCTACGGGGAGATAGCGATGTGCTCGCTCTCCACGGGCGACTATTCCGGGCTTTATCCGCTCATGGACGGGCTGAGGGATTTTGTGCACGAGAACAAGGTCAACCTCTCTCTTCCCAGCCTCAGGCTGTCGAGCTTCAGCGGCGATATAGCGCAGGAGTCGCGGCGCAGTTCGCTGACTTTCGCGCCGGAGGCGGGCACACAGCGTCTGCGCGACGTCATCAACAAAAACGTCACCGATGCCGAGATCGACAACATCGCCAAAGCCTTCGAGGCTGGCTACGACAGCGTGAAACTGTACTTTATGCTGGGGCTTCCCACCGAAACGGACGAGGACATCGCCGGGATCGCGGCGATATGCGCGCGGCTCCGCGAGCTGTATTTCAAGGCGCGCGGCAGGCGCGGTCCCAACATCTCCGTGTCCTGCGCGGTGTTCATACCCAAGCCGTGCACTCCCTTCCAGTGGGAGGCGCAGATAAGTTTTGAGGAAATGCTGCGCAAACAAAACTATCTGAGGGGGCTGCTGCGCCGCATAAAGGGTGTGACTTTCTCATGGCACGGTGCGGAATCCTCCGTGCTGGAAGCGGCTCTCGCGCGCGGCGACAGGCGGCTGTCGCGCGTCATAGAGCGCGCGTACGCGCTGGGAGCGAAGTTCGACAGCTGGTCGGAGAAGTTCGACTGGGACGCATGGCGGCAGGCGTTTGCCGACTGCGGCGCGGATATGGACAGGTATACGGGCGCGATCGACACCTCCGCGGAACTGCCGTGGGACTTCATAGATACGGGCGTGTCCAAGAGATATCTCCTCGCCCAAAGAGAACTTGCGTACAAGGGCGTGACCACGCACTCCTGCCGAGAGGGCTGCAACGGGTGCGGCGCCAACAAGCTGGGGAGGTGCACGATAATATGATAGTGCTGCGTTATTCGCGCCTGGGCACCAGAAGGTTCGTGTCACACATAGACGTTCTGCGCGACTTCGCGCGCATCATGCGCCGCGCGGACATTCCCGTGAACTATTCCGGCGGATTCAATCCGCACGCTCTGCTGTTTTTCTCGCCGCCCACTCCCGTCGGCGTGGGATCGGAAGCGGAGTATGCGGCTATAGACACCGCGCTGTCCGCGGAAGAAACGCTCGCGCGCTTCAATTCCGCAGTCGGTGCCGATGGGAGAGCTTCCGCGGCGTACGAAGTGTCGCGCAACCCCAATCTCGCCGGCAGGATATCTGCGGCGGATTACGTCTTTCCGTTCCCGGCGGAAGCGTACGACTTTTCGCGCGGGCTGGAACTCGAATACGTCAAAAAGGGCGAACGGGTGAAAGAGTCCGCAGGGGACAGGATCCTCGCCGTCGGGGAGAGAGGGGGGCTGCTCGCGCTCACTCTCGCAAGCGGCAACGTGACGCTGCGCGCGGACAGAGTGTTCGACGCGCTCAGAAGGGAGCTGGGCTCGGCGGCGGACGTGTCGGACGTCCTGAAGACGGAGCAGTACGTCATGGCGGACGGCGCGCTCACATCCGTGCCGGACTATCTCTCATCCTCCTGCAGGGAGAAAAAGTGAAATAAATTTTTGTCGGTACATATATGAAAAGACTTTTCATCGACTACAATCCCTACTTCGTCCGCGCGGCGCTCGCGGAGGACGGGGAACTCGTCGAGTTCGGCGTGGAACACGTCACGGCGCGCAGCCACGTCGGCAACATCTACCGCGGCAAGGTGGAGAACGTGCTCGGCGGAATGAAGGCCGCTTTCGTCAACATCGGGCTTGAGCGCAACGGGTTCCTCTACACCGGCGACGGCGCGGAGGGGGAGAGGAAACTCTCTCCCGGCGACGAGGTGATGTGCCAGGTGGTGAAAGAGCAGCTGGGGGCTAAGGGCGCCCGGCTCACCACGGACGTCACTTTGCCCGGATACACACTCGTCCTGCTGCCTACCGGAGGATTCCGCGGCGTGTCGCGCAAGATAGAGAATGACGCCGGAAGGGCGCGGCTCGAAAAACTGGTTTCGTCCGTTTGTCCGCAGGAAATGGGGTTTATAGTGCGTTCCGCGGCGGTTAAAGCCACGGATGAGCAGATTTTGCGCGAGTTTGACAACCTCATGGCAATGTGGAAGCGCATATGCGACGACTATGCCAAAGCCTCGCCCGCGTCCGTGGTGTTCAGAGAGGCGCAGCTGCTCGAACGCGTGATACGCGACAACTACTCGGAGGAAGTGGACAAGATCGTCGTGAACGAGGCGTTCCTAGCCGAGAGGCTCTCCGCGCGCATGCAGAAAGTGGAAGTGGAGTATTATTCCGGACAGCGCAACATCTTCCGCCACTTCGGGCTTTCGGCGCAGATAGACAAGCTCGCGGACAGGAAGGTCGTGATGGACGGGGGCGCGTATCTCGTCATCGACCGCACGGAAGCGCTCACGGTCATAGACGTCAACACGGGGAAGTTTGTGGGGAGCAAGAACCTTGAGGACACGGTGTTCCGCACCAATCTCGCGGCGGCGTCGGAAGTGGCGCGCCAGCTGAGAGCGCGCAACATCAGCGGCATAGTCATAGTGGATTTCATCGACATGCAGACGGAGGAGCACCGCCGCGCGGTGGTGGACAAGCTCCGTGACGAGCTCAGGAAGGACAGGCTCAAGACATCCGCCGTTTCCATGACGGGACTGGGACTTGTCGAACTCACGCGCAAGAGGACGCAGCTTTCGGCGGACACTTTCATGTTGGATCCGTGCGAGTGCTGCGAGGGCGGATTCGTGGTGTCGGCGACGCATCTCGCGCTCAAACTCAGGGACGAGATGACGGATTTTTCGTTGTCGGGCGATTATGCGTCCATCATCGCGCGCGTACATCCCTGCGTCATGGACAGGGTGTTCCATTACCGCGTCATGGCGAGAGAGGCGGCGGATATCTGGAAGGGCAAGCGGGTGTATCTCGTCCCCGACGCATCGCTGTCACGGGACGCGTACGTTATAGAGGGCAGCAACGACAAGGTGCTCACTCTGCCTGCGGAAGCGCGGCTGGTGTTTTGATCGGGGGTTGCGGTATCCGCGGATGTGTGCTATCATCATTAGCAAGGCGGCGGTAGCCGCGAGGTGAAAAATGAAAGCCTGGCATATAGAGAATCTGGAACGTATCAAGCTCGTGGAAAGCGTGCTGCCCAAAAAGGACGGCGAGGTCAAACTCAAGATGTCCAAGGTGGCGATCTCTTCCACGGATTTCGCCTATTTCGCGTCGGATACGCCCAATAAGGACGCTTCTCTCACCGTGCCCGGACATTCCGCCGTCGCTTATATGTCCGAGGACGACGACAGACTCGGACTCAAAATGGGCGCACGGGCGGTGGTCAGCCCATTCGTCATGCACGAGGAGCACGGCGTGAAGAAGGTCAGCGTGCTCGGCGTGGACGTCAACGGCTTGCTTTCCGACTTCGTTTCAGTGCCGGCGGAGAACGTATACGCGCTCCCGGACGGCATTCCCGACGACGAAGCCATCTTCGCGGAATATATCGCCCTCGGCAACAACGTCCTCAACAGCCTCGAAGCGGGCAAAGGCGACTTCCTGGTCATAGTCGGCGCAAGCACTCTCGGACTCATCATAGCGCAGCTGGCGCTTTACTACCAGATGATACCCGTCCTCGTCGACCTCGACGCGGAAAAACTCGCGCTTGCCGCAAGCTGGGGCGTGTATTATACGCTCAATCCCACTTACGACAATCTCGAACGGCGCGTGGAGGAGATCACCGGAGGCAGAATGGCGGAGTCCTCCGTGTATGTCGGCGACGGAGTGCCGTTCAATATGGCGCTGCGCCTTGTCAAGGACAAGGGCGAGGTGGTGGTCGCGGGCTATTCCGTGCGGTCGGGCCACACCATCGACGTCAGCGTGGTGCTGCAAAAGCAGCTTCGGCTTATCGGGGTTGCGGACGGATACGGCGAGATGTCGTCGGCGATCAATCTGCTCGCCAACCGCATTGTCAAGACGGACGGACTCATCAATTCGCGCATAGATTTTTCCGAAGTGCCGGAGATGGTCGTCCAGTGCGCGCAATATCCCTACCAGTACAACAAGATCGTGGTGACGATTGACTGACTATTAGATTCGACCAAACTCAAAATGACGGTGATGCCGTCATTTTGGTCGGGCGCCATTCCTTGTGCTCCGCTTCGCTTACCGCACTGCGTCATGGCGGGCGTACTTTCACTGCGCATGTCGCTGAAAGTGCGATAATATATGCGAGGGGATAATCCCCTCGCGCTCCCCGAGCATGCGCTTGCGGCTATTGACATTCACTTGTTCCGAGCTTCTTTGAGAACAACGAAAAATATCCAAAAACGAAATAAAAACTACAATTTTTGCGTATGCTTATTCAAAGACGGAACTACGCGCCGCTCAGCCAAACTTGCACAGGCGGTGTAACCGCCTCGTGCAAGTCGCGGCGCGAAAAATGAGTGCCGAGCACTAGATGTTTTCTTAAGTAGACACGGGCGTAGGTGTGCGAGCGCCGAATTCCTCCGCCCGTGCAGGGATTTCGGTGAGTACCGTTCTCCGCTCGATTATGTGAGTGCGATATTAAAACTTCTTGCAGAGGTAAAGCGTTAGTCCCGCATTTTGGGAGAACGATAGCCAAGGCTGCACGGGGGAGGAAAGCCCGAAGGGAAGGAGGGGGGGGCAACATTCCCTGCGAGACGTGAAGCCGGTTAAAGTTTGAGTTATACCCTCACTCGGGGAAAGAAATGACCACCCATTCCCCTGTCGCGGAAATGCGAGAGATCAGTCGAGCAGCGTGTCGTGGATGAGCGCGTAGGTCTGCGAGGCTTTGTCCACCCAGCTTTTGTAGAGATATTTTGCAAGCTGACGGTTTGCCACCACGAGTTTCAGCTCCATGAGCGTGGCGATGTCGCTGTTGATCTTCATGATGACCGTATAAGTCCCGTCCGCGTTCTTGGAATAGTCGCAGAAGTAGGACTGACGCTTCTTGTAGCGCATTCTGTTCTCGCGCGCGTAGGCGTTGATGTCGTCGCGTATGGACGCCGGTATGCGCGTGAAAAAGAGCGCCAGACACCCGATGCCGTCCTGCGTGATGTTGATGTATTCGCTCTTGGGCACGCGGTAAAGGAGATTGGTGTCGAGAAGCTCGCCGAGGTACTGCTTGCAATCCATATATGTGAGCCAATCGTTTTCGGACGTGCAGATATCCAGCAATGCCGCTTCGGAAAGCGAAATCGCCATTTTGTCAAAGACAAAAAGTATTATCAGCTTCTGGATCTTGCTGTCCAGACGCGTAGGAATGCCGTCCTGCTCGAAGTCCACGTTATTCTCCTTATTGTCGGGAATAGGATTTTAGCACCAAACAGCTGTCATATCAAGACTTTATGCGAAAATTTTCGCGCGGCACAACGTGTAGTAATGCACCTCCGCCGCGTGCACAAAGCCGCCGCCGGCTGTCGGCGCGAACGCCGGTACCGCTTCGCGCAGTCCTGCGAAGCTGTCGTTTGCCGCGTCCGCTGTGCGGCAGCGAAAAACGAACCGCGGCAGCAATACGCAGATCAAGAAAAAAACACGATAAGTGTGCTATTGATGGTGACTGACCGCAGACGGAATTGATACACGATAAGTGTTCTATGGCGCGTTTGCCTGTACCGGCGTTTTTCGCCGCCGCGCAAAGCGGATGCTCGCGTTCGCCGATTGCGCGCCGCTGCCGTATACGGGAGGTCGCGCGGTCGTCAACGGAATAGTTCGGTCGTATGCGAAAAAAGCCATGTGTGATGTCGCGCGGTACGGTTCGTGAGCGCGGTACTGCTAAGCGCAGTGCTGACTTTTGCAGAGTGTCACTAGTAAGCTGTAATTTTGTGCAACAGCTAAGTTACGGCGCGTATGATGACCGGCGCATTTGGCGCTTGCGCTGCTAAGCGCACGACCGACTGTTACAGCCGCACATCACACACGGCTTTTAGCGTTAACTGCAGGTTGTGTGTGATGCACGGCTTTTCTTGTCAGCCCTGCGCTTAGCCGTCAGCCGTGCGCTTAGCACCATGCCGAACAATTGCGCACCATGCATAGGCTGTAGTTTGTTACAAGAAGCTGTGTGTGATGTGCGGTCGTAACAGTCAGCCGTGCGCTTAGCACATGGAGTCAAGGCACTTGACGAAGAACTGGGTAGCTTTCTCAAGCTGGTCGACATGCAGACGCTCGTTGACGCCGTGTATGCGCGACTGATCGTCCAGGGTGTTGATGAACGGTCCGAAACGGAACACGTTGTCCGTCAACGGATTGTAAAACCTTGCGTCCGACGCCGCGATGAACATGTAAGGCGCAACTACGATGTCGTCGAAAGTGTTAACTATAGTGTCGCGCAGGCGCTCATACGCCTCACAGTGGACGTCCGCTTCCGGCGAGGGATCGGAATAGGTCTGCAGATTGACTTCCACCTTGTCGCCGAGGAGTTTGTTGAGGTAGGACTTGACGTCCTGCGCGGTCTCGCCGGTGATGATGCGGAAGTTGATGTTGGCGCGTGCCTCCTTGGGTATGACGTTCCGGGCGTCGCTGCCCCAAAGCATGGTGGGGGCGAATGTCGAGCGCACGAGCGCGTTGGTCATGGGCGCGGCTTTCGTAAAGACGAATTTCAGCAGCGGCGAGAAGACGTCGCGGTTGGTGAGGATAAACTTGAACGCTCCTTTGCAGTAAGGCGACAGGGACTTGAAAGTTTCCTTCGTCATGTTGGTCCAGCGCGTCTTCATCGGGTGCTTTTCGACCTTTTCCACAGCCGCCGAAAGCAGTCCGACCGCCGTGGGAGGCTTGGGGTTGGAGGCGTGGCCGCCGGACTTTCTGACGACGAGCTCCAGGTCGCCGTTGCCTTTCTCGCACGCGCCTATGAGCGCGACGGTGTGTGGGATGCCGAGCAGTTTGCCGTCCAGCACCGTGCCGCCCTCGTCGATGACGAATTCCATTTCCACGGCTTTTGCCTTGAGATGTCTGACGATGCTGGACGCGCCGACGATCGAATTGCCGGGTTCCTCGTCGTGCCCGAAACACAGGTAGAGATCGCGCGCGAATTTTCTGCCGTGCGCCAGGTGATATTCCACCGCCTCGAGCAGCGCTATCATATGGCTCTTCATATCCTGCGCGCCGCGTCCGTATATGTAGCCGTCGTCCGTCAGCACTGCCTCGAATGGGTCGTATTCCCAGCCGTCCTTCGGGGCGGGGACGACGTCGATGTGGCTGAGGAAACACCCGCCCTTGAGAGAGGGATCGGTGCCCTTGAGCCGATAGATGATTGAATAGTCTGCGATGATCTCCCTCTCCGCCGCGGCGTTCAGCAGGGGATAGGTCTTTTCCAGCCAGTTGCGGTAGTCGATGAAAGGCTGCACGTTGTCCGCGTAATCCTCCACCATGGATACGGTGGGAATGCGGATTGCCTCGCGCAGATGCCTGACCGCCGCGTCCTTGTCGATCGCAGGCAGATCCTGCGCTTTGCCGGGAGCCACTTTCGGACGGTTAAGGACGGTGCGCACGATGAGCACCGCAAAGAAGATGACGATGAGACCCGCGGCAATGCCGCCCGCAAGTCCGCCTATTTCACTTGGTGACATAACATTCCTCCCTGTCACTGTTATACGAACATTATACACGCCCGCGGGAAGGATTTCAAGACGGAGAGGGAAAAGCCTTTTTCTGCCGCTCATCCGCTGCACACGGGCGGTTTCGGCACGTTTTCCGCGCAAAACGATATGGAAGGGGAAGAATGCAGCGCGCATTCCCGAAAGCAAGCAATAAGAGGGAAAAGGCGGCAAAATGCCCGAAAATCCACCGCAATATACAAGATTGCACGCTTTTGTCCGTCCTTGCGTCCCGAAAGGCTGCGGAAAGGGGGACAGCGCAAGCCGAGCCGCTTTCGTCCGCTCGGAGGGCAAATCTGGCGATTTTCTTACACGAAGAAAGAGAATTGTCCGCAAATTCCCGAAACGTCTGTTCAGTAGGGTAAGTATTCTCGATTTCTTGAATTTTGAAAATAGTTTTTTCGGTCTGTATTCTAGAAAAAACGGTTTTTGAGAAAAGTATTATAAAAATTGCCGAATTTCATAAGACATCGGCATCCCGCGCCCCGTCGGGGAGCGTCCCGTGCGGCGGTGCGGAAGAGGAGAGAGCGCGGAGGGCAAGTTCGGATCGGACGGAGGAAAGGGGAAGAAGCCGAGCGCGTCGGAAGGGCGCGAAGGGGAATTTTCGCGCAATATATGAGAATTGATTTGCCCGGCGGAAGAACGTTGCGAAACGGCGCGCGCCGCTTTCGGAGCGGCGGCAGCGCGGCGGGTGCGGCGGAGAGCGGGCAAAGGAGCGGCGTCGGGACGATGCGGACGGAGGACCGTACGCATGCGGACACGGGCTGCGCCCGGTGCGGAGGGCGGGAGCCGTATGCCGCAGGGGGATAAAGGTTTTGATTGACACGGCGCGGTTTCGGTTGTAATATTTTTACTAAGTACGGACGCACGCGTATGTGCGCGTATTATATAAGGATATAAAGGAGGCTGCCGTTACGGACGACACGGACGACAACGGAAAGGCGACGTTCAATAATCGTGAAATCGAAGGGATAGCGAAAGCAATCGCTCCGGCGGATCTTGCGGCGCGCTCTCCCGAAGAGAAAAATCCGAGCATTCCGATGACGAAGGACGGACACTTTTACAAAGCGATAGCCAAAGCAAAAACCGGGGCTGTTTATTGCGCAAAGTAAACAAGTTTGTAAAAGGAAATGTGTATCCTTTGTCGGGACAAGCGGCAGCGGAACGAAACAAGTATAACAACTGCGTATGCGGGAAACCGCCTGCGCGTCGGAGGTAATCATGAAGTTTGAAAACAAAGGCGTTCAGAAGTTCATCGATGAGAGCATCGCTCTGTGCACGCCCGACAAGGTCGTGCTCATCGACGGAAGCGAGGAACAGCTTGAATCTCTCCGCAACGAAGCAGTTTCCACCGGCGAGATGATCAGGCTCAATCAGGAGCTTCTGCCCGGATGCTATCTGCATCGCACCGCCGTCAACGACGTTGCGCGTGTGGAAGGACGCACCTTCATCTGCACCGAGAAGGAAGAGGACGCCGGTCCCACCAACAACTGGATGCAGAAAGACAAGGCGTACGAACTGCTCAAGGGCATCTATAAGGGTGCGATGAAGGGCAGGACGATGTACATCATCCCCTTCTCGATGGGCGCGGTCGGCTCTCCCTTCTCCAAGATCGGCATCGAGCTCACCGACAGCATTTACGTCGTGCTCAACATGGCGATCATGACGCGCGTGGGACAGAATGTCCTCGACACGCTGGGCGACAGCGACGATTTCGTGCGCGGATTGCATGCAAAAGCGGATCTCGACGAGGAGAAGAGGTACATCTGCCAGTTCCCCGAGGACAACACCATCATGTCCGTCAACTCCGGATACGGCGGCAACGTGCTGCTGGGCAAGAAGTGCTTCGCGCTGCGTATCGCGTCCTATCAGGGCAGAAAAGAGGGGTGGCTCGCGGAGCATATGCTCATCCTCGGCGTGGAGAAGCCGAACGGCGAGACGAAATACATCGCGGCGGCGTTCCCGTCCGCGTGCGGCAAGACCAACCTCGCAATGCTCATACCTCCCAAGGAATTTGCCGAAAAAGGCTACAAGGTATTCACGGTCGGCGACGACATCGCGTGGATCAGAGTGGGCGCGGACGGCAGACTGTACGCGATCAACCCCGAAAACGGGTTCTTCGGCGTGGCGCCCGGCACGAATGCGAAATCCAACCCCAACGCGCTCGCGACTACGCGCAAGGGTACGATCTTCACCAACGTGGTGCACAATCTCGAAAACAACACCGTGTGGTGGGAAGGTCTTGACAAGAATCCTCCCAAGAAAGCGGTGGACTGGAAGGGCAATCCCTGGACGGAAGAGGACAGGGCGAACGGCGTGAAGGGCGCGCATCCCAACTCCCGTTTCACGGCTCCGGCGAAGAACTGTCCCTGCATTTCTCCCGAATTCGAGAATCCGCAGGGCGTGCCGCTTGACGCGATAGTGTTCGGCGGCAGACGCGCAAAGACCGCGCCGCTGGTGTATGAGGCGCGCGATTGGGCGCACGGCGTATTCGTCGGCTCCATCATGGCGAGCGAAACCACTGCCGCGGCAAGCGGCGCGGTGGGCGTGGTGCGCCGCGATCCCATGGCGATGCTGCCTTTCTGCGGCTACAACATGGGAGATTACTTCCAGCACTGGCTGGATATGGGTGAGAAGGTCACGAAGAAGCCTAAGTTCTTCAACGTCAACTGGTTCAGGACGGACGAGGAAGGACACTTCCTGTGGCCCGGTTTCGGCGACAATCTGCGCGTGCTGGACTGGATCCTTAAGCGCACCGAGGACGAGGCGGAAGCGGTGGAGACGCCCATCGGTTATGTGCCCCGTCCCGAAGATATCGACCTCAGCGGACTCGATATGACGGCGGACGACGTGGCGGATCTGCTCACAGTCGATAAGGATCTGTGGAAAGAGGACGCGGCGAACATCGAGGGCTTCTATGCGAAATTCGGCGACAAGCTGCCCAAGGCGCTTGCGGACGAACTCGAAACGCTGAAGAAGAATCTCGGCTGACGGATCGGGGCGGCGCGCAGTGTATGACCGTCTGACGCCGGGCGGCTCCGTGAGCGACGGCAGGCGGAGGCGGAAGTGTACGGACGCCGGTTTTGATACGAAACGGCACGCTCCGTCCGCGTGAAAAGCGCGGACGGAGCGCGTGGAAACTATCCGCGGAGCAATCTGCGGGCAAGAGGGGAAAATTCGACGGAAACGTCCGGATTTTCTTTTGTGCAAAAATATCTGCCGCATGTCCGTATGCGTGCGGGAGGGATGTACGAAACGGCGCGTTTTTTCCGCGTCGGAGACGGGCGGATGCGCGGCGGTCGTGAGTGCCGCACCGCATTTGCACCGGGGACACGGATCGTGTCCCGCATGAAAGAGGGGAAAGGAGAAAAACAAGTCAAACCATCCCGAAAGGGAAATAAATGAAAGGAACAAATATGGAACTGTACCAAAGATTTCTGACCGAAAAAGTTGATGCAAACGGGCTGCTTACCGGAATAGATTTCCATGCCCCCGACAACTTCAATTTCGGCTTCGACGTGGTCGACTGCTACGGCACCGAGGAGCCGGAGAGAAGAGCCATGATTTGGGTGTCGTCTGACGGAGAGGAGAAGATATTCACCTTCGGAGACATGATGCGCAAATCCGCACAAACGGCAAACTATCTCAAAGCCCTCGGCATTAAGAAGGGGGACAGGGTCCTCCTCGTCCTCCGCAGGCATTGGGAATTCTGGCCTATCATCGTAGCCTTGCACAAAATAGGCGCGATCAGCATTCCGGCGACCGATCAGCTCAAAGAGAAAGACTTTGTGTACCGTTTCGACGCCGCGGGAGTGAGCGCGGTCATCTGCACCACGACTGGTAAGGTGATCGAGGAAGCGGAAGCGGCGGCAGAGAAGTGTCCGCAGGTCAAGATCAGGATCTCCGCCGTGGACAGGAGAGAAGGGTGGCACTATTACAATGAGGAATGCGTGGAGTTTTCCGACGTCTATCCGCGTCCGACGGACGGCACGGCGCCCATGCGCGACGAGCTGATGCTGATGTATTTCACGTCCGGCACGACGGCGTATCCCAAGATAGCGGCGCATGAGCATACCTACGCGCTTGCGCATTTCCTCACCGCGAAGTGGTGGCATAACGTGCGCCCGGACGGAGTGCATTTCACCGTCGCCGAAACGGGCTGGGGCAAGGCGGTATGGGGCAAACTCTACGGACAGTGGCTGTGCGGAGAGTGTGTGTTCACTTACGATTTCGAGCGGTTCGACCAGGAAAAAGTGCTGGATATGATAGGGAAGTATCACATCACAACCTTCTGTGCGCCCGCGACTATATACCGCTTCATGATCAAGGCGGATCTGAGCAAACACGACCTTTCGTCGCTGGAATACATCACCACGGCGGGCGAGGCGGTGAACCCGGAAGTGTTCAACCAACTCAAAGCCGCCACGGGACACCAGCTTATGGAAGGCTTCGGACAGACCGAGACCACGCTCACCGTTGCCAACCTCGTGGGAATGAACCCGAAGCCCGGCAGCATGGGCAAGCCTACGCCGATATACAAGCTCAGACTTGTGTCCGCCGACGGCAGCGAAACGCCGATGGGCGAGCCGGGCGAGATCTGCGTCGACATCAGCGAGGGCAGACCTTACGGGCTGTTCCGCGAATACTACGGCGATCCCGAGAGCACGAAACGTGTCATGCACGACGGGCTGTACCATACGGGCGACATGGCGTACCGCGATGAGGACGGATATCTGTTCTTCGTCGGGCGCACGGACGACATCATCAAGTCGAGCGGTTACCGCATAGGGCCGTTCGAGATCGAGAGCGTGCTCATGGAGCATCCGGCGGTGCTTGAGTGCGCGGTGACGGGCGTGCCCGATCCGACGAGAGGGCAGGTGGTCAAGGCGACGATCGTGCTTGTGAAAGGATACGAAGCGACGGAAGAGTTGAAGAAAGAGATCCAGACTTTCGTGAAGAATCTGACGGCGCCGTACAAGTATCCGAGGGTGATCGAGTTTGTGGGAGAGCTGCCGAAGACGATTTCGGGGAAGATAAGAAGAACGGAACTGAGGAAATGAGAGGAGCCGCGCACCGCGCGGCTCTCTCCACTTTCCATTTGTTTCCATTTGGGGACGGGGCAAATTTGGAAACTTTCTTTCCAAATTTGCCCCGTCCCCAAATGGAAAGTAATTGACAAGAGGGAAGACGCATGATATTTTATATATAAGAGCTACACAAAAGAGGAGGATTAAGGAATGTCCAGACTGCCGAGAAAAGCGTATGAAACCCATTACTATCACGTCATCGTACAAGGGATAGGTAAAGAGGAGATTTTCGAGAGCGGAAGGTTTAAGTCCGAGTATCTGAACGACATTGCGATGTTCAAGGATATGTGCGGCGTGAAGGTGCTGACATATGCCGTGATGAACAACCATTGTCATTTACTGTTGTATGCACCGGACAGCGCGGCGCTGGGCGCTTTCATGCGCAGGGTGAACACGCGGTATGCGCAATATTACAATCACGTGAAGGAACGCGTGGGGTATGTGTTCCGCGACAGATACAAGAGTCAGCCCATTTTTGACGATAATTATTTGATCAATTGCATGGTTTACATACACAATAATCCTGTTAAAGTAGGCATTGTGACGGAAGCGGCGGATTATTCCTATTCCGGGCTGCAATGCTACCATTCGCGCGCCGGGCTGGTGGATCTGGCCGCGGCGGGGGAGATCTTCGACGCGGATGCGGAGAATGTGGAGGCGATCATGGAGGAGCGTTCCGCGCAGGCGGACGGCAACTGCCCGGAGTGGCTGGATGTGGAAGAGGAGCGGCGCAGTCCGCAGGAGATCGCGGCGCGGGTGATCGCGGGGTGCGGCGTGCCGGCGGAGCTGTTGAAGCATGACAAGGCGCGCTTGAAGAAGGCGGCGGAGACGATGCTGAACGCGGGGCTGACGCGAACGGAGATCGCAGAGGCGGCGGGAGTGTCGCGACAGTGGCTAAGGACGTTGATGTAGCGCTGCGGTGTTTGCATTTGGGGACGGGGCAAATTTGGAAAGAAAGTTTCCAAATTTGCCCCGTCCCCATTTGGAAATAATGTTTACATTTTTGCCCCGTCCCCAGAGGGGAAGGTGCGGAGGGGAAGGCGGCGGAGGGAGGGGAAAAATGGAAAGATTAAAAGGAAAAGGCTGCGGGATAACTGTGGTTAAGGGGAAGGGAGATAACAAAAGGTCGGTGGTAAGATTATTGTGCATATAATTATTCTGCGTACGTGCGTGTGCGAGCGAGCGTGTGTGAAAATGCGTGAGCAAGCGCCGGGCAAACGGACGGAGGGGAGCGGAAGCTAAGGCAGAGCCGAGCGGAGTGAACCGAGGGCGGAAGCAAGGCAGAGCCGAGCGGAGCGAATCCGGGACGGAAGCAAGGCGGAGCCGAGCGGAGCGAATCCGGGACGGAAGCAAGGCAGAGCCGAGCGGAGCGAACCGAGGGCGGAAGCAAGGCAGAGCCGGGCGGAGCGAA